>LNAP01008810.1_pt3 | contig 23237 bp, 20 predicted proteins | sample 602601 | NCBI WGS metagenome assembly LNAP01 (sample SAMN02440304, study PRJNA202911) | soil metagenome | biome: Subtropical and temperate rainforests or woodlands; isolation source: soil samples (1 kg each in a 20% v/v slurry with milli Q water) were... ...
CCTGAGTCATATCCGTAATTTCTCCATCATCGCCCACATCGACCACGGCAAATCGACCCTGGCCGACCGCTTTATCCAAATGTGCGGCGGCTTGTCCGAACGCGAAATGGAAGCCCAAGTCCTCGATTCCATGGACCTTGAGCGTGAGCGCGGCATCACCATCAAGGCCCACAGCGTCACCCTGTACTACAAGGCGCGTGATGGCCAAACCTACCAGTTGAACTTCATCGACACCCCTGGCCACGTTGACTTCACGTATGAAGTCAGTCGCTCGCTGGCGGCGTGCGAAGGCGCTTTGTTGGTGGTCGATGCCGGCCAGGGCGTTGAAGCGCAGTCGGTTGCTAACTGCTATACCGCCATCGAGCAGGGCCTGGAAGTAATGCCTGTGCTGAACAAGATGGACTTGCCCCAGGCAGATCCGGAGCGGGTGAAGGAAGAAATCGAGAAAATCATCGGTATCGATGCCACCGACGCCGTCGCGTGCAGCGCCAAGAGCGGCATGGGCGTCGACGAGGTGCTTGAGCGCCTGGTAACCACCATTCCGGCGCCTACCGGCAACATCGAAGACCCGCTGCAAGCACTGATCATCGACTCTTGGTTCGACAACTACCTGGGTGTTGTTTCCCTGGTACGCGTGCGCCACGGTTGCGTGAAGAAGGGCGACAAGATTCTGGTTAAGTCCACCGGCAAGATCCACCTGGTCGACAGCGTGGGTGTGTTTAGCCCTAAGCACACCGCGACCGTTGACCTGAAAGCGGGGGAAGTAGGCTTTATCATCGCCGGCATCAAGGACATCCATGGTGCACCAGTCGGCGACACCCTGACCCTCAGCTCGACGCCAGACGTCGATGTGCTGCCAGGCTTTAAACGCATTCAGCCGCAGGTGTATGCCGGTTTGTTCCCGGTTAGCTCCGACGACTTCGAAGACTTCCGCGAAGCGCTGCAAAAGCTGACGCTCAATGACTCGTCGTTGCAATACCTACCAGAAAGCTCCGACGCACTGGGCTTTGGCTTCCGTTGCGGCTTCCTTGGCATGCTGCACATGGAGATCATCCAGGAGCGCCTCGAGCGCGAATACGACCTGGACCTGATCACCACAGCGCCGACGGTAATCTTCGAATTGCTGTTGAAGACGGGTGAAACCATCTACGTTGACAACCCGTCGAAGCTCCCCGATCTGTCGGCCATTGAGGACATGCGCGAGCCAATCGTGCGCGCCAATATCCTTGTGCCGCAGGAGCATTTGGGCAACGTTATTACCCTCTGTATCGAAAAACGCGGCGTTCAGCGCGACATGCTGTTCCTCGGTACACAGGTTCAGGTTAGCTACGACCTGCCGATGAACGAAGTGGTGTTGGACTTCTTCGATCGCTTGAAGTCCACCAGCCGTGGTTATGCCTCGCTGGATTACCACTTTGACCGTTATCAGTCGGCTAATCTGGTCAAGCTTGACGTGCTGATCAACGGTGACAAGGTTGATGCCTTGGCGCTGATCGTGCACCGCGACAATGCGCACTACAAAGGCCGCGCGTTGACGGAAAAAATGAAAGAGTTGATTCCGCGGCAGATGTTCGATGTGGCCATTCAGGCTGCCATCGGCGGGCAGATTGTGGCCCGTACCACCGTCAAGGCGCTGCGCAAGAACGTATTGGCCAAGTGCTACGGCGGTGACGTCAGCCGTAAGCGCAAGCTGCTTGAAAAGCAGAAAGCCGGTAAAAAACGGATGAAGCAAGTTGGCAACGTGGAAATTCCACAAGAAGCCTTCCTTGCAGTGCTCAGGTTGGATGGTTAATACCTATGTCGTTCAATTTTCCGCTGTTGTTGGTTATTGCTGTAGCCGTTTGCGGCGCGCTGGCGCTGGTTGATCTGGTGCTGCTAGCGCCGCGTCGCCGGGCAGCCGTAGCCACTTATCAAGGGCAAGTGGCTGAGTCTGATCAGGTCGTTCTCGACCAGCTCAATCGCGAGCCCTTGCTGGTGGAGTACGGCAAGTCGTTCTTCCCGGTGCTGGCCATTGTGCTGGTGCTGCGTTCGTTTCTGGTTGAGCCGTTCCAGATTCCATCAGGGTCAATGAAACCGACTCTGGAAGTGGGCGACTTCATTCTGGTCAACAAGTTTGCCTACGGCATTCGCCTGCCGGTGCTCGACACCAAGGTCATCGAAGTCGGCGACCCGCAACGCGGCGATGTCATGGTGTTTCGCTACCCGAGCGAGCCGACCATTAACTACATCAAGCGTGTAGTGGGGCTACCGGGTGACAAGATTCGCTACACCGCGGACAAGCAGTTGTTCGTCAATGGCGAGTCGGTGGCCAGGCAACTGGTGGGTGAGGAGCCTGGTTCACTGGGCAGCGCTACGCTGTACAAGGAAAAACTGGGCGCCGTCGAGCATTTGATCCGCATCGAAATGAACCGCTACCGCGCCGACCCTGGCAACGAGTGGACGGTGCCCGCCGGGCACTACTTTATGATGGGCGACAACCGCGACAACTCTAACGACAGCCGCTACTGGAATGATCCAAAGATTCCAAAAGAGCTGCTGGGCATGGTGCCGGACAAGAATATCGTCGGCAAAGCCTTTGCCGTATGGCTGAGCTGGGCTGATCCGAAATTGCACAACGTGCCGACCCTGTCGCGGGTTGGGCTGATTCACTGATTCGGCGGCGCTGTTAAAACCAGCGCCGCGCGCTATATATAGTCAGGCCCGCAGAGGCCCAGACGTTAAAAAAATTGCCGACACTGAGGTCAAACATGACGTTTGCGCGTTCGCAGAAGGGTATGTCAGTTCTGAGCTGGCTGATCGTAGTGACGATGGTGGCGTTCGTCGCCAGCATTGCCTTCAAAATGTTCCCCCACTACATGGATAACATGGCGCTGGAAAAGGCCATTACCTCGGTGGAAACCGACAAGGCCTTGGGCATCACTTCCGTGCAAGAATTCCGTATGCATATCGTTAAGAGCATGCAGATCAACAGCATCCGCGACCTCGACCTGGAAAAGGCGCTGGAAGTGAAGATTGAAAACAACGAGTTCCGTGTGCACTTGAAATACGAAAAGCGTGAGCCTGTGATTCAAAACCTCGATCTCGTCGCTCGTTTCGACAAAGAATTTCGCGTGCGTATGCCGTGAGTGCAGCACTGAGTCGTTTAGAGCGTCAGCTCGGCTACACCTTCCAAGACCAGGAACTGATGATCCTGGCCCTCACTCACCGCAGCTTCGCTGGGCGTAACAATGAACGCTTGGAGTTTCTCGGTGATGCCATTCTCAACTTTGTCGCCGGTGAAGCGTTGTTCGAGCGCTTTCCCCAGGCGCGCGAAGGTCAGCTTTCTCGCTTGCGTGCACGCTTGGTAAAGGGTGAAACCCTCGCCGTTCTGGCCCGGGGCTTTGATCTTGGCGAATACCTGCGTCTGGGTTCCGGCGAATTGAAAAGCGGCGGTTTTCGCCGTGAGTCAATTCTGGCCGACGCCCTCGAAGCCTTGATCGGCGCCATCTATCTGGATGCTGGCATGCAAGCGGCGCGCGAACGTGTGCTGGCATGGCTAAGCTCTGAGCTAGACGGTCTGACCTTGGTCGATACCAACAAAGATCCGAAAACCCGCCTGCAGGAGTTTTTGCAGTCGCGTGGCTGCGACTTGCCGCGCTACGACGTGGTGGATATCCAGGGCGAGCCGCACTGCCGGACGTTTGTCGTCGAGTGCCAGATCACCTTACTGAATGACAAAACCATAGGGCAGGGCGCCAGTCGCCGTATCGCCGAACAGGTGGCCGCGGCCGCCGCGCTGATTGCCCTTGGTGTGGAGAATGGCCATGACTGATTCAACCGCAACACGCTGTGGCTATGTCGCCATTGTTGGCCGCCCCAACGTGGGTAAGTCGACGCTGCTTAACCACATCCTCGGGCAAAAGCTGGCGATTACCTCGCGCAAACCGCAGACCACCCGACACAACATGCTCGGTATCAAGACCGAAGGGCTTATTCAGGCCATCTACGTCGATACCCCCGGCATGCACAAAAACGGCGAGAAAGCCCTTAACCGCTATATGAACAAAACTGCTTCGGCCGCCCTCAAGGACGTCGACGTGGTGATCTTCGTGGTTGAGCGTACCCGTTGGACCGACGAAGACCAGATGGTCCTCGAGCGCGTGCAATACGTGCAGGGCCCGGTGATTGTGGCGATCAACAAGACCGACCGCATCGAAGACAAATCCGATCTGATGCCGCACCTGGAGTGGCTGCAAAGCCAACTGCCAAACGCGCAGATCGTGCCGATTTCCGCGCAGCACGGGCATAACCTGGAAGCGCTGGAAGGTTTGATCAGCAACCACTTGCCGGAAAATGATCACTTCTTCCCGGAAGATCAGATTACCGACCGCAGCAGCCGCTTTCTGGCCGCCGAGCTGGTACGGGAAAAAATCATGCGTCAGTTGGGCGCTGAGCTGCCGTACCAGATCACCGTCGAGATCGAAGAATTCAAGCAGCAAGGCAAGACCCTGCATATCCATGCCTTGATTCTGGTGGAGCGTGACGGCCAGAAGAAAATCATCATTGGCGACAAGGGTGAGCGGATCAAACGCATCGGCATGGACGCACGCAAAGACATGGAGGTGCTGTTCGACTCCAAGGTCATGCTTAACCTCTGGGTCAAGGTCAAAGGTGGCTGGTCCGACGATGAGCGCGCTTTGCGTTCGCTGGGTTACGCCGACCTCTAAGCTTTTTCCTTATCGAGTTCTCCATGCTAAACAGCGCGCAACCGGCTTTTATCCTGCATAGCCGGGCCTACCGCGAAAGCAGCGCGCTGGTGGATTTCCTCACTCCTCAAGGCCGCCTACGGGCGGTATTGCGCGGCGCTCGCGGTAAAGCTGGCACCTTGGCCCGACCTTTCGTTCCGGTGGAAGTGGAGTTTCGCGGGCGTGGTGAGCTAAAGAATGTCGGCCGCCTGGAGGCTGCCGGTATTCCCCGCTGGTTGCATGGTGAGGCGCTGTTCAGCGGCTTGTACCTGAATGAGCTGATCTTGCGCCTGCTGCCTGCCGAAGACCCCCATCCCATTGTGTTCGACCACTATGCCGCCACCCTCGAAGCGCTGGCCGCTGGCCGTGCGCTAGAGCCGCTGCTGCGTGCATTCGAATGGCGTCTGCTGGATGAGCTGGGGTATGGTTTTGCCCTTGCCGAAGACCTGCACGGCCAGCCGGTGATCGCCGACCAGCTTTACCGTTTACTGCCAGATTCCGGTCTGGAGCCCGTGCAGCTGTTTCAGCCTGGCCTGTTCCAAGGCGTTGAACTACTGGCCATGGCCGAGGCCGACTGGACCGCACCCGGCGCCCTGGCCGCTGCCAAGCGCCTGATGCGCCAAGCCCTTGCCCCCCATTTAGGTGGCCGACCGCTGGTTAGCCGCGAATTGTTTATGACCTTGAAGGAGCCACCCCGTGACTGACGCCAATCGCATCTTGTTGGGCGTGAATATCGACCATGTTGCCACCTTGCGTCAGGCCCGTGGCACCCGTTACCCCGACCCGGTGAAAGCCGCGCTGGACGCCGAAGAGGCCGGCGCCGATGGCATCACCGTGCACCTGCGTGAAGACCGCCGGCACATCCAGGAGCGCGATGTATTGCTGCTTAAAGACGTGCTGCAAACGCGGATGAACTTCGAAATGGGCGTGACCGAAGAAATGCTCACCTTTGCTGAGCGTATTCGTCCCGCGCACATCTGCTTGGTGCCGGAAACCCGCCAGGAGCTGACCACTGAAGGCGGGTTGGACGTTGCTGGCCAGGAAGCGCGGATCAAGGCCGCAGTGGAGCGCTTGGCGCGCCTGGGCTGCGAAGTGTCGCTGTTTATTGATGCCGATGAGCGCCAGATCGAAGCTTCGCGCCGTATTGGCGCGCCGGCCATCGAGCTGCACACCGGGCGTTATGCCGATGCCCATACGCCGACCGAAACCGCTGAAGAGCTCAAGCGCATTGCCGATGGGGTGGCGTTTGGTTTGGCCCAAGGGCTGATCGTCAATGCCGGTCATGGCCTGCATTACCACAACGTCGAAGCGGTGGCGGCGATTAAGGGTGTTAACGAGCTGAACATTGGCCATGCGCTGGTGGCCCATGCATTGTTTGTCGGCTTTAAATCGGCGGTGGCTGAGATGAAGCAGTTGATTGTGGCGGCGGCTCAGCGCTGAGAACGCAGCGCTATAGCCGTTTGGCCTAGCATTCTGGGTCCCCGCCTGCGCGGGGACGACGGTGATGGTTGGGAAAACGCCGTCGTCCCCGTGTAGGCGTCGGCCCGACGATTCGGGACCCCGAACCTGGCGGGTGACCTATTTGCGGGCGGTGATGACTGCCCGCATCGGCGCCGGCAAGCCTTCCACGGTTTTGCTGTGGTCGTTGGGGTCGAGGAAGTGGCTAAGGGATTGATAGCGCATCCACTCCGTGCTGCGCTGTTCTTCAACGCTGGTGACGCTGACGTCAACGCAGCGCACATCACGAAATCCAGCGCGGCGTAGCCACAGTTCCAACGCCGGCACCGAGGGCAAAAACCACACGTTGCGCATTTGCGCGTAACGGTCTTCGGGCACCAATACCTGGTTGACGTCGCCTTCAATCACCAGGGTTTCCAGCACCAATTCGCCGCCTTTGACCAAGCAGTCCTTAAGCGCCAGCAGGTGCTCAATAGGCGAGCGGCGGTGGTAGAAAACTCCCATGGAAAACACCGTATCAAAGCCTTCGAGGCCCGCAGGCAAGTCTTCCAGAGCAAAGGGCAGATGCCAGGCACGCAGTTCCGGCAGGTAGCGTTGCACGGCCTGGAATTGGCAGAAAAACAGCCAGTTGGGGTCGATGCCAATTACGCTGTCGGCGCCGGCGCCAAGCATGCGCCATTGGTAGTAACCGTTGCCGCAGCCAACATCCAGCACGCGCTTGCCGCGCAAATTCAGGTGGGGCGAGACCCGCGACCATTTCCAATCCGAGCGCCATTCGGTGTCGATATGCACGCCGAAAAGATCGAACGGCCCTTTGCGCCACGGCGACAACCCCATCAGCGCCGTACGCATTTGCACGCGGGTGGCGTCGTCGCAGGCACAGTTCAGCAGCAGGCCGTTAAGCAGATCAATATGGGTTGGCTGCACCGCGGGCAGGGCGTCCAGTGCGCCTTGCCAGCGCTCCAGGTCGCCATGGCCTTTGTCCATTTTCGCGTCGAGCTGGGCTTGCAGGGTGTTGGCCCAGTTGGCCAGAGGCGTGCCCGCCAGGTGGCGGACCAGAGGGGACAGATCAATCATGGCAGGGCAATCAACGAAGCGAAGTTCAGGCATTGGAACCACGGCACCACCTTACTAAAACCGGCAGCGAGCAGGCGTTCGCGGTGTTGTTCGAGGCTGTCGGGTTTCATCACGTTTTCGATGGCGTTGCGCTTCTGGGCGATTTCCAGCTCGCTGTAGCCGTTGACGTGCAGGTCGGTGAGCAGTTCATGCTCCTGCTCATCGTCAAAGCGCAGCTTTTCCGAAAGAATCAGCGCACCGCCTGGCAGCAGGGCCTGGCGAATCCCCGTGAGCAATTGCAGGCGTTGCTCGGGCTGAACAAATTGCAGGGTGAAGTTCAGCGCCACCAATGAAGTTGGCTGCAATTGCAGACCGAGGATATCGGCCTCAACCACCTCGACCGGCAGCAGCTCTTGAAACATCGAGTCTTGGGCATGCAGGTATTCGCTGCAGCGTTCGACCATGGCGCTGGAGTTATCCACCGCAATCACCTTGCAGTCGCTGCACGTTACGTGACGACGTAGCGCCTGGGTTACGGCGCCCAGTGAGGAACCCAGGTCGTAGAGCACGCTGTGCGGCTGGGCGAATTGCGCGGCGAGCACGCCGATGTTTTCGACAATGGTCGGGTAGCCCGGCACCGAGCGTTTGATCATGTCCGGGAACACCCGCGCGACGGCTTCGTTGAACGTGAAGTCGGGCACGTGCGGCAAGGGCTGCGCAAACAGACGATCGGGTTCTTTGCTCACGGTAATTACGCTTGGCTCAAAAAGGGCGCCATTTTAACCAGCTGCGGGCGCGCTGCCATAGCCTTGTGCCTGAGCGGTCGCGCGGCGCTTAGCGTAGCGACGGCCAACAGCACTGGCACAAAACAAAAACGGCCCGAAGGCCGTTTGAGCAAGACGTGGAGCGCTACTTAACCGTAATCACGCAATCAAAGGTTTGCGCTGGCGCCACTTCGGGCTCCCACGGCCGCTGGTAGGTCATCAGCAATTTGCCGCTGCCCGCTGCCGTGGCCTGATAGCGCCAGGTGGAAACCCCGGCGCTGCCCACGATGCCGGCATCTTCCGGGTTGCTGTACACCTCCGGGCCGAGGCTACGCAGCACGCCGCTGGCGGCGTCTTGGCTTTGCCAGCGAAAGCCGGTGGTGGGGTTGCTGCTCAGGCTAACGATCAACTGCTGGCCGGTGTGCAGCTTGGCCGGGCAATCACTTTGCTTGTCCACCTGCACGGCAACGTTGCTGGGTGTTTGGGCGCAGGCCGCCAACAGGGCGATGCCAAGGGGGAGCAGCAAGCGAGCAGCAGTCATAAAACCTTCCTGTGCAAAAAGGGCGAATGGTCGCCAGCATAGCGCCAAATGTGTGGCGCGGGCGTTGCGGTTAAAACAACACCTTGGCTACGTCGTTGAAGCGTTTGGCGAAGTGCACAGTGATGCCTTCTTTAAGGTAGTCGGGCAGTTCGGTGAAATCGCCGCGATTGGCCTCTGGCAAAATCAGTTCGTAGATTTTCTGCCGCCGCGCCGCAATCACCTTCTCGCGCACGCCGCCGATGGGCAGCACATGCCCGGTCAAGGTCAGTTCACCGGTCATGGCCACGCCTTTTTTCGGCGCTTGGTTACGCGCCAAGGACAGCAGCGCGGTGGCCATGGTTACGCCGGCGCTGGGGCCATCTTTTGGCGTGGCGCCTTCGGGCACATGCAAGTGCACAAAGGCTTCATCAAAGAATTTTGGATCGCCTTGGAACTCCTTGAGGTGCGAGCTCACATAGCTATAGGCAATTTCGGCGGACTCTTTCATCACCTCGCCCAGTTGCCCGGTCAATTTGAAGCCACGGTTAAGGGTGTGGATACGCGATGCTTCAATCGGCAAGGTGGCGCCGCCCATGCTGGTCCAGGCCAGGCCGGTGATCACGCCAACGCCGGAAAGCAATTGCTCACGACGGAACAGCGGCATGCCCAGGTAGGCCTCCAGGTCTTTCGGGCCGATTTTCAGCTTGCTGCCTGGGTCGCCGAGCAGTTTCACCACCGCTTTACGCACCAGCTTGCCCAACTGCTTCTCCAATTGCCGCACGCCGGCCTCGCGGGCATAGCCCTCGATCACCGCTTTTAGCGCGCTGTCGCTGATGCTTAGGCGCTGCTTGGGTACCCCGGCTTTTTCCAATTGCTTGGGCCATAGGTGGCGCTTGGCGATGGCAAATTTTTCTTCGGCGATATAGCCGGCCAGGCGAATCACTTCCATCCGGTCGAGCAGCGGCCCGGGAATGGAGTCCAGGGTGTTGGCCGTGCACACGAACAACACCTTGGACAGATCCAGACGCAGGTCGAGGTAATGGTCGAGGAATTCGGCGTTTTGTTCCGGGTCGAGGGTTTCCAACAAGGCCGAAGCCGGGTCGCCCTGGTGGCTGGCGCCGAGCTTGTCGATCTCGTCGAGCATGATCACCGGGTTCATCACTTCCACATCTTTTAGCGCCTGCACCAGCTTGCCGGGCAGGGCGCCGATGTAAGTGCGCCGGTGGCCCTTGATCTCCGCTTCATCACGCATACCGCCGACGCTAAAGCGATAAAACGGTCGCCCCAGGGTTTCGGCGATGGACTTGCCGATGCTGGTTTTACCCACCCCCGGCGGCCCCACCAACAGCACGATGGAACCGGCAATCTCGCCTTTGAACGCGCCGACGGCGAGGAACTCGAGAATCCGCTCCTTGATATCGTCCAGCCCGGCATGCTGTTCATCCAACACCTGCTTGGCGTGTACCAAGTCGAGCTTGTCTTTGCCGTGCACACCCCAAGGAATGACGGTGGCCCAGTCCAGATAATTGCGCGTGACCGCGTATTCCGGCGATCCGGTTTCCAGAATCGACAGCTTATTCAGCTCTTCATCAATGCGTTTGCGCGCCTGCTCCGGCAGGGTTTTGCCTTCCAGGCGTTGCTCGAATTGCTCGATATCGGCGCTGCGATCATCTTTGGTCAGGCCCAGCTCCTGCTGGATCAGCTTGAGCTGCTCCTTTAGGAAAAACTCGCGCTGGTGCTCGCCAATGGTGCGGTTTACCTCCGCCGACAGCTCGCTTTGCAAGCGCGCGACTTCCACCTCCTTGCGCAGCATCGGCAACACTTTTTCCATGCGCTGCAACACCGGCACGGTATCGAGCACCTCTTGTAATTCCTTGGGTGCGGCGGTGGTCAGGGCGGCGGCAAAGTCGGTGAGTGGCGAGGGTTGGTTGGGGCTGAAACGGTTCAGGTAGTTCTTCAACTCTTCGCTATACAGCGGATTGAGCGGCAGCAACTCCTTGATCGCATTGATCAGCGCCATGGCATAGGCCTTGACCTCATCACGCTTGTCATCGGCGCTTGGCGGGTACTCGACCTCAGCCAGATACGGCGGGCGATGGCGCTTAAGCCACCCACGAATTTTCACCCGCTGCATACCCTGGGCAACAAACTGCAACTTGCCGTCGACCCGACTGGCCTGGTGAATTTTCACCAGCGTGCCGTGCTCAGGCAGGCTGTCGGTATTGAAATGGCGCGGATCAGTTACCGGCTGGTCGACATAAAACAGCGCCAGGCTGTGGTGATCAGTCTTGGCCACCAACTCCAAGGTTTCGGCCCAGTGCTCCTCATTAACGATGACCGGCAACACCTGCGCCGGAAAGAACGGGCGGTTATGAATGGGGATGACATACAACCGCTCGGGTGGCCGCTGATTAGGCAGCGCCAAGGCGTGGGGCAAATGCAGGCCCTCGGGCAACAGCGCGTCGTCGTCTTCAACATCGGTAACGTGGTCGTTCATGCGGCACCTGTGATCACTACATGACTAGGTAGATGGGTCGGGGCGGGAAACAATTCAATGGCAGTTGCAAAGATTGGAGCGGGAGGGTGTTTGCTTTGCGAGCTGTGGTGGTCTTCATTACCGTGGGTGCTGAATGTTTGGTTCGCGCTTAACGCGCGTCCGCCGTAGGGTGTGCTGTGCGCACCAGCTCTTGCTGTTTGTTCTGGTTGCGGTGGTGGTCTTCTTTACCGCGTGTGCAGAACGTTTTGTTTCGCGCCTTACGCGCGAGTTTCTTTTGGCATCGCCCCAAAAGAAACCAAAAGGTCTAGCCCCTACCTTGGCCCTACGCTGCGCTTCGGGTGCCCTCGCTACGTCGTTGCTCCGGGGGTCGGTGTGTAGGGCCATCCTTGGCCCCACACCTTTCGCGGCTCCTGCCGCTCAACCCCCTACGCAACGACTCCGCTCGGCCTGCGATGAATGGGGCGGGCAGATCAAAAGCCAGATCACAAGCCAGATCAAAATCGGAAGCGCGGCCTCCCTTTGTAATGCAGGCCGGCCCGCTTTCGAATAGGTCCCCGCGCGTAAGGCGCGAAACCAAACGTTCAGTGCACGCGGTAAAGAAGACCACCACCGCAACCAGAACAAACAGCAAGAGCTGGTGCGCACAGCACACCCTACAGAGCGCAACGCGTAAGGCGCGCAACAAAACGCCCCACCGTCAGCAATTTCATGCCCAAGTTTGAGGCGCGCCGGTCGCCTGCAACTGGGAAAAACACCCCCATTCCCGTACCATGCGCGCAAATTTTGATCAGCTGAAGCCCGCCTGCTGCGCCTCGACGACCAGCCCCACGAACACGCCCACGACCACCACCAACTGGTGATGTCACTGTCCGGCCGCGCCGAATTCGAAGTCAACGGCCGTGGCGGTGAGGTGTGTCGCATGCGCGCGTGCCTGGTACCCGGTGATGCCGAACACCAGTTCGCCGGGGTCGGCGATAATCGCATGCTGATCATTAATCTGGACGAACAGGGCAACACGGCCGAAGACCAGGAACTGCTCGCCGGCTTGTTCGATATGCCGCGCTACCCAGCCCTGGACGCCGATTTCCAGAATCTACTCAGTTACGCCGGCGCCGAACTGGCGCGCTATGGCAGCGACGCTCACCTAGCGCGCTCCCTTAGTGGCGTATTGCTGCGGGCGCTGCACTTGCGTCTGTTTGGCGAGCGCCGCCAACGCGTGCTGGGGCCGCTGAATGTGGAACGCTTGGATGCCTATATCGACACACACCTGGCGCGGCGCATCAGCGTTGCCGAACTGGCCCAAGTCGCCTGCCTGAGCCCCAGCCATTTTCATGCGCAGTTCAAAGACAGCCTGGGCCTGACCCCGCATCAATACCTGCTGAAAATTCGCCTCGACCGCGCTTCTCGCTTGCTGCGCGAAACCGCACTGCCGCTGGTGCGCATCGCCGAAGAGTGCGGATTCTCCAGCCAGAGCGCGCTGACCACCGCGATGCGTCGCTATCTGGGGCTGACGCCAAAACGCCTGCGCGGCGTTTAATCACGCCAACGGCCTGGTAGATCCTAGGCGTTACGCATTTCCCGGCTATATTTCGTGCAGGCTGCTTATCCGTGCAGCCCCCTATGCAGTGATGGCCAATTGCCTTTTTTGCCGTGAACTTTACCCGCGAACCCGTTAGTCTGGCCGCTGCAAGCAGGCGTCGACCTCGGTTGGCCTTGCACACCGCAGGTCTGTTTCGCGCTCTCTCAAGGTAGGTGGTATGCCAGTCATTCTTTGGATTGCTCAGCGTTTTCGCAGTACGTCCCCCTTGCCTTCAGTAAAACTTCCGGCGCTTGCCGTGGTGCTTACCCTGTTCACCAGTTGCTCGGTTGGCGCGGCCAGCTTTCAAGCGACGTTGGTGGATGCCCAGGGCAAACCTGTCGATGGTGGCGTGATCACCCTGCAAGGCCCCACCGATGCGCCATTGCCCGCGCAAACCGCGATCATGGACCAAGTGCAAAAGCAGTTTCAGCCGAGCGTGCTGGCGGTGCATACCAGCACCAAAGTGACCTTTCCCAACAGCGACAATATTCGCCACCAGGTGTATTCCTTCTCACCGGCCAAGCGCTTTGAACTGCGCTTGTACGAAGGCACGCCGTCCGAGCCAATCACTTTCGACAAACCCGGCGCGGTGGTGCTGGGCTGTAATATCCACGACTGGATGGTGGGGTATATCTACGTCACGGATGATCCTTGGTTCGCTGTAACCGACGCCAGCGGCGTGGTTACCTTGCAACTGCCGCCAGGGCATTACAACGTTACGCTGTGGCATCCGAAAAGCCCGGATCTGCTGCCACAAAAAGGCGGCGAGCTGACGCTAACCGATAAAGGTGCCACCCAGCAGTACGCCGTCAATCTTACGGCAGGCTCCGAAGAATCCGAAGAACAGGGGGAGCATTACCCCGAGAAACCTTCAGCCTTTGGCGACGCATTCAAGAAGGCCGCGAGTGAAACAAAGAAATAGCTTTCAGGCGCGCATTGCCGGTGTGCTGATCCTGCTGTTATTGGTGGTGATTGGCTCGCTGTACTTCGCCATCAAGGTGGCCACCGCTGAGGCGGTGAAACAGCAGGCCAGCCAACAGTTAGCGGTCGGCGTGCGGGTGTTTGAGCGCCTGCTTGATGTGCGCAGCCGGCAGATTCGCGATGCCGTGCAAGTGCTGTCGTCGGACTTCGGCTTCAAGGACGCCGTGGCCAGCGACGACACCGCCACCATCAGTTCGGTGCTGGGCAACCATGGCAAGCGCATCGACGCCACCGAAGTCCTGTTGCTGGCGCTGGACGGCACCATCAAGGCCACCGCCGAAGGCGCTAATGGCACCAATGCGTTTACCCCAGGCCTTGCCTTTCGCTACAGCAACGAATTGGCCGAGGCGCGGCGCAATAAACAGTCGGCGTTGATTGTGTCGATCAACCACGAGCCGCACCTGTTGGTCGAGGCCCAAGTGCTGGCGCCAATTCCTATCGCTCGGGTGGTGATGGGCTTTCGCATGGACGACGCGTTGGCTTCTGAGCTGCGCAGCCTGACCAATCTGGATGTGTCGTTTCTGGCTATCGAAAACAACACCCCTGGCCGCCTGATCAGTACGCTGAATGCCGACCAGGAGTCGGCCATGGCCGGCAATCTGCAGTTTGAAAAGACCACCACCCTTAAAGAGTTCGAGTTCGCGGGGCAGCGTTACCTCAATGAACAACTGGTGTTGGCGACGGGCAGCAACTATCAGGTGCAGGCCTATCTACACAGCTCGCTGGATCAAGCCTTGGTGGCCTTTAAACCGCTGGATCGCCGCGTGCTGCTGATCGCCTTGTGCGCCTTGCTCGCCTCGTTGGTCGGTGCGTTGTTTCTGGCCCGCAGTATCTCGCGGCCGGTGCGCGAGCTGGCGCGGGTGGCTGAGCGTGTAGGGCAGGGCGACTACCAGGGCAATATCGACTTAAAACGCAACGACGAGCTCGGTGTGTTGGCCAAAACCTTCCAAAAAATGCAGACCGATCTGGCCGAGCGCGAACGGCAGTTGGCCCACAACGCCCTGCACGACAGCCTTACCGGTTTGCCCAATCGCACCCTGGCGGTTGAACGCTTGGGCAGCTCGATTATGGCGGAGCGGCCGATGGCCTTGCTCAGTCTGGGCATCGCCAATTTTCGCTCGGTGAACGAAACCTGTGGCCCTGGCGGTGGTGACCTGGCGTTGCAACAGATCAGTCGCCGTTTGCAGGCGACCCTGCGTCCCGGCGACAGCTTGGCGCGGCTGCTGGCCGATGAGTTTTTGGTGATGCTCGATGGCAGTGACCGCGACAGCGCAGTGGCCGCTGCTGACCAACTGCAGCAGTTGCTGATCAAGCCGCTGCGCGTGGGTAACCATGACATTGCCCTGGACTGTGCCATTGGCATCGCCGCCTACCCGCAAGACGGTGGCACGCCCGACGAGCTGCTGCGTCGCGCCAACCTGGCAATGAACGATGCCACGCGCCTGCCGGGGCGCTTGCAGGTGTATCAACAGGGCCGTGAAGACGACCACGAGCGGCAAATCAATTTAATCCGCGACCTGCGCCGCGCTGCTGCCGGCAATGAGCTGGTGCTGCACTATCAGCCCAAGCTCAATATCAATGAAGGCCATGTGCGCCAGGCCGAAGCCCTGTTGCGTTGGCAGCATCCGCACTACGGCATGGTCTCGCCTGGCGAGTTCATTCCCCTGGCCGAGCGCACCGGCAGTATTCAGGGCCTTACCGCCTGGGTGATCGAAGAAGTGCTGCGCCAACTGCATGAGTGGAATGGGCGCGGTCTGCGGGTGTTGATGTCGCTGAATATCTCCGCTGAAGACCTGCACGATATTGGCCTAGCCACCCGCGTTAAGCGTTTGCTGGCGCAATATGCGGTGCCGGCGGAGCAGTTGATTTTCGAGATCACCGAAAGCGCGGTGATGCAAAATCCCGAAACAGCGTTAAAAGTGCTGCACAGCTTGCGCGACTGCGGCATCAGCCTGTCGGTGGACGACTTTGGCACCGGCTACTCGTCGTTGGCGCAGCTCAAGCGCATGCCGGTGCAAGAGCTGAAGATCGACCAGTCCTTTGTGCGTGATCTCGACGATGACAGTGAGGACTCGGTCATCGTGCGTTCCACCATCGAAATGAGCCACAGCCTGGGGCTGAAAGTGGTCGCCGAAGGTGTGGAGTTTGAACGCAGCTTGCGTCTGTTGCAGAAGTGGAGCTGCGATACCGCACAGGGCTACTTGATCAGTCGGCCGCTGACCGCGCTGGCGTTTGAAGCCTGGGTGGCACAGCCGTTGCGGGCTAATCTGGCGATGGTGCACTAGAACAAGTGATAGATGCGCAAGTGCAAGAAAAGACGGCAAGGAACAGGCAATGAGCAAACTAATCAGCGCCCTGGCAGTGGGCCTTGGCTTGGCCTGCAACGCGGGCCTGGTGGCGGCAGACAATGGCCGCTTATTGGCCACAGGTGGCGCGAGCAGCATTGAGGGTGCAGCCGGTGGCGGTATTACCCCGTGGGCTGTGTTGGCTGGCTATGGCGAACAGGGCGAGTGGGGCGGCAACGTGTTTGCCACGCGGGTGGAAACCGGCGATTACCGTTTGGATGTGGTCGGTGGCGCAGTGTCGTACGGCAACCGTATTGAACTGTCCTACGCTCGCCAGCGTTTCGACCTTGGCACCCTGGCCCGTGACTTGGCGTTGCCGGAAAACACCCTGAGCCAGGATATTTTCGGCGTGAAAGTGCGCTTGTTTGGCGACCTGATTTACGACCAGCTACCGCAAGTGTCGCTGGGCCTCGAACACAAACGGCAGAAAGACTTCCTTATCCCCAGCCTGGTCGGCGCCAAGCGCGACGAAGACACCGAAGGCTACCTCACCGCCAGCCGTTTGTTCCTTGGCGGCGCGTTTGGCTACAACCTGCTGGTCAACGGCGGCCTGCGCTACAGCCGCGCCAACGAATTGGGCCTGCTTGGTTTTGGCGGTGACCGCCGCGACACGCGCAGCGTGCTCAAGGAGGGTTCCGTGGCCGTGTTGTTCAACCCGCGCTGGGCCATGGGCGTTGAATACCGTGAGAAGCCAGACAACCTTAACTTCGCCGGCGAAAGCGACTGGGCCGATGTATTTGTCGGCTACTTCCCCAACAAGCATGTTTCCGTCGTGCTGGCCTACGCCAGGCTGGGCGAGATCGCCACCTTGGATAACCAGGACGGCGCCTACCTCTCTATTCAGGGGGCGTTTTAACCATGCGCCTACTGATCAGCCTGCTATTGGCCCTGACCTTGGTCGCTTGCGCTCAGCAACCTCCCAGGGATGACAGCCTGTACCGCGACCTTGGCGAAAAGGAAGGTATTACCCGAATCGTCGAAGGTATGTTGCTTAACATCGCCGCCGACCCGCGCATCGTTAAGCACTTCGAAAATGTCGATATCGACCGCCTGCGCGACAAGCTGGTGGAGCAGTTTTGTGTCGAAGCCGGTGGGCCTTGCACCTACACCGGCGACAGCATGGAAGAAAGCCACAAAGGGCAAAACCTGACCCGCAGCGACTTCAACGCGTTGGTGGAAGATCTGCAAGACGCCATGGAGGCCCAAGGCATCCCCCAACCCGCACAAAACCGCCTGCTGGCGCGCCTGGCGCCGATGCGTGGGCAGGTGATCGAAAAGTAGCTGTTCCAACGGGTTCGACAGGCTCGGCGCCGGCGCGATTAAGTTCCCCTCTCCCGCTTGCGGGAGAGGGGCTAGGGGTGAGGGCCGCAGCCCACGCGGTGTCCCGTCGTAAGTTTCCAGCCCCAGAGTTTTCAACAAAAACTCCAGAGCTTTTGGCAAGAATTCGCCCCCCCTGTGCCCCTACATTCCGTGCTCCGCTTTTTTGCCCCACGCCCGAGAATTCGCGGCGGCTGCGGGTTTGCACTAAACCAAGAGTGGCGTTGAGCGTTCCGTTAAAAACCAACGACGAATGCGGAGCCCCTCCAGCATTCGCATAACAAATAAGAGAGACCTGCTTATGACTGCCAGCACTCCCATGCTGATTACCTTTGTGGTGTACATCGCCGCAATGGTTCTGATCGGCCTGTTCGCTTACCTGCGCACTAACAACCTGTCCGATTACATCCTTGGCGGCCGCAGCCTCGGTAGCTTTGTTACGGCCCTGTCGGCTGGCGCTTCGGATATGTCCGGCTGGCTGTTGATGGGCCTGCCCGGCGCTATTTACATGTCTGGCCTGTCGGAAAGCTGGATCGCCATCGGCCTGATCGTCGGTGCCTACCTGAACTGGCTGTTTGTTGCTGGCCGTCTGCGCGTACAAACCGAGCACAACGGCAACGCCCTGACCCTGCCGGATTACTTCACCAACCGTTTCGAAGACAGCAGCAAAGTGCTGCGTATTCTCTCGGCGCTAGTCATTCTGCTGTTCTTCACCATCTATTGCGCCTCGGGCGTGGTGGCTGGTGCGCGCTTGTTTGAAAGCACCTTCGGCCTGTCTTACCAGACCGCCCTGTGGGCCGGTGCGGCGGCAACCATCGCTTACACCTTCGTCGGTGGTTTCCTGGCGGTGAGCTGGACCGACACCGTCCAAGCCTCGCTGATGATCTTTGCCCTGATCCTCACCCCAATCGTGGTGATGCTGGCCACCGGTGGCATCGACCCCACCTTCGCCGCCATCGAGCTGAAAGACGCCGCCAACTTCGACATGCTTAAAGGCGCGAGCTTTATTGGCGTGATCTCGTTGATGGGCTGGGGCTTGGGCTACTTCGGCCAGCCGCACATCCTTGCGCGTTTTATGGCCGCCGATTCGGTGAAATCGATTCCAGCCGCTCGCCGTATTTCCATGACCTGGATGGTGCTGTGCCTGGGCGGCGCGGTGGCCGTAGGCTTCTTTGGTATCGCCTACTTCTCCGCGCACCCGGAACTGGCGGGCCCAGTGACCGAGAACCCGGAGCGGGTGTTTATCGAACTGGCGAAAATCCTCTTTAACCCATGGGTTGCCGGTGTACTGCTGTCGGCCATTCTGGCTGCCGTTATGAGCACCCTGAGCTGCCAATTGCTGGTGTGCTCGAGCGCCCTGACCGAAGACTTCTACAAATCCTTCCTGCGTAAAAACGCCTCGCAGCTGGAACTGGTGTGGGTCGGTCGGGCCATGGTGCTGCTGGTGGCTGTGGTGGCCATTGGTATTGCTGCCAACCCAGAAAGCAAGGTGTTGGGCCTGGTGTCCTACGCCTGGGCAGGCTTTGGCGCCGCATTCGGGCCGGTGGTACTGATCTCGCTGATCTGGAAAAACATGACCCGCAACGGCGCCCTGGCCGGCATGTTGGTCGGCGCGTTGACCGTGATCCTGTGGAAAAACTTCCTCAACCACATCGGCCTGTACGAAATCATCCCCGGCTTTATCTTCGCCACCCTCGCCATTCTGGTGTTTAGCAAAATTGGCCAAGGCCCGTCGGCCAGCATGCTGGCGCGTTTTGACAAAGCCGAGCAGGAATACCAAGACGCCTGATAGCGCGTACTGCCTGCAACCTACTTAGTGCTTTTGCCGGCCCCTGACAGGGCCGGCTTTTTTATGCCTGGTGATCAGCATCGCCGAGCTTTGTAGGGTGTGCTGCGCGCACCAAGCGATATGTGCCTGAACGCTTCGGTGCACACAGCACACCCTACGGGACGGCGTTACGGTCATATGCTTATGCAATAAAAGTTCTTTGCATGATTTGCTTATGCTCGTATCTTCTCGTCACAACTTGTTATAACAAGTTAAAAGAATCTGAGAGATATGTCATGGCCGAGTTGATTCCGCTATCCCCTGTTCCCCTGTATAGCCAGCTTAAAGAAGTGCTGCGTGCACGCATTCTGGATGGCACTTATCCGGTGGAAGTTCGTATGCCATCGGAAAGCGAGCTGGGCGCCACCTTTGGCGTCAGCCGCATCACCGTGCGTCAGGCGTTGGGTGATTTGCAGAAAGAAGGGCTGATTTTCAAGATTCACGGCAAGGGCACCTTTGTCGCCAAGCCCAAAGCGTTCCAGAACGTCAGCACCTTGCAGGGTTTGGCCGAGTCGATGACGCAGATGGGCTACGAGGTGATCAACCGGCTGCACAGCGTTAAACACCTGCCGGCCTCATCGCGGGTTGCTGAGCGCTTGCAGCTGGAGGAGGGCGCGCCGGTTACCGAAATCAAGCGCGTGCGCTTGGTTAACCGCGAGCCGATCTCCCTGGAAATCACCTATGTGCCCGAGCACCTGGGCCTGCGCCTGGAAAAGGCCGATCTGGTCACCCGCGACATCTTTCTGATCCTGGAAAACGACTGCGCCATGCCGACTTGGCCATCGACGCCATCCTCGCCGACGCCGATCTAACCCGTGCCCTGCAAGTGGAAGAGGGCGCGCCAATCATGCGCATCGAACGCCTGACCCACGACGACGCCGGCACCCCGCTGGATTTCGAATACCTCTACTACCGTGGCGATGCCTTCCAGTACCGCCTGCGCAGTGACCGTCACAAGGGGCGCCATGTATGAGCCAGTACCCAACCATTGAACGCGAGTACGACATCGTCATTATTGGCGGCGGCACGGCTGGCCCCATGGCGGCGATCAAGGCCAAGGAACGCAACAAAAACCTGCGCGTGCTGTTGCTGGATAAAGCCAACGTCAAACGCAGCGGCGCCATCAGCATGGGCATGGACGGCCTGAACAACGCCATCGTTCCAGGCCATGCCACGCCCGAGCAGTACACCAAAGAAATCACCGTGGCCAACGACGGCATCGTCAACCAGGCCGCCGTGTACGCCTATGCCACCCACAGCTTCGAAACCATCGAGCAACTGGACCGCTGGGGCGTGAAGTTTGAGAAAGACGAAACCGGCGATTACGCGGTCAAGAAGGTTCACCACATGGGCGCCTACGTGCTGCCCATGCCCGAAGGCCACGACATCAAAAAGGTGCTGTACCGCCAGCTCAAACGCGCGCGGGTGGACATCACCAACCGGGTGATCGCTACCCGGTTGCTCACCGATGCCGACGGCACGGTCAACGGCGTGATGGGCTTTGATAGCCGCAGCGCTGACTTTCATGTGATCAAAGCCAAAGCCGTCATCCTCTGCTGCGGCGCCGCTGGCCGTCTCGGTTTGCCGGCGTCGGGCTACCTGATGGGCACCTACGAAAACCCCACCAATGCCGGCGACGGTTATGCCATGGCCTATCACGCCGGGGCCGAGCTGGCGAACCTCGAGTGCTTTCAGATCAACCCGCTGATCAAGGACTACAACGGTCCGGCCTGCGCCTATGTCACCGGGCCTTTGGGCGGCTACACCGCCAATAACAAAGGCGAGCGCTTTATCGAGTGCGACTACTGGAGCGGGCAGATGATGTGGGAGTCGAAAGCGGCAACGGCCCGGTGTTTCTCAAACTCGATCACCTGGCCGAAGAAACCATCCAGAACATCGAAGAAATCTTGCACAGCAACGAGCGCCCCAGCCGCGGTCAGTTCCACGCCAACCGCGGCACCGACTACCGGCAGAGCATGGTCGAGATGCATATCTCCGAAATCGGCTTCTGCTCCGGCCATAGCGCCTCAGGCGTATGGGTTAATGAAAAAGCCGAGACCTCGGTACAGGGCTTGTACTCGGCCGGCGACATGGCCGCTGTGCCGCATAACTACATGCTTGGCGCCTTTACCTACGGCTGGTTTGCCGGCACCAATTCGGCAGATTACGTGGCCGAACGCGACTTCACCGAGCTGGACCAAGCGCAGATCGAAACCGAGCGCGCCCGTGTCTACGCACCGCTGCTACGCGAACACGGCCTGCCGCCGGCCCAGGTGGAATACAAGCTGCGCCGCTTTGTAAACGACTACCTGCAGCCGCCAAAAGTGACCAAGAAAATGCAGCTGGGGCTGGACCGTTTTGCCGCCATCGAACACGACCTCGACCAGCTCAAAGCCAACAACGCCCATGAGCTGATGCGTGCCCTGGAAGTCAGCGTGATTCGTGACTGCGCCGAAATGGCTGCCCGTGCCTCACTGTTCCGCACCGAAAGCCGTTGGGGCCTGTACCACCACCGCGTCGACTACCCGCTGCGCAACGACGCCGAGTGGTTCTTCCACTGCCACTTGCACAAAGGCGCAGACGGGCAGATGACCAGCTTTAAAAAGCCGGTGGAGCCGTACCTGATTGCCCTCGATGACGAAGAGCAGCAGGCCTACAACCGCCTGCGCGTGAAGGCTGACGCGGCTGCTTAACAGCACCGCCTGCGTGCACACAATACGAGAGAGCCAGAGGCTCCAAGGAAACCGTGACATGGCCTACCAGCCCCAGGAAATCTTCTTCCGCAGCAACGCGCCGGTGACATGCATCGCCGAAAAAGGCTGCACCGTCTGCGTTGAGGTCTGCCCCATGGACCTCTTGGCCATCAACCCCGCCACGCGGAAAGCCTATATGGCCTTTGACGAATGCTGGTACTGCATGCCCTGTGAAAAGGACTGCCCGACCGGGGCGGTGAAGGTTGAGATTCCTTACCTGTTGCGCTGACGCATCACTTAATAAAACAGCCGTCGTCCCCGCGCAGGCGGGGACCCAGGTACGCAGCTCCATCGGCTACCGCGCACCTGGATCCCCGCCTGCGCGGGGATGACGGTGGAATAAGAAAGAACGCCATCCGGAAAAACCGGACGCCTTGCTTGCACTACCCCTCGTTTCCCACCACCAGAACCGTGGCGGAGACGATCCAAAAACTATGATTCGAGGGGAACTACCCATGCACTTGCTAAAACTCGCCGGCCTCGCGCTGGCCATTGGCTTGATCTCTACCCAGGCCAGTGCCGAGACGATCCGCATCGCCATCGGCACCCAAGACACCACCATCAACTGCGCCACTGGCGGCTTGTTGATTCGTGAGTTGGGTCTGCTCGACAAGTACCTGCCCCATGACGGCAAGTACAAAGATGCCAAGTACGAAGTGGAGTGGAAGAACTTCACCAGCGGTGCGCCGCTGACTAACGAGATGGTGGCTGGCAAATTGGATTTTGGCGCCATGGCCGACTTCCCCGGTTCGTTTAACGGTGTGGCGTTCCGCGATGCCGGCAAGCAAAGCCTGTTTATCAGCGTGCTGTCGGGCAGCACCACCGGTAGCGGCAACGGCATCGTGGTGCCAGCCTCGTCTTCGGTGCAGTCGCTGGCCGACCTGAAGGGCAAAACCATCTCCGTACCGTTTGCCTCCACCGCCCACGGCATGCTGCTGCGCGCCGCGGCCGCACAGGGCTGGGACCCGGAGAAAGACGTGAAGATTATCGCCCAGGCCCCGGAGATCGCCGGTTCGGCCCTGCGCAGTAACCGTATCGACGCCCACGCCGACTTTGTGCCCTTCGCCGAGTTGTTCCCCAACCGAGGTTTCGCCCGCAAGATTTACGACGGCTCACAAGCCGCCACGCCAACGTTCCATGGCGCGCTGGTCGCCGGCGAATACGCGAAGAAATACCCGGAAATCGTCACCGCCTATCTGCGCGCCAGCATCGAAGCTGATCAACTGATTGCCGCTGAACCGGAGAAGTACAGCGAGCTGATCGAGAAGGTCACCGGCGTTGAAGCCGAGGTGAACTACCTGTTCCACGGCCCGCTAGGCCTGCAAACCCGCGACCTGACCTGGAAGCCGGAATACCGCAAAGCCGTGGCCACCGCCATCGACACCCTCAAGCTGCTGAAAAAGACCGACAAGGGC
>LNAP01001665.1_pt1 | contig 23230 bp, 16 predicted proteins | sample 602601 | NCBI WGS metagenome assembly LNAP01 (sample SAMN02440304, study PRJNA202911) | soil metagenome | biome: Subtropical and temperate rainforests or woodlands; isolation source: soil samples (1 kg each in a 20% v/v slurry with milli Q water) were... ...
AAAGGTAACTTGAAGTGGCTTGCAGCCACTTCGACAGCAGGTACATCCGACCGCCTTGCTGCCGCTAAACCTACTTTTTCAACAGAATCGGCCGAAAGCAGCCGTAGGTTGCTTGGAAGTGAGAACATCAAATGGATGTCATCACGGACGTCGTGATCAGCCTGTTACTCATCGCGAGAGCTTACGAACCCTAGGCTTCTAGCATCTTGTCGATCGCGGGATTCGCGCGCGGCTGGATGGCGTCAGTTGGATCGAATACCCAGGGAGCGCTAGATCACTCCGAGCCCATGCTGTTCCATTCGGAATCTGATGGCCTCGACGGGATCAGAAGCGGCGATCGGATAGTGTTCGTCTTCATATTTCGCGATCAACGCTGCAAGCGCTTCTAGCGCATCACCCTCTGGCGTACCGATCGGGGCACCCCACAGTTGCTCTAAAAGCGCCAAAGCGGTAGCTAAGTCACCATCAGTACGAATCGGCTTGATCTTCATTAAAACTGCCTCGACATTAATGGATGCACTGTACCTGCATAAGCCAGAGCGCTATTCTTTAAATTGGGTGCTCCCGAAGCGGGCTGGATAACACCTGATAGTCGCGCCGCTATGCAGAGCATACGGCGCTTTGGGGTTAGCTAGTTAATTAAAATTATACGGCAGGTCATTCGTTTTTCACCAGCCATCTAAGTCTCGCTCTACGGATATAGCTGGGGGAAACGCCTAGGCGCTCGGCTAAAATACGGTCAGAGGTCAAACCAAACTCGGCTGCAATTTTAGCAGTGATTTTTGGATATGGTTTTTCAAACGCTTTTATTCCCAACTCTTTTCGTTTGGCTTTGATCGGGTAGTTACTGACTTTTAGCCTATCGGCTAGCTCGTAGTCGGGCATAGTGCCAAGAAGCGCGATCGTTTGCTCGTTCCAAATTTCCTCAAGCGGTTGAAACCTAGGCCGGAGGGGTTTTGGCTCAGGAATACCAAGCGCGGTTCGAGCTTCTTTAATTTTTTTTGCGGGAATACCCAGCTCTTTGGATAGGCTGTAGTCCGTCTGTTCTGCCAGCCGATCAATTAGCGGCTGTGTGAGTTCTAGTTGGTAGCGGAACTCAGGAATGTCGTTGGCCTTGCGATACCGGCGGACGGTAGTCGCACCCACCCCAAACCTCCTCGCAATTTCGCGGTCGCTGAACTGGCCGACCTGGGCTTTCCAGTCACCTTTACGCATGTGCATTTCCTCCATTTTGAGCAGGCGAGAAATACGCTGCCCCTATGAGGTAGTGCTTAGAGCAAGGCCACCGATTCCAGAACAATATGCCAAGGCACCGGGATAATTTGGAAAAGCGCTCGGGAGAGCCCTGGTTCTAGTGCCTGGAGGGGGCGGGCCGCGACTTTGCAAGTGTTGCTGGGATGCAACGCAGCGCTTCTAACCCGCGCATGCGCGGAATCCGTATGAGAATACTCGGCGTATCGACCTGGTTTTCCGCGCATGCGCGGAAAACCAGGTGTGGTGTCAGCCGATTCTGAAAAATCAGAACCAGCTTCTGGATTTCCATGGCATGCCCGAATTGGGGGACTTCGGCTTAGCACTATTAGCTAGTACTCACACGATAGGACTAGCTGATGTCGAACTCACTAAGCCAGCCAAGGGATGCCGGCTGCGAAACCACATTCAAAGAGCTGCTACAGCTGGCAGCAGGGTCCGGGCGTGACGTAACTGTCATAACAGAGATTCTGAAATTTATAGATGCTCATCCTCAGCTCATAGATTTTCCCCGAATAATCCAAGGGTTGTTAAACGCGCTGAATGAAATGGAAAAGCCGCCGGTTCTGTTCGTCGGTGATTTTGATCCCGTGGTCTGGCGGCATGAGTGTCACTGGATAATTTCTAATAGGAGCAATCCGCGGTTCATCTCAGCCCTGGGCCCTCGTTTTTTTTCCGGAGATGAGGCGCGCAGGCGTAATCCAATCATTGGACAGGGCGTCCAGGATTACGCTTTCCCGTATGCAATGTTATGGCATGAGCCGGCCGATGTTGATGGCGCGCCAGATTACTACCGGCTTGTAGGACAGCTACTGGTGGCGCATCAGGAGAGCTCTGGTGCATCGGACCTTCGCGGCCAGAAATACAATGCATATCTCAAGCTGCGTACGCTTTGCGCGAAGGAACTACTGACCGTCCCTGCAGAGCTAAATATTTGGTCTAGTCCAGCCATATTTATGCGGAGCTGCACAGTTTTCGATCCCAGTATTTCAGTCGACGTCCATGCTGATGCCTTTCCTGCTGTTACCCGGCTAGTTCGTTATTGCGGGGGCGATCAGCCACCTGAGCGTCGTGGTGGTGGTGGCAATCATCGAGGCAGGATGCCAGTCCGCTCCGGATTAGGTGTGGTAGTAAGTCAAGGGGTAACCAAGTTCCCTCTTGATGATCCGGACGATCCCGATCTACTGCCAGGCCATATTAGTTTTGTTGTTCCACGGTTAGACCATGATTTCGACGAAGAATTGCCCGACGGCGAAATCACTGCGCCAGATGAACTCTGTTTGATCGATACCGGCGGCGAAGTCAGGCCCTATGTCGCCGAGTTGCTCAGCCATCAGGGAATCCTCGCCCATATTGCCCGCGCTCGGCAGTTCTTACCGTTCGGATTCAACCTGCTGACGTTGCCCGAATTAGCAAATCTCCTGTTCAGCGTCACTGATGAATTTCTGCAGTGCCGGGAGCGGTTCCGCACAGCGCCACTGCCAGAGCAGGTAGGCATCCGTACGCGCATGGAGGCGCTACTCGCCCTACATCTCATGCTCTGGTTCGGCAGGTCACTTGAGGATTGCACAAAACTACAGATCTCTGAGGGCGGCGCGCGCCCGCGGGTGGCGTTTGAGCTTATACCTGCTAAAGACTTGGAGTCTGCTGAGTTCAGGTTTTTAGTACCTACACCAGATTACGCTGCGGAGGAGCAACTGCCCCCTGAAACGGTTCGAAAGAGGGGGGCGGCAGTTTCAGTACCGGATATGGTGGGAGCCGCGACGTTAGTATTGGGAGTCAGAGCGCTGCCATCTACGACCGGAACGGCCGTATTTGCCGGGAAAGTTAAGAAAATTGAGAGCGAAGTTCGTGTCCTCTTGAAAGAATTGGGGGGAGGTGACCCGCGATATACAGTTCACAAGATTCGTTCCTATTTACATCGCCAAATAATCACCGATACACACGATGTGGTTGCGGCCACGATGTTGTCCGGGCTGCCTTGCCTGTCGGCTAATACTGCGCTTTATTACACCCAATACAGCGTTGATCACCTACGCAGCCTCTATTGTCATTCAGTGCGAAATGTATTAACCGCTATTTACGGCACAGTAGGTTTGGAGGCGCCAGTTACTAACGTCATTAGCTCTTCAGAGATGGCGGTTGGTGCCCGAAATTGTCTGAAACTTAGCGCTGTGAAAAACAATCTTGAAGCATTGCTCGCAGTGCTGCGCAAACGCCCACGAAAAGATATTCAAGAGCTGATTCATTGGCACAACTGCCTGACGCTCTGGACCATCCTCATGTTCCTAATGGCGACCGCGTGTCGAGCCATCCGCAACCCGCTAAAAGCAGTGGAAGAGTTCGAGCAACGAAGTGGCCACGGCGCACTGGGCGATAAAGGCGCAGATGACGGTCACATGAGCCGTCTGGTAGTGATGCCTGAGCTACTGCGTCGGCAGCTAGAGGCATACGACGCGCACTGCTGTGCAATTCGTGTGAAGTTCAAATACGGCCTACCTGCACAGACTCCTCCTAGGTCCGGTTTTTTCCTGCGGTTTGCTGATGACAATCGGCTGTACTACGAGGAAATCCGTCCGTCACATATCGACGCATATATGCGGCAGGTGGTTGGTTTTACACCCCATCCAGTGAACGGTTTCCGCAAGTTGCTGAGGACCGAGCTCGCAGAGCGTGGGTGCCCGCCTGAAACGCTTGCCGCATTCATGGGGCACTGGCTGCATGGCGAGGCGCCCCAAGAGTCGTTCTCAAGCTTTTGTCCTGGCGCTTATGTCCAGAGCCTCCATGCGTATTTATTGCCGCTGATGAGAGAGCTCGGTTGGATGGTTCGCAACAGCCACCTAGTTAAGGAGGCTAAATGACCATTTCGACCCTTTCTGAGGAAATGCTGTCAGCAATTTGGAGTCCTGAAAAATACGATCCAGAATGGAAGAGCGAATTTCTTCAGACGCTCAAGGAGCGCTGCAGAGACTCCAACAATGTCATCGGAGAATGGCTCTGCGGTAAACGTTCGCTGAGAAATTTTCCTGTCGAAAAGATGCGGGAGCTTGAGAATCAGCTTGAAAGCTCGACATTACGCAATGCACTGCGAGACGTAACAAGCCGGGCGCGGCGATTCAACCCGAGCCTGCCGCTTGCCCACATAGCGATCGACACGCGGCGTCCCGCAAATCCAATCAATCCCGACTTGTATACAGCAGAGAACATCTCAGCCAGTCGAGACGTGATCGATTCGCTGGAACGGGCGCTGAGACACGACCTGGAGCAACTCACCCCCCACTGCCGGGTTGGGCTACTCCTGCTGAGCGCCGCCTACTATGGCGCGCTGATGGACATCCCCCAGCTAAATGCGCTGACCCAGCTTGATGTAGGTCAGATTATTTGGGTATCTGGGATACCAGAGTTCCGGCTCAAGCTTTCAATCCGTGGGCAATCCGAGGCTGAGAGTAGGCAATGGTTCCCAGATCCGATGACACTGGCACTGTTGTCCCGTTGCGCTCCAGATCTAAGTGAATTGAGACCTTATCTGTCCAAGAGGGACGGAAAACTTCACTGTATTCAGGCGGCATTGGCCGTAGGTGGGGTAGATAATCAGAGCCAACCCGCGTCTCTCAGTCGACTGTTTGAGCTGCTGCGTATCAAGCGCCAAACGCAGCTACCGCAGCTGTTGATCAATTACACCACCAGATACGGTTACGTGACGCATTCTGTCTTGGCGGACTCATGGCTGCATCTGCAAGGTGACAGATCGTCTTCAAATCATGAACAAAAAAGCAAACGTAAAAAGCATCGGCTGGGTAGGCCCGAACAACGAGTTCCGGGATGGCTGACGACGTTATGTCGGCAGGTCCGTAGAGGACGGGTTTCGGTACTGGAGGTTGAGCAGGTACCTACGACGCTAGAAGAATTGATAACCGGTTGGGCGTCGTCTCTGCTTCATGGCCGCTCGTTTTATGGCAACCCGTTGCAGCCTAAAACAGTCGCCAACTACGTTCGAGACGTCGGCGCTGGGTTGGACAATCTATTGTCCGTCGGGACGATCCTAGACGTTCCGCCGGACGCGTTAGAGGAGTTGTATGAAACGCTGCTGGAGGTACAACCCACGGCGCCAATGAGGAGAAACCTAGCCAAGGGCCTGTTGGAGTTTCATGGATACCTGCAAAACAGCTTCTCCTATCCACCAATCAGCCCCTATGCCGCATTGGGTATTGGGAAAACGCCTCAGTTCGTTGATGCCCAGATCATCAATGAAGAGCAATATCGTCAGGTGCTGCGAGACCTGGCCACAGGCCCGCTAAGCCATCGCTCACCGCGTATTGCGATGGTCGCGCAGGCTATGGTGATTTTCGGATACCGACTGGGATTGCGGCGTAATGAGTCGCTGAAGTTGCTGCGCCGCGATCTGCAGTTACCGACGCTCTCTGCCGCACGTGCAGCTGCACTGCGTAGACGGCATCCGAACCTGAAGCCGCTATCGGCTGAGCAGCGAACCGCGCTCAACCTTCCCGCGGCTCTGCATATTCGCCCCCATTCTCAGCGTGCGCTCAAAACGCGCAACTCAACGCGTACGCTGCCACTCCATGTGTTGCTCGAGCCAGATGAGCTGCAGCTGATAGAGCGCCTGGCGCGGTTGCGTGATGACGAAGAGGAGAAAAATCCATATTCGGAATTTCTGTTCTGTATCCCCGAGCTGCAGACACGATGGGTTTCCGAATCCACCTTGTTACCTGCAATTCATGCCTCCCTCCGCCGGGTTACAAGATGCTCCGATATGCACTACCACCACCTGCGGCACTCGGCTGCAACCTGGCTCACCTTCAAGCTGGCCGCCACAGCGTTAGGGGCATGCGAGAACGCTCGACTTCTCTTCGGTGAGCAATCTCAGACGATGGCGTGGTTGCTGGATGCAGAAAGGTTAAATAATGCGTTTTTCCATTCCCGGAAAGCCGCCACCCGCCGTGTAATCCATATCACCAGCGCTGTGCTCGGCCATGCGAGCCCCAAGACGTCGCTGCTGCACTATGTGCACTGCATGTCTTGGCTATCGGCGTTGTGCTGGCAATGGGAGCCCAAGTTTTGGCCCCCTGGCCATGTCATCGCAAAAATTGCCGGGGTCAGCCTGCCAAGTAAGCCAGAAGATTTGGCTGCGCCAGGGTTGCCAGCTGAGATCCGCCATATGCGGCGCATCATCGGTCGTATCGGGGTATACAAACGCAGTAAACGTCGCAAAGTCAGCTACCCGATGAGCCCCATAGAATCGAATGGCGAAGGGAGGGCTCTGACAAGGATGAATGACATCTCGTCCATGCTCGCATACCAAGCGTACGCGGAAGCATCAGGACAGTCGGTCAACATGGACTGGGTGGAGTTTTCCGATGCGGATCGATCGGCCATGCTGGAGCGGGCAAGGTATATCCGTCAGCTTGGTAAGCACCGCCTTAGCGGTTCGGCGACTTGCGACCCGAACGGTAAAGTTGAGCTGGTGCCCAGGCCGCCCAGACACGGAGGTTTAGCTGGCGTAGCTGCCTACGCTGACCGGCTCTACCGATTGCTTGACGGCAGATATAAGGCAAAAACTAACAGGGTTCTGGATGACTTCGTCGAGCGCTGCTGGGCGAGCGATACCACGCTGCGATTCCACTCTGGGCAGGATGAGCAGAGCGTTCGAGAGTACCTATGGGTGCTGTCTGAGCTGCGCATTCCTTCTGCCGATATTGAGTTCATCATTTACGATGAGCGCACACCCAAGCGAACCAAAAGCCTTTGGCGAAAAGTGTTACGGAAGCCCCGTTTGAAGTTTATAGAGCAGGTGCCCGAGAACAGGCTTGTTGAGAATATGCACCTCGGGATCCGCGCTAGGCTACGCCTTACAGGTGCGGGTTTCACTGATCAGGAAAGGAACCATCATTCCGGCGCAGCATTGCGCTACCTCTTTCTGATGACTTCGATCGACTGGCATTTCCGAGCATGAAAGGGTGGGCATTCAGCCCTCCGGATCATCCTGCAGTTCCAGCAAATCGCCCACCTGGCAGTTCAGGTACTGGCAGATCGTTTCTAGGTCCTTGAGCTCCACCCGCTGCGCGGTCTCGTGATAGAGCCGCGTGAGGGTTCCGCGATTCATCCCTGTGTCCCTGACTACGTCACTGATTTTCAGCTTCCGCTCGCCCAGTAAGCGAGATAAATGGCACTTGACCATTCTAATCTCCGAAAAATGATCTTCAGAAGATCATTTTGCCCTTGCAAAGCTCAAAATGAGCGTTATATTGATCTGCAGGAGATCATTATGAGTTTTCAGAAGCTCATAAGAATCCTCTGTCGTTCAATTTAGCAGAGAGGGCAATGCCATGTCTCACACTTACCTGACTACCGAAGAGCTGGCCACGCGCATGAAGTACGACGCGCGCACCATCCGAAATCGTCTGAAAGATTCAGTCCTGCTTGAAGGCATTCATTATTTCCGCCCCTTTGGCGGCCGTAAGATCCTATTCATCTGGGAAGCCGTCGAAGAAGACATGCAGAAATTCTCGCGGACTTCCGGGCTGGTCCCGATGGCCGGTGGAGGCATCTGCCATGGGTAAGATTCGTGCCCGCACCGACAACGAGAAGTTGTTCTTTGACTTCACCTACCTGGATCAGCGCTGCCGTGAGCAGACCGCGCTGCCTGATACGCCCGCTAACCGGAAAAAGCTGGAGAAGATCCTGGAGCGCGTCGAAGCGGAAATCACCCTTGGAAGCTTCGACTACGCCACCTACTTCCCCCAAAGCAGCAAAGTGCTAGAGATCAGTCGGCTGCAGGCTGGCTGTGCATCGCTGAAAACACCACTGTTCAAGGATTTTGCAGAACTGTGGTTTGAGGAGATGAGGGTCGAATGGCGTGATACGCACGCCAAAACCGTGCGCCTTACCCTTGATAAGCATTTGCTGCCTGAGTTCGGTAAGAAAGAGGTCAGCGCCATCACCAAAGCAGAACTTCTGTCATTCCGCTCGGCACTCGGCAAAGTCCCCGGGCAGAAAGGTCAGAGTCTGACAGCGACGCGAATCAACCACATCATGACGCCATTGCGCATGATCCTTAGTGAGGCAGCTGACCGCTTCGAGTTTACCTCGCCATACCTCAACATCAAATCACTGAAAGTCCCCAAGACAGACGTGGAGCCCTTCACTCTGGATGAGGTGCTGCAGATCCTCGGCACAGTGCGTGACGATTTCCGCAACTACTACACGGTGCGTTTCTTCACCGGCATGCGGACGGCCGAAATTGATGGTTTGCAGTGGAAGTACGTCGACTTTCAGCGGCGGCAGATTTTGATCCGTGAGACCTGGGTGGGCGGCAAGCTCGACTACACCAAGAACGACGGTTCGCAGCGTGAGATCGATATGTCCGAGCCGGTTTATCAGGCGCTCATCGGCCAGCGCGAGAAAAACGGCAGTGGGCAGTTCGTCTTCTGCACCCGCGAAGGTACGCCGCACGCATACCGCAACATCAACGACCGGGTTTGGTACCCGCTGCTGCGGCACCTGGGGTTGCGGCGGCGGCGCCCCTACCAAACTCGTCATACAGCCGCGACCCTGTGGTTGGCGGCTGGTGAAAACCCGGAGTGGATCGCCCGGCAGATGGGGCATACCACCACCGAGATGCTGTTCCGTGTCTATTCGCGCTATGTGCCCAACCTGACCCGCCGTGATGGCAGTGCCTTCGACAACCTGATCAAAGCTAATCTCAAGGCCTGAGGAGTTCCACCATGAAACTGATCAAATGCGACATCGTGACCCCTCTGCATCCATCTATGGAGGCCCGCGAGCATAAGTACCTCAAGCATCTGGCTTCAGCTATGAGTCACTACCTTGAGAACCCCCATGGCACCGAGCTTATCTGCGTCCTCGGCTCCGGCTACGAGAAGGATAACCGGCATGCCCTTGAAACCTGGGTCGCCTACCACCGCAATGAAGTGTTCGAAAAGCGCCTGGAGGGCCGCAGCCCGCTGGACTTTCTGATCGAGAAGCTTGAAAGCTTATTGGCTAACTAAGTGCAGAAGGGGCCGAAAGGCCCCTTCATTGTTCTCCCCCTGGCAGCGGCGAGCGTGATCCATTCACCCGCCGAGCTGCGTTTAGATCAACGGTTCCCCTGTCGGCAAAGCGCAACTTGAACATCCAGTCAGGCAGTTAAAGACCCGGATCAGCGTATTGGTTACTATCCAAGGCGCGAACCAGAGCACATTTTTTCTCCTGCCCGCTGATGGGCAATAGGGAGGCCGGGAGTACAGGGACAGTGGTAAAGAAGCAGTGCGTATTGGCCAGCTGGGTTGGCGGGAATGATCTCAAGGCAGTTGCAGGTGCTGAGGCAGGCCCGATTCTGGCGACGCTGAACACGGTGTCCTTCGATAGCGTCGAACTGCTCTGCTCATACCCCTCCGAGCTAGTGGAGCCCTACCTGGCCTGGCTGCGCCAGCAGGTCGATGTACCCATCACCGCGCATTACTTTTCCCTGTCTTCCCCCGTTCATTTCGGCGAGATCTACCAGGCCGCCAGTCAGCATTTAAAGCGGCTGAATACTTCCGCCAATCAGCTCTCCATTCTGCTCAGCCCCGGCACACCGGCCATGCAAGCGGTGTGGATTCTGCTGGGCAAAACGCGCTACCCGACGACCTTCTACCAGTCCTCCCTTCAGCAAGGCGTTCAGCGGGTCGAAGTGCCGTTTGAAATCGCGGCTGAGTATGTACCGGCGGCCAATGCCATTAGCACCGACAAGCTGGTTCAGCTCGCCGGGCTGGATGCGCCTGTGGATGCAGCCTTCGACAGCATCGTGACGCAGAGCGAGCGCATGATGGCCCTCAAGGCGCAGGCGCAGATACTTTCGGCGAAGCAGGTGCCGGTGCTCATTTACGGTGAAACCGGCACCGGCAAAGAGCTGTTTGCCCGCGCCATTCACAATGCGGGCCCACGTTCTGCTGCACCCTTTGTTGCGGTGAACTGCGGTGCCATCGTGCCGGAGCTGATCGACTCCACCTTGTTTGGCCACAAGAAGGGCGCATTCACCGGCGCAATTGCGGATCGGCCCGGGGTGTTCCAACAGGCCCATGGCGGCACGCTATTTCTGGATGAGTTTGGCGAGCTGACCCCAGATGTACAGGTGCGACTGCTGCGCGTACTGCAGGAAGGCGCCTTCACCCCAGTAGGCTCCAACCAAGAGCTCACAGTCGATGTGCGGCTGATCACCGCCACTCACCGTAATCTGATGCAGGAAGTAGCTCACGGGCGCTTCCGTGAAGACCTGTTCTATCGCATCGCCGTGGGTGTGCTGCACCTCCCGCCGCTCAGAGAGCGCGAAGGTGATCTGCTATTGCTCTCCGAAAAGCTGCTGGCAGGCATTGCCAGCCAGGACGCCAATCTCGGTGATAAGAAAATTTCCGCAGAAGCAAAAAACCTTATTCTTCAGCACCCATGGCGTGGCAATGTCCGTGAACTACAGTCCACCTTGTTGCGCGCAGCGCTCTGGTGTCGGGGCGATCTGATAGCGGCTCATGATATCGAGCAAGCACTGTTTAAGTTGCCGCAAGTGCAGGCCGATATATTGGCTATGGATGTTACGCAAGGTATTGATCTACAACAGGTAATTGCTGAAGTGGCAGGGCATTATCTGCGTAAGGCGCTCACACTTACCGGCAACAATAAAACCCGGGCGGCCAGCCTGCTAGGCCTTAAAAGCCAGCAAACGCTGAGCAACTGGATGGACAAATACGGCATCGAATAAAACTGGCACGGTCCTCGCTATAGGACCGACATGGACAGAATCGCCTTTATGAAATCAGTCAACTTCGAGTTCCTCCGCCCCGGCAACGAGCTGCTGGCCAACCTCGCCGGTCTTGCCGAGGCGGTACTGCACATCGATCCGGGCAGCGCGCTCACTCGCCTGCGTAGCTTCGCCGAAGAGCTGACCAAGGCTATCTACAAGGAAGAACTGCTGCCGCGCATGCCGCAGTCGAGTTTCTACGAACTGGTTAAAAACCCTGTGTTTGTTGATTGCGTCAGCAAGCCCCTGGTACACCAGATCAACTTCCTGCGCATCCAGGGCAATGACACCGCTCACGGTGCGGAAGGCGACCTGCGCAACGCACAGCTGGCGCTGAATACGGCCTATCAGTTGGCCATGTATATGGCCATCAAGTACTACGGCACCGCACAGGCCGATATTCCGCCCTTTGCCGAGGTCAAAGACCCAACGGCGATGTTGGCCAGCCTGCAGAAAACCGTCTCCAGCTACGAGAAGGAACTCAACCAGCAGCAGGAAGAACTGCAGCGCGTTATGGACAAGCTCGAGCAGGAGCGCACCCGTCATCTCGACAAGGTCGACGCACCTGCCAAGCCTGACCAGCAAAAGCGCCAACAGCAGAGCCAACAGGTTGCAGACAGCCTACAGTGGAATGAAGCCAAAACCCGCGCATTGCTGATCGACGCCATGCTGCTGCAGGCCGGCTGGGATGTCAGCAACCCTGCGCAGGTCGGTCAGGAAGTCGAAGTTGATTTCCCCGGCAACGTCTCCGGCAAGGGCCGCGCGGATTACGTGCTATGGGGCGACAACGGTCAGCCCCTGGCCGTGATCGAGGCCAAGAAATCCGGCAATGTCAGCCTGCAAGCCGGGCGCGAACAAGCCCGCATGTACGCCGACGGCTTCGAGCGCATGGGCATGCAGCGCCCGGTGATTTTCTATAGCAACGGCTACGAAACCTTCATCTGGGACGACAAGCAGTACAACACCTATCGCCCGGTATACGGGATCTACAGCAAGGACAGCCTCGAATACCTCGCCTATCAGCGCCAGTACCGCGTCCCCGCCCTGGAGAAACACAACCCCGAGCTGAGCATCGCCGATCGCCCCTACCAGATCGAAGCGATCAAAACCGCCGCTGCGCACTTCCAGCAGCAGCGCCGCAAGGCCCTGATCATCCAGGCCACCGGCACCGGCAAAACCCGCGTGGCCATCGCCCTGGCCGAATTGCTGCTGCGCACCGGCTGGGCCAAGCGCGTGCTGTTCCTCTGCGACCGCAAAGAGCTGCGCGTGCAGGCCGATGAAGCCTTCAAGCAAAACCTGCCCAGCGAGCCGCGCTGTGTGATTGGTGAAACCGGTCAGGTTGATCAGACCGCCCGCATCTACATTGCCACCTACCCGGGCATGATGAACCGCTTCGCCCAGCTCGATGTGGGCTTCTTCGACCTGATCATCGCCGACGAAAGCCACCGCAGCATCTACAACAAGTACCGCGACCTGTTCGAGTACTTCGATGCCCTGCAGGTCGGCCTTACCGCCACCCCGGTGAAGTTCATCAGCCGCAACACCTTCGATATTTTCGACTGCGAAACCACCGACCCCACCTCCGAGTTCGGTCTGGATGCCGCCATCAATAACGAGCCGCCGTATCTGACGCCGTTTCGCGTGCGTGACCTCACCACCGATTTTCTGCGTGATGGCATTCACTACAACGACCTCAGCGACGATCAGAAGCGCCAGCTCGAAGAAGACCTCGGCGAGGAAGAAGCCAAGCGCACCACCATTGCCGGCAAGGACATCGGTCGCAAAATCTTCAGCGAAGACACCGACCGCATCATCCTCGAAAACCTGATCAACAACGGCATCAAGGATGAGACCGGCTCACTGGTCGGCAAAACCATCGTCTTCGCCCAGCGACAGGACCACGCCGAACATCTGGAAAAGCTCTTCTGCAAGCTCTACCCGCAATACGGCACCAAGGTCTGCAAGGTCATCCACAACGCCATCCCGCACGTGGACACCCTGATCAAGGAATTCAAAAAGCCGGACAACGACTTCCGCATCGCCATCTCGGTCGACATGCTCGACACCGGTATTGACGTGCCGGAAGTGGTCAACCTGGTGTTCGCCAAACCGGTCAAATCCTGGGTCAAGTTCTGGCAGATGATTGGCCGCGGCACGCGCCTGCGCCCCAACCTGTTTGGCCCCGGTAAAGACAAAACCGAGTTTCTGATCTTCGACCACTACGGCAACTTCGATTTCTTCGAGCAGGAGTATCAGGAGCCGGAAGACACCGGCAGCAAATCCCTGCTGCAAACCACCTTCGAAGCCCGCTTGGCCCTGGCCCAGGCTGCCCTGCGGCATAACCATGCCGCCGCCTTCGATGCCGCCATTGCCCTGCTGCGCGCCGACATCAACGACTTGCCCGATACCAGCGTGGCGGTAAAGCGTGAGCTGCGCGCCGTGCACCAGTTGCAACAAACCCAACAGCTGCAGCAGTTCGATGGCAAAACCCAACACCTGCTGGCCAACACCATTGCCCCGTTGATGTCGGCCCGCGTGCTGCGCGACAAACACGCCACTGCGCTGGATAAACTCATCGCCGGCATTCAGTGCTGCTTGGTCGAGCAGGCCACCTGCTTCGAGGACGGCAAAATTACCCTGCTGGCCGAGCTGGATAAGCTCGCTGTGAATATTCAGGCCGTACGCCAGAAGGATGCCCTAATCGCCGAAGTACGCAGTGCCGACTTCTGGCTGCAGCCGCGCATCGACAAGCTGGAAAATGCCCGGCAGGAACTACGCGGCATCATGAAATACCGGCAAACCGGCAGCACGGGCGGCTATGCCATGCCCAGCACACGTACCGGCGACGATGGCGTGCAAGTGAATGAACGCAAGGTAGTGATTGCCGGTGCCAGCGAGGCGATGATCTACCGCCGCCGTCTCAAGGACATCCTCGCCGGCATGCTCGCGGCCAACCCGACCCTGCAGAAAATCCACAAAGGCGAGCCGATTGCCGAGACCGAGCTGAAAACCCTGACCTCGACCATCCTCACCAGCCACCCCGGCGTCAGCCTGGAGGTGTTAAACGAGTTCTACGGCCGCACGGCGGATCAACTGCACCTCACCGTGCGCGAGATCATCGGCCTGGATGCACACGCCATCGAGGAACACTTCAAACAGTTCCTCCATGCCCATCCCAGCCTCACCGCCCAGCAGGTGCGTTTTATGAACCTGCTGAAAAACTACATCGCCCAGCACGGCAGCATCGTCATCGAAACCCTCTACGACGCGCCGTTTTCCAGCATCTCCCACGAGGGCATCGACGGCGTGTTCGCCCCCGCCGATGTCACCGAGCTGGTGGCCGTGCTCAAACCCTTTTTGAAGAACCCCGACCAGCCCGGCACCCCCGCCTGATGGCCGCACAACCTACAGATCGAGACCACTGAATGCTCACCGGCAAAATCCGCAACGATATCGACAAGCTCTGGGAAAAGTTCTGGACCGGCGGCATCACCAACCCGCTGACCGTGATCGAACAGATCAGCTACCTGATGTTCGCCCGCATGCTCGACATGCAGGAAGACGTCGCCGAGCGCAAAGCCAACCGCACCGGCAAGCCCTTCGACCGCCTGTTCCCCAGTACCTCGGAAGGCCAGCTGCTTCGCTGGAAGAACTTCCGCAACATGAGCGGCAAGGAGCTGCACAGCCACCTTAAGCACAAGGTCTATCCGTTCTTCGCCCAACTCGGCAGTGCCGAAGGCGAGGGCGGTGAGCGCGAAGGTCTTGGCCATATCAGCGAGTACATGCAGGACGCCGATCTGGAGATCAAGAACGAGTCCGTGCTCACTTCCGCCGTGGAGATGGTCAATGACCTGCCGCTGACCCAGAGCGATGTGAAGGGCGATATCTACGAATACCTGCTGAGCAAGCTCACCACCGCCGGCATCAACGGCCAGTTCCGCACGCCGCGCCATATCATCGACGCGATGATCGAACTGATCGCCCCGCATCCCACCGAAGTGATTTGCGACCCTGCTTGCGGCACCGCCGGCTTCCTGGCCCGCACCATGGAATACCTCAACCGCGTGCATTCCAGCCCGGAAGGTACTTTCAGCGACGAAGACGGCAACCTGCACTACTCCGGCGACCTGCTCGAACCCTATCGCCAGCACATCAACAGCCAGATGTTCTGGGGCTTCGACTTCGACACCACCATGCTGCGCGTCTCCAGCATGAACATGATGCTGCACGGCGTGAACGGCGCGAACATCCGCTACCAGGACTCCCTGAGCAAATCCATCAAGGAACACTACCCGCGTCAGGAGCAGGACTTCTTCGACGTGGTGCTGGCCAACCCACCGTTCAAAGGCAGCCTGGACGAAACCAACACCAACCCCGACGTGCTCGGCCTGGTGAAAACCAAGAAGACCGAACTGCTGTTCGTCGCCCATATCCTGCGCTCGCTCAAGCTCGGTGGCCGCGCTGCGGTGATCGTGCCGGACGGTGTGCTGTTCGGCTCATCCAAGGCCCACCAGCAACTGCGCCAGGAGCTGCTCGACAACAACCAGCTTGAAGGCATCGTCAGCCTGCCCAGCGGCGTATTTAAACCCTACGCCGGCGTCAGCACCGCCATCCTGATCTTCACCAAGGGTGGCACCACCGAGCGCGTGTGGTTCTACGACCTGCAGGCCGACGGCTACTCGCTGGACGACAAACGTACCGAGCTGAAAGGTGAGGGCAGCAATGACCTGCCCGATGCCATTGCCCAGTGGCACAAATACCGGCAGATGGTCGAAGGCAATATCAGCACCAGCACCATCAATACCCTGTTCGGCGACAAGCGCAAAAAGGCCTTTGTCGTCCCCGCCGAAGACATTGCCGCCAATAAGTACGATCTCTCCATCAATCGCTACAAGGAAGTGGAGTACCAGCAGGAGCAGTACGAAGACCCGAAGGTGATTCTGCAAAGGCTGAAAGGGTTGGAGCGGGAAATTCTGGCGGATCTGGATGAGCTGGAGGGGATGCTGTGAGTTGGCCACAAGTTAAGCTCGAGAGCGTTTTTGAAATAGCTCGCGGCGGCTCACCTCGCCCCATTGATGATTACATTACAGATGCTGATGATGGTTTGAATTGGATCTCGATTAAAGATGCATCGAATAGCGACAAATATATCGAGAAAACAAAGCTCAAGATCAAGCCGGAAGGGCTCTCGAGAACTCGGCAGGTAAAACCGGGTGATTTCCTGCTGACAAACTCAATGAGTTTTGGCCGCCCATACATCATGAAAACAAGCGGCTGCATTCATGACGGTTGGCTGGTACTTTCTGGTAATCCAGAGAAAGTGGATTCAGACTATTTTTATCACTTGCTTGGCAGTGATCTTCTAAAACGTCGGTTTTCAGCCTTAGCTGCAGGTGCAGTAGTAAAGAATCTAAATATTGATTTGGTTAAAGGAGTGGAAATCCCCCTCCCACCCCTGCCCGAACAAAAGCGCATCGCCGCCATCCTCGACAAGGCCGACGCCATCCGCCGCAAACGCCAGCAAGCCATCCAGCTCGCCGACGACTTCCTCCGCGCCGTGTTTCTGGACATGTTCGGCGATGTGATTGAGGGGGTAGAAAATGTCGTTAGGTTTGCTGATATTGCCGTGCTGGATGCGCCAATGGTTGATCCACGAGTCGACGAATATATAGATTTAATACATATCGGCCCGGATCGGATAGAGAAAAAAAATGGCAAGCTGCTTCCTGCGCTAACTGCGCGAGAGGAAGGACTTATTAGTAAGAAATTTCTTTTTGATGACCGCTATGTGTTGTATTCAAAAATACGACCATACCTTAGGAAGTGCGCAATAGCAGAAGGGGTGGGGCTGTGCTCAGCTGACATGTATCCGGTCAGACCTGTGGAAGGTTTTGCAACTAAGGAGTTTCTATGGATGTTGCTCCTCTCTGATTACTTCACCGCATATACCGAGTCGTTGCCAGCCCGTGCAAATATTCCAAAGCTCAATCGCGAGGAGCTTGAGGCATTCACTCTTTCGTTGCCGGACTATAGTCAGCAACTTAAATTTTCCTCAATTGTGAGAACAACCAACATTGCCAGTCAGCGTGTGGTGGAGAGCGCTGCTTATGTTGATGGTGCATTTGAGTCCTTGAGCCAAAAAGCCTTCTCCGGCCAGCTGTAGATAAGGAAATCCCCATGCACCTCAAGTCCGTCAAGCTCACCCATTTTCGCGGCTACCGCGCCACCACGGTTATTCCCATCGACGAAGCCATGACCGGCATCGTCGGCCGCAATGATTATGGCAAATCGACCATCCTCGAAGCCTTGGCCATCTTCTTCGAGAGCGGAGACGTCAAGGCGGACAAGAGTGATATGAACTGCTTCAGCCTGGCCGAGGGCGCTGAGCAGTTCGAGATTGCCTGTGAGTTTGACGGCCTGCCTGAGGCGCTGGTGCTGGATGAGAATGCCGAAACGTCCTTGGCGCAGGAATACCTGCTTAACGCCGAGGGTGCGCTGGAAATCGTCAAAACCTTCAAGGCCAGCACCACCGGTAAGCCTGAACGTACGGCTATCCGCTGTCAGCACCCAGCAGATGAAGCGCTGGCTGGGCTGCTGAGCCTGAAGATGGCCGATCTGAAAAAGCTTGGCGTACAACTTGGCGTTGCTGAGCGTGTTGCGGATCAGAGGGTGGCTTTTCAGTGGCGGCAAGCCATTCGCGCGGCAGCGGGGCCTATTGTCTGCCAGGAGACGCTGCTCGACGTCAGCAAAGGGCTTTCGACTGACAGCAAATCTATCTGGGAAAAAATCGAGGCCCAGCTGCCCACCTTCGCCCTGTTCAAGGCGGATCGTGAAAGCAGTGACGGCGACGCCGAGGCCAAGAACCCGCTGCAGCAGGCGGTCAAGGAAGCCCAGGCTGCGCTGCAGAGTGAAATCAGCGCACTGGAGCAGCAGATCGAAGCCAGTGTGCTGGATGTCGCCGCCCGCACCCTCGACAAACTTCGGGAAATGGCTCCCGAGCTGGCTAATGAGCTGACCCCGCGCTTCAAGGAAAAGCCCAAGTGGAGTTTCAGCTTTACCTTGGATGGTGAGAACGGAATCCCCATCAACAAGCGCGGCAGCGGCGTGCGTCGTCTGATCCTGCTCAACTTTTTCCGCGCCGAGGCAGAGAAGGCGGCAGTGGGCTCCCAACGTAATGTCATTTACGCCATCGAAGAACCGGAAACCTCCCAACACCCGAACTACCAGATGATGCTGATGAAGGCGTTGCTGGAGCTTTCCACCCAGCCCAACCGGCAGATCATTGTCACCACCCACGTCCCCGCCCTGGCCGGCCTGATGCCCATCGACGGCATCCGCTACGTCACCAAGGATGAGAACGGTATCCCCTTCGTCAAGATGCCGGATAACGATGTACTGAAAGAAGCGGCTGAAAGTCTCGGCGTACTTCCCGAAACGGGGATGGAGCGGGCCAAGGCAGTCGTGCTGGTTGAAGGCAAGTCAGACGTCACCTTTCTGCGGCACACATCGAACACCTTAAAGGCTAGCGGGCACCTTGAGTCCAGCCTGGAAGATGCCGGGATCGTCCCGATCCTGATCGGTGGCTGCGGTAGCGTAAAGCACTGGGTTACCCTCAATCTGGCCGATGATCTGGGGCTGCCTTGGTGTGTATTTCTCGACTCCGACATCGGCGGTACCCCGGAGCAGGTCGCTTCGATTGCCAAGCGTAGGCAGGAAGTAGAGGGGAGTGGCAAAGCTTTCTACTCAACGCGCAAGCGGGAAATCGAAAACTACCTGTGCCCTGACATGATTGATACTCGAACCGGGGTGAGGGTGAACTTCACCGATACCTGCGACGCGAAGAAAATCATCGGTAAAGCAGTGGGTATCAAGGGCGATGATCTGATCGACAAGCTCTGGCCGCATATGACCGCAGAGCAGGTTCTTCAGCGTTCGATGTACCAAGAGGGCACCGAACAACGCTCAGAGTTGAAAGAGCTCGTTGAGAATTTGCTGGCGTTGGTTCGTTGAACCGTGAGTGGTTTATGGCCCAGCCGAAAGTTGTCCTGGGCTGCCTTCGCGCCCGGCAGCCGCTGCGCGAGTTCATGCATCGGCTGGGCCGTTGCCATCTAGAATTACAAATAAGCCATTTGCCGGTCTTAAGCCGAGCTAGAGCATAGAAATCATGCGCATTACAGAAATCGCCCTTACCAACTTTCGTTCCTTTCAGGCCACCCAGGTTATCCCGCTGGCGCCCGTAACCTTGATGTTTGGGCCGAATAGCGTCGGCAAAAGCTCGGTGCTGCAGGCGCTGTTTTATCTGCAGCAAATTCTTGCCAAAGGCCACTGCGACCCACAGCGCATTGACGTGCTGGGCGAAAAACACATCGGCGGCTTTGCCAGCCTGGTGAATGGCGGTGATCTGAATAAGCGAATTGTTATCAAGCTGCAGGTCGAAAAAAGCGACAGCATTGGCGCCAGTTACAACCAGTTGTATGAGCTGATTAATGAGGATTTTGGCCTCACTGTCGACAGTCCAACCGCCGATGCTGCACGCTTTGCGGTGGAGCTGCATATCGCTTGGTCTAAATCAGCCGAAACCGCCTACGTGGCGTGCTACAAGCTGTGGCTGGACGATACGCTGATCGCAGAACTGACCAGCGATGCGGGGATGAAGCAGCCGGTGCTGGCCTGGCTAAATTACCAGCACCCAGCCTTGCTGGCCGATCTTGATGTGGACGAGGCGCCGGAGCGTGAAGCTGATGGCTTTGTAAGTGCCTTGCATGATCTTTTAAGCGCTCGGCGTCCCACCCAGCTGGTCGGTCGTCGCGATTCCTGGCATCTGCCTGAAATGACCTTTGCCCATGCCGAGCTGGGTTTTAAAGGCTTTGCTGGCGCCTTACCGCTGCTGGGCAAGCGATTGGAAACCACCGTCGAACACGACGACCCGCGTATTACCACACGGATGCATGAAATTCTCTCGGATGTATTGGTAGCTCCGTTAGATAACCTGCTCACGCTGCTTAATCAGAGTCTGTGCATCGGCCCGCTGCGCATGGTGCCCGACGCCTTGCGCCAGCCTAATCCTTACCCCGAGCAGAAAGACTGGCACAGCGGCGCGGCTGCATGGGATGTGGTCAGCTCGCTCAGCCGCCAACACAAGGCACCTGCTTTGCTGGCCGATATGAACCAGTGGATGGAACATCTGGGCCTTGGCTATTCACTGCGCGAAAAGTCGCTGGTGAGCAAGGTGGTGTATTCCGGTGGTGGCGACAGCCTAGGTGAGCTACGCGCCATGCTCGATGCACACGACGATAAGGTTGAGATCAGCTTCAGTGGTGCCGATGAGGAAGGGAATCCGACGGAGCAAAAAGCGCCCATCGACATGGAAAAGCTGAAAGCGCTTCTGCAGGAGCTAGCGCCCGATAGCGCTGTCCCTAAGGGTGCCGTTATTGAGCAGGTGCACAATCAATGGGCGCTGTGGGATGACGCACGGCAGTGCGAGGTAGCCTTCTCCGAGGTCGGTGTGGGGATTTCACAGCTGTTTCCGCTGATTGTGGCGGCTGTGGTGGCGCGCCAGGGACTCGTCACCTGCGAGCAGCCAGAGCTGCATGTGCATCCACGAATTCAGGTTGGCATAGGTGATTTGCTCACCCAGGCCAATCGCCAATGCAGCTTCCTCATCGAAACCCATAGCGAACATCTGATTTTGCGAATTTTGCGGCGCATTCGCGAAAGCTCAGAAGGCGAGCTGCCTGCTGGCCTGAAGCCCCTGGCCCCTGAGGATGTGTCGATCATCTACCTCGACACGGCTGCCGGCGGAGTAAAGGCCACGCGTATCGAAATTGATCGAGATGGCGAGTTCACCAGCCGTTGGCCCAATGGCTTTTTTGCTGAGCGCAGGGAGGAGCTTCTGTGATGATTTATGAGTATGCGATTGAGCCGACTGTTCTAGCAGCTTGGGCATCAAATGATCGTGACTATGCGGAATTTCTCCGCGAGTACGGGTTGGGCACACCAAGACTAGCCAGTAGCTTTCCAAAGAAAAAAGTATCAAAACTTCGTAGCTACCTGCTTCAGCATAGCCCGCAAGATACACAGTCACTATCTGGGCAGCGTTATACAGAAATGGTAACTAAGCTAACTGAGTCAGTCGTTATTAGGGACGTGGCTGATCCTCAAACTTCCGTTTGGTCGGAAGCTGTTATCAGCGAAGACAATCGAGCCCAATTCGGCGTAATTTTGTCATCAGCAGCTATTTGCGCAGAAAACAACATCACCCCTGATAGTATGTACTTGCCAGATAGTATTTGGAATCATGCTAACCAATCCAATATGCAGCGCACCAATGCAGGGCTTTTTTCCATGATTGGCAACCTGGTACGCCTATCAACGAAGTATATTGTGGTTATTGATCCATTTGGCTGGTCGGATGAAGCTATAGGCTTTGTGCGATACATGATTAATTCTATTCATCCTAACCGTCTGACGGATGAATTTCCCAAGATAACACTATTCTATAAAGAGAAGCGTGGTGGCAAGAATGCTGGCAGTGGAAGTCCAGCAGCTGACCACGTGAAAGATCGCATTGTGCAGGGTTTGGATGGAGGAGTTGGAGAACTTAAAGTTGAAGTTTTTGAACTGAGGGAAGCGGCTGGCAGCGATGTTTTTCACAATCGTTGTATTCTGACGGAGCATGGTGGCGTGTTAACAGGGCACGGTATTGGTGTTTCAAATAATGAAGTCCATACAGATGAAGCGATATTAATGCAAGAAGAAATCTATCAAAAGAAGCTGCTGCAGTTTGTTGAGGAAAAATGCTTTGATGTCGTTTCAACGGCCTAGTGGGTCGGCGATATTGTAGTGAGAAACTACTTGTGAGGTATGGCAAGTTTAAACAAGCCTCAGACGCGCAGTAATTCGACTGCAGAACGTAGGTGCCCCAAGTGCGACAGCGCCCCCTAATGCCGAACATGCAATCCCTCAATTAGTTGATGCAATGGAGTGCCTGTGATGCCTTTGCAAAACCGAATGAATCCTATGGGGCAGCTGCATAGCGTGAAGGCCAAAGGCCTGCTGATGGGCAATCGTGGGCAGCTGCACAATGCAGAGAAGCAGATCGTTAGATCATGGAAGCTACAACGCTGGATCACCTGCGCTCTGGAGTATCACGGCATCAAGCGTGAGCTGATGGCGCCTAACAGCTACACCGAACTGTTTTTTCTGGACGAACCCACCAGCTATGCGACCGGTCACCGCCCCTGTGGCTATTGCCGCAAGGATCGCTACAAATCCTTCAAGGCCGCTTGGGCCAAAACCTTTCCAGATCAGGATCAGTCTGCCGCCGGGATCGACAACGTTCTTCATGCAGCTCGTATGAACCCCGATAACAGCCAACGTACCTGGCAGGCAAACCTGGCAGTCCTTCCGGACGGCACGATAGTTGAGCATGAAGGTCAGCCGGTATTACTCTGGCGTGGGCGTCAGTGGCGCTGGAGCTTTGACGGGTACACTCCGCATACTCAGGCGATGGCCAACGGGATGGTAAGCGTGCTGACTCCGGAACCGATCATAGCGCTCTTCAGAAACGGCTTGGCTGCAGAGCTGCAGGTGCATCCCTCTGCTGAGGTTGTCTGAAGTGGCAGGGGTGGCAAATTGTTTTCGTGAGAGGATATCGGCAATCCTAGATACCGCTTACTCCGGAGTGTCCGCACTAATGCAGAACTCGCTGGTTGAAGCCCTATATTTATGGCTAGTGCTCAAACGGTTGTCTCACCAAATGGTGGTGCGAGGGTTCAAGGCACGGTTTAGGCACAGGATTGGCACAGCCCTGAAATCAGCCTAAAACGAGCCTTTCAGGCAGTACTCATTGGCGGCTTCAAACGCAGCTGAATTATTTTCGGATTGTCGTTGGGAGGAGGGAGCCAGCCGAACAATCGATCCTGTACGAAAAGATCGATAAATCAATGAGATATGGCGCACCAGGCGGGATTCGAACCCACGACCCCCGCCTTCGGAGGGCGGTACTCTATCCAGCTGAGCTACTGGTGCGTATGTGTTGCGGCGGTCTATTTGACCATTAGCTGACACCCTTCTCAACTCGGTGAGTATTGCCTTCGGAGGGCAGTACTCTATCCAGCTGAGCTACGGATGCGTTGCGGGGCGCAATCATACGCATGTCGTTGACGGGCGTCCATGCTGGTGCGGCCG
>LNAP01001666.1_pt1 | contig 23218 bp, 16 predicted proteins | sample 602601 | NCBI WGS metagenome assembly LNAP01 (sample SAMN02440304, study PRJNA202911) | soil metagenome | biome: Subtropical and temperate rainforests or woodlands; isolation source: soil samples (1 kg each in a 20% v/v slurry with milli Q water) were... ...
GAATACCCCGACAAGTTCTATGTCGGCACCTTCGAGCATTCGTCGCGGTTCGAGGCGCGGCTCGGCGGCAGCGGCGTTGCCGCCGGCACGCGCGGCGTCGACGGCGCCAATGACGTGGCCGTCAATGTGCAGGGCACGCCGCTGATCCGGGGCGCCAAGACGATCGCGGTCAATGCGTTCCGCATCTACGACGACGCGCCGCTCGCCGCCGCGCCCGACGTCACCGGCTACAAGCCGCAGGAGATCACGCAGGACTATCTCAAGGATCTCGACATCGACAGCGTCGCCTTCATCAATGCCGCACTCGGCAATGCCTCGCTGAGCGCCAGGCTCGCAGGTCTCGGCAGTTATCACCTGCGGCCCGGCGTCGATATCGTCAGCAGGGTCAGCGCCGACAATCCGAACGGCGACCTGACGGTGGCCGGCGATCTCGATCTGTCCGGCTATCGCTACGGGCCGAATGCCGATCGCAACGTGAACTCGGCGACCTACGGCTTCGGCGAGCCGGGCGCCATCAACATCCGCGCCGTCGGCAATCTCAATATCCACGGCAGCATCAACGACGGCTTTGCGCCGCTGCCGTCGACGCCCGACGACGTCAAGGGCTGGCTGCTCGAGGAGGGCGTGGTGCCCTATGGCGGCGATCTGGTGCTGGCCACCGCGGTCACGCTCGAGACCGGTACGGTGTTCAAGGCGGGCGTCACGCTGAATTACGACCTTCCGGCCTATTTCGGTACCGAGAGGAGCGGTCCGACCTCGCTGCCATCCGGCACGGTGCTGCCGGTGCGCGCGACCCTGGCAAGTTCGCTCGCTCTGTCGGCGGGCACCGTGGTGCAGGCGACCATCTACAATGCGGACGGCTCGGTGGCCTATGCCGCCGGCATGGTCCTGCCCAATGCGGTGACGCTGACCGCCGGCATGCAGCTCGGCGCCGGCACGGTGCTGAAGAGCGCCGCCAGCTTTGCGGCGCTGGTCTGGCCGAAGGGCGTGCCGCTGCCGGTGGACATGACCTCCACGGCTCAGATTGCGCTCGCCGCCGGGTCGTTGATCCCGGCCCAGACGAACGTCAAGCTTGTCGGTGGCCAGGCGGTGGATCTGCGCGGGACCACCGGCGGCATCCAGGGCCGGAATTGGGCTCTCGCATCGATGCTGGCCGCCGGGGCGAAATCGTCGGACCTGACGCTGGTGGCCGGTGCCGACCTCGGCTCGGCCAATGTGCGGGCGCGCAACGCCCTCGGCAAGGGCGACATCATCCTGGCCGACACCCACTACGTCGCGCGGTACGCCTCGGGTGGCAATGTCCTCAATTTGAACCAGGCAGGAGCGGAGGCTCTCTGCGCCGTGGTCTGTGGTGACTACGGTTTTACGGTGAGCGACCTGATTGGAAAGTCGGAAGCCCAAATCGCGACGCTGTTGGGCGCGTCATGGGCTGAAGTCGTGGACTACTACGGGATGCCGGCGAATTTCTGGGATCCCTCGCGCGGCAATATCGAATTGGGCCTGACCCAGAAGGGACTCGATGCCCTGATGATCGTTCTGGGCGGTTACCTTCCTGACGGCATCACCGATCCGGCCGCACTGCTACACAAGACCCGCCTTGAGGTGGCCACGCTCTACGGCGACCCCAGCTACAGCTGGGCCGATTTCTTTTTGCCGTCCGATTTCGCGGATCCTGCTCAAAATTACCTCGGCACCATCAGCCTGCCGGCAACGACCACGGTGGTCGCACCCTCGTTCAGCGTGGTCCGCACCGGCACCGGCGACCTGTCGCTGGTCGCCGCCGGCAGCATCAAAATGCAGTCGCTCTACGGCGTCTACACCGCCGGCACGGCGACCGCGGTCGATCCGAGCTACAATCTCGCCCGCGCAGTCATGACCGATGGCACGCTGCTCGGCAGCACCAATGCCGATTACGCGGCCGCCGCGCTGGCGTCCTATCGCGCGTGGTACCCGGATCACGGCGGCAACGTACTGATCGCGGCGGGCGGCAATCTGATCGGCGACATCTACGGTCAGTCCTACCGGGCGAGCCCATCGAGCGTGCTGACCGGCAACTGGCTGTGGCGCCAGGGCTCTGGCACCGCGGCGGTCGACGAGACGATTGCGACCTCGTGGTGGATCAATTTCGGCACCTACGTGCCGAATACAAGCTATGGGTCCAAAATCCCCGACCTCGTCGGTTTCACCGGCATCGGCGCGCTCGGCGGTGGCAATGTCGCCATCCGCGTCGGCGGCAATGCCGGCGCGATCACGCAGCGCAGTACTGCGGGCGGCGACACCAGCGGCGTGGATCGCAGCCAGGGTCTGGTGGTTGCCGTCGGCAGCACCGGCCGCGTCGGCGCTGACGGATCGCTCACCTTGACCGGCGGCGGCGATATCGACATGCGGATTGCCGGCTCGCTCAATCCGAATCTCGCGATCACCGACGACTACAGAAGCCAGAAGCAGGCCCTTGGCGGCTCGCTGATCAACCTGCGCGGCACAATGAGCGTGACCGCGGCGTCGATCGGCGGCATCGAGCTGATCTACGGATTGCGGGACAGCTACGATACCCGTGGTGCCGATCCCTATGCGGCGACGTGGTCCGAGGCGACATCCGGCATCACGGTGGTCCCCGGCGATTCCGCGGTCTATCTGCAAACTCTGGGCGATCTCGTGCTCGGCGGCGCCGGCGATGCCGGTCGGTCGGTGACGCCGAGCAATTCCGCCTTCTCGGCCGGCGGCAAGGATTACGCCAGCGGCGGCGGAAGCTGGTTCACGCTGTGGACCGAGCACACCGCGATCAATCTGGTCTCCGCCGGCGGCAATCTCACGCCCACCACCTCGACGGGCACCGAGGGGATGTATAATGGCTCTGCCAATCAAAACAGCGACCAGAACAGCACCGATGGATGGTTCACCTATCCATCGATCCTGCGGGCGGCGGCGCTGGGCGGCAGTATCTATTACGGACGCGACGCCTTGCCGTTCGTAAGCTCCGGCGTCACGGTCACCCTGGCGCCGTCGGCCACCGGCTCGTTGGAGATGCTGGCCAAGGATTCGATCTATGCCGGGCAATATGCGTTCAGCCTGTCCGGCACCGGCACGGAATTGCCGACCCCGTTCAATCCGGCCTTCGCAGGCTACCCAACGGACGGTTCTATCAAAGTCATCGTGACCAACGCGTCGCCAAACGGCATCCGGGATTCAAGCAGCGGCACCCCGATTAGCGGGTCGCTGTTCGTGTTCGGCCCGAACGATGCGAAAATCGCGCTCGACCGCGCGGATGATGCGGATCCCGTGCGCTTCTATGCCCGCGAAGGCGACATCGTCGGCCTCGTCACCGGCGAGACGGTGACGTTTATGAGCGGCACGACCTGGCTCAATGCATCGGCTCCGGTCGTCGTGCGCGCGGGCCGCGACATCGTGGCTGCCGGCCTGGCTCCCGGTGTGACGGCTGAGTTTGGCACCGCCATCAACGGCTATTCGCACGGCAACCTGATCGTGCACAGCGATCCGAATGACGTCTCGATCATCTCCGCCGGGCGCGACATCCGCTACGCCAATGTCGACATCGCCGGTCCCGGCGCGCTCGAAATCTCGGCGGGACGCAACCTGTATCAGGCCGACAAGGGCGCGATCACGAGCCTCGGAGCGATCGCGTCGGGCGATACGCGCCCGGGCGCCAGCATCGCGATGCTGGCCGGCGTCGGCGCGGCCGGACCAGACTACGAAAGCCTGGCGTCGCTCTATCTCGATCCGGCCCGGCTGGCGGTTGCAGGGGTGCCGCTGGCCGAGCAGCCCGGCAAGGTCGCCAAGACCTATGAGAAGGAGCTCGCGGCCTGGCTGAAGCAGCGCTACGGCTTTGCCGGCACCGACGCGGAAGCGTTGGTCTATTTCGGCATCCTGGCGCCCGAGCGGCAGCGCATCTTCCTGCGTCAGGTCTACTTCGCCGAACTCACCGCCGGCGGCCGTGAATACAATGACAGCACCAGTTCGCGTTACGGCAGCTATCTGCGCGGCCGCGACGCGATCGCCGCGCTGTTCCCGGACCAGGATGCGAATGGGCAGCCGGTCGTGCGTGCGGGCGACATCACCATGTATGGGACCTCCGGCGTTCGAACCCAGAAGGGCGGCGATATCCAGACGCTCACACCGGGCGGGCGGACCATCATCGGCATCGAGGGACAAGTGCCGCCGGCGTCGGCGGGTCTCGTCACGCAGGGCCAAGGTAACATCCAGCTTTACAGCAAGGGCAGCATCCTGCTTGGCCTGTCGCGCATTATGACCACCTTCGGCGGAAACATCGTCGCCTGGTCCGCGGAAGGCGACATCAATGCCGGGCGCGGCTCCAAGACCACCGTGGTCTACACCCCGCCGCGGCGCGTCTACGACAGCTACGGCAATGTGAGCCTGTCGTCGCAGGTGCCGTCTTCCGGCGCTGGCATCGCGACGCTGAATCCGATCGCGGAGGTGAAAGCCGGCGATATCGATCTGATCGCACCGCGCGGCACCATCGACGCGGGTGAAGCCGGAATCCGCGTCTCCGGCAATGTCAATCTGGCGGCGCTACAAATTCTGAATGCGGCAAATATCCAGGTGCAGGGCACGTCGTCCGGTATCCCGACCGTTCAGGCACCCAGCATCAGCGCGGCGCTCTCGACTGCGAACGCGACCGCAGCCACCCAACAAACGGCGCCGCCTGCTCAGGCCAATAGCAGCAATCCTTCGGTGATCATCGTAGAAGTGCTCGGCTATGGCGGCGGCAACGGCGACAGTGCGCCGGATGACGAGCAATCCCGCCGTGAGCGCCGCAGCGACAATTATCGCCTACAGGATCCGACCAGCCCGGTGCAGGTGATCGGCTCAGGCGAGTTGTCGCCATCGCAACGCCGGAAACTGACGGTGGTGGAGCAGCGCAATTTCGATGAGCCATAGGTCACTTCATGACCGCCGCGGCGTGGACGCATTATGTCCGCTCTCTGTAGAGGCCAGTTGGGCCACGTCCCGCAAGACATCCGAACCGTGGTGCGTTCCGGCCTCGTCAGGTGTCCTGGCTAACCCGCGCCTGCTCGTCGACAAGCGCGAAGAGAAGAACGATCTGCAACCGGGCGACATCCCGCAGTTGAGCATTGCGCGTCCCGGTCTTGGTCGCTCCGGAAATCCTGCCGGCGGTTGTTGCAAGACAAAGAACAAGGCGGTCCGTCACCTATGCTGGCAGCATGGAACAGGTCGCACCGGCGGCAGACATGACGGTCGACGAGGTGATGCGGCGATGGCCAGCCACGATCCGTGTGTTTCTGGATTTCAACATGGGTTGCGTGGGTTGCCCGATTGCCACTTTTCATTCGGTCGATGACGCCTGCCGGGAGCACAAGGTCGGTCAGGCATTTCTGCAGGCGCTGCGCGCCGCTGCGGCCGCCTCGGGCTAACGGTCCTTCAGCGTCGATTGCTCATCCTGCTGCTTCTCGGCCAGGACGAACAGGCCGTGCGGATCGCGCAGCACGATACGCTGACGGCCGCCTGCGACCAGTCCCTGCTGCTCCCACCCGCTGAGGATTCGGCTCACGGTGTGCAGCGTGGTGCCGGTCATTTCCGCGACGTCCTGCCGGCTGATCGGAAAATCGATCTCGATGCCGCTCTCGACCTTCCGCCCCGCCTGCCTGGCCAGCCGCAACAGTGCGCGCGCGACGCGCTGTTCGACCTGCTGACTCGACATCTCCACCACCCGCGCCTGGGTGTCCTGCAACCGGCGGCCGACGGTTTGCAGCACGTGGGCCGCAAGGCTGGGGAATTTGGCGATCAGCCGCGGCCAGGCCGCGGACGGCCAGCACAGCGCAATGCTGTCCACCGCCGCGACCGCCGTTGCCGGATAGGTATCGAGCGCCAGTGCCTGGGCCACGCCGAACAGTTCGCCGGCCGAAATATAGCGGGCCACGATCTGCTGGCCCTGCGCCGTCGACTTCTCGACGCGCAAATGACCATGCAGCAGCAGGAAGAAGGAGTGGGCGTCGGCGCCCTGATCGAACACGTGGCTGTCCTTCGGGCAGCGAATCACGCGGGCCTCGCGGAGGACCTCTTCGAGATCGCCGGGGCCGAGCTCTGCCAGGACCGGAATACCGGCAATGATGGAACGGTCGAGGGTGGCCATAGCGAGGCGGTCTCTGAGATCGGTGGAAGCGGACGACACTAGAACTCGCCCCGGCAGCGGGCAACCGATGCGCGGCCGCCGCCCATGATGGAGATGTCTCACCTTGCCGAGGCTGCAGCCATGGTTTTGAGATCGGCCAGCCGGGTGATGGCGTGGGCGGCGAGCTTCTGCGCAAGTTCCAGCCGGGTCTGATCGTCCGCGTGGTCGGCCTCATCGAGGTAGATGGACGACAACTGCTCCGCCCGGCGAATGGCGCGGCGCCTGACTTCCTCGATGGAATCGGAGCCCGACGTGCGATCCTGCATCGGCACCGGAGCGGGAAGCCGTTCAGTCAGGTCGCCGCCCGTCACTGCCAGCAAATGGCGGCGTTCGACGGCCGGGAGATCCTGCGACCATTCGACAATATCCTTGAGAAGCAGGCTCTCAAGCAGCGCCGCCAATGGAATGTCGCTGGTCTCATCATGCGATCGGTCGCCGGCGGACAGACGACGCGCCTGTCGCCAGGCGAGACGCCGCTCGCGGCGCAGCTCATTGCCGTCCTTCAACGCCTCGCGTGCCATGTTCTCCGCCGCGGCATGGACCGAATCGTCCTCTGCGAGAGCAGCAACGTAGGTCCAGAACACGAAACCGCGCTCGCGGTGGCGAACGGCCAGCGCCCACGCATCATAGGGTGTCGATAGCGACGAATCGGCGAGGTCGGAGAGCTCCTCCGCGGGGACAAGATCGGTCGGAGCCCACCTCAGGTCCGCCGCGTCGGGATGCTTGTCCAGCGCTGCGACACAGGTTACGCTGATGGCGCGCGCGCGATGAAGCTCGCGCTGTTCCAATATTTCGAAGACCGATCGCACGGGTTCAAACGACTCGTCGCCGACTGTTGCCAGTTCGCCGTATCGTCGCGCTGCCGTTTCCGCCTGTTCAAATGCGATCGCGTAAAGTTCCGCCACGCTCCTCACCTGTGCAGGCGGTTCGTTGGACAATAGCGACTCGCTGCGCGTCATCGGAGTCTCCTGAACCGGAAATCGGGCAATTGAGGCCGGTCCATTTGTTCTAGCGCAAAGTTGCCCCCGTTTCGATCAGTATAAGCGTCTGAAACACATACTACCGCGATCCAGAACAACGGCGTTCTGTTTGAGACTGGAACCGCCGCCTTGCGAAGATTCGTCATCATTCATGTTCTGTTAGGATTCGTTCTGGCCGTTTTGGCCGGGGCGTTCGCTGTGGAGGCGCGTGCTGCGGGCCGCCTGAGCGACTTCGTGAGCAAGGCCGAGCCGAACGAGCTTGTTCCCGGCGCCAATCGGCTTGGGCCGCTGCAGGGCGATCCGGCGATCATGCCGGCCTACAAGGACGATCAACTCCTTGGCTTCGTCTATCTGAATTCCGATTTCGCCAATGCGATCGGCTATTCGGGCAAGCCGATCCAGCTTCTGGTCGGCATCGATCCCAAGGGCGTGCTCACCGGGCTCAAGCTGGTGGAGCACAAGGAGCCCATTGTTCTGCTTGGGATTCCGGAGAAACGGATTCTGGAGGCGGTCAACAAGCTGATCGGCGCCGACATTGCGGGCGTGGTGCGCGGGGCTGCGCCGGCGCCGCAGGTCGACATTGTTAGCGGCGCCACGGTCACCGTGCTGGTAATCGGCGACAGCATCGTCCGCTCCGCCACCAAGCTGATCAAGAGCGGCCGACTCGGCGCTCCGGGAAGTGCAGTTGCCGGCGCAGCGCAGCAAGCGGTGACGAAGACCATCGATCCCGCCAGAAGCGAGGTTCGCGACTGGCAAAGCCTCGTCGGCGATGGCTCGGTGCGCCGGCTGTTCCTGACGGTCGGAGACATCAATCAGTCTTTCGAAAAGTCGGGCAATGCAGGCGCCGCCGCGCATCCGGAGGATGGCGAGCCGGACGACACCTTCATTGATCTGTACGTTGCCGACGTCGCCGTGCCGACCATCGGCCGCAGCCTGCTTGGCGACGACGGATACAATCGCCTGGCAGCCCGACTCAAGCCGGGGCAGCAGGCGCTGGTCGTCGCCGGTTCCGGGCGTTATTCATTCAAGGGCGCAGCATACGTTCGCGGCGGGATCTTCGATCGCATCGAGCTGATCCAGGACACCAACAGCATGCGCTTCCGCGATCGCGATCATACGCGGCTGGGAAGCCTCGCGGCCGACGGCGCGCCCGACTTCCCCGAAATCGCCCTGTTCGCCGTGCCCGCGGAATTCGCGCTCGATCCGACCGAGCCATGGGCGCTGCAGTTGCTCGTTCAGCGTGTCATCAGCACGCGCGAAAAGGCCTGGCTCACCTTCGATCTCGGCTACACGCTGCCGGATGCCTATATGAAGCGCGAGACGCCGAAGCCGGCGGCCGCCGCGGCCGTCGCACCGGCTGCCAAGGCACTGCCGCCCGCTGGGAGAATGTCCGGTGATGCCGCGCCATCGTCCGCCGCCGAGGACGAGCCGCTGTGGATGAAGATCTGGCGCGGCAACACGGTCAAGATAGGCACGACGATTTTCGCTTTGGGCGCGCTGACGCTGATCTTCTTCTTCCAGAATGCGCTGGTGGCGCGGCCCCGTCTGTTCGCGTGGGTGCGCCGGAGCTATCTCGTATTCATCCTGGTCTGGATGGGCTGGTACGCCAACGCCCAGCTCTCCGTCGTCAATGTTCTGACCTTCGCCAATTCGCTGTTGACCGGCTTCAGCTGGGAGTACTTTCTGTCGGCGCCGTTGATCTTTCTGCTGTGGGGCGCAATTGCCGCCGGGCTGCTGTTCTGGGGACGCGGGCCGTTCTGCGGCTGGCTGTGCCCGTTCGGCGCGCTGCAGGAGCTGCTCAACAACATCGCCCAGGCGGTGAAGATTCCGCAGTACCGCTTGCCGTGGGGCCTGCACGAACGGCTGTGGCCGATCAAGTACATTATCTTCCTCGGCCTGTTCGGCATGTCGCTGTACTCGACCGCCTTCGCCGAACAGCTCGCCGAAGTCGAACCGTTCAAGACCGCGATCGTGCTGAAGTTCGCGCGCGAGTGGCCATACGTCATCTATGCCCTCACCGTGCTATCCGCCGGCCTGTTCGTCGAGCGCTTCTTCTGCCGTTACATGTGTCCGCTCGGTGCGGCGCTGGCCATTCCCGGCCGCATCCGCATGTTCGAATGGCTGCGGCGCTGGCCGGAATGCGGCACGCCATGCCAGCGCTGCGCCAAGGAATGCCCGGTGCAGGCGATCCACCCCGAGGGTCACATCAACGTCAATGAGTGCATCTACTGCATGCATTGCCAGGAACTCTATTTCGACGATCACCGCTGCCCGCACATGATCCAGGTGCGGCTGAAGCGCGAGAAGCGCGATGCGCTGTCGTCGCCATCGATGCGCGCCGGCAAGTCGCCCGCCACCGTCATCACCGCCGGAGGGCGCCCGATCGGGTTGCCTGCCGACGCCATCTCTCCACCACCAACCGCAAGCCCAGGAGGCTTACTATGAGCGAAAATAGCAACAACAACGGGAGCGGCTTCAGCCGCCGCACCCTGCTCGGAACGACGGCCGTGGCCGCGGGCGTCGGTCTGGCCAGCGGCGTCGGCCTGTCGACCACGACGGCCGATGCGCAGACCAAGGCCGCGGCGCCGAAGGCGCCAGCCGCACGTCCCGCGGTCCAGAAGGCCGAAGTGCGCCCGGGCGAGCTCGACGAATATTACACGTTCTTCTCCAGCGGCCAGTCTGGCGAGATGCGTATTGTCGGCCTGCCTTCGATGCGCGAATTGATGCGCGTGCCGGTGTTCAACCGCTGCAGCGCCACCGGCTGGGGCCAGACCAATGAGAGCCTGAAGGTTCTCACCGAAGGTCTGCAGCCCGAAACCCGCGAGTTCCTGAAGACCCGCGGCGGCACCTATATGAACGGCGACCTGCATCATCCGCATCTCTCCTTCACGGACGGTACCTATGACGGCCGCTACGTGTTCATGAACGACAAGGCCAACACCCGCGTCGCGCGCGTGCGTCTCGACGTCATGAAGTGCGACAAGATCCTTGAACTGCCGAACCAGCACACCGTGCACGGCCTGCGCGTGCAGAAGTTCCCGCGCACCGGCTATGTGTTCGCCAACGGCGAAGACGGCGTGCCGCTGCCCAACGACGGCAAGATCCTCGACGACAAGAAACAGTATCACTCGATCTTCAGCGCCATCGACGGCGACACCATGAAGGTCGCCTGGCAGGTCATCGTCGACGGCAACCTCGACAACGTCGATGCCGACTACCAGGGCAAGTATGCCTTCGCCACCTGCTACAACTCGGAAGAAGGCGTCACCCTCGCCGAGATGACCGCCAACGAGCAGGACTGGGTCACCATCTTCAACATCAAGCGCATCGAGGAAGCCGTCAAGAAGGGCGACTTCAAGGAGATGAAGGGCGTGCCGGTCATCGACGGCCGCAAGGGTTCGAAGTACACCCGCTATGTGCCGGTCTCCAACAGCCCGCACGGCATGAACACCGCGCCCGACGGCATCCACATCGTCGCCGCCGGCAAGCTGTCGCCGACTGTCACGGTGATGGACGTCCGGCTGTTCGACCAGCTGTTCGACGACAAGATCAAGCCGCGCGACGTCGTGGTGGCGGAGCCCGAACTCGGTCTCGGCCCGTTGCACACCGCCTATGACGGCAAGGGCAACGCCTATACGACGCTGTTCCTCGACAGCCAGGTCGTGAAGTGGAACATCGATCTCGCAAAGCGTGCCTTCAAGGGCGAGAAGGTCGATCCGATCCTGCAGAAGCTCGACGTTCACTACCAGCCGGGCCACAACCACACCTCTATGGGCCAGACCAAGGAGGCCGACGGCAAGTGGCTGATCTCGCTGAACAAGTTCTCCAAGGACCGGTTCCTCAATGTGGGTCCGCTGAAGCCGGAGAACGACCAGCTCATCGACATCTCGGGCGACAAGATGGTGCTGATCCACGACGGTCCGAGCTTCGCCGAGCCGCATGACGCCACCATCGTCCATCGCTCCAAGATCAATCCGGTCTCGATCTGGGATCGCGCCGATCCGATGTTTGCCGATGCGGTCAAGCAGGCCAAGGCAGACGGCATCACGCTCGAGGCCGACTCCAAGGTCATCCGCGACGGCAACAAGGTGCGCGTCTACATGACGTCGACCGCGCCGGCCTTCGGCCTGGAGGAGTTCCAGGTCAAGCAGGGCGATCAGGTCACCGTCTACGTCACCAACATCGACGCGGTGGAAGATCTGACCCACGGCTTCTCCATCGTGAACTACGGTATCCAGATGGAAGTCGCCCCGATGGCCACGGCGTCGGTGACGTTCTCGGCCGATCGTGCCGGTGTCTACTGGTACTATTGTTCATGGTTCTGCCACGCCATGCACATGGAAATGAAGGGTCGCATGCTCGTCGAGCCCAAGACTGTCTGAGGCAGAAACGCAAGTGCATTTCCTGTCACGCATTGTTCCGGCGGCGATCCTCGCCGCCGGAGTCTCTACCTTCGCCAGCGCGGAGACGCTGAGGGCTGTGCCGGAGCAGCCGCTTCAGGCCGTGCTGGACCGGGCGCAGGACGGCGACGTCGTCGAACTCGGCGCGGGCGAATACAAGGGCGCATTCCGGATCGAACGGCGCATCGTGCTGGCCGGCCGGCCGGGCGTTGTGCTCACCGGCACCGGGTCCGGCAACGTCATCACGGTAACCGCCCCCGGCGTTACCATCCGCGGACTCACGATCAGGGGATCCGGCCGCAACCTGCAAACCATGGATTCCGGCGTGTTTCTCGAAAAGAGCGCGGAGCGGGCGCTGGTCGAGAACAACCGGGTGGAAGGCAACCTGTTCGGCATCTATGTGCACGGCGCTGCGGGCTCGCGCGTGCTGCACAACGTCATAGAAGGCGTGCGCGACGGTCGTCTCAACGAGGCCGGCAACGGCGTCTCGCTGTGGAACGCGCCCGATGTGACCATCGGCGAAAATACCTTCCGCTACGGTCGCGACGGCATCTTCACGATTTCGAGCCGCAAGGACCGCTTCATCAACAACCGCTTCGAGCACGTGCGGTTCGCGGTCCACTACATGTACACCAACGACAGCGAAGTCAGCGGCAACGTTTCCGTCGGCAATCACGTTGGCTACGCCATCATGTATTCCAACCGCCTGGTGATCCGCAACAACATCTCCGACCGCGACCGCGACTACGGCATGCTGTTCAACTATGCCAATTATGCCGAGATCGACGGCAATCTGGTGGCCGGAGGCCGGATCGACAATATTGCAGACGCCCGCGACGAAGGCCCAGACGACGAGCGCGGCATGGTGCCGGATGCCAAGCCGGCCGAGGCCCAGCGCAGCGGTCCGGAGAAGTGTGTCTTCATCTACAACACCAATCACAACAAGTTTCGCAACAACTGGTTCGAACGCTGCGGCATCGGCGTGCATTTCACCGCCGGCTCCGAAGGCAATGAAATCACCGGCAATGCCTTCGTCGGCAACCGCAATCAGGTGAAATATGTCGGCACCCGCGACCTCGACTGGTCGAAGGGCGGTCGTGGCAATTACTGGAGCGACAACCCGGCCTTCGATCTCAACGGTGACGGCATCGCCGACACCGCCTATCGGCCCAACGACGTGGTCGATCGGGTGCTGTGGACGGCGCCGCAGGCCAAGGTGCTGATCAACAGTCCTGCCGTGCAGGTGCTGCGCTGGGCACAGGCGCAGTTTCCCGCGCTGTATCCCGGCGGCGTCGTCGACACCCGCCCACTGATCGCTCCGCCGCCGAAGCCGTCTTCCAGCCGGAGCCTGCCATGAACGCGACCGTATCCGTCAATGGTGTCGAGAAAAGCTACGGCGCGGTGAAGGCGTTGCGCGACGTCTCGTTCGCGCTCCGCCCGGGACGGCTCAGCGCGCTGGTAGGCCATAACGGCGCCGGCAAGACGACGCTGATCAAGCTGATGCTGGGATTGATCCATCCCAATCAGGGCGAGATCCGTGTGCTCGGACAGGATCCCGCGGCGGGCGAGTTCTCGGCGCGCCGTCAGCTTGGCTATCTGCCCGAGAACGTCGCGTTCAACGCCGCGCTGACGGGACGCGAAACCCTGGCGTTCTACGCCCGGCTGAAGCAGCTTGCGCCTTCGACCGGATGGCCGCTGCTTGAGCGCGTTGGCCTCAGCGATGCGGCCGATCGCAGGGTGGGCACCTATTCAAAGGGCATGCGGCAACGCCTCGGGCTGGCGCAGGCGCTGCTCGGACGGCCGCGCGTGCTGCTGCTGGACGAGCCGACCACCGGCCTCGATCCGGCGCTGCGGCAGACCTTCTACGAGATCCTCAACGAGCTGCGCGACGACGGCGCCACCGTGCTGATCTCGTCGCATGCGCTCAATGAGCTGGAGGATCGCGCCGAACACGTCCTGATCATGAACCGCGGCATTCTGGTGGCGCAGGGTACATTGTCCGAGTTGCGCTCGATCTCGCAATTGCCGATCCGCCTGACGCTCGATCTTGCGCCCGGCACGACGGCCGCGGCGCCGTCATGGATGGCGGGCGAATCGATCGTCACGCCGCATGGCTGCGTGCTGCTGGCGCGCGACGAGGCACAGAAGATGAATCTGCTGCGCGCCGCGGCGAACGATCAAAGGGTCACCAATATCGATATCGCCGCGCCGACCCTCGACGATCTCTACGCGCACTTTCTCAGGACGCAGGAGAAGGCGGCATGAGAACGATCCTCATCATCGCGCGCAAGGAGATCCAGGAGGGCCTGCGCAACCGCTGGGTCCTCGCCACCACGTTGCTGCTCGGCGCGCTGTCGCTGTCGCTGACCTTCCTCGGCAGCGCACCGAGCGGCAATGTCGGTGCCGGCGCGCTCGACGTCGTCGTGGTCAGCCTCTCCAGCCTGACGATCTTCCTGCTGCCGCTGATCGCACTGCTGATCTCGCACGATGCGGTGGTCGGCGAGATGGAGCGCGGCACCATGATCCTGCTGCTCAGCTATCCCGTCGGTCGCTACCAGGTCATCCTCGGCAAATTCTGCGGCCACGTGCTGATCCTCGCCTTCGCCACCGTGATCGGCTATGGCGCCGCCGCCGCCGCGCTGGCCATCACCGGCGCTTCGGTGCTGGCGGCGAGCTGGTATGCTTTCGCGTCGATGCTGGGAACGTCGATCATGCTCGGCGCGGTGTTCGTGGCGATCGGCTATCTGATCAGCAGCCTGGTCCGCGACCGCGGCACCGCGGCCGGCCTCTCGGTCGGCGTCTGGCTGATGATGGTGCTGGTGTTCGACATGGCGCTGCTCGGCATCCTGGTGCTCGACCAGGGACGGATCGTTTCGGCGCCAGTGCTGGAAGGGCTGCTGTTCCTCAATCCCACCGATCTCTATCGCCTGACCAATCTCACCGGCTTCAACGTCAGCCAGTTCTCCGGCATGGCGGGGCTGGCCGGCACCGCCACCACCGGAATCGGCGCCCTGCTGCTGGGCCTCGGCCTGTGGATCGCGGCACCGCTCGGGCTGGCAACCCTGGTCTTTGCACGGAGGGAATTATGACCCTGCGAATTTTGTGCGCCGTCATCGCGGCGTTGTTTCTCAGTGGCTGCAACCAGGATGCCGGCAACGCCACCATGCCGCCGCCGGTGGCGCTCAATGCCGATGCCATGGGGGTGTTCTGCGGCATGAACCTGATGGAGCACCCCGGCCCCAAGGGCCAGATCATCACCGGCGGCCGGATCGATCCGTTCTGGTTCACGTCGGTGCGCGACACCGTGGCGTTCACCTTGATGCCGGACCAGCCGCGCGACATCCGCGCGATCTATGTCTCGGACATGGCGCGCGCACCGAGCTGGGAGGATCCCGGCGCGACCAACTGGATCGATGCGCGCAAGGCATTCTTCGTGATCGAAAGCCGCAAGCAGGGCGGCATGGGCGCGGCCGAGGCCGTGCCGTTCGGCAATCGCGCCGCCGCCGATGGCTTCGTCGCCGCGAACGGCGGTCGCGTCGTCACATTCACCGAAATTCCGCCGGCCTATGTGCTGGGCAGCGACAATGTCGGCGATCAGAGCGAGCGCGAGCATTCCGACGTGAAGCTGAATTGAAGGAGAGCGGCCGATGCTGACTCATGAACTCACGCGCCGGCGCATGATTGCGATCACGGCCATGGCCGCCGGCGCAGCCGTTCTCGCCGGGCGTTCCGCGCAGGCGAGCGACGCCATCCGCTGGCACGGCTCGGCGCTCGGCGCACAGGTCTCCATCGAAATCTACCATCCGGACCGGGCGGAAGCGGAACGGCTGGTCCAGCACTGCCTGCTGGAAGTGCGGCGGCTGGAGCAGCAATTCAGCCTGTACCGGACGGATTCGGCGATCTGTGCGCTGAACCGGACCGGCATCCTCATATCGCCCGAAGCCGACATGGTGGCGCTGCTGAAGGCATCGCTGTCGTTCGCCGAAGTGACCGATGGCGCCTTCGATCCGACCGTGCAGCCGCTGTGGCAGCTTTATGCCGCTCACTTTTCCGCGGAGCATCCGGAGCCCAACGGTCCGCCGCCGGACCAGGTCTCCGCCGCGCTGGCCAAGGTCGGACATCGTGACCTGCTGGTCGGGACCGATCGCATTGCGCTCGTCAGACGCGGCGCGGCCGTCACGCTGAACGGCATCGCCCAGGGCTACGCCACCGATCGCGTGGTCGGGATGCTGCGCAACGCCGGCCTGTCGACCACGCTGGTGAACATGGGAGAGATTCGCGCCATCGGCGCAAGACCGGATGGCACGCCGTGGCGCGTCGGCCTGTCCGATCCGGATCGGCCCGGCGCGCTCACCGAAACCGTCGATCTGGTCGACCGCGCCGTCGCCACGACAGCCGGTGCCGGATTTCGCTTCGACGCGACGGGCCGCTTTACCCATCTGTTCGATCCGGCGACCGGCCGCAGCCCGTCGCTTTATCGCAGCGTCAGCGTGATTGCACCGACGGGGACAGAAGCCGATGCGCTGTCGACGGCCTTCAGCATGATGCCGCCGGCACGCATCCGCGCCATCGTGTCGATCCGGCCGGATCTGCAGGCCCGCCTCGTCGAGGCAAGCGGTGCCGCGATTGTCTACGGTGTCTGAAAATTCCGGGCCGACAGGCCGAACGAACCGGCTTGCATCTATTGCACAAGACAAAGAGTTCAGCTCGAGAGGGCGAACCCAACACGGGAGAACAGGATGAGAAGAATCATTTTCGTTGCCATGCTGGCCATCGCGGGATCGGGCGAAGTCCGGGCCCAGGACGCCGCCGCCGGCGAGAAGGTCTTCGGCGTTTGCAAACTGTGCCATCAGATCGGCGAGAACGCGAAGAACGGGGTCGGCCCCAATCTGAACGGTCTGATCGGCCGGAAGTCGGGCAGCGTCGCTGGCTATTCCTATTCGGTCGCCAACAAGGAATCCGGAATCACATGGGATGAGGCCACGTTCCGCGAATACATCAAGGACCCGAAGGCGAAGGTTCCGGGCACCAAGATGATTTATGCGGGCCTGAAAGACGAACAGAAGACCAACGATCTCGTCGCGTTCCTGAAGCAGTTCGATGCCGACGGCAAAAAGAAATAGACCCGGCAAAACGGCCGGAGGCGCTCGGCCGCTTCACTCGCTCAGATATTCCGGAAACCGCGCGCGGATCTCGGCGAGATAGCCGAGCGTGCCCGACAGGTGGGTCCGCAGATGCTGCTGCGCGTCATCGGGCGCTTGCGCGCCGATGGCGGCCACGATCAGCCGGTGATGGCGCACGATGTCGCTGGCCTTGCCGGGCGTCGGCAGATGCAGCCGGCGCAGCCGGTCGATGTGCCCGCTGCGGCTGCGCACCAGATCCCAGAGCCCCTGATTGCCGGTGGCGGCATAGAGCTGTTGATGGAAGTCGTTGTCGGCAGCCATGAATTTTTCGAAGTCGCCAGCCCTGGCGTATTTCTGCTGCAAGGCGACGGTGCCAAGCAACTCGTCGACCAGCGACGCCGGGGGATCCAGCGCCAGTACCCTGACGATCTCGAGCTCAAGCGCCAGCCGCAGGAAATGCGCCTGCTGTGCCAGGCCGATGTCGATCCGGCTCACCACGGTGGCATATTGCGGGAAGACCTCGACCAGCCCTTCCTCCTCCAGCCGCATCAGCGCGTCGCGGATCGGCGTCGAGCTGACGCCGAACCGTTCGGCCAATTCATTGCGGGATAACGGCGATCCCGGCGGCAGGGTCAGCGAGGTGATCAGCTTGCGTAGCCGCTCGAACACCTGCGGCGCAGCCTGCCTGCCGCGGTCAAGCCGGCCGGTGCCCGGCGGCGCGCGACGGATCACGGCGGGTGTTGAGGTCATGCGGGCGACCGCCAATTTTTCTTCCGGGCCATGGATTGACGTCAGATGCACTAATGTATTAGTGCATCTCCATGAAGCGGTCAACAGGATCGCGCGACTGGAGGACGGCCATGAACAGCAACCCCTGGAGCGCCCGTGCGGCGCTGCTGGCGATCCTCGGCCTCGTTGCCGCCGCGCCGCAGGCCTCCGCGCAGCAGAAGACCGAGATCGCGCTGTCGCGACAGCCCGGCATTTTCTACATGCCGAGCCACATCATGGAAAAACAGAAGCTGATCGAGAAGCACGCCGCGGCGCTCGGCCTGCCGGGCATCACGACGAAATGGGTGACGTTCTCCGGCGGCGGCGCGCAGACCGACGCGCTGCTCGCCGGTGGCGTCGACATCCTCAACACCGGCACCGGCAATCTGCTGTTGCTGTGGGATCGCACCAAGGGCGGCGTCAAGGGCATCGTCGCTACCTCGGCGCAGCCGATGACGCTGATCAGCCGCGATCCGCATATCAAGTCGATCAAGGATTTCGGGCCGGGCGACAAGATCGCGGTGCCGACCGTGAAGATCTCCACCCAGGCCATCGTGCTGCAGATCGCCGCGGCCGAAGCCTTCGGCGCCGACCAGTGGTCGAAGCTCGACGCCAACACCGTGCAGCTCGGCCATCCCGACGCCTATGCGGCGCTGTCGAATTCGCAGCACGAGGTGCGCAGCCACTTCTCGATTCCGCCTTTCACCTTCCTGGAGATGAAGAACGTGCCCGGCGCCCATGTGGTGCTGAACTCGCCGGACGTGATGGGCGGGCCATTGAGCCAGGCGCAGTTCTTCACCACCACCAAATTCGCCGATGCCAATCCGAAGATCATCCAGGCGGTGCGCGACGCCACCAAGGAAGCGCAGGACCTGATCCGCTCCGACACCAGGACTTCGGTGGAGATCTACAAGGAGATCACCGGCGACAAGACCGGCGTCGAGGACCTGCTGACCTGGCTCAAGGAGCCCGGCATGATGGAGTGGAACCTGCAGCCGCAGGGCACCATGAAATTCGCCGCCCATCTGTTCAAGACCGGCACCTTGAAGACCCAGCCGAAAGCCTGGACCGACTATTACCTGCCGGCCTCGGCCGATCTCAAGGGCAACTGATGTCCGCTCTGCTCGATGTCAGCGGCGTCACGCTGCGCTACAAGACCTCCAGCGTCGTCGTCACCGCGACGGAGAAGGTCAGCTTCAGCGTCGACCGCTCCGACCGCTTCGTGCTGCTGGGGCCGTCCGGCTGCGGCAAGTCCACGCTGCTCAAGGCCGTGGGCGGCTACATGACGCCGAGCGAAGGCAAGATGCGGATCAACGGCCGGGAGATCACCGAGCCCGGCGCCGACCGGATGATGATCTTCCAGGAGTTCGACCAGCTGCTGCCGTGGAAGACGGTGCTGGAAAACGTGATGTTTCCGCTGCTGATGACGCGGAAACTGAACAGGAAGGACGCCGAAGTCCGCGCCCGCGCCTATATCGAGAAGGTCAGCCTCACCCGCGTCGTCGATTCCTATCCGCATACTTTGTCGGGTGGCATGAAGCAGCGCGTCGCCATCGCCCGCGGCATGGCGATGGAGCCGGACATCCTGCTGATGGACGAGCCCTTCGCGGCGCTGGACGCGCTGACCCGGCGCACCTGCCAGGACGAATTGCTGCAGTTGTGGGAAGAGACGAAATTCACGGTGATGTTCGTCACTCATTCGATCGCCGAGGCGATCAAGATCGGCAATCGCATCCTGCTGCTGTCGCCGCATCCCGGCCGGGTCAAGGCCGAGGTGATCGACGTGGACAAGGTTTCCGCCGAGGATGGCAGTGCGGCAAAACTGGAAAAGCAGATCCACGACCTGCTGTTCGCCGATACCGCAACCGCGCACTGAGGATCGAGCCATGGGCGAAGCCAGAATCCTGATGCGCAGCGACGCCGTCGCGGGCGCCGGCGATCCGTCGGAGGTCGAGCGCAAGCTCAGCCTGCCTGAATTGCTGTGGAATGACGGCTTTGTCCGCAAGGCCGCGATCATCGTCTTCCTCGCCGCGGTGTGGGAGATCTACGGCACGCTGCTCGACAATTCGCTGCTGTTCCCGACCTTCCACGACACCGTCATCACCATGTTCGACAAGGTGAGGGACGGCACCATCCCGCTGCGGGCCTGGGCGTCGCTCAAGGTGCTGTTCATGGGCTATGGCGCCGGCATCGTGCTCGCCGCTCTGTTCACCGTGCTGGCAATCAGCACGCGGATCGGCACCGACTTTCTCGAGACGATGACTGCGATGTTCAACCCGCTGCCGGCGATCGCGCTGCTGCCGCTGGCGCTGATCTGGTTCGGCCTCGGCAACGGCAGCCTGGTGTTCGTGCTGATCCATTCGGTGCTGTGGCCGGTGGCACTGAACACCCATTCGGGCTTCAAGAGCGTGTCCAACACGTTGCGTATGGTCGGCCGCAATTACGGCCTGCGCGGATTGCCCTATGTGGCGCGCATTCTGATTCCCGCGGCGTTCGGCTCGATCCTCACCGGGCTGAAGATCGGCTGGGCCTTCGCCTGGCGCACTTTGATCGCCGCCGAGCTGGTGTTCGGCGTGTCGTCCGGCCAGGGCGGGCTCGGCTGGTTCATCTTCGAGAACCGCAACCTGCTCGACATTCCCGCGGTATTCGCCGGGTTGTTGACCGTGATCGTGATCGGCCTGATCGTGGAGAACCTGATCTTCCGCACCATCGAGCGCCACACCGTGCAAAAATGGGGCTTGCAGACCTGAATCGGCAGGATGGGCAGAGCGCTTGCGAAGCCCGTCATTCCTCCACATGCGACAGTTGATGGTTATCGCGGAGTTTATCATCGGGCGGGCATTCGCCCGACCCGGTGGCTCCACCCATCCCACGAATGGTGCACTGATGTCCGACACCCCCAAGAAGACGCCCGACCAGCTCCGCAGCGCGCGCTGGTTTGCGCCCGACGATTTGCGCGCCTTCGGTCATCGCTCGCGTGCGATGCAGCAGGGTTATGCGCCGGAGGAATGGAAGGGCCGTCCGGTCATCGCCATCCTCAACACCTGGTCGGATGCGCAGCCCTGCCACATGCACTTCAAGACCCGCGTCGATGACGTCAAGCGCGGCATCCTGATGGCCGGCGGCTTCCCGATGGAATTGCCGGCGCTGTCGCTGTCGGAATCCTTCCTCAAGCCGACCACCATGCTCTATCGCAACATGCTGGCGATGGACGCCGAGGAACTTTTACGCGGGCACCCGGTGGATGGTGTGGTGCTGATGGGCGGCTGCGACAAGACCACCCCCGGCCTGCTGCTCGGCGCCACCAGCGCCGGCTATCCGGCGATCTATCTGCCGGCCGGTCCCATGCTGCGTGGCAACTGGAAGGGCAAGGTGCTTGGCTCCGGGTCGGATGCTTGGAAATATTGGGACGAGCGCCGCGCCGGCAAGATTTCCGACAAGGAATGGGTCGAGGTCGAGGGTGGCATCGCCCGCAGCTACGGCACCTGCATGACCATGGGCACCGCGTCGACCATGACCGCGATCGCGGAATCCATCGGCATGACCCTGCCCGGCGCCTCGTCGATCCCCGCCGCCGACGCCGGCCATATCCGCATGGCCAGCGAATGCGGCCGCCGCATCGTCGACATGGTGTGGGAGGACCTGACACCCGACAAGATCCAGACAAGAAAGGCGTTCGAGAACGCCATCACCGTGGCCATGGCCATGGGCTGCTCGACCAATGCCATCATCCACCTGATCGCCCAGGCGCGTCGCGCCGGCCAGGACATCGGCCTCGACGATTTCGAGATCGCCTCGCGCAAGGTGCCTGTGATCGCCAACGTCAGGCCGTCCGGCGACAAGTATCTGATGGAAGACTTCTACTATGCCGGCGGTCTGCCGGCGCTGATGAGCCGCATCAAGGAGCATCTGCATCTCGACGTCATGACCGTCACCGGCAAGACGCTGGGCGAAAACATTGCCGATGCCGAAGTCTACAATGACGACGTCATCCGCACCGTCGACAAGGCGATCTATGCCGAAGGTGCGCTCGCCGTGCTGAAGGGCAACCTCGCGCCGGACGGTTGCGTGATAAAACCGTCGGCCTGCGAGCCGCGGTTTCTCAAGCATACCGGCCCGGCGCTGGTGTTCGACGACTATCCCAGCATGAAGAAGGCGACCGACGACGAGAACCTCGACGTCACAGCCGACCACGTGCTGATCCTGCGCAATGCGGGACCGCAGGGCGGACCGGGCATGCCGGAATGGGGCATGCTGCCGATCCCGAAGAAACTGGTGAAGCAGGGGGTGCGCGACATGGTGCGTCTCAGCGACGCCCGCATGAGCGGCACCAGCTACGGCGCCTGCATCCTGCACGTCGCGCCGGAATCCTTCATCGGCGGGCCGCTGGCGCTGGTCGAGAACGGCGACATGATCACGCTCGACGTCGATGCCCGCACCATCAACCTCGATATTTCCGATGCCGAGATGGCCAGGCGCCGCGCCGCCTGGAAAGCGCCGGAGCGCAACTACGAGCGCGGCTATGGCTGGATGTTCACCAAGCATATCCAGCAGGCCAACGAAGGCTGCGATTTCGATTTTCTGAAAACCGACTTCGGTGCCCCGGTGAAGGAGCCGGTGATTTACTAGTAGCGACCTCCCTTACTTCCCTCTCCCCAAGGCGAAGCGAAGCTTCGCCGGGTGGGAGAGGGTGGATCGACCGCGAAGCGGTCGAGACGGGTGAGGGGCGCCGCAAACTCTGAGCTTCGCAACTACCCCTCATCCGTCGCGGACTTCGTCCGCGCCACCTTCTCCCACAAGGGGAGAAGGAAGATCGCGTCTCACATTTCTATACGCTATGGAGCCAATCCCATGTCCAAACTGTCCGACGCCACCCGCGCCAAACTCAAGACCATCTCCACCGCCACGGTGGCGACCGCTTTGTTCAAGCGCGGCTTTCGCAGCCAGTGCATCCAGGACGTCCATCCGCTCGGCCCGGACCAGCCGACTCTGGTCGGCGAGGCGTTTACATTGCGCTACATGCCGGCGCGCGAGGATCTCAACAAGCTCGACGTGTTCCGCGACCGCAGCCATCCGCAGCGCAAGGCGGTGGAGGATTGCCCGCCCGATGCGGTGCTGGTGATGGACAGCCGCAAGGATGCCCGCGCCGCCTCCGCCGGCGCGATCCTGGTGACCCGGCTGATGAAGCGCGGTGTCGCCGGCGTCATCACAGACGGCGGCTTTCGCGATTCCGCGGAAATCGCCAAACTCGGCTTCCCTGCCTATCACCACCGTCCGAGCGCGCCGACCAACCTGACCCTGCACCAGGCCATCGAGATCAACGGGCCGATCGGCTGCGGCGATGCGCCGGTGTTTCCGGGCGACGTGATCCTTGGCGACAGCGATGGCGTCATCGTCATCCCCGCGCACCTCGCCGACGAGATCGCCAACGAGGCCTTCGAGATGACCGCGTTCGAGGATTTTGTTACCGAGCAGGTGAATGCCGGTAAATCGATTCTCGGCCTCTATCCCGCCACCGACGAGCAGACCCTGGTCGACTTCGCGGCATGGCGCAAAACCAACAACCGATAGTCGGCTTCGCATTCGATCAATCTGTCCGCGCCAGCGCGCAACCCTAATCAGAAAGACCAAGCCATGTTGATGTTCAACAATCTGATCGACGGTGAATGGCTGTCCGACGGCGCCCGTTCGCCCAACGTCAATCCGTCCGACACCAAGGACATCGTCGGCGAGGCCGTGCGCGGCACCCGCGCCAGCAGTGCCGTCATCTCGCGGCGC
>LNAP01007308.1_pt1 | contig 23210 bp, 23 predicted proteins | sample 602601 | NCBI WGS metagenome assembly LNAP01 (sample SAMN02440304, study PRJNA202911) | soil metagenome | biome: Subtropical and temperate rainforests or woodlands; isolation source: soil samples (1 kg each in a 20% v/v slurry with milli Q water) were... ...
GCTCTCATCCAAGGATGTGGAGCTGGCCATCAAGACCATGCTTGAACAAATGTCCCAATGCCTGGCTACGGGCGATCGTATTGAGATCCGAGGGTTTGGCAGCTTCTCGCTACACTACCGCGCCCCGCGCGTAGGCCGTAACCCTAAGACCGGGCAATCCGTCAGCCTGGACGGCAAGTTCGTGCCTCACTTCAAGCCGGGCAAGGAATTGCGTGATCGAGTGAACGAAGACGAAGAAGAAAACGTCTGAGTGTCTTTAGGGTAGGAGAAGATTATGCGTGGGATTAAGCGCGCCGTGGTGTTACTGACAGTGCTGGTGGTCGCACTGGTGGTTATAGCGTTTGTGCTCGAAAACCAGCAGGGCGTGTCTCTCTCGTTCCTTGGCCTGGCGACCGGGCAGGTGCCTGTGTCGGTGTTTGTGATCGTGGCGTTGATTGTCGGCATGCTGATAGGGCCGTTGTTAGGCATATTGGTGCGCAGTCGGCGTCATAAGTCGACTCCTGCAGGGCGTGCCTAGAGGGCGCGTTCTCCCTCGTTTAGGAAAAAGATCGCATGCACGCTGAGATAACCGTTGGTTAGAAAATCGCATCAAAATAGCGCATGAATTTCACCGTCGCCTTGTAATGATGCAGCCACCCCCAAGTAGAAACCCCCCGGGTTCATTGGGGTTTAGCTTGCTAGTTCGGAATTTTCTTTCTGTTTTCAGCTTCCTTGGACGTGTTCCATGGGGGTTGCCCCTGTACACGCAAAAAAACCTGGCGGTTATGTCAATACTTGCAATATGTCAGAGAGGTGGCAAAATGAAATCTGTTCTCGATAACGGACATTTTGTGCGCTCAAAATTTAGCAGCGACGCTGGGTTTTGACGGTCATCTAATTAGAATAAAACACACAATTTTGTCTGCATAACGAGCCCGCAGTTTCTTTTTGAAGGCAGGTTTTTGTTGTGAGTAGTAGCTTTCGCGCCCCCCCTGTTCCCCCTTCCGATGAAATCGACATTTTTGCTCTGGCTCAGGCTGTATGGCAGCAGAAGTGGTTCGTTATGCTTGCTGCTGTCGGCGTTGGTCTTGCTGCGGCCGCTTATGCGTTCGCTGTGACGCCTGAATATAATGTCAGCAGTGTGCTTCGGCCTGCTGCGATCAATGAACTCGATGCCTTGAACCGTTCCGATATCTATCAGTTGCCTCCAAGTGAGGCGCTGAAAAAAGTCGGGGCTTCTCTTGAGTCATACGATACCCGCCTTGGATTTTTTCGTGCAAATCGAAAGTTGTTCGAAGAGTTCGAGCGTCCGGGCCGGACGTTGGAGCAAAGCTTTGAAGCGTTCAATAAAGACTCGATCAAACTCGTACTTCCAGATCCGAAAAAAGCCGACTCTCTGAGTGCCTACGTCAAGTTGTCGATGGACTACCCAAAAGGAATGGATGGTGTTGCAATCCTTAATGGCTTGATTGATTACGCGATTAAGGTTGAGCGACAGCAGGTGGCTGACGACATGGAAGTTATTATCAAAAACAGGCTGAGTGAAATAGAAGGTAAGTTAGACGCGGCTCGATCCCGCTACGACAACGAAAAAGAAGCAAAAATCGCATCCTTGAACGAAGATGACGCGATACGTCGAGCTCGGCTGCAGGATGAGTTGAAGGCGCTCAGGGCGCAGCTGAAGATCCGGCGCACGAATCGAATCACGCAGTTGAACGAAGCTATCGGCATAGCCAGGTCGCTGGGCATTAAAAAGCCAGCGACACCTTCTTCCCTGAGCGAATCTGATCGCGGCAGCTCCTCCAGTGTAATGCACACGGAAATCAATAATCAGCAGATTCCTCTGTATTTCATGGGGGTGGATGCCCTGGAAGCCGAAAAAACAGCGTTGTCGCTGCGTAAGTCTGATGATTTCACCGAGGGGCGAATCGCGCAGATTGGCAAGGAGCTTCAACTGCTCGAGACGAACCGTCAGATCGAAGTGCTGAATCGACGGGAAAATGAAGATATGTTCCTGCGCGATGTAGAGCCTTTGCGCGCTGAGCAGGCTCGGTTGGCTAACTAGTCGTATTAAGCTCGTTACCATTGATCGGCTTGCGCTGGAGCCTTTGGCGCCGGTCAAGCCGCGGAGGGTGCTGGTTGTCGCGTTGGGTATGTTGCTGGGCGCGATTCTGGGGGTATGCCTTGTGGTTTTTCGTTACATTATATTCCGAATATAAATAGTGGCGAAAAGATGGCTCGCCCCATGGCGTCTGTGATGATGGATGCTCCTGTCTTAAGTGGTCCCTCCGATCGGCTAGATGAGCGACGCTAATATATGCGAGGGGCTTGAAGGGCATTGATCCCGTCCCGCGGCGAATGCACTTTTGCTACGCTGAATTTAGAGATGAGTTGTCCTCGGTGTGATGCGTGACTCAGTGCTGCGTATCCTGGCAGCGGGCCGGGCTTTGGATAGATGATACGGCCTGTGTGTTATGCTGGGCGCGTCATTCATTTCCTGTGATTGAGGCGCTTTCTGAAATACACTTGCGCGCAGTTTTTTTGAATTAATTGTGTCAGGTGTGGGTAAAGGCTGACGATAAGGTCTTCGGCGCTAGCGTGTAAGGGCTCTGGAACAAGGGGCTAGCGCTGTTCGTTATGCAGCGCCTGTCATGCGAATAAGAATTTGAGTAGATCAACCTAATGCTTGCGCGTAATTTTTTGCAGCTCTCCAATATCGCAATCCGCGGATTGACACTGGTCAGCAAGTTTTTGTTGATTTTTTTTCTGGCCCGTTTTCTCGAGCCAGCTGAGTTGGGGGTCTATGGGCTGTTGGTCGCTACAGTTGGTTATTCGCTGTATCTTTTAGGCTTCGATTTTTATACTTATAGCACCCGTGAGTTGCTTAAGCGCAAGCGCCAGGAATGGGGGGGGCTGCTCAAGGCTCAAGGGGCACTTATCTTGATTCTGTACGCGATTTTTTTGCCGCCACTGAGCCTTATCTTTATTAATGATCTACTACCAATGAGTGTCTTTGGTTGGTTTTTTGTTTTGTTGATACTTGAGCATATTAACCAGGAATTGGGCCGCTTGTTAGTCGCAGTTTCCGAACAACTCTGTGCCAGTCTGGTTCTATTTCTCCGCTCGGGGTTATGGGCGGTACTGGTTGCAGGATTGATGTTCTATAGACCCGATATGCGAAATTTGGATGTTGTGTTCGCCGCCTGGACGCTAGGAGGACTGGCAGCGCTTGTGTTGGGCGTTCTTCGCGTCAGAAGCATGGGGCTTTCAGGCTGGCGGCAGCAGATTGACTGGGTGTGGATTATCAAAGGACTGAAAGTCGCACTTGCTCTGCTGGTTGCAACCCTTGCCGTCCGAGGGGTCTTCACGCTGGATCGTTACTGGTTTCAAGAGCTGGCGGGATTGGAGGTGCTCGGTGCCTATGTATTGTTCATGGGCATTAGTATGGCGCTGATGTCATTCCTGGATGCGGGCATATTTGCCTTTATTTACCCAGGATTGATCAGTGCCTATCAACAAAAGAATGAGGTAGGTTTTCGCCGAGGCATGCTCAAATTAATGCTGCAAACGGTCTGCCTGTCCGGTGCATTTGCGCTGATTGCGCTGCTGGTTATAGGTCCATTGCTGGCATGGCTTGATAAGCCGCTCTACAGTGAGCAACAGGGGCTTTTCATCTGGATCCTTCTTGCTACGGTATTATATGCGATCGGTATGATTCCTCATTACGGGCTATATGCCCAGGGTCGCGATAGACCGATTATTTATAGCCACGTTGTCAGCTTGATTGTTTTCGTTCTGGCAACTTGGAGTTTTGCCCAACACTGGCCGCACTTGGCGGTGCCGCTAGGGTTGTGCGTCAGCTTTTTTTGCGTATTGTGTTGGAAATCATGGAGTTTTCATCGCCTGACTCCAGCACCTTACCGTCTATTTCAATCCTGACTCTATTCAGGACGCAACCAAGGGACGCGACAATGTTCACCGATAAAACCATTCTCATCACCGGCGGTACCGGTTCTTTTGGCAACACATTTGTGCCAATGACCCTGGCCAAGTACAACCCAAAGAAAATCATTGTCTTTTCCCGGGATGAAATGAAACAGTGGGATATGGCCAAAAAGTTTGAAGGTGACCCACGTGTTCGGTTCTTTATCGGCGACGTTCGCGACAAGGAACGTTTGTATCGCGCTCTGGATGGTGTCGACTATCAAGATCGTGCCTACGGCTGAGTACAACCCGTTCGAATGCATCAAGACCAACATCAACGGTGCCATGAACCTGATTGATGCGTGCATCGACAAAGGTGTCAAACGTGTTGTTGCATTGTCCACCGACAAAGCCAGCAGTCCAATTAACCTGTATGGCGCTACCAAGCTGGCGTCGGACAAGCTGTTCGTAGCTGGTAACTCTTACGCCGGTGGGCATGAAACCCGCATGGCTGTAGTCCGCTATGGCAACGTAATGGGTTCCCGCGGCTCAGTAATTCCGTTCTTCATGTCGATCAAGGACAAAGGTGAGTTGCCGATCACCGATGACCGTATGACTCGGTTTATGATCTCCCTGGAAGAGGGCGTTGAACTGGTTTGGCATGCCTTCGAGGACATGGAAGGGGGCGAAATCTACGTGAAGAAGATTCCGTCAATGAAAGTGACTGATCTGGCCCGCGTTGTCGCACCAGAAGCGACGCAAAAAATCGTTGGTATCCGTCCTGGTGAAAAGCTACATGAGCAAATGATCAGCGCCGAGGATTCCTATTACACGTATGAATACCCGGAGCACTTCAAGATCCTGCCAGTGATAAATGAGTGGGCGACTTGTCCGAAACGTATCAAGGATGGCACAAAGGTCCCTGAAGGTTTCGTTTACTCAAGTGATAACAATACCGATTGGATGAGTGACGATGATTTACAGAACTGGATCATTCTCAACGAAGCCAAGATCGGGAGCATCTGATTCATGATTCCCTACGGTCGCCAAGACATAACTCAAGCTGACATCGATGCGGTGGTTGGAGTATTGCAATCCGACTTCCTTACGCAGGGGCCTATGGTGCCTCGCTTCGAGCAGCAAGTTGCCCAGCACGTAGGCGCTACCCATGCGCTCGCGGTAAACAGTGCTACTTCGGCACTGCATATAGCTTGCCTGGCACTGGGTCTTGGCCCTGGCGACCGTTTGTGGACCAGCCCTGTCACTTTCGTGGCCTCGGCTAACTGCGGCCTGTATTGCGGCGCACAGGTTGACTTCGTGGATATTGATCCGCGTACCTACAACCTGTGCCCTCAAGCGTTGTCCCGCAAGCTGGAGCAGGCCGAGCAAGAAGGTACATTGCCCAAAGTCGTTGTGGCGGTTCATCTCTGCGGTCAGCCTTGCGATATGCAGGCGATCCATGCGTTGGCCAAACGGTACGGATTCAAAGTCATCGAAGACGCCTCGCATGCCATTGGCGGTAAATATCAGGGCGAATTTATCGGTAATGGAAAATACAGCGACATTACCGTATTCAGTTTCCACCCGGTCAAAATCATCACCACCGCTGAGGGCGGCATGGCTTTGACCAACGATGCCGATCTGGCGAATAAAATGGCGCTGCTACGCAGTCACGGTATCACCCGTGATCCGGACCAAATGACGCACGCGTCAGACGGCCCCTGGTACTACCAGCAGATTGACCTGGGCTTCAATTATCGGATGACCGAACTGCAGGCTGCCTTAGGCGTCAGCCAGATGGAGCGCCTGGATCAATACATTGCTCGTCGACATCAATTGGCAGAGCGCTACGATGATTTACTGGCTTCGCTACCAGTGACTACGCCATGGCAGCATGCCGACAGTTACTCCGGTTTGCATCTCTATGTAATTCGTTTGCAATTGGAAAAAATCGCCAAGACTCACCGCCAGGTATTTGAGTCCTTGCGAGAACAAGGGATTGGCGTGAACCTGCATTACATCCCGGTCCATACGCAACCTTATTACGCGGATATGGGCTTCAAGCCTGAAGATTTTCCAGAGGCGCAAAACTACTACCGTGAAGCTATCAGCATTCCGATGTTCCAGACCATGAGTAATGAGCAGCAGGATCAGGTGGTGGCGGCTATAGTCAGGGCTTTGCAAGTATGAAGCTGGCGGTCATTCCTGCCCGGGGTGGCAGCAAGCGTATCCCGCGAAAAAACATCAAGATGTTTTGTGGTAAGCCGATGATTGCCTGGTCGATTGAGGCTGCGTTACAAAGCGGCTGCTTTGATAAGGTAATTGTCTCCACAGACGATGAAGAGATTGCTGAGGTCGCCCGTCAATACGGGGCCAGTGTTCCGTTCATGCGTCCTGCGGGGCTGTCTGACGATTACACGGGAACCATTCCGGTGATACGGCAGGCCATCGAGTGGTGTAACGCGAATGGATTTGACGCCCAGCAGGTGTGCTGTCTATACGCAACCGCACCTTTTATCAGTCCCGAAGATCTTCGCCGCGGTTTGGGTATTCTTGAACAGACAGGCTGCCAATATGCGTTTTCGGCCACAAGTTATGCCTTTCCAATACAACGGGCAATTCGCTTGACGGGCACCGGGCACGTTGAAATGTTCAATGCTGAGCATTTCAATACCCGCTCTCAGGACCTTGAAGAAAGCTATCACGACGCAGGGCAATTCTACTGGGGATTGGCCAGTGCCTGGCTGCAAGAAAGAATGATATTCAGCCCTGACTCCAGTCTCGTCCTTTTGCCGCGCTATCGCGTGCAGGACATCGATACACCTGAAGATTGGATTCGTGCGGAGTGGCTATACAAAGCTTTCCAGGCTGAGTTGACTCCACAGTGAAAGCCATGAAAGTCGTTCGCTGCAGATAGGCAGTGGGCATGTCATGCGCTGTCTAACATTAGCGGATGCCCTTAAATCCGAGGGGGCTGAGTGCCATTTCATTTGCAGAGAGCATCCAGGTCACTTACTCGACCTGATTCGGGCTAAGGGCTTTAGTGCCTACAGCTTGAACTATACAGTCGCCTCGGCAGTTGACGATGAAGGTGCCGCTGGGCAAGTGGTGCATGCTCATTGGTTGGGCGCAACTCAGCTTCATGACGCAAAAGCCAGCGCAGCTATTCTTCAAGCGCTTAAACCGGACTGGTTGATCGTCGATCATTACGCGCTAGATGCTTGCTGGGAGGTCTTGCTGCGGGAGCACTTCACCAAGCTCCTGGTGATTGATGATCTGGCAGATCGCAGTCATATCTGCGACCTGCTTCTTGATCAAAACCTAGGTCGTACCGAACGGGATTACGAGGGGTTGGTTTCCAGTGATTGCCAGCTGCTGATCGGTGCGCGGTATGCACTATTGCGTCCCGAATTCTTGAAGCTTCGCACGCGAAGCCTCAAACGACGGCTCCAACCACAGCTTGCACATGTTCTGATTTCGATGGGAGGCGTTGATCAGCAAAACGCAACTGGCGCAGTTTTGCGAGCTTTGAAATCGTGCCCCCTGCCAGAAAACTGCACAATCAGTGTAATTATGGGGCCGAAGGCTCCCTGGATAGATGACGTTGTTGAAGTTGCTCATGATATGCCATGGCCAACTGAAGTGCGTCTAAACGTAACTGATATGGGTGAGCGCATGACCTCCGCTGATCTTGTAATTGGTGCTGCGGGGGGAAGCGCTTGGGAGCGATGTTGCCTTGGCGTCCCGACCATTCTAGTGATATTGGCGGACAACCAGAAATCGGGCGCCAGCGCACTGGAACAATCCGGAAGCGCTGCACTGATTGGTCAAGTCATTGACGTCCCCAGAGACTTGCCAGCTGCAATTTTCGCTCTTACACATGGAAGCATATTGCAGGTAATGAGTAAAAGCGCCAGTAAAATCAGCGACGGTTTGGGCGTTCAACGAGTGATCAAAAGCATGAGTTATAGGGATGAGTGATTCTCAGCTTGACATTTTAGCAATGCGCGTAATGACTCCGAATGATCTGGCTGCAGTCCTTGGCTGGCGCAATCATCCTGACATCCGTCGTTATATGTACACGCAGCACGAGATTACTCTCGTCGAGCATCGTGCTTGGTTTGAGCGCGCGACTCACGACCCTCATAAAAATCTGCTGATGTTTGAGGTGAACGGGATCGCCAAGGGCTTCGTGAATATTAGTGAAAAGGCAGCATCTGGGGTAGCTGATTGGGGATTCTATATCGCGCCTGAAGCTGCGAAAGGCACTGGGCGTAAATTAGGCCAGACGGCCTTGTATTATGCTTTCCATACCCTTGGTTTACATAAGGTTTGTGGGCAGGCACTTGCGTTTAATGAGCGCTCAATAAAGTTTCATCGTGATCTCGGGTTTCAACAGGAAGGCGTACTGCGTGATCAGTACTACGACGGTAAAAATTATCACGCAGTCATCTGCTTTGGATTGTTGAACACTGAATGGCAGCCGAAAACATGAGAGTTAAGAATATGCAGAACCCTAGTATCAGCATTGCGGGCCGGAAAATTGGTGCCGATGAGCCTCCTTATGTCATTGCCGAGTTATCTGCCAACCATAACGGCAAATTTGAAACTGCGTTGAAAATAATTGAAGAGGCCAAGAAAGCTGGTGCTGACGCGGTCAAGCTGCAGACCTACACTGCCGATACCATTACCCTGAATTGTGACTCCAAGGACTTCAAGATCAGCGGTGGGTTATGGGACGGACGAACGCTATATGAGCTCTATCAAGAAGCGCATATGCCGTGGGAGTGGCACGCACCACTTTTCGAATATGCTCGAAAACTGGGGATTACAATCTTCAGTTCGCCCTTCGACAACACGGCAGTCGACTTGCTCGAAGGATTAAATACACCGGCTTATAAAATTGCATCTTTTGAAGCTATCGATTTGCCTCTGATCAAATATGTTGCCAGTACTGGTAAACCGATGATCATTTCTACCGGTATGGCCGACGCGGAAGAAATCGCGGAAGCGATCGAAGCTGCCCGTGAAGGCGGTTGCAAAGAGCTTGCAATCCTTCATTGCGTAAGTGGTTATCCCGCCCCGGCGCATGACTACAATTTGCGAACCATACCAGACATGATGCAACGTCATGGCTTGGTTACAGGTTTGTCTGACCATACGTTAGACAACACCACGGCAATTACCAGTGTTGCGCTTGGGGCCTCTATCATTGAGAAGCACTTTACCCTTGATCGAACCGCTGGTGGCCCTGATGACAGCTTCTCGTTGGAGCCGGCAGAGCTTGTAGCATTATGCCGGGACAGTAGGACTGCGTGGACCGCCTTGGGAAAGGTTGATTACGGCAGGAAACCTAGTGAGCAGGGTAATGTGCAGTTTCGGCGGTCATTGTATTTTGTCAGTGCGATAAATAAAGGTGATGTGATTCAAGCTGGAATGATCCGTAGTGTGAGGCCTGGATTTGGTCTGGCGCCTAAGCATATAGATAGTGTGATTGGTAAGCGAGCGAGATTCGATATAAAGGCTAACACGTCAGTAGATTTAAGTTTTCTGAGTAGTGAATAATACGTTTGAATTGTTAGGTTTATATTGCTGTGTGGGTATATATTTATATGGGTTGTTGCGTGTTTTCGCTGAACTAGTTGTATGTGGTAGTGGTTACGCATTCATGCTGGTCTATGTTATGTTGAAAATTGGTTTTTTTTGTGGGGGAGTTAATGAATAAAAATATCTGTTTCGTGGCAAATCAAAGCAAAACCAAGTTTTTTCAAGGTGTTGCTAAAGAGTTGTTAGGGCTTGGTGTAAATGTATACTGGATAACGGTTAGTGACAAAATAAAAGTTCAGCTTCAGCATGAATATGGCGCTGATAATGTTTTAAGTCTGGATCGTCATGTAGTGGGAGATCCTGTAGCTGACTTTAGATTAAATGAGATAGTGTTGAGTGATAGGTCGCTAAGAGAGCAACAGTCTTGGGCTTTTAATTACTTGAATGGAATCCAATCTCCGATATTTAATTTTATTAAAAAATACAAAATTGTTGCCATTTTTGGAGAGGTCACGTGGGGGCACGAAATGCTGATACTCCGAATGACAAAAAAACTGTCTGAGCTTGGCTGTCAGTACATTACGCCCCACACGGTGCGCATACCTTCTGGGTATTTTGGCTTCTTTACCGACGAAGAACAATCGGAGTTGATACCCAGACCAATAGGTATGGATTATGAACTGATAAAAATTGAATTGGTGAAGCCGGACTATCTGCATTTGAATGACAAAATAGTTGGTAGGTATTATTCGCTAATACAACGATTAAAAAGAGCGGCTGGTTTTGTTTTTAATAAAAATTATGAAGCGGGTAATCCTTGTATGTATCATACCAAGGTAAAGAAAGTGGCTGTTCATCTGCGGCGGGAGGTTAACAGAGAACTATATAGATTTGTTCGAAAACAGAAGGTTAGTGCGAATTTAGGTGATGCTAGGTATGTGTTGTATCCACTGCACAAGCAACCTGAAGCGTCGGTCGATGTGATAGGTCGTTACTATGATGATCAATATACAAATATTTTAAATATCTGGCGCGGGTTGCCTGATGGCTGGATGTTATTTGTGAAGGAACATAGCAATGCTGTTGGTGATAGGTCGATTTTTTTCTATGAAAAAATTGCTAGGCTCAATAATGTTTTAATTGTTGGGGCGGCGGAGGATAGTCATGAGTTGATCAAGAGCGCGGCTACGGTAGTTACCGTCTCAGGGACAGCAGCTTATGAGGCCGCATTGATGGGTAAGTCATCCTTCACCTTTGCGAAAACATTTTTTAATAAGTTGGCGTTATGTGATCAGATTACACTAGATCAGCTTCGCTTGTCTTCGCTAAAGAAAATTATTGATGAGCAAGAGGTTCTTAGCAGTAACAAGTTGAATCTGCCGCGGTATGAGGATTGGTTGTCGGCTAGGATATTTAAAGGGATAATTAGTGACCCTGATTCGAATCCTACGTGCATGTTGCGCGAAAATTTGATACGTGTCGCACAAGCTTGTAAGATAGTGATTTCGTAATGATTTTGCTTAAAGTTGATATTTTGCTCTTGTCGGATTCGCAGGATGTGGTAAGTCCTGGGTTGATCCTGCACTACACTGGCTGACTAAGTGATTTTATGAGGTTTTTGAACGCATGATTAATAACAAAGCACATTGTATTGATGGGCGTGCGTTATTGTCCTTGCTCTTAGTGATCGTTTTACCTAATTTTGTATATGTTGTTTTTGAGACGTCGTCTCTTGCGGCGGGGCTGTTACTTACCTCCGTTTTAATGGTGGCTATAAACTACAAGCAATTAAGCTCGCTTCATCGGAAGACTTTTGTTGTTGTTTTAATTCTCTCTTTGTTGCTGGTTTCGCATGCGTGTTATATGTTTTATGTTAGTGGTGAGGTGAAAGCTCTTTCAACTATTGGTCTGGTCCCTATTTTTTTAACCGTCCCGATACTATCGGTTAAGCTTGTTAAGTTGCCCTATTTTGACCTCGAATTAGTTTTTAGGTTCTTAGTTTGCTCGCTCTCCGTAATTGGTTGGGTTGGGCTTATATATGTTTTTTTATTTGTTGGGGGTGGGCAAAAAATGAAATATCCATTCCCTTTTTCAGAGCCTAGTTTTTTTGCTCTATGTTATGGGCTTTTTTCCGTGGGTTACTGCTGTGTGGCATCTAGTAGATTTTCAATATGTATATTAATTAATCTAGTATTATTTTCTATATTGTTCCCTAGTCTTACTTTTCTAGTGTTTTCTGTGATTATATGCTTGGTGATGTTTTTTAGGCTGAGATCGTTTTATTTTTTAATTGGTTTGTTTGTTTTGCCAGTAGTATTTTTTTCGGTTGGTTATTTTGTTATTTCAGATATAGAGTACTTTTCAGATCGTTTGAAACTTTCGGATACTGAGAATATTACTACGCTTGTTTGGCTTCAGGGGTGGGATTTAAGTTATTTGAATTTTTTTTCTACCGATGGGCGCGGACTTGGCATGCAGATGCTTGGTGAGGATGGAAGTCAGCTAGGTGAGATATCATATAAGTTGGAGCAGCTGACTGGGAAATTGATGAATGTTTCCAGTGGTGGATTTCTGGCATCTAAACTTATTAGCGAGCTTGGTCTATTGGGTTTGGCGATTTCATGCTTGTATGTGATGTTTTTGTTGTGGTTTAGTTTGACGTTGGCAATAGGTCGAGATCACAGTAGTCAAAATGGCGAGGCGAAAAGGAAGTTGATTTTGCAGGGGGTTGTGTTTGGCTATGTGGTTGAGTTTTTCTTTAGAGGTTATGGGTATTTTTCTCCTGATCTCTATGTCGTGGTGGCAGCAGTGATGGCTCTCTATCATATAAATACTAAAGAGATTTTGGTCGGCCGGTCTTCTCTGGGAGTTTCATGCTCTAAAAACCTTTGATAATTCTAGGGCGGGGGGGGGGGAGGTGTGTGAGTGTAGGTTCTTAAAGTACTCGGTGCGGTGATTGTTGTGTTGCATGGTTTAGATTGTATTATGGGAATTTAAGTTGTTGCTTGAGAGGAAGTGAAATGCGCATTGCGATGGATTATCAAATTTTCTGCTTGCAGGCTTATGGGGGTATTTCTAGGTACTTCGTGCGCTTGGCTGAGCAGTTTTCTGAGCGGTCAGAAACTGTACGAATATTTTCTCCGCTACATTGTAATGAGTATTTAGATGGATTAACGCCCTCGTTGGTTGATGGACGGCGTATAATCTCCTCTGCTTCTAAAGCAATGCGCTTGACTCTCCCTTACAATAACTTCATGAGTGGTCGAAAAATTTCAGTTTGGCAGCCAGATATTTTACACGAAACGTACTACTCTTTTTTTAATAAAAAGACACAAAAAAAACCTGTTGTTATCACTGTCTACGATATGGTTCACGAGATTTTCCCTGATCAATTTTCCAGTTTCGGAAATATATCCCTACGTAAGAGGAATGCTGTACAGCGTGCTGATCATATTATTTGTATTTCTGAGAGCACGCGTCGAGACCTGATTCGGCTGTTTAATGTTGATGATGCTAAGGTCTCAGTAGTTCACTTAGGGTTCGATAAATTTAGCTATCAACCGTCAAGCGATCATTCGATTGAATCCAGAATAGTGAATCCGTATTTGCTCTTTGTGGGTAATCGAGGAGGATATAAGAACTTTGCTGGGTTTTTAAAGGCATTTTCTTTATCAGATCGATTGAAGGAGAGTTTTGATATCATATCCTTCGGTGGTGGTGCGTTTACTCCTGATGAGAAAAGTTTAATAGCCGACTTAGGCTTGTCTGCTTCCAAAGTCAGGCAGCTGGCGGGGGGCGACGATACACTCGGGAATCTATATCGCGGTGCTGCTATTTTTGTGTATCCTTCGCTGTATGAAGGGTTCGGCTTACCACCTCTCGAAGCTATGGCAAATGATTGTCCGGTTGCACTTAGTAGCACTAGTTCTATGCCAGAGGTAGTAGGCGAAGCGGGAGCCTACTTTGACCCCTCTTCAGTAGAGGATATGTCATTGGTTATAGACAGGCTTGCGTTCTCCCCATCACTTTCGCGAGCGCTGATAGAAAGTGGGCGAGAGAGATTGAAAAAGTTTTCTTGGGAAAATTGTGCTGAACATACTTTGGCGGTATATAGGGAATTGGTGAGGTGAACTTTGAGGCGTAACCAAAAAGTAGCGTTAATTTGTGGCGCTAGTGGTCAAGATGGCTCCTATTTGGCACGTTTTCTTTTGCGTAAAAATTATGTTGTTTGGGGTACATCTAGAGATGCGCAGGGGGCATCTTTTCAAAACTGGAAAGTTCTCGGTATTAATGATGCTCAGATAAAAAAAATATCAATGATCCCTGAGGACTTTCGTAGCGTTTTTGTGGCGTTAGAAAAGAGCTCTCCTGACGAGGTCTATTTTTTGGCAGGGCAGTCTTCTGTAGGGTTATCGTTTGAACAGCCAGCCGAGACCATACAAAGTATTACTTTGGGTACGCTCAACATGCTCGAAGCGTGTCGCATGACGGCGCGACCAGTGCGTATGTACCATGCGGGGTCAAGTGAGTGCTTCGGCGACACAGCGGGAGAAGCAGCATCCGAGTTGACACCGTTACAGCCTTCAAGTCCATACGCGGTAGCCAAGGCGTCTGCCTATTGGTTAGTGGAGAACTATCGAAAAGCGTATGATTTATATGCCTGTACTGGGATCTTATTTAATCACGAGTCGCCTTTACGGCCCACACGTTTTGTCACTCAGAAAATTATTTCAACTGCCAAGCGTATTGCTTCCGGGTCGTCTGAAAAACTTAGGTTGGGTCGCATGGATATTTCGCGTGACTGGGGGTGGGCCCCAGAATATGTGGAAGCAATGTGGTTAATGTTGCAACAGGATACACCTGAGGATTATGTGATAGCCACTGGGCATACCGCTACGTTGGAGCAGTTCGTCCATGAGACATTTAAGTGTTTAGGCCTTGATTGGAAAAAATATGTAGTTGTTGATGAGGAGTTTTTTAGGCCCACTGATTTGCTGGTAAGTCGGGCTGATATTTCTAAAGCACAAAGTAAGTTGAGTTGGAATGCCACTCTTAAGATGCCTGATGTGGTTAGGGGTATGTTGAGTGCGTTTGATTAATTTCGTCGTGGAGAATTTTAATGTGTATTAAAAAAGCCTTAATAACTGGCGTTACAGGACAGGATGGGTCTTATCTGGCAGAGCTTTTGCTCGAGAAGGGTTATGAGGTGCATGGGATTAAACGGAGAGCCTCTTCGTTTAATACTCAACGTGTCGATCATATATATCAAGATCCGCATGTAGATAACCGGAATTTTGTTCTGCATTATGGCGATCTAAGTGATTCGTCTAATTTGACTCGAATTATTCAAGAAGTACGACCAGACGAAGTTTATAATTTAGGAGCGCAATCTCATGTCGCGGTCAGTTTCGAATCGCCTGAATACACGGCTGACGTGGACGCAATGGGGACCTTGCGGATCCTTGAGGCCATCCGTTTACTAGGTCTCGAAAAGAAGACTCGTTTCTACCAGGCGTCTACTTCAGAGCTGTACGGTCTAGTTCAAGAGACGCCTCAAAAGGAAACGACTCCTTTTTACCCTCGGTCTCCTTACGCGGTTGCAAAACTGTACGCCTATTGGATTACGGTGAATTATCGTGAAGCCTATGGTATGTACGCTTGTAATGGCATTTTGTTCAATCATGAGTCTCCACGTCGTGGCGAGACTTTCGTAACTCGCAAGATCACTCGAGCGCTGGCTAATATTTCTCAGGGTCTAGAGAGATGCTTGTTTCTAGGTAATATGGACGCTTTGCGCGATTGGGGGCATGCTAAAGACTACGTCCGTATGCAGTGGATGATGTTGCAGCAGGAACAGCCTGAAGATTATGTAATTGCCACTGGTGTCCAGTATTCCGTGCGCGAGTTTGTTCGCTGGTCTGCGGCAGAATTGGGCATTACGTTACGCTTTGAAGGTAATGGTGTAGATGAATATGCCGTGGTTGAGCGTATCTATGGCGAATTGGTACCGGCGTTGAAGGTTGGTGATGTAATCGTACGTGTAGATCCACGTTACTTTCGCCCAGCAGAGGTAGAGACGTTGCTGGGTGACCCAACTAAAGCGAAGCAACAGCTCGGCTGGGTTCCGGAGATTACCGTGCAGGAAATGTGTGCTGAAATGGTTCGAGAGGATCTAAAGACTGCTCAAAGGCACGCCTTGCTCAAGCAATATGGTCATGACATTCCGGTTGCTGTGGAGAACTAATGATGTCGCGCGAATTGGACCAGACAATTTTTGTTGCCGGCCATCAGGGTATGGTTGGCTCAGCGATCGTGCGTCGCCTCCAAAAGCTTGGATATTGCTCTATTCTTAGTGCTGGTCGAAACGAGCTTGATCTACTGGACCCACACGCGGTTCATGCCTACTTTTCGGAGAATCGAATCGACCAGGTGTATTTGGCCGCAGCCAAGGTGGGGGGGATTCACGCCAACAACACGTTTCCTGCGGACTTCATCTATGACAATTTGATGTGATTCAGGCCGCTCATCATTCGAATGTTCAGCGGCTGCTGTTTCTCGGATCTTCCTGCATCTATCCCAAGCATGCGATTCAGCCGATGAAGGAAGAGGCATTGTTGACAGGGCCTCTGGAGCCGACCAATGAGCCATATGCCATCGCCAAAATTGCCGGAATCAAATTGTGCGAGAGCTATAATCGTCAGCATGCTCGCGACTACCGCAGTGTCATGCCCACCAATCTTTACGGACCGTATGACAACTATCACCCACAAAATAGTCACGTGATTCCGGCGCTGCTTCGTCGCTTTCACGAAGCTGTTCAGGCCGAACAAGCCGAAGTGGTTATCTGGGGCAGTGGTAATCCGATGCGGGAGTTTTTGCATGTCGACGACATGGCGGCAGCCAGCGTGCATGTAATGGAGCTTGATACTGATACCTATCAAGCCAAAACCCAACCGATGTTATCTCATATCAATGTCGGCACCGGCCATGACTGTACGATTCGTGAATTGGCGGAAACTATAGCGAAAATCACTGGCTTCAAAGGTCGTTTGTCTTTCGATACCAGCAAACCGGATGGTGCTCCACGCAAGTTGATGGATGTTTCGCGGCTTCGTGCGCTTGGTTGGCAATCGGCGATCGGCTTGGAACAGGGGTTGGACGATGCTTATCACTGGTTTGTTGAGCATAGGCTCGAAGCTAGGGATTGATGAACAGGAATCCTTGCCGGCACATACTAATGAGCGATAATTCGCTCATCGGTTTTTTTAGCTGCAATTTTGTGCGCAAGTCTGTGAGGATATAGTGCTTAGTCTGGTTACATTGGCAGCAGAAGTTAAAGGACGATCTTTATGTTTCTTCCGGTAATCATGGCGGGTGGCTCGGGCTCCCGCCTTTGGCCGTTGTCTCGCCAGCTCAATCCCAAGCAGTTTTTGCCTTTGGTTGATGCCGAGCAATCATTGCTCCAGGCAACCATAAAGCGCTTGGAAGGGCTTGATCACCATTTGCCGATACTTATCTGCAACGAGCAACACCGCTTCCTGGCGGCTGAGCAACTGCGTCAGTTGGGAATGGAAGATGCTCGAATATTGTTGGAGCCTGTTGGGCGAAATACAGCTCCAGCTGTCGCCCTGGCGGCATTGCAGGCCACTGCCTTGGGGGACGACCCGATTCTGTTGGTGCTGGCTGCCGATCACCTTATTCAGAATGTCGAGGCTTTCCACGCGAGTCTCGGCTGCGCGTTGACGCTGGCAGAAGAGGGTAAGTTGGTGACGTTCGGAATCGTGCCTACTCATCCGGAAACGGGGTTTGGTTATCTGGAAAAAGGCGCGGCGCTTGCTCATGGCGGTTTCGTTGTCAGTCGGTTTGTTGAAAAACCGGACTCAAAAACTGCGCAAGCATACCTCGACAGTGGCCAATACTATTGGAATAGTGGGATGTTCATACTCCGCGCCAGTCGTTACCTGCAGGAGTTGGGGCGCTTTGCCCCGGCGATACTCGAGGCTTGCCGCGCTTCTTTTGAAAATGCACAGCAAGACATGCATTTTACCCGAGTCAATGCTGAAGCTTTTTCCGCATGCCCGGAAAACTCTATCGATTATGCGGTCATGGAGCATACTGCGGACGCGGTCGTGGTTCCGCTTGATGCTGGCTGGAGCGACATTGGTTCTTGGTCGGCGCTTTGGGAAACCGGCGATAAGGATGGCGAAGGCAATGTGTTGAAGGGGGACGTGCTGCTGGAGCGCACTCAGGATAGCTACGTGCATGCAACTCATCGGTTGGTGGCTACGGTAGGCGTTGATAATCTAGTAATTATCGAAACTAAAGATGCTGTTCTGGTTGCTCATAAGGATCAGGTACAAGACGTTAAAAAAATCGTTGATCAGCTTAAGAGCTGCAAGCGCCATGAGCATACGAGTCACCGCGAAGTGTATCGGCCATGGGGGGTCTATGACTCAATCGATAATGGTCTTCGATATCAGGTCAAGCGTATTACGGTAAATCCGGGTGCCAAACTATCAGTGCAGATGCATCACCATCGCGCAGAGCATTGGATTGTTGTCAGTGGTACAGCTCGTGTGACTAATGGAGCTAAAACGTATCTTGTTACCGAAAATCAATCGACCTATATTCCAATAGGGCAGGTTCACGCATTAGAAAATCCTGGTGTTATTCCCTTGGAGCTAATTGAAGTTCAGTCGGGTACCTATCTGGGTGAAGATGATATAGTTAGATTTGCTGATAAATACGGTCGGAATTAGGTGTCATTGGTGAAGATTTCTATCATAACGGTTTGCTATAATAGCTCTGAAACCATTCGCGATACAATTGAATCGGTTTTATCACAGAGCTACAAAAATATTGAATACATTGTTGTTGATGGGGCGTCGAAAGATGGAACTGTCGATATAATATCAGAGTATAAAGATCGAATTTCTAAAGTTATAAGTGAGCCGGACAAGGGGATCTATGATGCCATGAATAAAGGTGTTGTAGCCTCTACCGGGGATTTTGTGGGAATATTAAACTCAGATGATATTTTTTTCGAAAATGAGACTATTCAAAATCTGGTCGCGCACTTAAAAAAACATCCTTATATAGAGGCTTCGTATGCGGATTTGGTTTTTGTAGAGCGCGAGCATACGGCTGTAGTAACTCGTAAGTATTCGTCCTCAGGTTTTTCGCCTTGGAAAGTACGTTTTGGTTTCATGGTTCCTCATCCTACGTTTTACGCGCGCCGGCAGTTATTCGAGAAACTTGGTAGTTATAAGTTGGGGTATCGTGTCTCCGCGGATTTTGAATTAATGGCCCGTTTTTTCACAAAAGGCGTAAAAATGGTCAGGTATCCGGCTGTTATGGTGAAAATGCGGGAGGGAGGAATCAGTACAACTGGTTTTTGGTGGCGAGTTCATCAGAATTTTGAGATAATAAGGGCCTGCAAAGAAAATGGTATTTATACGAATGCCCTCATGATTGCTATGAAAATCCCATTCAAACTTGCCAGTTATTTCAGAAGATGAAGTAGTATGAAACGAGTTTTACTTACTGGTAGTACTGGGTTCGTGGGCGGCGGGCTGCAAACTGTTCTTCATCGGTTATACTCAGTGGTAGCGACCTCGCGGTTATCACAAGGCTTGGCTGACGGGTCATCGACTGTTGGCGTGGGTGATCTTTCTGCTAACACTCAATGGACGGATGTGTTGCAGGGTATAGACTGCGTTGTGCATCTCGCCGGTAGAGCGCATAAGTTGACTGATACGGTAGCTGATCCACTATCTCTATTCAGAAGAGTGAATGTTGAGGGTGCTCTTAATTTGGCGCAGCAAGCATCCGACGCAGGCGTTAGAAGATTTGTATTTATCAGTTCCATTGGTGTCCACGGCTCTCGCACTCTAGCAGGCTCTTTAAATGAATTATCTCCAATGCTTCCGCGCGCAGATTATGCAATATCAAAGATGGAAGCGGAGATTGGCCTGCGAGAGATTTCAGAAGCCAGTGGGATGGAGTTGGTTATAATACGCCCTCCATTGGTTTATGGGGGACATGCTCCTGGTAATTTTCGACTGTTACTCAAGCTGGTAGCGAGTGGGTTTCCGCTTCCGTTTGGAGGAGTTAATAATCAGCGTAGTATGGTAGCCCTCGGTAATCTGATTGACCTGATTTTGCTCTGTATGGAACATCCTTTAGCTGCCAATCAGACTTTTTTAGCATCGGATGGTGTAGACGTATCAACTCCGCAGATTATGCGGTATCTGGCTGCGGGGATGGAGCGTGAAATAAGGCTGTTTTCCGTGCCGAACTTCTTCATGCATGCCGGGGCCTCTCTGGTTGGACGGCGGAATGCTTATTATCAACTTTGCGGGTCTTTAAGCATTGACTCAGGTAAGGCTCGAGATCTTTTGGGTTGGGTGCCTCCGTCGACTCCTGCACAGGCCCTATTTAAAGCCGGGCAGGACTATATTTCTTCACAAAATCATTGATACTTCAGTACCTCTTCTTTTCTAATGGGCTGCATCCGGAATGTTTACTTGGTTGTTATTACCTTTCGTAATCTTAGTCTCGCTTTTGCTCACCGGAGTATTACGTCGCTACGCGCTCGCTCGAAGTATTATTGATATTCCTAATGCTCGTAGCTCTCACTCCGTACCTACGCCACGAGGCGGTGGTGTTGCGATCGTTTTGAGTTACCTGTTAGCACTCTCATTGTTAGCTTTCGCTGGCTTTATTTCATGGTCTGCCGCTTGGTCTATGCTGGGTGCAGGCTCCGCGATTGCGGTCCTCGGTTTTCTCGATGACCACGGCCATATCGCGGCCCGCTGGCGTTTGTTAGGGCATTTTTCTGCATCGATATGGGCGCTTTGTTGGCTAGGTTATTCGGCTTTAACCTTGAGTTTGGTTGGTTGGGACACATCCTCGCCGTGCTCTATCTGGTCTGGTTGCTCAACCTTTACAACTTCATGGATGGTATTGACGGTATTGCGAGCATCGAGGCCATTTGTGCCTGTCTGAGTGCTTGTCTATTGTATTGGTTGGCCGGCTTTAACAGTTTGATTGTTGTGCCTCTGGTGCTTGCGGCGTCGGTGGCTGGTTTTCTGTATTGGAATTTTCCGCCCGCTCGCATTTTCATGGGCGACGCAGGAAGTGGTTTTCTTGGAATCATTCTAGGACTGCTCTCGCTACAGGCGGCTTGGGTTTCACCCAATCTGCTTTGGGCTTGGCTTGTTCTGCTAGGCGTGTTCATTGTGGATGCCACCTTCACTCTGATCCGCAGGCTGGTACGCGGCGATAAAGTATATGAGGCTCATCGCAGTCATGCCTATCAGTTTGCATCCCGTCGCTTTGGCAAGCACCTGCCGGTTACGCTCGCTGTTGGGGCGATTAACCTATTCTGGTTGCTACCGATAGCAGCGTGCATTGTATTGTGGGGGCTGGACGGTGCTTTTGGATTGCTTCTGGCTTATTTACCGTTAGTCGCGCTGGCGTATAAGTTCAACGCAGGGGCGCTTGAAGACGTGGAACCGCCGGTGCTCAATCAAGATTGAGGTTTTTTTAAGGCACACGCCTTTTAGAGACGTAGAATAGGCACCGGTTTTTAATTTATGGAGAAACATTAGGTGGCCGACGGCGTTATGGAAAAGGTGCGAGCGTTTTTAGTGGGGTTGCCCCGTCGTAAAAAGCGACTGCTTCAGGTGTTTACTGACATTGTCGTCGTTTGGGCAGCCCTTTGGCTGGCCTTTGTCGTGCGCCTCGGCATAGAGGACATGATCAACCCATTCCGTGGCCATTTCTGGCTGTTCATGGCAGCGCCCGTTATCTCCATTCCGCTATTCATCCGCTTTGGTATGTATCGAGCAGTCATGCGCTATTTTGGCAATGACGCGTTGATTGCCATTATCAAGGCGGTCAGTCTTTCGGCTTTGATTTTGGGGGTTGTTGTCTATTGGTACAGCAACCCCGCGCTCAATCATTTTCAACTATTGGTGGTTGAGCCTGATCATGGTGGGCGGTTTGCGTTTAGCGATGCGCCAGTATTTTATGGGTGACTGGTTCAACACCACTCAGCATGTGCCTTTCACTAATCATGACGACGGGCTTCCTCGTGTTGCAATCTATGGTGCCGGGGCGGCAGGTAACCAGTTGGTCGCAGCATTGCGGATGGGGCGTTTGATGCGTCCTGTGGCATTCATCGACGATGACTTGAGTATTTCTGATCGGGTCATCGCGGGTTTGCATGTGTACAAGCCTAAGCACATTCAGCGAATGATAGATATCACCGGCGCCCAGGAAATCTTGTTGGCTATCCCGTCTTCGAACCGCGGTCGTCGCCGTGAGATTTTGGGTTTCCTGGAGGAGTTTCCGTTGCACGTGCGCAGCGTTCCTGGCTTCATGGATCTGGCGAGCGGGCGCGTCAAGGTAGATGACATCCAGGAAGTCGACATTGCGGACCTGCTCGGCCGCGATACGGTGCCCGCGCAAGCGGAATTGCTGGAGCATTGCATCAAGCGCCAAAGTGTTCTGGTCACCGGGGCCGGGGGCTCTATCGGTTCTGAGTTGTGCCGGCAAATCCTTTCCTTGCGTCCCACTACGTTGCTGCTGTTCGATCACAGCGAGTTCAATCTCTACACAATTCTTTCCGAGCTTGAACAGCGTGTAATGCGAGAGTCACTGTCGGTAAAGTTGGTGCCGATCCTGGGGTCCGTACGTAATCAGTCCAAGTTGCAGGATGTGTTGAAAGCGTGGCGGATCGACACGGTTTACCATGCGGCCGCTTACAAACATGTACCGATGGTGGAGCACAATATTGCCGAGGGCGTACTGAATAATGTGTTCGGCACGCTCAGTACTGCTCAAGCCGCGTTGCAGTCGGGCGTTGCCAACTTTGTTTTAATTTCAACAGACAAGGCTGTGCGCCCCACTAACGTGATGGGCAGTACCAAGCGTCTAGCCGAGTTGACGCTACAGGCGCTTAGTCGTGAACTGGCGCCGGTGCTGTTTGGTGACAGCTCCAATGTGTCCAGGGTAAACAAAACCCGCTTCACCATGGTCCGCTTCGGCAACGTATTGGGTTCGTCTGGCTCGGTTATTCCGCTGTTCCACAAGCAAATCAAGTCGGGCGGGCCGCTGACGGTCACCCATCCTAAAATCACCCGTTATTTCATGACCATTCCCGAGGCTGCTCAGTTAGTGATTCAAGCGGGCTCCATGGGGCTGGGCGGCGATGTGTTTGTCTTGGATATGGGCGATCCGGTCAGGATCGTCGAGTTGGCGGAAAAGATGGTTCATCTGTCGGGTCTGAGTGTGCGTTCCGAACGCAATCCTCATGGCGATATAGCCATTGAATTCACTGGATTGCGCCCAGGCGAGAAGCTGTATGAAGAGTTGCTGATTGGCGATAACGTGGTTGCCACCCAACACCCAATGATCATGAGCGCAAACGAAGACTACCTAGCGTGGGATGTGCTCAAAGACAAATTGACGGAGTTGCTCACGGCCGTGGAACAAGACGACTACACCCGCGTCCGCCAACTCTTGCGCGAAACCGTCAGTGGCTACTCCCCCGACGGCGAAATCGTCGACTGGATCTACCAGCAACGTCGCCTGGAACCATGAGTTAACACTCTGTAACCCACCCACTTTTGACACCCTCCAACCATCGCCTAAGTTAGAAAAGCAGCTTCGGAAAAGCTGCTTTTTCTACCTCACCGATGTCATGGAGCCCCACCAATGCAAAACACCTACCTCACCTCCCTAATCTTCGCCTT
>LNAP01001668.1_pt1 | contig 23207 bp, 18 predicted proteins | sample 602601 | NCBI WGS metagenome assembly LNAP01 (sample SAMN02440304, study PRJNA202911) | soil metagenome | biome: Subtropical and temperate rainforests or woodlands; isolation source: soil samples (1 kg each in a 20% v/v slurry with milli Q water) were... ...
CTGTTGATCCTCGGCGACTCCGCGGCGGCAGGCGTCGGCGCCGGCACCCAGGACGAGGCGATTGCCGGCCGGCTGGTGGCCGGGCTGGCCGGCGACTTCCAGCTGTCATGGCAGCTGCGGGCGCAGTCCGGGCTGGACTCGCAGCAATTGTTCCAGCTGTTGGCGGACGGCCCGGCAGAACCCTTCGATGTGGTCCTGGTGTCCATCGGCGTCAACGACGTCACCAGCACCATCGCGACGGCCGAATGGCAGGCGCGGATCTCGCGCCTGATCGCGCTCTTGAGCGAGCGCTTCGAGGCCCGGCATATCGTCTTCCTGCCCGTGCCGCCCATGCACCTGTTCCCCGCCCTGCCCCAGCCGCTGCGCTGGTACCTGGGCCTCAGGGCCCGGCGCTTCAACAGCCTGCTGGCCGAACTGCTGGACGGCCAGGAGCACTGCACATTGCTGGCGACCCGCTTCCAGCCGGCCGCCAACCTGATGGCCGGCGACGGCTTCCACCCCTCCCCGGTGCTCTACCGGATCCTCGCGGATGAAGCGGCGCAGGTGATTCGCCAGCGTTGCGGTCGTTAAGCCACTCCCTGTCCTCACACCAGCCCCAGCCCTGGACGCCGGCCAATAAACCCCGGGGTTTCGCGCATGGTGCCGGCCAGCCTGCTCGATATCATTGGTTGGCCGGTTCGCAGCTACCTGTCAGCCCTGAACCGGCGCCCTGACGCTCCCTCGATACCCAACGGACCCGATATCTTATGCCCGCACCCACGCTTGCCGGTGGACGGCGTTCGAGCTGCTTTTTGTTTTGCCTGGCGCTGTCCTTGATGGTGCCCCTGATGAACAGCAGTGCTCCGACCCCGCTCTACCCCTTCTACAAAGAGCAGTTCGACCTGAGCGCGCTGGACCTGACGCTGATTTTCGGCGCCTATGGCATCGGTGTGCTGATCGCCCTGGTGGCCATGGCGCGGATCGCCGGCAACGTCAGCGACCTGCGTCGCCTGTTCGTCCCCGCCAGCCTGCTGGTGCTGGTCGGTGCCGCGGCTTTTGCCCACGGCACGTCCCTGGGCCCACTGTGCGCGGCGCGATTGCTGGCCGGCCTCGGCTCGGGGGTGATGACCGCGGCGGTGAATGTGGCGCTGGTGCGTTTCAACCCGGGGCACAACGACAAGTTGCCGGCCCTGGTGGCGACCCTGGCGATGGTCTCGGGCCTGGCCCTGGGGCCGCTGGTCAGCGGCGCGGCGTTGCAGCTGGAGCTGCGTCCCCTGGCATCGCCCTTCTGGCTGATCGCCGCGCTCGGCCTGGCGTCGGCGGTCGCGACCCTGATCCTCTGGCCATCCCGGGCGGCCAGCGATGCGGCGGCGCCCAATCAGGAGAACACTCGCCCGGCCAGCCTCAGGCAAGCCTTGCGTGGCATCGGCCTGCCCTTTCACCTCTGCGCCTGGAGCGTGTTCTTCAGCTGGTCGTTCGCCGCCTGTGTGTTCGTGATCGGCCCGCAGGTGGCGCAGCAGGTGTTTGGCCTGGAGGACCGCGGGGTCTTTGGTTATGTGATCTGCGCCTACCTGCTGATCGCCGGCCTGAGCCAGCTCTACTGCCAGCGCCTGGACGCCCGCCAGGCGCTGCTCAGCGGTTGGCTGTGCCAATGCCTGACGCTGCTGATCCTGCTCCTGGCCTGCTACAGCCAGGCCCTGTACCTCGCCCTGCCGGGGTTGGCGATCGGCGGTTATGCCTATGGCGCGCTGTTCGTCGGCAATGCCCGCCTGGTCAATCAGCTGGCGCCCCGGCACAGCCACGGCAAATTGATTGCCTACTTCTACGCCACCGTCTACCTGTTCAACGCCACCCCGGTGCCCATGGGGCTGTTGGTGGACGCCTACGGCATCGTCACTGCCAGCAACGTCGCCCTGGGGCTGTTCCTGGTCGTTGGCCTGGGCTTGTTCGCCTTGGCTCGCCGTACTCGTTTTGCGGTTCGCTGAGTCGTCCCGGACTCGCTGGCCGGCAGCGGCCCGCGCCCGCATACCGCGAACCTTCAACGCCTGACCTTCACTACCGCCATCAGCAGCGCCGAAGACAGCACGCCGAGGGTCATGAACACATAGGCCGCCCCGGGATTGCCGGTGAGACCGATCAGGTAGCCGACGATCCACGAACCGATGAAGGCGCCCAGCGCGCCGCAGGCGTTGATCAGGCCAATCGCCCCGCCGAACACATTGGCCGGAAGCACTTCCGGGATCAGCGCGAAAAACGGTCCATAGGGCGCGTAGAGCGCGGCGCCGGCGACGGTCAGCAAGGCGAACGACAGCCAGAAGTGCGAAGGCCCCAGCAAGTACGAGCAGAAGAACGCCAGCGCGCCCAACCCGAGCAGCGGCCAGACCAGCGATTGGCGCCGCCCGGAGCGGTCCGATACCCAGGACACCACGAGCATGGCGGCGACGGCAGCCACATAAGGCACCGCGCTCAGCCAGCCGACCGTGACGATATCCGTGGCAGCCGCCTGCTTGATGATGGTCGGCAGCCACATGATGAAACCGTAGACGCCGATGCTCCATAAGGCATGCACGGCACAGAGCTGGATCACCACCGGGCTGGTGAAGGCCTGGCGATAGTTGCGCACCGCCTTGAGGCCCTGCTGTTCCTCGGCAAGGGTGGCGGCCAAGCGGTTTTTTTCCTGCCGGCTCAGCCAGTCGACCTGCTCGGGCTTGTCCCGTGCCAGGCGCCACCAGACAAACGCCCACAGCACCGCCGGCGCGCCTTCGATGACAAACATCTCGCGCCAGCCCCAGGCATGAATCAGGTAGCCCGAGACCACCGACATCCACAGCACCGTGATCGGGTTGCCCAGCACCAGGAAGGTATTGGCCCGCGAGCGCTCCTGGCGGGTGAACCAGTTGCTGATGAAGATCAGCATCGCCGGCATCACCGCAGCCTCGACTATGCCCAGCGACACCCTGATCACCATCAGCATCGGGATATTGGTCACCAGGCCGGTGGCCATCGCACACAAGCCCCACAGGATCAGGCTGCAGAACACCAGTTTGCGCACGCTGTAGCGTTGCGCGTAGATGGCGCCGGGCACCTGGAAGAAAAAGTAGCCAAGGAAGAACAAGGCGCCGATCAGTGACGAGGTGCTCTTGCTGATGCCCAGGTCCTGCTCGATGCCCGCCGCGCTGGCGAAGCCATAGTTGGCCCGGTCCAGATACGCCAGGCTGTAGGTGACGAAGATCAGCGGGATCAGGTACAGCCAGCGCTTGGGCGCGAAGGCCGTGGCGGTCGTTGACGGATGTCGCGCCGGGTCGCGGGTATGCGGCGGCAGTGCCGGTTCTTCGAGATGGCTCATGGGTGTCTCCTGTTTGTTGTTGTTTTTCAGGTCCGGGTACTGGGCTCAAACGACGCTGGTCAGTCCTCCGTCGACAAAGATTGTCTGGCCATTGATGAAGTCCGAGGCCGCCGAGGCCAGGAACACCGCGCTGCCGCACAGCTCCTCGACCCGCCCCCAGCGCCCCGCCGGCGTGCGTTTGCACAGCCATTGGGAAAACGCCTGATCGTCGATCAGCGCCCGGTTCATTTCGGTCGCGAAATAGCCCGGGGCCAGGCCGTTGGCCTGGATGCCATGGCGCGCCCATTCGGCGCACATGCCTTGGGTAAGCATCTTCACCGCGCCCTTGGACGCCGCGTAGGGGGCGATGCTCGGCCGGGCCAGTTGGCTCTGCACCGAGCAGATGTTGATGATCTTGCCGCGGCGCCGGCCGATCATGTGCCGCGCCACGGCCTGGGACACATGGAACACCCCGTCCAGGTTGACCCGCATCAGGGCGTGCCAGTCGTCGGCGGCGAAATCCTCCAGCGGTGCGCGGCGCTGGATGCCGGCGTTGTTCACCAGGATGTCGATAGCGCCGACCCGCGTCTCGAAGGTGTCGATGGCCTCGAACAGCCCGGCGCGATCGGTGACGTCGAACACCGCGATCTCCGCGCTGATGCCCTCGTCGCGCAACTGCCGGGCAACGGCCTGTGCCTTGTCCCTATTACGATCGTTGATCACCACCTTGGCGCCGGCGGCGCCCAGGCCCCGAGCCAGTTCCAGGCCAATGCCCTTGCCTGAACCGGTGATCAGGGCCCTTCTCCCATCCAGCTGGAAACTACCGGGATTGAATGACATGCTTTCCTCCGCGAGACGGCCGCTGTTTTTGGAATGGGCCTTGCGGGCACTTCAGCGCAGCTGGCGGGCACTGTCCAATCGTCATTGCTGATCTGGTAATCAATCTTTGTGATTACCATCTCGAAGCGTTTTCAACCCTGGAGTCGGTCGATGGAAATCAAACACCTGCGCTCGTTCGTAACCCTGGCCCAGGAACTGCATTTCGGCCGCGCGGCGCAACGGCTGGCTATCGTCCAGCCGGCCTTGAGCATGCAGATCAAGCTGCTGGAGGAGGAATTGGGCGTGCGCCTGTTCGAGCGCAACCACCACGCCGTGGCGCTGACCGAGGTCGGAGCGATCTTCCTGCCCGAGGCCCGCGCGACCCTGCACCAGGCGGCCCATGCGATGGACGTGGCCAGGGCTTCGGGACGTGGGGAGATCGGCCGGGTGCGCCTGGGCTTCGTGTCTTCGGTACTGCCGGAGTTCCTGCCGGCGCTGATCCGCGCCCTGCATGAGCGTTTCCCGCGCATCGAGCTGGAACTCAAGGACATGCCGGGGCCGGACCAGGCCGCGGCGTTGAAAAACGGCCAGCTGGATTTCGGCCTGATGCGCCTGCCGGCGATCATTCCCGGCATCCAGACCCGGGAGGTGCTGCGGGAGAGTTTCATGGTTGCGCTCCCCGACGATCATCCGTTGGCCTGGAGCGCAACCCTGCAACCGGCGGCGCTGGCGCGACTGCCGGTGTTGATCCTGGCCAGGCGCTACGCCCCGGGCTTTCACGATCAACTGATGCAAGAGCTGAACCGCCAGGGCGCGCAACTGGAAGTCGCCGCGGAACTGGGCGAGTTCACCACCATGCTCGCCCTGGTGTCCGCCGGGCTCGGCATTGGCTTGCTGCCCGCCCACGCCGGGCGCGCGTTACCCGCCAACGTGGTCGCCCGCCCCCTGGAACTCGGGGACTACCAGGCGACCACCGGCCTGGCCTGGGTGGAACTGGACAATGCCCTGAAGAGCACCGTGTTCGGGGTGATCAGCGACGTGTTCCTTGAGGGCCACGGGCAATGATAATCAGCGACAACCCAGGACCGAGGATTTCCTCCTGGCAGCCCCATTCCAGGACTATCGGCATGCTAAAGTCGGCTTAATTTTGCCAATCGTCCAGAAAAGGTGCCCCCATGGATCCGCTTTCCGGTGTCCTTTCGCTGCTGAGAATCCGTAACTACCATTCGGCGGCCTTGAAGCTGGGTGGCGACTGGGCCTTCGACTTTCCCAGCCGGGCCGGCATCAAGTTCACGGCCGTGGTCAAGGGCAGTTGCTGGGTGAAGGTCAGTGGCGAGCCGACGCCGCAACGCCTCCAGCAAGGCGACTGCTTCCTGATGACTCGCGGTGTGCCCTTTACCTTGTCCAGCGACCTGGGGCTGCCGGCCATGGATTCCGAAGGGCTGTTTCAAACCCCGGCCCCGGACGAAATCACCCTCGATTACGGCGGCGACGATGTGCAACTGGTCGGCGGGCGCTTCGATTTCAGCGGCGTCCCCACCCAGTTCCTGCTCAGCGCCCTGCCCTCGCTGGTGCATGTGCAGGGCAACTCGCCCCAGGCGTCGATCCTGCGCTGGGCGCTGGAACGCTTTACCGCCGAGCTGCAACAACAGCGCCCCGGCCGCTCGCTGATGAACGAGCACCTGGCGCACATCATGCTGGTCGAGGTGCTGCGGGCTCACCTGGCGGCCCTGGAACCTAGCAGCCTGGCCAGCGAGGGCATGGGCTGGTTCTTCGGCCTGGCGGACCGCAACCTCAGCGTCGCCCTGAGCGCCCTGCACGCCAACCCGGCGCGACGCTGGACAGTCGAGGAACTGGCGCGGCTGGCGGCCATGTCGCGCTCGGCCTTCGCCCTGCGCTTCAAGCAGATAGTCGGCGCCGCGCCAATGGAATACCTGACCCACTGGCGCATGCTGCTGGCCGGCGATCGCCTGAGAAACTCCGGCGACTCGGTGGCGTCCATCGCCTTTTCCCTGGGCTATGAATCGGAGAGCGCCTTCAGCACCGCCTTCAAGCGGGTCATGTCGCACTCGCCACGCCAGTACCAGCGCGAGCAGGCGGCCGCCGTCGAGGCTTAGGTCGAGGCCGCCTTCAAGGCCGCCGTCAAGGTTTAGTGCAGACCGCCGCCGATCACCAGGATCTCGCCGGTGATCCACCCGGCGTCGCTGGACGCGAGGAACGCCACCGCGGGGGCGATGTCCTCGGGTTTGCCGATACGTCCCAGGGGCGTGATGGCTTCGATCTTCTGCCGGAAGGCGTCTTCGAAGAAGCCGCTGGCATGCACGCCCTCAGTGACCACCAACCCCGGGTTGACCGAGTTGACGCGGATGTTCTTCGGCCCCAGTTCGTTGGCCAGGGTCCGGGTGATGGCGTCCACCGCGCCTTTGGAGGCGGTGTAGACCGTCGAGTTGGCCGGGGTGAACGAGGTGACGCTGGAGCTGATATTGACGATGCTGCCGCCCTCGGGGTTGAACACGCCGACCGCTTCGCGGGTGCACTGGATCAGGCCCAGGACATTGAGGTTGAACTGGCGGTGGAACTCCTGTTCTTCGATCTCGGCCAGGGCCGCGGTGGAGTAGACGCCGGCGTTGTTCACCAGGATATCGAGATGGCCGTGCTCATGGACGATGGCCTTGAACAGCGCCTTCACTTCCAGGGCATTGCCAACATCCGCCTGGACGGCATGGGCGCGACCGCCCGCCTGCAGGATCTCTTCGACCACCCGATCGGCCTCCTCGCGACCGCGGCTGTAGTTGACGATCACCGTGGCGCCGTCCTTGGCCAGCTGCTTGGCAATGGCCGCGCCGATGCCCTTGGACGAGCCGGTGACCAGGGCGATTTTCTTGTGCAGTCTTTTCATTTCGTAGGCTTCTCTTCCAGGTTCAGAAACGCTGACCAGGCCTTGAACAATCGGCCTCTGATCAACGAACCCAGCTTATGAGCCACGCCCCGGACGGGTAATAGCTGGTCCTCCAAAATAGCTTCGCCATCGTCCAGAGGTGTGGCGACCCTTTGCCCCACCGCTTCTTCGATGGCCCGCTCATAAGCGGCTAGCCACTCGTCGTGCGCCGTCGAACAAATTTCAACTTTTTAAAAAAATCGACACTCCCAATTAATGCTTGCTGCCATTGCGAGCGACATTCGAGCGACAGCATTGCCGGACCCAGCGCGCAAGGGCGTCTGCCCTTGCCTTTCATGCCTGGCCGCAAGGCCCGGCCCTTCGAGGAGAACCCTGATGAAGATCTCTGAAGTCATGACCCGTAACGTACAGACCGCACGTCCCGAGCAGACGCTGCGGGAAGTCGCCAACATGATGGCCAGCATCGACAGCGGCGCCATCCTGGTGAACAACGAGGACCGGCTGGTCGGCATGATCACCGACCGTGACATCGTCATTCGTGCCGTGGCCAAGGGCCAAAGCTGCGATATGCCGATCAGCAGCGTGATGAGCAGCGACATCCGCTATTGCTTCGACGACCAGGAGGTCGACGAAGTGGCCCGCAACATGGCCGATATCCAGCTGCGGCGCCTGCCGGTGGTCAATCGGCAGAAACGCCTGGTGGGCGTGGTGTCCCTGGGCAATATCGTCAAGGCCCACGATCGCGATGCCAACAGTACCGTGCTCCAGGGCGTGGCCAAGGCCCATTGATATCCTGGCCCCAGACGGCTGTGGCCGAGCGGCCACGGCCGGTATTTACCCGGTGGGCTGGCAGCCGTCGGCCCCGGGTTTTCCCGCGCATTCGTCCTCTGCGCGGTACAGACCGGAAAAATCCGCGTTCAAACCTCTTATGGCCTGGATGAGCCTGTGCCAGCCTGATCGTGCACACCGTCGTGGCAGCCAGGCATTCAGCCGCTTTCCGAGCTGGATGTGGCGCAACGTCGAGGTGTGCGACTTCACCCGTTGGCTGCACCGCTACAACCGGACCCTGCCCGCGGACCAGCGCATCGAGTTTCGCGGGCTCGATGTCTATAGCTTGCGCAATTCCATCGGCGAAGTACTGGCCTACCTCGATAGCACCGACCCGCAGCTGGCGCGTGAAGCGCGCCGGCGTTATGGCTGCCTGACGCCCTGGCAGGACGACCCTGTATGGCATTCCGTCGAGCGCGGCCATGAGGCTTTCTGCGAAGAACACCCCGAGCCAGCGGATCCTCGCGACGAGGAGGAGCAGCGCCATGACCTCGATGACGACACGCCAGACCCTGCGAAAGGCAACGAGCAGGAAGCCGAGGACATCGCCAGGAAAATCGCCGAGATAGAAAGGAAGGTCGCGGACCGCAACTGAGCTCGTCAGCAGCGGCGAGGTCCACTGATCGTGGAGGGGGCGCCGCGCCCGCCATCAGTGCCGCCCCCTCGCCGCCCGCCTGGTTTGTGCTCAGCGCTCCTGGGGCTCTTCGAGCATGCGCTTGGGGTGCATGCCATTGACCATGCCCATGAACGGCGCGTGGATCGAGTAACCCAGCATGCGCTGGATATGTTCACTGCACTGCCGGGCGACGTGGCGCGGGGTCGACAGGATGAAGTTCTCCTGCTGGCGCGCCCAGGGTTCGCAGTACTGCGCCGTCAGCGCCAGGCGTGGCGCGTCGGTGGTGTTGGCGCCGCCGCCATGCCAGAGGGTGCCGAGGAACAACACCACCGAGCCCTTGGGCATGACCACCGGCAGCACGGCGGCCTGTTCGGCGGCGGTGGGCAGGCGCCCGTCCCAGAGATGGCTGCCGGGAATCACCACGGTAGCGCCGTTGTCGCCGGTGAAGTCGTCGAGGGCCATGATCGTCGCCGCGCCATAGGGCGGCCGTGGGCGCGCCATGGGGTAAAAGGCATCGTCGTAATGCAGGTGCTGGGCACACTCGCCCGGCAGGATATTGATCGCCTGCAGCTGCGACAGCAGGTAGTTGGGCGCGAGGAGCCGGTCCAGCAGGCCGAGGATCAGCGGATGCTCCACCAGCGCATCGCAGCCCCGGGTTTTCGCAATCACCGCATACAACCGCTGGGTACGCGCGCCCTCGAACGAGTTGCGCCCGGTGTGGGAGAAACGGTCGAGCAGGTCCTCGCGCATGCGGCTAACCTGCTGGTCATCGAACAGCCGTTCGAGCACCACGAAGCCGTCGCGCTGCAGCTGGCCCATCAGTTCGTCGAGCTGCGCAGCGGGCACGGCGGGCTGGGTACCGGCGGTCGATCGATAGGTCCTGGCGCATCCGCTGCTCATGTAGTCGTGCCGCTCGGGCAAGGTTGTGGTTGTCATCGACTGGCTCCTGGGAGTGGGTCGCATCAATCTGCAGGACGCCGGAGTGGCCGCCAATGACGCTTTGTCTCAACTGACATGACCCGCCCCTACCCGCACTGGATCGTCGCCCCGACCATTCCCGCGCGTTTTGTGCGCGAGATGCTGGGGCAGCTGCGCCTCGATGCCAGCGCACGCGCGGCGCTGCTGGAGCGCTGCGACTTGCCGATAGAAGCCCTGCGCGACGGCTATCGTGTCGCGCCACTCAACTACCGCGCCTTGAGCCGCCTGAGCGTTGGCCTCGGCGCCGACGAAGCCTTCGGTTTTTTCGCCCGCCCCGTGCCCCTGGGCAGCTTCGAGCAACTGCTGCGCTTGCTGGTGCACCTGCCGACCCTGGCCGATGCCTTCGACGAAGCCGCGCGCTTCTACAAGTTGTTCGATGATTCAGCGCCCTGGCGCCTGGAAACCGAAGGCAAGATCGCCCGCCTGCGGCTGACGCCCCGGCCCGGGGCCCAGACCGACTCGGTGCTGTGGCCGCATATGCTGCTGTTGTCGCTCTGGCATACCGGCAGCTGGCTCGCCGGCGAAACCCTGCCGCTGCGGCGGATCGTCCTGCCGCAACAGCTCACCGGCTTCACCGCGCAAACGCGTTTTCTGTTCGGGCGCCAACCCGCCTTTGGCGCCGGTGCATGGCTGGAGCTGCCCGCCGTGAACCTGCAAGCACCGCTGATGCGCCGGCCGGCGGAAGTTGCGCGCTTCGCTCGCCAACTGCTGCCGGCGGTGATCGCTCCCGGCCCGCTAGCCACTTTCGAAGCCCACCTGCGTGCCTTGCTGTGCGCCGCCGAACCCTTTGCCGGGCTGTCGGAAATCCAGGCGGCCAAGGCCCTGGGCATTTCCCGCCAGACCCTGGCCCGCCGCCTGGCCGCCCTGGGCGTGACCTTCCTCGGGGTACGCGACGAATTGCGCCGCGACCTGGCCTGCACCCTGCTCGCCCGCGGCTCGGTGAGTGTCGCCGAGCTGGCGGAACGCCTCGGCTACTCGGAACCCAGCGCCTTCCAACGCGCGTTCAAACAATGGACCGGACTGCCGCCGGGGGCTTATCGCGGTGGCCGGCGCTGAGCAGGCTCAGGGGCACCCTTCGGGGACGATTACGTTTGACATCTACGACGCTGGAGTGCCCGTTGAGACCGTGGCGAAGGTTCTTGAAGGGCTCTTCAAACCGTAGAGGTTCGCGCCGGATATCCTTGCAGGCAACCATTCAGTGGCGTTGCCGGCTGCCTCTCTGCTATTTAGATTATCGAGTCGATATCAAGCGTATGTGGCGCACCAATGGTGTGTCCGTAGATTGAAGCCAACAGACCATCATCTGTATTCGCAGTGGGAGCCATGGCCAGTTGTTCGGCCACTCTGTTTTCCGGGTGAGCATTCCAGCGCGGCAGGCTCTCGGTCAGCAGGTTAGGCTGTGTTGCGACCGAGCCGTAAACAGACTTCTCGTCAATCGTCACTCCGCGTAGGGTCTCCAACCGCTTGAGGGTCATTTGCACCTTATCGACCTCGCGATTGAGTGCCTCGATGGCCAGTTCATGGGATCGGCCATAGGGACTAAGGTCACCGTTGAGCATGCGACGCTTGAGGCGTAGTTGGTCAGTGATTTTTGTCAGGTCCCCTTTGATCCGTTCGACCTCTCCGTCAGTCACCCGCGAACTCTTGAGCTCCAGGGCCTCCTGCCAGCGTCGCAATGTCGCCCAGCAACCAGGGATATAGCCGCCGACCATTGAATGATTACCCCCGTCAAGAATCTGCGAAATCAACCCCGGTCTTTCAGGCAACCCCTTGTTCTGTTGAATGGCCAGGGTGCAGGCCGCATGCTGGGTAATGGTGTCGCAACCTGGCTCCCAGAGGATGGCGGATTTCTCCTTGCCACCAAGGTCTACTGTGAAGAAGTGGTACAACGTCCCGTGATGCTCATAGGGTTCTCCGCTCAGGTTAGTAATACCTGCGACGAACACCGAGAGACCCAAGGGGACGTTGACGAAGGTTAAGGCTGCACCTGTGCCATAGACAGATGCCTTGGTGTTCATCCAGGTCCCCGGCACGCTTGGCACTGGGTCGTTATGGTTGACCATGCGGTAATGCACCAAGTCAGCAGCACCTTTTACGAAGGTCGCGTCGGCGGCTCTTGGGGAGCCGTAGGTGTACAGCACGATTTCAGCACGATATTTTTTCTGACGACGCAGCATTTCCGAGAGCAGCAAGGTGATTGCTCCGCCCAGGCTATGGCCGCAAATGATCAGTTTCTGTCCGGTGTAGAACTTGTCGAGATAGTTGGCGGTGAGGTCATAGACCTTCTGAGCCGCCTCATAGAATCCTCGGTGAACCTTGCCTACACCTTCCACAAAGGGGACCTGGAGCGCGTCGGCATCCCGAAGGCCATCCGCTAATTTTTCATTGGTGCCGCGTACTGCAATCAGGACCAACTCATCGTTATGCGTGATAAACGCTTGGGTGTCGGTGTTATCAATTTGGTTACGATCATCAAGAAAATGAATTTTGGCCGGATGTTCTTGTTCCTCTTCTAAATCCGGGCTGTTCGATGGATACAGGTCAGGATCAAACGGCGCGATCTCCAGGCGTTTGGAGTACGGCACGTCTTCGTAAAGCGGGTAGTACGCCCTGGCTTGCCCAGGGTCCACTTTCCAGATTTCATCGAACTTGGCCAGGGCGTCGCCAAACCAGTTACCCATGCTCGGTTTCTGCGGGAAACGGACTGTCTTCTCCTTGATCGGAGTCTTATCCGGTTCCTGACCAAACGGGTTGTAGCTCAAGGTGGCCATGATGGCGAGTTGATACAGATTCAATGCACAGAACTGAGAATCGGTGGAGAGCATTGGGCGCAAGGCCCGTAAAGGGCGAACTTCCAGTACGTTGTGTTTGTTGGGCAGCAGACAGACACCGCGTTCACCATGCTCACGCATCAACTTGGCCCATCCCGGACGGAGTGGGTAATGACAATCGACCTCAGGTGGTAAGTGAGCAACATGTTCGACGAAATGACGCACTTCGACTTGGAAGAAAGAATCTGCACAGGCTTGTGCCGGATTGCTTTGGGTTCGAGAACCATCTTTATGAGCGTAACGGGTTTGCTCAGCACGAACTTGAAGTTCAGTTATTGGGAGTGGGTAGTTGGGTCTTTGCTTTAGATAAGCATAAAACTCATTGCTCCCTTGATACTGTTCTTCGATAATTAGGGCTATTGGACCTGCAAAGTGATTGTCTACTTTTCCTGTGCCCGTGCCGTCGAGCTTTCCTGTGTATGTGTAGCCTTCCGTATCGATGACTTTATAGGACAGTCCAGCGTATGGTTGCCCCTCACCAAACTCATCCACTAACTGAAAGCTGGTCCATTTACCTTGAACAGGGCAGGTAAACATCCGGCTATTTAACGGGTGTTTCAGCTCTTCATCCAACGTGGTCATTGAGTGATTTCCTTATTCTGTACAACCAGGGTAAATGGAGCATTGCTTGCCATCAGGCATGAGAAATGTACTGAAGTCTTTATAGTTTCCGAAGCAGAATGCATATTGGTCTTCAAAGCTTTTGCCCATGCAACGCTTCCAGCCACCAGGGACCTTGACCCACGTATCGCCTATAGCTGGTCTTTCCTCATCAGCCAGCTTGATCTTCAGTTTCACGGTTTTACCCGGCAGTTGATCCAAGGTGTAAGCCCCAACGGGACGCCCTTTCGTCACCATGCCCTGAGCATCAACCTTCTTGCAATTGAGAAGTTTTGTTATGTAACGATCAGGCCCAATAGTACGGAACAGCCATTGACATTGACCATTTATGGCGCTTTCTCCAGCAGCATCAAAAGCTCTTTTTTGGTGTTCTTCAAGTTGCTCGCGAACAACAATTACTGCCGTGTCGCTGCCGAAGTCTCCACGATCTTCTCCATAAGTGGCGTAAATATCTAACTCGACGCGATAGATAGCCAGCCGACAACCTTCAACAGTTCGATAGATGGGGATCTCAGAGTCAGGCTTGTATCTTTCCTTGTAATCTAAATGCCATCTTTGGTTGTAGCCAACATCCGTTTTTTTAACCGTACAGGTTTCTCCCTTGGCGGGGGCATATTGAGCCACAGCCTCGTAAGCGAAGTTGGGCGGCAGATCAGCCGTAAAGGTAAAACTTTCCGATTTACCAATCGCACACCCTGCTACCAGGGCCACACAGGAACCCAAAAGCAGGCCTTTAGATGTTCGTGTCATTACGAGGCGTCTCCTTGCCAAAAATACGTTGTCTGATAAACCCGCTGGAGGTGCTTTAATTCTTCACCCAATGTGGCCATTGAGTGATTTCCTTATTCTGTGCAGCCAGGGTAAATGGTACAAGTACGGTCATCCGGCATTTTGAAAGTACTGAAATCTTTGTAGTTTCCATGACAGTAACCACGTTGATCTTCAAGGCCTTTGCCCAGGCAGCGTTTCCAGCCATTAGGCACCTTGACCCAGGTGTCACCCCATCCCGGTATTTCCTCATCAGCCAACTTGATCTTCAGCTTCACGGTTTTACCCGGTAGTTGATCCAAGGTGTAAGCTCCAACAGGACGCCCTTTCGTCACTACTCCCTGAGCGTCAACTTTCTTACAGATGAGGCCCTTCGAAAGGCGGCGCTTTGGTCCTTGGGTGCGGAACGACCATTGACACTGGCCATCTATGGCACTTTCTCCAGTAGTATCAAAAGATCCTTTGTATTGCTCTTCCAATTGCTCTCGGATAATGACTGCTGTCGTATCCCCACCGAAGTCTCCACGGTCTTTGCCGTAGGTGGCGTTGATTTCCAAGTCGATTTTATAGATTGCCAGTCGGCAACCTTTCACGGTGCGGTAAATAGGGATTTTGGAGTCCGGCTTGTATTCTGTGCGCCACTCTCTGTTAAAACCCAGGTATGGATTGTCATCAAGGGTGACCGTACAGGTTTCTCCCTCGGCAGGTGCATATTTAGCTATCGCGTAATAAGCGAAGTTGGGAGGCAGATCAGCCGTGAAGGTAAAGCTTTCCGATTGACCAATAGTGCACCCTGCTACCAGGACCATGCAGGAGCCCAAAAACAGGCCTTTAAATGTTCGTGTCATTACGAGGCGTCTCCTTGCCAAAATTGCGTTGCCTGATAAACCCGCTGGAAATGGGCTGCCGGAGTTTCATCGGGGTGCGCCTGCCAGCGCGCGGCAAGTGTACCGTCTGTTTCCTTTAAACTCTGGACCAGCAAGAACTCCAGTTGCTCAGGCGATTGCCAGCTCCAGGTGTCCGCCAAGGCCAACTGAGCGCTGAGCCATAGGCCGGGATCTTGTTGCTCGGCAATGCGGGCGTAAGCCTCCATATGCTCTGCCAGTAGATAGCGGCGGGCATTGACCTCGCGTAGGTGTGCCGATTGATCGCCCTCTGCGGGCACGCTGCACCAGGCAGGGTTCCTGGGGACTGGATAGTTGCCTGGAGCTGGATTGCCAAGGGCTTGCCAGTGTTCTCCCTGCCAGTAGCAGGCGCTAATTATGGGCCCGAGGTATTCAGGAAGGACCTCAGCGGTCAAGTGTCCAAGTGCGCGGCTTAGCACACGGTTATCGTGAAAGCGGTAGAGGGCTTGATGAGGGCGTATCCCGACAATCAGCCGTTCGCGCCAATGCCTGACCAGTTCGTTTAGCCCTGCTTCAGGCGCAACACTGGCCAGCCAACCCCAGTTCCTTTCAGGCGCCTTGAGCAACTCGTTCAAGCGTCCATTTTCAGGGTTGTCGATGAGAAATATAAAAGGTCCTGCATCCGCCAGATCAGAGACGGGCGTCTCGCTGTACACACTGCAATACTGGCTGGCCTCCAGGTTGCCTAATAGCAGCTGGCGAGTGTCGAGTTCCCCGTCAGAATCCAGGATCAGGCACAGGGCGTGCCCTAGGCGGCGTTGTTCAATCATCCATTGCTGAGGCGTCGTTCGGGTCATGCCGTGGCTCCCTCAGTCAGGCAGAGACCATTTTTGCAGGCCTCGCAGATCGGACAGAAGTCAGGGCTTTTCACCCTGGAGACGGCCATCAGGGCATTCTGGGACGGGGCAATCATCGGTGGGAGTGCTGGAGGGGCCATCAGGGCTGTCAGTGCCCCTGGCAATATGGGATTGGCCGCAGTCCCTCCTGCTGGGGCGCCACCGATTTGAATATCAGTACTGCTGAAGATCCCACCAGGGCCAATCACGATGTGTTGGCCACCGGCCTTCAAGGTAATGCTGGCGCCCGCATCCAGAATCAGGTTGGCTCCGGCTTTAAGGTGGACCTCCTGACCGGCTTCGGCGACCAGCGTTTGGCCTACGCGGGTATGACTGCTGCTACCGACCAACAAGTAGTCGTTGGCCTTGAGCTGGACTTTGCGGTCAGCGGTGACAGTGCGTTGGTCTTCGGCTTCCAGCACGACGATGCTGTTGCCCTTGATGGTTTCCTTACGTTCGTTACCGACTTCCAGGCTGCTGTCATTTTCGACCTTCTGCTCCATGTCGCGCTGAGCCCGCAGGTAGATCAGCTCCTGGCCGCTACGGTCTTCCAGATGCAATTCATTGAAGCCTGTGCTGTCGGGTGAACTGCGGCTGCGAAAGACGCTGCGGGTCTTGTGGGCGGGCAGCTCGTAAGGGACAGGGTTAGCGCTGTTGCTGAGACAGCCACTGATCAGGGGGGAATCGGGGTTGCCCTCCAGGAATGAAACCAGGACCTCCATGCCGACCCGAGGAATGGTCACTGCGCCGTGGCTGGTTCCTGCCCAACTGGAGGCGACACGTAGCCAGCAACTGCTTTTATCATCGGTCTGACCTTCGCGGTCCCAATGGAACTGGACCTTGATCCGCCCATACTGATCACAGTGGATTTCCTCGCCTCTGGGGCCGGTGACCAAAGCGGTCTGACTGCCAAGTATCCGGGGTTTCTCGTAGGCCTGTTGCGGGCGATAGAACACATCCCACGGCGTTGCGGTAAAGGTGTTGCGGTAGCCCTGATGGAAATCGTCCTTGCGCTCGCTGGTGTCACTGGGGAGGCTTTCCTCCAGCACCTGAGGTTGCAAGCCTTCATGGCGAACCGAGGTCAGCAGCCAGAGGTCATTCCATTCCTGGCGTGGGTGCTCGGACAGCTCCAGAAAGTGACCGCTGACCAGCGTGGGTTGATCGCTTCTGCCTTCGGCCTGACGGTAGTCTGCACGATGGGCTTCCAGGGCCCGTCGGCTCGACAGTTTGCCCCGTTCGCGCTGAAGGAAACCACCGGGGTATTGATAGTCCTCCAGATCAGGCTGTCCGTTTTCGAGCGCTGGGCGATAGTCGGCCTCCAGCGTCATACGGGCTTTCTCAAAGTCGTAATCGCGTTGCGTGGTTCGACTGGTGCGGGTCGCAAAACGCAGGTTAAAACCTTTGATCACGGGTTCGTCGGCAACCAGACCACTGTCCTGCACATAGGTTGTCGACCTGCCCAGCTTGGGGAATATTGTCTGGTCGTCACCGAATAGCAGTGCGTGGCCTTGTTTTGAATGTTGAAAGTGATAATGGATGCCTTCTTCCCAGCACAGGCGCTGAATGAAGTAGAGGTCTGATTCGTTGTACTGGACGCAGTAGTCACGGGCTGGATAGATCGACCCCAACTGAAACTGGTAAGCGTCGCTTTGGATACCGTGTTCTTCAAGAATCTGCGCGATGATCTGCGGGACGGTTTGCTGCTGGAATATTCGTTGGTTGGTACGGTGCGCCAGATAGGCTAACTGCGGGACCAGGGTCAGGCTGTAGCGGGTCAATCGCTTACCTGAGTCACCTTGCGAGATGCGGTAGACCTGTCCATGAATACCAGCGCCCTGGTCGTTGAAAGCCAGAAAGGCTTGCTTGTGCAAGAGGCTTTCGATGTCCAGATCGGGCCGTTCGCTGACCAGCTCCAGATCAAAGGAAAAGGGGGCACTGATGGACTCCTGGCCAGTGAACGAAAGGACCTGAAGGTCGTGCTTGAAGTCATTGACGGTCAGGCTGAAATGCGTCTGTGGACTTGCATTGAACATCCAATGTCCCTTTTCCAATCATGTTGCGTGGCCCCACAGAGGGCAAAGGCTTCTGTGGGTATGCAGGAAGCAAAAACGCCTTCACGCTAACAAGCGAGGAAAAGAAAATAGTTGGGAGCTTTCCCAAAATACCGGTTGAATTGTCGCTATTCAGAATGAGTTGGATAAGGCATCGCCAGGTCGATCCGGTTATGGAGCGTTTCAAGCGGAGGTGCCGTTTAGCTGGGGCGATTTACGACGTTAAGTTCTTTCTCGGCCTGGGCAGCCAACAACACTTGGAATGCCACGGGTTCTGGCTGCACTGGCCCGATCCGCCACGTTCAGGCACCTCTCACTGCTTTTTTCACCGCCACCCCGTTCTCCAACGCCGCGTAAACCGGCATGCTGCGCCACCCTGATCGCCAGGGTAGCAGGCCGCCCACCGGGGAATTTATGCCGGGATGGCGCGGTCTATGCTCGTCAGGGCCGGTGAACAGCAAAAGAGGACATGACAGATGCGGCGAGTGAGACAGAACCGCTGGGGGATGGGGCTGTTGGCCCTGTTGCTGTGTATTGCGCTGCCGGCCTTCGCGGCCCCGGCGCCCGGGCCGCAGAGTGTCGCCCGCAACCAGCTGCCGTTGCTGGCCGAGGGCGCAGATCTCGAGCAGCTCAACGACCGGCTCGAACTGATCCGCCAGAGCGTGTCGGCGAGCGGCAACGACGACCTGCTGTCGGACCTGCGCCAGGCCGCGCTGCAAGTGCAGAAGCAGGCCGACAGCCTGATCGCCCTGCGCGCCACCGACATCGAGCGCCTGGACGACCAGCTCAAGGTCCTGGGCCCGCCGTTGCCCGACGAAGCGCCCAGCCTGACCAGCCAGCGCCAGGTGCTGAGCGCGCAGAAAGACACCCTGCTCGACGAAGAACGCCAGGCCAACCTGCTCAGCCAGTCCGGCCGCGACCTTGCCGCGCAGATCATCAACCTGCGGCGCAGCCTGTTCAATTCGCAGATCAGCACCCGCTCGGCGAGCCCGCTCAGCCCGGCCTTCTGGTCCACGCTGATCCGCCCGACCGAGGATGACCTCGGGCGCCTGAACCGTCTTTCCGACGACGTCTGGACCGCGTTCGAGACCGCGCTGGCCCCCGGCAATCGCGGGCTGTTCATCACCACGCTGGTCATCGCGGCGCTGATCTGGGTGGTCGGCCGGCGCCTGCTGGAACGCCTGGCGATCTGGTCGATGATCCGCTGGCTGCCCGAAGGCCGCCTGCGCCGCAGCGCCCTGGCGCTGACGGTCGGGCTGGCGACCATCGTCACCATCAACGCCGCCGCCTCGCTGTTGCGCTGGGGCCTGGTCAACAGCGCGACGCTAAGCGCCGATGTGCTCAACCTGATCGGCCAGTGGCTGACCCTGCTGATTTTCTGCTCCTTTATCGTCGGCCTCGGCCGGGCCATGTTGATGCTGTCGCGCCCGTCCTGGCGCCTGCCGCCGATTCCCGACCAGATCGCCACGGCCCTGGGGCCGTTCCCGCTGATCCTGGCGCTGGCCCTGCTGCTCACCGCCGGCGAGGAACGGATCAACAGCGTGATCGCCAGCAGCCTGGCCCTGACCGTGGCGGTCAACGGCCTGACGGCGCTGGTTACCGCGCTGATCTTTTTCTTCGCCCTGCTGCGCCATCGCCGCACCCGCCGGCGCTTCGAGCTGGAACGCCCCGCCGGCGTCGCCGGGCTGCTGCCCTTCGTGGTCGCGGTCTGGGTGGCGGTGATCCTGCTATCGCTGCTCAGCGGCTACCTGAGCCTGGCGTACTTCCTCACCGTCAAGCTGCTGTGGATCAGCGTGGTGACCACCAGCGCCTACCTGCTGATCGCCTGCTTTGGCGACCTCTGCGAAACCCTGCTGTCGCCCAAGCAGCCCGGCGGCCTGGCGCTGGCGGCGGCCCTGGGCCTGTCGCCGCGCCACCAGGCCCAGGCCACCACCGTGCTGGCCGGCATCGGCCGGACCCTGCTGCTGTTCACCGCGGCGCTGCTGGCCTTCATGCCGTCCGGGTCGAGCCCGGGGGAACTGCTGGAAGGCTTCACCCAGCTGGATGTCAGCGGCAAATCCCTGGGCAACCTCAACATCGTGCCCCAGGACCTGCTGCTGGCGGCGGCGTTCCTGGTCGGCGGCATGTTCGCCGTGCGGGTGCTCAAGCGCTGGCTGAGCGAGCGGCTGCTGCCGGAAACCAACATGGACGCCGGCATGCGCGCCTCGCTGGTGACCCTGGTCGGTTACATCGGTTTTGTCCTGCTGGCGATCGTGGTGATGTCGACCCTGCGGATCAACCTGACCAACCTGACCTGGGTGGTCAGCGCCCTGTCGGTGGGTATCGGTTTCGGCCTGCAGGCCATCGTGCAGAACTTCATTTCCGGGCTGATCCTGCTCACCGAGCGGCCGGTCAAGGTCGGCGACTGGGTCAGCCTGGCGGGTGTCGAGGGCGATATCCGGCGGATCAACGTGCGCGCCACCGAGATCCAGATGTCCGACCGCTCCACGGTGATCGTGCCGAACTCGCAGTTCATCTCGCAGAACGTGCGCAACGTGACCATGGACAACGCCCTGGGCGTGGTCGGCATCACCCTGACCCTGCCGCTGGAAACCGATGTGCTGCAGGTGCGCGAGCTGTTGCTGCAGGCCTATGCCGAACATGAGGCGATCCTCAAGGCGCCGGCGACCTCGGTGTCGTTCAAGGACCTGACCAGCAACGGCCTGATCATCAGCGTCAGCGGCTACGTCGGCAGCCCGCGCTCGGTGTCCGGCGCCCGCAGCGACCTGCTGTTCACCATCCTCGGGCGCTTGCGCGAAGTGGGCATCGCCCTGTCGTCGCCACAGAACCTGATGCTGATCAGCGACAGCCAGGACAAGGCGACGGGCGAACCACCGGCCGCGAACCCTTGAGTCCTGAGCTATCGTGACTGGATTCTGGCGACTTTTTTCAACCCGAACGGCCGCTGTCATCGAGGATCCTGACGACAGCCCTGTTTCACTCCAGGCACGATAAGGAACATTGTGGACGTAAACCCCGACAGCAGCACCGAGGACGTTGCCCTGGAGTCGAAACGACTTCCCGTACTGGCGGTCACCATCGCCTTCCTGATGGTGGTCGCGGTTTCGATCCTCGGCATCTATGGCATCCAGGTCGTCAACAGCAAGGCCCATGAACTGGCGCAAGCCCGGCTGGTCTCCGGCAACCTGGCCTTGTCCATGGCCCAACAGGCGACCGATACCTTCGATGAAGCCAACCTGATCCTCGAAGAGCTGATCGAGCGCATCGACGACCTGTCGCCCCAGGCCCTGGAAAAAACCCAGAAGCTGATGAAAAAGCGCGTGTTCACCACCGAGCAGTTGCACGGCCTGTTCTTCTATGACCGGGAAGGCAACTGGGTGCTCACCTCGTTCGACTACAGGCCGCCAAAGGCGAACAACTCGGACCGCGACTACTTCAAGTTCCACCGCGAGAATGTAACCCTGTCTCCCAGGGTCGGAGCGGCCGTGCGCAGCAAGACCACGGGCGACTGGGTGATCCCGTTCTCGCGCCGGGTCAACGACGCCCAGGGCAACTTCAAGGGCGTGGTGCTGGCGACCATCAAGATGGACTACTTCGACACCTTCTTCGATCGCTTCAACATCGACGACAAGGGCGCGATCTTTCTCGCCCTGCCCCAGGGCACGATCATCGCCAGGCGGCCGTTCGACGAGAAGCTCATCGGTGCGTCCCTGGCCCGGGGCGAAATCTTCTCCGTGCATATACCCCGTGCCCCCGCCGACACGGTGATGGTCAAGTCGATCATCGACGGCGTCGACCGCCTGTTCGGCTACCGGGTGCTGTACAAGTACCCGCTGGTGGTGGCGGCGGCCAATTCCCAGGAGTCCATTCTCAGCAGCTGGCGCGCCGACACCTACAAGCTGACCGCCATGATCGCCGTGGTGCTGGCGATCAACCTGCTGATCGGCATCCTGCTGTTCAAGCAGGTGCGCAAGGGCCTGTTGGTGGAAAAGCACTTGAAGAAAGCCCGCTCGGTGCTGGAGACCCTGGTGTTGCAGGACGGCCTGACCGGCCTGGCCAACCGCCGCCACCTGGAGCGCAACCTGGAACTGGAGTGGCGGCGGGCGGCCCGGCAGCGCTCGTCGATCAGCCTGATCATGCTCGACATCGACCATTTCAAGAGCTTCAACGACCGCTATGGCCATGTGGCGGGCGACCATTGCATCTGCGCCGTCAGCCGGGCCATCAGCCAACACGTGCGCCGGCCCTCGGACCTGGCGGTGCGCTACGGTGGCGAAGAGTTCGCGATCCTGCTGCCGGACACCGAGCCTGGCGGTGCCTACGTGCTGGCCGAGAGCATCCGCCTGGCGGTGCAGGAACTGGCGATCGAACATGTCGACAACCCCGGCGGCGTCGTTACCATCAGCCTCGGCGTCTACACCTGCGTGCCCGCCTCCTCCGACTTCAAGAGCCTGTTGATGCAGGCCGATTCGGCGCTGTACATGGCCAAGCGCGCGGGACGCAACCAGACCGTACCAACCTCGTGAGGAGCTGCAAGCTACAAGCTGCAAGCTCTAAGCTTGCGGCTTGCAGCTTGTAGCTGCCTCTCCCCCAGCAAGCGCACGAAGTGGGTCAGGCTGCGCGAGACCGTGCCGCGGCGCCAGATCAGCCAGGTCTGCAGGAAACGGAACGGCTGCGCCAGCTGCCAGATGCTCACCGTGCCGCAGCCCGGCATGCTTTCGAGCATGCTGCGGGGCATCAGCGCCAGGCCGGCGCCGGCACTGACGCAGGCCAGCATGCCGTGGTAGGACTCCATCTCGTGGATCTTGCCGGGTACCGCGGCATCCTCGCTGAACCAGCGCTCGAAGTGATGGCGGTACGAGCAATTGGCGCGAAAGGCGTAGATGCTCTCGCCGTTGACATCGCGCCCGCGGGTGATGGGCGCATGCCCCAACGGCGCGATGATGACCATTTCCTCGTCGAACACCGGCACCCCTTCCAGGCTCGGGTGCAGCACCGGGCCATCGACGAAGGCCGCCGTCAGGCGCCCGGACAGCACGCCATCGATCATGGTCCCGGAGGGGCCGGTGGACAGGTCCAGCTCGACCTTGACGTGCTTCTGGTTGTAGGCCGCCAGCAATGCCGGAATCCGCACCGCCGCCGTGCTCTCCAGGGAGCCCAGGGAAAACGGTCCTTGCGGTTCTTCCCCGGCCACCGTCAGCCGCGCTTCCTGCACCAGGTCGAGAATCCGCCGGGCGTAATCGAGGAAACTCCAGCCGGCCGGCGACAGGCGCAGGCGGCTTTTCTCGCGGATAAACAGCTCCACGCCCAGGTCCTGCTCCAGCTGCTTGATCCGCGTGGTCAGGTTGGAAGGCACCCGGTGGATGAGTTGCGCCGCCGCACTGATGCTGCCCTGCTCGGCCACCGCCTTGAAGATTTCCAGCTGCACCAGATCCATCTCATTCTCCAAACGTGAAAGATATGCTCTTTATTATTCAGTTTTCATAAGCCATGTACCAGCCTAACCTGCAGCCATTCCTCAGCCCACAGGACGCTGCCATGACCACGGTTTCCAGCCAGACCCACGCCCTTTCGATCAACCCCGCCACGGGCGAGCAGATCGCTCATTACCGCTATGAATCCGCCGAGGCGCTGGACGCCGCCCTCGCCCGCGCCGCCACTGCCGCCGCCCAATGGCGCCGCAGCAGCCTGGAACAACGCTCGACCCTGCTGCTCGCCCTGGCCAAGGCCCTGCGCGACAACGGCGAGAAC
>LNAP01001672.1_pt1 | contig 23184 bp, 22 predicted proteins | sample 602601 | NCBI WGS metagenome assembly LNAP01 (sample SAMN02440304, study PRJNA202911) | soil metagenome | biome: Subtropical and temperate rainforests or woodlands; isolation source: soil samples (1 kg each in a 20% v/v slurry with milli Q water) were... ...
GTTTTACGGGCGCTCCGGGCCGACGGCGCTTGCCGGCGAAATCACGCAGATGACATGGTCGCGTTTCTTCGATGCCTACGAGCCGATGCATGCGCTGGTGGCCGAGCGAGGAGGCAATCTGCTCGGCCTCGTCCACTATCTCTACCACCGCTCGACGACGTCGGTCGCGCCGAACTGCTATTTGCAGGATCTCTTCACCACGCAGGCCGCGCGCGGCCAGGGCGTCGGCCGGGCGTTGATCGAGGGCGTCTATGAGCGCGCCAGGCAAGCGGGCGCCAACCGCGTCTATTGGCTGACGCATGAGACGAACCACACGGCGATGCAGCTCTATGACAAAGTCGGCGAGAAGCCCGGGTTCGTCGTCTACAGAAAGATGCTTTAGGTCCTCCCAACCTCGTCATTCAAGGGCGAAGCAGCCGCGAAGCGGCGTCGCGGAGACCCTGGAATCCATTCCGTGACCTCGGGCATGGAATGCAGCGGAGCAGAATTCTGCATCGTTGCGGCGCGTTGAAGTTACGGAACGGATCCTCGGGTCTGCGCGCGTCGCTTCGCTCCTTGCTCCGCCCGTGGATGACGACGTGAGAGGCGTGCGCCGCCCTCTCCGCGGCCGCGTCAGTCCAAGTTAAATTTCGCAATCACCGGCACATGGTCGGACGGCTTTTCCCAGCCGCGCGCCGCCTGCAGGATCTCGTAGCCTTTGAAAGCCGGCACCAGGTTGGCGGAGGACCAGACATGGTCGAGGCGGCGGCCGCGGTGGGACTGCCGACCTTCGACACCCCCAATGGCGAGATGATGGAAGGCCGCGGCGGCGTTGCCATCAACGATCTGATCGTTCGCGACGGACGGCGCTGCTCGATCTTCCGCTCCTACGTGCACCCGCGGCTGAAGCAGTCCAACCTGACGGTGCTGACCCATGCCACGGTCAGCCGGTTGCTGTTTGCGGGAACCTCGGTCATCGGCGTGGAGGCCGTCGTGGGCGCCGAGCGCAGGTTCTATTTTGCCGGGCAGGAGGTGATCCTCTCGCTGGGCGCGGTTCATACGCCGAAGGTGCTGATGCAGTCCGGCATCGGACCGGAAGACGAGTTGGGGCGCCACGGCATTCCGGTGCTTCAGAAGCTGCCCGGCGTCGGCCAGAACCACCAGGATCACGTCTCCTTCAATTGCATCTTCGAATTCCAGAAACCGCAGATGATCGGCAATGGCGGCTCCGAAGCCACCCTGTACTGGAAGAGCGACGCAAGCCTCGACCTGCCCGACATGTTCCAGTGCCAGGTCGAGTTTCCCGTTCCCAGCGCCGAAACCGCATCACACGGCGTGCCCGAGCACGGCTGGACCATGTTCGCCGGATTGGCGCATCCGAAAAGCCGCGGGCACCTACGCCTGTCAGGGCCTGAGGTATGCGATCCCGTGCTGATCCACGCCAACACGCTGTCGCACCCTGACGACCTCAAGAAGGCGGTAACAAGTATCGAACTGTGCCGCGCACTCGGCAACAGCGCCGCGTTCGACGGGCTGGTGAAGCGCGAGGCCTTGCCGGGCAAGCTCGATGTGCGCGCGATGGAGGGCTTTGCACGCAACGCTGCCGTCACCTATTGGCATCAGTCATGCACCGCGAAGATGGGGCGCGACCCGATGTCAGTCGTCGATCATCGACTGAAAGTCTACGGCATCGAAAAATTGCGCATCGCCGATGCATCGATCATGCCCGACGTCACCAGCGGCAACACGATGGCGCCATGCGTCGTGATCGGCGAAAGAGCCGCGGAGATGATCAAGGCAACGTACAAGATCTAGCGGGCGTTAGCCCCGCCCGCGATACGGCGCGACGCCCTGCTCGGGGATCCACATGCCCCTGGGCAGGGTGCCGGTCTGCCAGAACACGTCGATGGGAATGCCGCCACGCGGATACCAGTAGCCGCCGATGCGCAGCCACTTCGGTTTGATCTCGGCGGCGATGCGCTTGCCGATGGAAACCGTGCAGTCCTCGTGGAAGGCGCCGTGGTTGCGGAACGAGGCGATGTAGAGCTTCAGCGATTTCGACTCCAGCAGCCACTTGCCGGGCACGAAATCGATCATCAGATGGGCGAAATCCGGCTGGCCGGTGACCGGGCACAAAGAGGTGAATTCCGGCGCCGTGAAGCGCACCACGTAATTGGTGTCGGCCTGCGGATTCGGGACCCGGTCGAGTTTGGCGGCCTCGGGGGTGGTCGGCCATGCCACGTCGTGGCCGAGCTGCAGGCCGGACGGGTCGAGCTTGGAGGCGGCCTTGGCGGGCGCCTTTTTGGGTGTTTTGGACATCAGGAGGTCTCCGTTGCGGCGGTTCTTAGCCAATCCCGGTGCCGCCGTCACCTTGCGCGGCCTTTTCCCGCCGGATGCCTTGCTGTAGAACCCGCCGAACTTCCCTGCCAACCGTCCAATCCCGTACCGCCAAGAGGCTCCCATGACCGCCATCGTCGACATCATCGGCCGCGAAATTCTCGACAGCCGCGGCAATCCCACGGTCGAAGTCGACGTCATTCTGGAAGACGGCTCGCTGGGCCGCGCCGCGGTGCCGTCGGGCGCCTCCACCGGCGCCCACGAGGCCGTCGAGCTGCGCGACGGCGACAAGAGCCGCTATCTCGGCAAGGGCGTACTGAAGGCGGTCGACGCCATCAACGGCGAGATCTATGACGCGTTGGGCGGCATGGATGCCGAGCAGCAGGTGCAGATCGACGAGATCATGATCGGCCTCGACGGCACGGCGAACAAGAGCCGGCTCGGCGCCAACGCCATTCTCGGCGTCTCCCTGGCGGTGGCGCGCGCCGCCGCGGAATCCTTCGACATGCCGCTGTACCGCTATGTCGGCGGCACCTCGGCGCGCACTTTGCCGGTGCCGATGATGAACATCATCAATGGCGGCATGCATGCCGACAATCCGATCGACTTCCAGGAATTCATGATCATGCCGGTTGGCGCCGCGTCCTTCGCCGAAGGCCTGCGCTGCGGCGCCGAGATCTTCCACACGCTGAAGAGCGAATTGAAGAAGGCCGGCCACAACACCAATGTCGGCGACGAGGGCGGCTTTGCGCCGAACCTGAAGTCAGCCGACGAAGCGCTGGACTTCGTGATGGCCGCCATCAACAAGGCCGGCTACAGCGCCGGCAAGGACGTGATGCTGGCGCTCGACTGCGCCGCCACCGAATTCTTCAAGGACGGCGCCTATGTCTATGGCGGCGAGAACAAGACCCGCAGCGGTTCGGAGCAGGCGAAATATCTCGCCGATCTTGCCGCGCGCTATCCGATCGTCTCCATCGAGGACGGCATGTCCGAGGACGACATGGACGGCTGGAAGGAACTCACCGACCTGATCGGCAAGAAGTGCCAGCTGGTCGGCGACGACCTGTTCGTCACCAACGTCACGCGGCTGGCCGACGGCATCAAGAACGGCCGCGCCAATTCGATCCTGATCAAGGTCAACCAGATCGGCACGCTGACCGAGACGCTCAGTGCCATCGAGATGGCCTACAAGGCCGGCTACACCGCTGTCATGTCGCATCGCTCCGGCGAGACCGAGGATTCGACCATTGCCGATCTCGCGGTCGCCAGCAATTGCGGGCAGATCAAGACCGGCTCGCTGTCGCGCTCGGACCGTATCGCCAAGTACAACCAGTTGCTGCGCATCGAGCAGGAACTCGGCACCCAGGCGAAGTATGCCGGCCGCGCCGCGCTGAAGGCGCTGGCGTAAAACACACGCGTCACTCCTGGGCAGGCGCACATCAGCGCAAGCGAACCCGGAACCTCGGTGCTCCGGCTTTGGCCCACCCACCGTCCTCATGGTGAGGAGCGCGCCGTTTGGCGCGCGTCTCGAACCATGAAGCGTTGGTCGCCCATCCCGGGCGAATGGCTATGCCATTCGCTGGGGACGCGGTCGAAGACGACCGCCCTCCAGCCGAAACGCAATTGCATTTAGGTGGGGATGAGGGAGAGCTTGCGGAATCACTTCGCCGAGTAACGGCTTCGCTTCGTCGCCCGCTTACCCAAGCGGGCGACGATTGCGTTTTGCACGCTCTCATCCGTGGCGCTGTGCAGGTCACTGCAATCGTGCCGTGCGATGAACGGCACGAATATGCGCCGTTCATCGTGATACCGCGATGCGGTCGTGCGATGAACACGTTCCGGCGTCACGCTTCCACCGGACATGGTGGAGAGCGACATGGCGGGCATTTTTCAGGTTCAGGGTTTTGGTGCGCTGTCCGAGTACAATGGACAGTTCTCGACCACGAGCGCTGCACAGTCGTTTCAGAACATGGCGTCGCTCGGTTCGAATTCGGTCGCATTGACGGTCCGGATATGGACCGACAGCCGGACCGGAAGCACGGTCATCGCCCATCCCGACAAGACGGAAAGCGACGCCAGCCTTCTTGCCGGATTCCAGGCCGCCCACGCGGCGGGACTGTCGGTCGTGTTCAAGCCCGGGATCACCGGCCTCGACAGCACGATTTCGAGCAGTCTGCAGCCCGCCGACGTCGATGCCTTCTTCGCCTCCTACAAGGCGGAGATCGTGCATCTCGCCGGCATCGCGGAGCAGGGCGGTGTCGCGACATTTGCCATCGGCAATGAGATGAGCAAGCTCTCCGGCGCGCAGTATCTGCCGGAGTGGACCGATCTGATCGCAGCGGTGCGCGAGGTCTATCACGGCGAGCTCACTTACTCCGCGGCCACCGATGAGGCATCCCATGTCGGTTTCTGGAGTGAGCTCGATACGATCAGCGTCAACACCTATCCGCCACTGACATCGAGCACCACGCCGACGGTGCAGGATCTTGTCCACGCCTGGAACGAGGTGCCGATCAATCCGTACTATGCGGCGGCGTTCGACTACAAATCGCCTGTGGATTTCCTGCACTCGCTGTCGCTCGCATACGGCAAGCCGGTGTTGATGTCCGAAGTCGGCTATCGCAGCATCGACGGCACCGCGATCAATCCGGGCGGCGGCTCGTCGAAGGCGCCGGCCGATGCGGCCGAGCAGGCCGACGCCTACAACGCGTTCCTGCAGGTCTGGAGCGCGCAGGGCGGCAGCTGGCTCAAGGGCGCCGAGTTCTGGCAGTGGGATCTCAACGGTCAAGCGTCCCCGACCGGCTATTCCGTGCAGGGCAAACCTGCGGCTGACCTCGTCTCGCAATATTTCCACGGCACCGGCGTTGTTCCCGATCTCGTGGTCGCCGGATCGGCGGTCGCCGACGTCATCGATCTCGGGCGCGGCGACGACACCATCAATGGCGGACTCGGCGGCGACCTGATCCGCGGCGGCGCCGGCAACGACAGCATCACCGGCGGTCCCGACGTGACGGCCAGGCTCGCCACCACCACGGTGACGCTGACCGGCTGGGGTTCGGTGGTCGACGGCATCGGGGCGACGGCGCGGATCCTCGTCAACGGCCAGGTCGTGTCGGGCCTGATGACCTTCACCCCGGCGACCGATCCGTCCGGCTACCAGACCTACACGGTGACCTTCGACAATCCTGCACAGATCGGCAGCATTGCCGTCGAACTGACGAATTCGGCGTCGGGACGCGCGCTGCATGTGAAGGATTTTGTCGTCAACGGCGTCGCGCTCACGCCGGACCAGGGCACCAACGCCAGCTCGCCCGGGTCATTCGATCTCTATGTCCGCACCATCAACTTCGACACGTCAGCCCATCAGGACTGGTTCGTCGGTGCGGCGAGCGACAATGACGTGATCACCGGCGGTGGCGGCAACGACACCATCGACGGCGGTGGCGGAACCGATACCGCGGTATTCTCCGGCAATGCCAGCTACTACACCATCAGCCTGGACGGCGGTCAGATCGTGGTGACCGACGGGGTCTCCGGCCGCGACGGCGTTGACCACATCAGCAACGTCGAAGTGCTGAAGTTCGCGGATATCGGGATCAACACCAGCGGCCTGGTGCCGGCGTCGACCACGGCGCGGGAAGGGGATCGGTACCAGATCCAGTCTGCCGACAGTGCGGGCAACATCACCGGCGAAACCGTGCGTCATGTTGACGGCACGCGCGACGTCTACTCCAGCGCCATCGTCGGACAGAGCTACACGTCCCAGCATGTCAGCATCGGCGCCAACGGCCATACCACGCTGGTGGAACGTTTTTTCGCCGACGGCGATCTCGCCTTCCGGCAGGTGACGGCCGGCGATGGCTCGGTCAATGCATCCGACTACGATGCCGACGGACATCTCATCAAGTTCGCGACCAGCCATGCCGACGGCTCCTCGGACCAGTTCACGTTCAATGCTGCGGGATATGAAACCAGCGAGACCAGCCGGCACACCGATGGCTCGCGCGATATCCATACTTACGGGATCACCGGCACGGACTATACGACGGAACACGTGGTCCGAGATGCCGCGGGCCACAGCATCCTGATCGAGCAGTTCCACGGCGACGGCGCGCTGGCGCTGAAACAGACCATGAGCGCCGACGGCGTCCGCACGCTGGATCAATATGACGGCCGGGGGCAGATAACCCAGCAGACGGTCACGCAGAAGGATGGCTCGTTCGTGCAGTCGAGCTATGCGCTGGATGGCGCGCTGGCCATTCAGACCACCCGCCACGCCGACGGCAGCCGGGACGTGGATACGTTCGGGATTGAGGGGAAAGCCTATGCGGCGCGACACGATGCGTTTGATGCCGCCGGGCATCGATTCTCGACCACCTTCGACAATAATGACGGCGGCCACACCATGACCGCCTATGCGTCAGGAGTAACGTTGACCTCCACTGCGGCCAGCGACGTCATGAACAGCGCCGGCGGCAACACGTTCGTGTTCCGGGAGGCGTCGGGGCACGACGTCATCAACAATTTCAAGGCCGGGGAGGGTGCGGGCCACGACGTGCTCGAAATCGCTTCGGCTATCGCCGCCGATCTCGCCCATCTGTCGGTTCACGTGGTGGGGACGGACACGCTCATCGATCTCGGTCATGACGCATCCATCACGCTCACCGGCGTCGTCACGCCGCTGACGTCGCACGACGTGCTGATCGTCTGAGCGCGTTCGCGCGCCACCGGCGCGCGAACCGCGGCAACCCCGCTTACTGGGCCGGCGCGGCCGAGACGTGGGCGTTGGCCGGCTTTTTCGGCGCGCGGCGTGCGCCACCGGTAATCTGCAGCACCTTCGCGATGGTCTTGCGATGCAGGTTTTCCGACTTGTCGATGGAGAAGTGGTTGTCGGTGGCGTCCTCGTTGACGTTGGCGAGGTTGCCCTTGAAGCGCTTGTCGGCAGAGACCGCCTGGCCCCAGCCGGCGGGAACGTAATAGTTCACGATCTGGCGAACATTGGGCGGCACCGGGGCCGGGCTGACCGGGTCGAAGTTGACGATCAGCGCCACCGGCACGCCGCTGCCCTGCAGCTTGCGGGCAATGTCGATCGTGGCGTCGGCGCCGGCCGAATGGCCTATCAGGACGATCGGTTCGCGATCGCCGCTGCGGTATGCCGCGATGATATCGTCAGCCAACCCTCTCCAGCCGAGGTAGTTCTGCACGGAGCTGGATACGCCGGCAGCCTGCAGCTTGTAGGCGAGCTGGTCCAGGCCCAGCGAGAAAACGTTGAGGACGCCGCGCAACAGATAGACGTGGCCCGGACGTTTGCCGGCAGCCTGGGCGTCGCTGGAACTCGCAAGCGATGTCACGAATACCGAACACAAGATCATGAAAAAGCCGACCACGACATTCAGCGGCGGTCGTTTCGTGCCCATCAGATTGGTCGACATTAAAGCACTCTTTCCCGGAAATCATTTGAAACGGATTCTATCTCCCGCCATTGGCAACCGTCGTCAATCGCCACAGCCCGTCAATCCCGACTTTTTGACCGCAAAAGCGGGCAAAAAAGTCCAGTGTGACATGCTGGCGACAAAAAGCTGAATGATGACGCATTATTGGGCTCGTGCGGTTTGTGGCAGGCGGCAAATTTGCTAAGCTTGGTGGGGTCAGGCGCGTGACGCCCAAGAGGAGAATCGGGGCAATGGTCGCGCGGCGACACGTCTTTCACATCGGTGGTTATGATCCGATCGTACCGGACACCCAGCTGAGTCGGTTCCGTCGTTCGCTGGGCAGTTTCCAGAAGACGTGGAACGTCACCTCGCGCGCCTCGTCGGAGCCGCAATGTTCCCAGGTGAGCGCGACCTGGCAGGCCGAGTCGTCGGGGCCGAACTGGAACACCGTTACCAGCTACGAGATGCTGCGCTGGGACGATCTGATCCTCATGGATCACCAACGCAGCATGCCGTCGCGGCTGGCCGCGGGGATGGTGACGCTGATTGACTGGATCGTCACCGGCACCTTGTTCCGCTTCGTCCTGTCGAGCTGGAAATATGCCGGCTTTTTCCTGTTCCCCTATCTCTGGGTCACCGCATTCCTGCTTGCCGGCGCCGGCGTGGGCTTCGCTCTTGCATGGCTGTTCGGCCTGCACGGCGCAGCCGCATGGGGAGCAGGCATCGTCGCGGCGGGCGCGGTGTTCGCCGGCCTCCTGCACCGGTACGGCTGGAAGAAGCCGATCAACCACGTGTTCGACGACTGGATTTTCTCGCGGCAGTTCGTCTACGGCCAAAGACCGCTGATGGACCGCCGCGTCGATGAATTCGCTGCGACGATCGTGGCGCGGGCGCAGAAGGCCGATGTCGAGGAAATCGTCATCGTCGGCCATTGTCTGGGCGCGGCGCTGGTGATGGAAGCGGTGTCGCGCGCGCTCAAGCTCGATCCGGATCTGCCGCGCCACGGCCCGACCATCTGCGTGCTCACGGTCGGCGCGACGATCCCGAAATTTGCGCTGCATCCGGCCGGAACCAGCGTCCGCGCCGCCACGCAGGCGGTGGCGAATGAACCGCTGATCCGCTGGGCCGAATATCATGCCCGCGACGACGCCATCAGCTTCTACCGCTTTGACCCCGTGACCCTGAAGCGCGTCAGCCGCGAGCGCGGCGACGGCCGGCCGAACATCCGCCGGGTGCAGATGCACAACATGATGAGCCCGGAATCCTTCAGGCGGCATCGCTTCAATTTCATGCGGCTGCATTACCAGATGGTGATGGGCAACGACCAGCGGGCGCTCTATGACTACTGCATGATCATCTGCGGTCCGCTGCCCTTCGATGAAATCACCGCGCCCGCGGGCGGCGTCGACCGCTTCGGCGCCGATGGCGCGCTGCTGCCGTTCGTTCCTGTTACCGCGAAGACCGCGCCGCTGCCCGGGGTATCCGTCAATGCCGCGTAGTCGTTGTGGCGGCCGATGATGACCGCCTCGCTCCTCGGAGAAATCGTCTGGGCGGTCGGGACCGTTGCGTGGTTCGTGATCCGCTATCCCTATGCGCGGCGAGCCCGGCGGGCCGCGACCGTACGCGTCGATGGCTGGAGCCGCGAACGGATCCTGCTCGGCGTCGCCGCGGTCGGCCTGTTCGTCGTGCCGGTCGCCTATCTCGCCACCGGCTGGCCGAAGGCGGCCAATTATGAGCTGAATTTTGCTGCGGTCGTGATCGGGGCGCTGATTTACGTCGCCTCGCTGTGGCTGTTCCGGCGCTCGCACAAGGACCTCGGCCGACAATGGTCGGCCAGCCTCGAGATTCGCGAAAAGCACCAGATCGTGCGCGCCGGTGTCTATCGCCTGATCCGCCACCCGATGTATGCGTCATTCTGGCTGTGGGCGCTGGCGCAGGCGTTCCTGCTGCCGAACGCTGTGGCGGCGCTGAGCGGCCTTGTGGCCGTCGCGATCCTGTTCTTCGCCCGCATCGGCTTCGAGGAACGGATGCTGCTCGAGGCTTTCGGCGAGGACTATCGTGTCTATATGCGCGAGACCAAGCGCATCATCCCCGGCATCTACTGACGCCGGGCCACCACCACAACAACAAGCGGGCAGGGAACATGAGCGATCACACCACCGGGCTGCAGCTGCGCTCCTTGATCAAGAAGACCGGCGACTTCGAACTGTCTCTCACGCGCGTGGAGATTCCGGAGCCTGCCGCCGACGAGGTCGTGGTGCGCGTCGAGGCGTCGCCGATCAATCCGTCGGACATCGGGCTGCTGCTCGGCGCCGCCGACATTTCGACCGCGGCCACGACGGGCAGCGGCGACGACGTGGTGGTGACGGCCAAGGTGCCGGTGCAGTTCATGAAGGCGATGGCCGGGCGGCTCGACGAGTCGATGCCGGTCGGCAATGAGGGCGCCGGCGTGGTGGTCAAGGCCGGCAGCTCGGAGGCGGCGCAGGCGCTGCTCGGCAGGACCGTGGCGATGATCGGCGGCGCCATGTACGCGCAGTACCGCACCATCAAGGTGGCCGACTGCCTGCCGCTGCCGGACGGCACCACGCCAGCCGAGGGCGCGTCGTGTTTCGTCAACCCGCTGACCTCGCTTGGCATGGTCGAGACCATGCGCCGCGAGGGCCACACCGCGCTGGTGCACACCGCCGCCGCCTCCAATCTCGGCCAGATGCTCAACCGGATCTGCCTCAAGGACGGCATCGACCTCGTCAACATCGTGCGCAGTCCGGCGCAGGAAAAGCTGCTGCGCGACCTCGGCGCCAAATATGTCTGCGATTCCACCGCGCCGAGCTTCATGGACGACCTCACCGAGGCGCTGGTCGCCACCGGCGCGACGCTGGCCTTCGACGCCACCGGCGGCGGCCGGCTGCAGGGCCAGATCCTCAGCGCGATGGAGGTGATGGCGGTCAAGGCCATGAAGGTCTACAGCCGCTATGGCTCGACCACCCACAAGCAGGTCTATGTCTATGGCCGGCTGGAGTCGAAGCCGATCGAGTTCTCGCCGACCTTCGGCATGGCCTGGGGCATGGGCGGCTGGCTGCTGTTCCCGTTCCTGCAGAAGATCGGCGGCGCCGACGCCCAGCGTTTGCGCGAACGCGTCGCCGCCGAACTCAAGACCACCTTCGCGAGCCACTACAGCCAGGTGATCTCCCTGCAGGAGGTGCTGCAGCTCGATATCCTCAAGGCCTACAACAGGCGCGCCACCGGCGAGAAATTCCTGATCAATCCGAACAAGGCGGGATGACCGTTCTCAACCAACCCGACGTCGCGATAGACCCGGTTGGCTCCAGCGTCCTGCTGCGCCATCCGCCCTATCTGTTCTATGTATGGTCACGCTGCTTCTCGCGCTTCTCGTCGCAGATTGCCGCGGTGGCGGTGGGCTGGCAGGTCTATGATCTGACCGGCAGCGCGTTCCAGCTCGGCATGGTCGGGCTGGTGCAGTTTCTGCCGATGCTGCTGCTGGTATTCGCCGGCGGCCATGCCGCCGACCGCTACGACCGCCGCCGCGTGGTGCAGATCTGCCAGATCGTACAGGGCCTGGTCGCCTTCTATCTCGCCTGGGGCAGCTATGGCGGCTGGATCGCTGTGCCGGAGATCTTTGTCGCCGTGGCGCTGTTCGGCGCGGCCACGGCCTTCGAAAGCCCGGCGGGTTCGGCGCTGCTGCCTGGCGTGGTACCGGACGGAGCGCTGCAGAAGGCCACCGCGCTGACGTCAGGGACCGGCCAACTGGCGATGATCTGCGGCCCGGCGCTTGGCGGCTTCGCCTATGCCGTCTCGACCGGCCTGCCTTACGCGCTGATGGCCGGCTTCTGGGTGATCGGCGGGTTGCTCAACAGCGCCATCAAGCTCGACCGTGCCATCGTCGCCAGGGAGCCGCCGAGCTTCTCGGCGCTGTTCGCCGGGGTCGGTTTTGTCCGACGCAACCCGGCCATCCTCGGCACCATCTCGCTCGACCTGTTCGCGGTGCTACTCGGTGGCGCCACCGCGCTGCTGCCGATCTATGCCCGCGACATCCTGCAGACCGGGCCGTGGGGCCTCGGCATCCTGCGCGCCGCGCCGGCGGTCGGCGCGCTGCTGATGACCGTGGTGCTGACGCGCTGGACGATCAATCGCCGCGTCGGCATGCGCATGTTCCAGGCGGTGATCGTGTTCGGCATCGCCACCGCGGTGTTCGCCGTGTCGGAGCTGCTCTGGCTGTCGCTGGTTGCGCTGCTGATCATGGGCGCGGCCGACACGGTCAGCGTGGTGATCCGCATCTCGCTGGTGCAGCTCGCCACGCCGGACGACATGCGCGGCCGGGTCGGCGCGGTGAACTTCCTGTTCATCAACGCCTCCAACCAGCTCGGCCAGTTCGAGAGTGGCGTTACCGCGGCGTTGTTCGGCACCATGCCCGCGGCCTTGCTCGGCGGCCTCGGCACCGTCGCCGTGGCGCTGCTGTGGATGAAGCTGTTTCCGACGCTGCGTGACGTCGAGCGGCTGGAGTAGGGCGGGCGTCGCCTCGTGTCCCGGACGCGGTGCGGCGTTCTTATGCCGCTCCGCAGATCCGGGACCGTATCAAACACCGGTATGCGCGACGGTCCCGGATCTGCAGCGCATCACGCCGCTTCGCGGCGTATTGCGCAGCGTCCGGGACACGTGCCTCGGGTGCCTCCGCTACGCATTCTCGAACTTCGGCCGCTCGACCTCGCCGTGGGCCGTCAACAATTCCAGCAATCGCTTGCGCATGATCATGCCCGGCCGGTCGGACGGCATGTGCTTCTCGATCTTGCGGCCCATGTCGACGATGGCGTCGGGATCGGTCGATTCCAGGATCTCACGATCTTCGGCGATGATCGCTGCGTCCCAGTCGATCAGTTCCTGCGCCGAACAATCCGCCTCGGTGTCGTTGCGGAACAGGATCTGCACCACCTGAATCTCGCCGTCGGAGATCGGCGTCGCGCAATTGAAGATCAGGTGGCGCACGCCGGATGGATATTCCATGTCGAGGCGGCGGCAGAACGGCATGAACCATTTGTTGCGCATGTGACGCTTCGTCGTCGGCTCGGTCGAGCCGGTAATGCGTGCGGCGTTGGGCGGGTTGCGCACGGTGACGATGGTCTCGGCTTCGAAGCCGTAATCGGTCTCGACAATCTCATACTTTTCGGGGCGCGGCTGGTCGATATCGCCAAAAGTGTTCTTGTGCACGAAGGCGAAATGCGCGTTGTCAAACGAGTTCTCCATCAGCCGCAGCGCCGAGGTGTTCCATTTGCTGTAGAACTGCGGGATGCGGCGGTAGCCGGCGTCGCGATCTTCGGGGATGTCAGGGATGTCGCCGAGCGGCTCGTCCAGCGCCACCCAGACATAGCCGTAGCGCGTCGTGCTGCGGAACGAACGCGCTTTGGCGTCGGGGATCGGCTGCTCGAACGGAAACTGCGGGATCATCACCAGCCTGCCGTCGCGGTCGTATTCCCAGCCGTGATAGCCGCAGACGATGTTGCCGTTGCGGCACCAGCCCTTCGACAGTTTGGCGGTGCGGTGGCAGCAGCGGTCCTCCAGCGCGGCCGGTCTGCCCTCGCCGTCGAGGAACAGCACGATCGGCTCGCCGAGCAAGGTGAAGGGTTTCGGGCCGTCCGCGAGATCGGCCAATGGCACGGTGGCGTACCAGAATTTTCGCAGCACGGGTTGCCTGGTGTTCAGCATGGCGGTCTCCGGAATGACGGCGGGAATTACAGGCCCTGCAGGATGCGGATGTCGTCGGCGTCGAGCGCGACCCGCTCGCCGCCGCGGATCAGTTCGGCAAAACCCTCGTTCGGGGTCATCACCGTGAGCGTGTACAGCTTGTCGGTGCCGGTGTTCTCGATGACGTGTTCGGAGCCGGGATGCAGCAGCAGCGAGTCGCCCTTCTTGATCGGCAGCGTCTTGCCGTCGCAGCGGGCGATGCCTTCGCCATGCAGCACGTGGAAGAACTCGTGGGCCGCGGCGTGCTCGTTCGGCGGCGTGGCGCCGCCGGCCTGAAAAATCTCGATGACGAAGATGTTGTCGATCCTGTCGGTGTCGTGATCGAACAGCATGGCGAAGTAGTTTGTGTCCTTTGGCGAAATGCGGAACGCCTGGACCTTTGAAATATCGGCGACGCTGAAGGCCATGAAAACTCCTCTGGATCAGGTTTTGTCGAAAGCGGTCTTGGTCGCGATGCGCGACAGCGGATAGCGGCTGATCTCGTCGATCAGCACCAGCAGGCGCCGCGCGGCGCGCTCCACGGTCTCCCGGCCGAGTTCGGCGGTGGCTTGCACGGCGTCGCCGCACGCCCCCTTGGCATGCAGGTCCTGCGCCTGCCAGCCGAAGCCCACCGCGCCTTCCGGGCTGAGCAACTCGGACTCATCAGCGATCTGCGCCGACAGCGGCACGAAATTCTCTGCGCGATCCATCTCGACCAGATCGGGATGCAGATGCAGCATCACGCTGGTCTCGCTCTGGCCGCCATGGATGCCGTTGCGGTTTTCCTCGGCGCTGTACAGCGCGTCCATGTCGATCAGGCTCGGCCACATGGCCGACACCGCGAACATGCCGAGTTTCACGCGCAACTCGCGGCAGACGATGTCGAGCAGTTGTGGCTGGCCGCCATGGGAATTCAGGAACAGGATTTTCCGGATACCGGCGCGGTGCACGCTTTCGCCGAGCTCGAACCACACCCGCGCCAGCGTCTCGTAGGACAGCGTCAGCGTGCCCGGAAAGGCGAGGTGCTCGTCGGACTTGCCGACCGGCATCATCGGCAGCACCAGCGCCGGGCAGTCGGCCGGCATCAGTTCGACCGCGCGACTGATGATCCCGGCATTGATGGCGGCATCGACGCGCACCGGCAGATGCGGCCCGTGCTGCTCCACCGCGCCGACCGGCAGGATTGCAACCACGCTGGCCGCGTCGAGTTCGGCAAAGTCGCGGGTCGACAGGTCCCACCACCAATGCGACTTCAGGATCATGCAGCAAGGCCTCGGAATTGCGGTGGTAAAGGGACGCATGTCGGCGTCGCGCCGATTGAGCACCATGCCGCGCCTGCGTGAAAGCGCTTTGTTTCGGCAATCCGGTCGGCTTTTTTGGGCAGTTCGCGCGTTCCCGGACCAGGCTAGCGCCGGGCTATGGCGCCGGCCTTGCCGCTCAGATCGGCGGCGACGCCGGCTTCCAGCTGGGCGCGCAGCCAGCTATGCGCCGGGTCCTTCTGGAAACGCTGGTGCCAGACCATGTACATCGGCAATGCCGTCATGGCGCCGGCGCCGGCAGCCAGCGGGATCCGCACGCTGGCGAAATCGTGCATCGACTGCTGGCCAAGCAGGCGAGGCATGCTGGCCAGCAGGTCCGAACCGCGCAAGAACGCCGGCACGGCGGTGAAGTTCGGGACCGAGATGGCGATATCCCGGACGATGCCGCTGGCGGCAAGCCGGCGGTCGAAATCCAGCCGCTCATTGTCGGTGTAGACCACGGTGACGTGCCGCGCCGCGAGGTATTGCGCGCGGCTGGTCGGCGGCGGCCGCACTGCCGGATCGTAAAAGCAGACATAGTGATCCTGCAGCAGGCGTTTCTGCACGATGTCGATGCCCACAGGCGGCACCGGCGTGATCAGGAGGTCGCAGCGATTGTCGCGCAGCATGGCCGGGGACGGCGATTGCGACGGGATCACCCGCAAAGTGAAGCTTTTGACGGCCGCCGTGACCCGGCGCACCAGGCCGGGCAGCAGCAGGTCGCGCTGGAAATCGTTGGCGGCGATGGTGACCGACAATTGCGCCGTGGCCGGATCGAAGAAGGCGCCGCTGCCGAACGCCTTCATGGCGTCGAGCAGCGCGCGGGCGTCGGCGGCCAGCGCGTGGGCATGGGCGGTCGCCACGATGCCGCGCCCGGACTTGGCGAACAGCGGATCGTGGATCACCCGGCGCAATTTCTGCAGACCGTGGCTGACCGCCGACTGGGTCACCCCGAGCCGCCGCGCCGCAGATGTCACCGAGCCTTCCTCCAGCACCGCGAGAAACAGCGCCAGGACGTGGCCGTCGATGTCCAAATGATCGATCTTGCTCATGCAATACATGATAACTGATCTGTTTATTTTGGGAATGGCCCAGCCGAAGCTGGCGCAAAGGCGAGCCGCCGACGCGGCGGTCGCTGCCAAAGGGAGGCCACCCATGAACATCCACAGCGGCCGGATCGACGCGCCCGCCGATGCCGGCAGCAACCGGCCTGAATCCTTTGCCTCGCCGCTGCGCGCCAGCGGTTTTCTGGCGCGCGATCGTTCGGTGCATCCGCCGGCGCATGCGCCCGGCTACAAGTCCTCGGTGCTGCGCTCGCCGCGCAACGCGTTGCTGTCGCTGGAGACCTCGTTGTCGGAATTCACCGGCCCGGTGTTCGGTCACAACGACCTCGGTCCGCTCGACAACGACCTGATCCGCAACTATGCCAAATCAGGCGAGCCGATTGGCGAACGCATCGTGGTGCATGGCCGGGTGCTCGACGAGCACGGCCGCGGTGTGCCGCACACGCTGGTGGAGTTCTGGCAGGCCAATGCCGGCGGCCGCTACCGCCACAAGAAGGACACCTATCTCGCGCCGGTCGATCCCAACTTCGGCGGCTGCGGCCGGGCGCTCACCGACGAGCAGGGCTACTACTATTTCCGCACCATCAAGCCCGGCCCTTATCCGTGGCGCAACTACGTCAACAGCTGGCGCCCGGCGCACATCCACTTCTCGGTGTTCGGCTCGGGCTTTGCGCAGCGCCTAATCACCCAGATGTATTTCGAGGGCGACCCGCTGATCAAGATCTGTCCGATCCTCACCACGGTGCCCGACCAGGACGCGCTCGACCGGCTGGTGGCGCCGCTCGACCTCAACGCCAGCGCGCCGTTCGATCTGCTGGCCTATCGCTTCGACATCGTGCTGCGCGGCCAGCGCTCGACGTTCTTCGAAAACCGTCCGGAAGGAAACTGAGCCATGGTGCAGGCATTGCCCTATCTCAAGGAGACCGCATCACAGACCGCCGGACCCTATGTGCATATCGGGCTGATCCCCGACATGGCCGGCTTCGAGATCTTTGACAAGAATTTTGGTGCGGTACTGGCCGGGCCGGACACCGCGGGCGAGCACATTACCCTTGAGGGCACGGTGTATGACGGCACCGGCACGCCGCTGCGCGACGTCTTGCTGGAGATCTGGCAGGCCAATGCCGCCGGCCGCTACAACCATCCGGCCGACCAGGGGGCAGGTCCGCTCGACGCCGAATTCCGCGGCTGGGGCCGCGGCGGCTCGGACTTCTCCAGCGGCCTGATCCGCTTCGAGACGGTCAAGCCCGGTGCCGTCACCGAACGCAACGGCCGGGTCAACGCGCCGCACATCAACGTCTGGATCGTCGCCCGCGGCATCAATATCGGTCTCAACACAAGGCTCTACTTCTCCGACGAGGAAGAGGCCAACGCCGCCGATCCGGTGCTCAACCTGATCGAACAGCCGGTGCGGCGCTCCACCTTGATTGCCCAGCGCGGCGAGCGCGACGGCAAGGTGGTGTACGCCTTCAACATCCACCTGCAGGGGCCAAACGAGACGGTGTTTTTCGACGTGTGACAGGCCTCGTCAGGTCGCAGCCGCCCGGCCGGAGACCGACTTGGGCCAGGCGGGAGGCGCGTGTCAGCCGGTCTTGCCTACGGTGATGTCCACAACATCCGGATACACCGGCTCGCGATGGATTTCGGCGCCGGCTTCATTGATGACCGCAACGTAGAGGTTCGGATCCTTGGGTGGGTCCGATCGAGCTAGTTTGAGGGCGATCTCCTTGCTGTGCGCGATCGCCGCGTCCGTGGTGATGAACTCAAGTCCCAGTCTGTCGCGGACCGGAATGCCATCTTTCAAATCGAAAAAATAAGTGCGTTTCACGTGACGGTTCCAAAGTATATGGGCCGACGCCGAACATGGCGCGGTCACGGTTTGCGAGTCAAATCGACGCTTTTTGAGCCCGGTCGGGACGACGTGCCTTGTCCTGCGTCAATATATGGTTGCCCCATCGTACGGCGGAGCAGGCAGCCGCGATCGCGGCGACCCAGTAATCTGTCGGTTGCGGTAGCCGGCTCCGTTCACCCGGCGCTGCGAAGGCGATAACGAGGGGCGACACGGTCAGCTCTCACCTTCAGAGTCCGACGAACCGTGTTCTTCGACGTCTGAGGCGCGGCGGATCACCGGTCCGCCAGCGCCAGCCTGGCGCCGAGCGCCGCAAAGGCGCCGGCGAAGCTGCGCCGCATCCAGGTCAGCACGCGCGGACGCGAAATGACGCGGTCGCGGATCGACGCCGCGAACAGGCCGTAGATCGCGAACACGGCAAATGTCATCGCCATGAACACTGCACTGAGCTTCAGCATCTGGCCGAGCGGGTAACCTTCGTCGGCGCTGACGAACTGCGGCAGGAAGGCGAGGAAGAAGATCGACAGTTTGGGATTGAGGATGTTGATCAGGATCGCGGTTACGGTGACCTGCAGTGCCGAACGTGCATCGACCTTGTCATCCACCTTCAGCGCGCCGTGCTCCTGCAGCGTATTCCACGCCATGTACAGCAGGTAGGCGACGCCGAGATACTTGAAGACCTGAAACGCCATGGCACTGGTGTGCAGCAGCGCCGCCAGTCCCAAAATGGCTGCTGCCATGTGCGGGACGATGCCCAGCGTGCAGCCGAACGCCGCGACCACGCTGGCGCGCGAGCCGCGCGAAAATCCGGCGGCCAGTGTGTACAGCGCCCCGGTGCCGGGTGAGGCGATCACGATCAGCGATGTGATCAGGAATTCGATGGTCATGACTGCACCCCGCGGCCCTCGGTGCCCTGACAATGTCGCGCTGCCATTCGACAGGCAAGCCGGACGGTATAACGAAGACGTGTTGGTCGGCGACCGGCCCCGGCGGCTGAATCAAACAGATTTGAGCGAAGGGCGGGAGCGGGGGCGGTTCATGCACTTGCATCTTTGTGCAGAGCGGATACTGAAAGCTGGCGGGCGTTCGCCCGCCGTCGCATTGCATAAGGATCCCTCATGACTTCCCCCTCCAGCGTTGCCGTCATCGTCGGCAGCCTTCGCAAACAGTCGTTTTCGCTCAAGATCGCCCGCGCACTCGCCACGCTGGCGCCGGCGTCGCTGAAGCTGAACATCGTGACGCTGCAGGACCTCTCTTTCTTCAACCAGGACCTCGAAGCCGCGCCGCCGGCCGACTGGCTCGCACTGCGCGCGACCATCAAGGCGTCAGATGCGGTCATCTTCGTCACTCCGGAATACAACCGCGCCATCCCCGGCGTGCTGAAGAACGCCATCGACGTGGCGTCGCGGCCCTACGCCCAGAGCTCGTTTCTCGGCAAGCCGACCGGCATCGTCGCCAATTCGCCGGGCGCACTGGGTGGTGTCGCCGCCGCCATGGGCCTGAAGCAAATGCTGCCTGGAATTACCGGCCCGATCATGCAGCAGCCGGAAATCTACCTGAATGGCGTCGGCGACGCCTTCAATGAGGCCGGCGAGCTGACCAAGGAGACGCTCAAGCCGGTGCTGCAGGCCTATATCGACGCCTTCGCCGCCTGGGTCGAAAAGCAGACAAAATAAGCCGCCGACGAGGTGCAACGGCCTGGTTTTTAGGAGTCCCTTAACCGGGTCGTCGCATGTTTCCGCCATGGTCAAGCATACCCGACTCAAATCGCTGCTTACGGGACTGGTGCTCTATGCGCTGGCGGCGATGCTGATCGGCTATTTCGGCGTCAACGCCTACACCGGCAAGTATGGCCTCAATGCCCGCCAGGAGCTCGACCAGGAAATCGTCGCGCTGACCTCGGAATTGGTGCGCCTGAAAAAGGAGCGCGCCGAGGGCGAGCAGCGGGTGTCGCTGCTGCGCTCCAGCGGTGTCGATCCCGACATGCTCGACGAGCGCGTGCGCTACCAGCTCGACTACGCCCATCCGCGCGAACTGGTGAAAGTCATCAAGCAGCAGAACTGAGTCTCTCGCGTCATCGTATGCGACGTTGCTGCACACGACGTCGTCATCCCACGGAGAGCGCACTTGCGTGCTCGAAGGGATGAGGTCCGCGGAATAGGATTTCCGCAAATTACAAAACCCGCGTCATTCAATCGCGAATATTGCTTTCGCTGCAGTGCGGCATGACTGCCGTATGACGTTGCTGATATTCCGCGACAGGCAATCCCTTTCATGCCGCTGGCAGTTGGAGTAGAGAGGGCCATTCACTCTCGCATCCGGAATTCTTATGGCCGCACCGAAAAAGAGCGTCGCGCAAACGGGACAGGCAACCGGCGATGGCGCAAGCCATCCTGCGCCGCCGGACTTCAACCGGGAGCAGGAGCTGCGCGCGCTGCGCGACATGCTGCTGATCCGGCGTTTCGAGGAAAAGGCCGGCCAGCTCTACGGCATGGGCGCCATCGGCGGCTTCTGCCACCTCTACATCGGCCAGGAAGCCATTGTGGTCGGCATGCAGATGGCGCTGAAAGAGGGCGACCAGGTCATCACCGGCTATCGTGACCACGGCCACATGCTGGCCTGCGGCATGGACGCCAAGGGCGTGATGGCCGAGCTGACCGGACGCCATGGCGGCTATTCCAAGGGCAAGGGCGGCTCCATGCACATGTTCAGCAAGGAGAAGAACTTCTATGGCGGCCACGGCATCGTCGGCGCCCAGGTGTCGCTCGGCACCGGCCTGGCCTTCGCCAACCGCTACCGCGGCAATGACCTCGTCAGCCTGGCCTATTTCGGCGACGGCGCCTCGAATCAGGGCCAGGTGTATGAGAGCTTCAACATGGCGGAGCTGTGGAAGCTTCCCGTGGTCTACGTCATCGAGAACAACCGCTATGCCATGGGCACCTCGGTGCTGCGTTCCTCGGCGCAGACCGACTTCTCCAAGCGCGGCATCTCGTTCAACATTCCCGGCGAGCAGGTCGACGGCATGGACGTGCGTGCGGTGAAAGCCGCCGGCGACAAGGCCGTCGCCTGGTGCCGCGCCGGCAAGGGCCCGTTCATCCTGGAGATGCAGACCTATCGCTACCGCGGCCACTCCATGTCGGATCCGGCCAAGTATCGCACCCGCGAGGAGGTCGACAAGGTCCGCAACGACCAGGATCCGATCGAGCAGGTGCGCAACCGCCTTCTGGCCGCCAAGATGACTGAGCAGGAGCTGAAGGCGATCGACGCCGAGGTCCGCGAGATCGTCAACGAAGCCGCGGATTTTGCCCAGCACGACCCCGAGCCGGATGCCTCCGAGCTCTACACCGATGTCTACCGCTAAGCGCGCGCAGCCCTGAAGATTGATCTGGAGTTCCTATGCCCATTCAAGTGCTGATGCCCGCGCTGTCGCCCACCATGGAGAAGGGCAACCTCTCCAAATGGCTGAAGAAGGAAGGCGAGGCGATCAAGTCCGGCGACGTCATCGCCGAGATCGAGACCGACAAGGCGACCATGGAAGTCGAGGCCACAGACGAGGGCACCCTCGGCAAGATCCTGGTGCCCGAAGGTACCCAGGACGTGGCAGTGAACACGCCGATCGCCACCATCCTCGCCGACGGCGAGGACGCCAATGCCGCTCCAGCGCCGGCCAGGCAGGAGAAGGCCGCGGAGCCCGCCCCGCCCGCCGCGGAGCCGAAGGCCGCCGAGGCCAAGTCCGCTCCGGCGCCGAAGGAAGAGCCGGCCGCTGCGCCCGTCGCCCCGACTGTTGCCGTCGCGCCCGACCCGGATATTCCGGAGGGCACCGAGATGGTCACCATGACCATCCGCGAAGCCTTGCGCGACGCCATGGCCGAGGAGATGCGCCGCGATCCCGACGTCTTCATCATGGGCGAGGAAGTCGCGGAATATCAGGGCGCCTACAAGGTGACCCAGGGCCTGCTGCAGGAATTCGGCGCCCGCCGCGTCATCGACACCCCGATCACCGAGCACGGCTTTGCCGGCGTCGGCGTCGGTGCGGCGATGTCCGGGCTGAAGCCGATCGTCGAATTCATGACCTTCAACTTCGCCATGCAGGCGATCGACCAGATCATCAACTCCGCGGCCAAGACGCTGTACATGTCCGGTGGCCAGATGACTGCCCAGATGGTGTTCCGCGGTCCCAACGGCGCTGCGGCGCGCGTCGGCGCCCAGCACAGCCAGGACTACTCGGCCTGGTACTCGCAGATCCCCGGCCTCAAGGTGGTCTCGCCGTATTCCGCGGCCGACTACAAGGGCCTGCTCAAGGCCGCGATCCGCGATCCCAATCCAGTGATCTTTCTCGAAAACGAAATGCTGTACGGGCATTCCGGCGAGGTGCCGAAGCTCGACGACTACATCGTGCCGATCGGCAAGGCCAAGGTGGCGCGCCCCGGCAAGGACGTGACGCTGATCTCGTGGTCGAACGGCATGACCTACGCGCTGAAGGCCGCCGAGGAACTGGCCAAGGAAGGCATCGAGGCCGAGGTCATCGATCTGCGCACGCTGCGCCCGCTCGACACCGACACCATTATCGCCTCGGTCAAGAAGACCGGCCGCGCGGTGACGGTGGAGGAAGGCTGGCAGCAGTCCGGCGTCGGCGCCGAAGTCGCCGCCCGCATCATGGAGCACGCCTTCGATTATCTCGACGCGCCGGTCGGCCGCGTCTCCGGCAAGGACGTTCCCATGCCCTATGCCGCCAATCTCGAAAAGCTGGCGTTGCCGAGCGTGGCCGACGTCGTCGCCGCGGCCAAAGCCGTTTGTTATCGGTGACGCATGGCCGGGCCTAAGGAGCAGCCACTGCCGCCGGACGTGATGGGTCGCGAGGACGCCGTCGAGGTGTTGCGCGCCTTCGTGCTCGACGGCGGTCTCTCGATCGCGTTCACCCGCGCCTTCGAGGAGCCCGACATGTGGGGCATGCTGCTGGTCGACATCGCCCGCCACGCCGCGCGCGCCTATGCGCGCGAGAGCGACTATTCCGAGGACGAGGCGCTGACGCGCATCGTCGACATGTTTGACGCCGAAATCGCGCGGCCGACCGATGTGGGCAGTACCACGCCGCAGTCGCAACAAGGTCACTGACAATGCCAATCAACATTCTGATGCCCGCGCTGTCGCCGACGATGGAAAAGGGCAACCTTGCCAAGTGGCTCAAGAAAGAGGGCGACAAGGTCAAGTCCGGCGACGTCATCGCCGAGATCGAGACCGACAAGGCGACCATGGAAGTGGAAGCCGTCGACGAGGGGACGATTGCAAAAATCCTGGTGCCGGAAGGAACCCAGGACGTGGCGGTCAACGCCATCATCGCGGTGCTCGCCGGCGATGGCGAGGACGTGAAGGCTGCAGGGGCAGGGGCTGCTGCTCCGAAGTCGGCACCGCCGGCAGAAGCTGCCAGGGAACCATCGAAGCCTGCCGCCGCACCTGCGCCGGCCGCAGCGGCTGCCGCGAAGGCGCCG
>LNAP01010628.1_pt1 | contig 23174 bp, 16 predicted proteins | sample 602601 | NCBI WGS metagenome assembly LNAP01 (sample SAMN02440304, study PRJNA202911) | soil metagenome | biome: Subtropical and temperate rainforests or woodlands; isolation source: soil samples (1 kg each in a 20% v/v slurry with milli Q water) were... ...
GTGCCGGTCAGGCTGAAATCACTGGCGGCCACGTTGAACACCGGCTCGCTGAAGTTCACCTGCCAGGTCACGCTGGTGGCGGTGGCCGCAGGCGTCCCCAGCACTGCCATGCTGCTCACGCTGGGCGCCAGGTCGTCGACCACGGCGAGGGTGAATGCCTTCTCGGTACTGGCACCGCCGCTGTCGGTGCTGCGCACGCGCACGCTGTGGTTACCCGCGGCGAGGCTGGCCGCGTTGGTGGCGCGCAGCGCGTCGCCGGCGATGTTGAACTGTGCATTGGCGGTGTCGCCGGCGCCGCTGACCAGGGTGTAGGTGAATGCATCGCCTACATCGGCGTCGGTGGTGCTCAGGGTGCCCACGACGGCGTTCGTACCGGCGCTCTGGTTGAGCGCGGTGGCGGTCAGGGCAAGATCGGTGGGCGCGGTGTTGATCGCTTCCACGATGATGTTGTTGATCGAATGCCAGGTGCGCAGGCCCGGATCGGCACCGCCACTGATGAGACGGATGCGGATTTCATCCACATTGCGGAAGGCCACCGGGAACAGGCTCACCGTGAGCGGAACGCGGAGCGGCGCCGGGATCGAGAACCCGCGCGTACCCACCAGGGCGCCGTCGCGGTAGCCCTCGACCATGTAATTGACGCTGGTGTTCTCGCCCCAGTTGTAATAGCGGAACGAGGTGATCGAGAAGTTGCTGCCGTTGGCCGAGCGGATCACCATCCCGATACGACCGTCCTGCTCGGTGTGGGTCAGGCCTGACCAGGTGCCGTCATCGCTGAACAGCCAGGTGTTGTCCTTCCAGGTCATGCCCGCGACAGGCGTGCCTGCCGCATCGCTGCTGTTGTACACCTGCAGGGTCAGGCCGGGCACATCGGCCGCACCGCCCTGGCCATCCTGCGCGTAGGTGGTGCCGACGCCGGTGTTGCTGCTGAACACCACCTCCACCGGTGCGGCCTGCACCGCTCCCGCCGCGCCTGCCAACAGGACAAGCCATGCCAGCACCCGCAGCAGCGGATGGGCCAAATTAGAAACGGACATGCAATCCCCTGAATCAATCCACGATCAACGCTGGGCAGCACGCGCATGGGCGCGCCCCCGGCTTCCCCTTTTCACCACCCAGCGGATATCGGCCGGCAGCGCCGAATCTGATGCCCGGCCGGCGCGCCTTGGTAAAGGGGCGTGGTTTGGGCGGCTTGAGAGGCGATGCAAGCCATATGCCACCGCCCTGTCGGGCGGCGTGGGGTCTTCCGTGGACCGCCGATTTCGGTGATGCTCTGGCCACGCACAGGGGGCTTCATGCACACCACCGAATCAGGCGACATCCACGGCGATGTGCCGGCCATCGCACACCTCACCACCGACCCGGTGCCTGCCGCGGGTAGCGCGCCGCCCACCGACTGGTCGGTGCTGCCGGTGGTGCAGGGCAACGAGGATTCGGTGGTGATGGTGGTGTGGCGGCTGCTGCGGCAGGAGCCGGCGTTGATCGTCAGCGCCGGGTACGTGCTGCTGTCGCTGCTGGGGCTGTGGTCCAGTTACTTTTTCTACCGCGGTTTCCAGCTGTCGATCCTGGACTACCTGCAGGTCAGCGATTTCCTGGTCGCCGGCCTGCGCGATCCGGCGTACGCGGCGATCCTGGCTGGCGGCGCCCTGCTGGCGATCCTGGTCGGTTGGCCGGACACGCTGCGCCGACGCAATCCGGCACGGGTGGACGCACTGCGGGCGCGGCACTGGGGCTGGCGGGTGCTGTTTTCGCGTTCGGCGCTGACCAGTTGGGACATGTCGGGCATGCGGCCACTCACGGGTGTGTGCATGGCGGTGGCGTTCTTCATGGCGCTGGGAGCGGCCATCTACTCCCTGGACAAGGCCGAGAACATCCGCCAAAGCGGGCAGGGCAGCGCGGTCACCGTGCATCTGGCAGGCGATACCGCCGCGTTGCCCGGTACCGCGCGCCTGCTCGGCAGCAGCACCGGGTTCGTATTCCTGTGGTGGCCGCAGCAGCAGCGTGCCGAAGCGGTGCCCATCTCGGCGATCAAACGCATGCAGTCGGTGGTGCTGCCCGCCCGGCCTGCCGCCGCACCGATACCACCACCGGCGCAGACAGCGCGATGAGCCAGGCAGGGGGGCGGTCGCCGCACAAGGCGTGCCTCCGCCCCTCATGAGGCGGCAGCTCAGCTCCCGGATTCGGGCGCCTGGGCCACGTCATCGCGCTTGTGGATGCGGCCCTCGCGGATCTCCCAGAGCTTGCCGTCGGTCGTCGCGACGTACATCGGCGTGCGTGCCCACAGGCTCCAGTACACATGGACCTCGGTGGGGGTCGGGTCCAGCAGATGCGTCACCATCATGCCAACCACCGTGACACCCCGCTTTGACGGCGTCCGGCCCAGCTGGATGCAGGTGCGGGTGAAGCCACGGCTTGCCGTGATCCGCCCGTCGGCGATGTCCAGCCGGTGGCTGCCGCCCAGTGGCACCACGTTCGGCAACGTGGTTGCCGGCAGCAGATAGACCGCCCAGCGTCCATCGCCTTCGGGCAGCGCGACGCTGTTGTAGGTCTTGGCGCATGGCGCCACCTGTGCGGTCATCGCCAGGCTGCGCGCCGTTGCGGCGGCGGTTTCATAGGCGCTCAGCGGCGCCGGTTCGGACAGTACCTGGACCTCGCCTGCGGGCGTGCCGTCGGCGGCCATCTCGATGCGATACAGCACGGCAGGGGTCGCGTCGATGTAGCTGACCCGGTACTGCCCGTCATGTTCCTCGGTGATCCAGCCGCGTACCCGCGTGTCCTTGCCGAAGGCGCGGTACTTGGCCCGTATCGCATCGGTGGCGCGCTCGGCGGCACGATCCTGCAGGAAGATCGCCTTGCCCAGCCGTTCGGCACGCGACAGCGCGGCCGCGGTATCGGCGGCGCTCAACGGCGTCGGGGTCGGGGGCGCCGTAGGGACGTCCTGTGCAAGCGCCATCAGCGGCATCAGCGGCATCAGCGGCATCAGCACGACCAGCGTGGCCCATGCGCGTGCAGGTTTCATCATGACGTACCCCTTTGATGGCCGCTTCCTGCGGCAATGGCGGAGTATCGCCGAACACCTGTCCGCAACGCCAACGCTGCCCCATGAGGGGGCAGCGGGCGCAGCACGTGTATTGCGGCCTACCGGGCTGGTGTCTTTTTCGCGGCCTTCCTGGCCGTTGTCTTCTTCGCCGCCTTCTTGGTTGCGGCCTTCTTCGTGGCCTTCCCGGCCGTTGTCTTCTTCGCAACCTTCTTCGCTGCCTTTCTGGTTCCCCCTCCCTTCTTGCCACCGCCATCCTGCTTGTTGACGGTGGCCCAGGCGATCCTTTCGGCCGCGACTTCGCTGCGGCCCTCGTCCTTCTCGCTTTCTTCGATGTGCGCGGCTTGACGCTTCTGCTTGTCGGTGTAGGCGGATTTGTCACCCCGGGGCATCGGAGATCTCCTGTAGGCGGTGGATGAGGTCAGGCCAGCATGCGGACCTTGGGTTCACGCGCCCACTGGCGGGTTGCCGCAGCAGTGAGGAAAGCCTTGGCATCTTCGGCTTCCACCACGCCGGGGTCGTTGCCCACGCGGGCCGCCTTGAGCAGCGCCTGTGCACCCTCGTCGGCTGCGATGGCCTTCAGGTGGACCCACGCGTTGGCGACGAAATCGATGGCCGCCGATTCCTTGAGCAGGCGCTTGGCCGCCTCGTTGCTGAGCACCACGGCAACCGCGCACCGACGGTGTACCGGCCAGCTGGCCATCGGCCGCCAGGGTCTTGCCGTCGCTCAGCTTGCCGCCGCCCAGCTTCGGCGCAACCAGCTTCACGCTGGCACCGGCCTTGTCAGCGGCCTTGCGCAGGTTGTTGATCAATCCGGCGTCGGAGCCTTCGTCGAACAGGATGCCGATGCAGCGGCCTTTGAGCAGGTCTTTGGTGCGGCCGATCACGCGCACTTCCGGCGCCTTCGGGAAATCCTGCGCAGGGGTGGCGGTCGGCGCGGGATCGGGCAGGGCAGGCATCGCCAGGCCCGCCGCTACGCGTTTGGCCAGCGCGTCATCGATGTTGCGCAGGTGGCTCACCGTGCGCTCGCGCACCTTGGCCGTTTCCACCTTCGACAGCTCGAACACCAGTGCCGAGGCCAGGTGGGCCTGTTCGGGCGCTTCCAGGCTGCGGAAGAACATCCGCGCCTGGCTGTAGTGATCGGCGAAGCTGGCCGCGCGCACGCGGCCCTTGACCCCGTCATCGGGCGCCGTGGCATGGCTCGGGAAGCCCTCGGGAGTTTCGCGCGGAGTGTCGTCCTGCAGCGAACTGGGGTCGTAGGCAACGCGCCCCTTGGGCACCTGCATCTGCATGTGGCCGTCGCGCTGGTGGTTGGCGAACGGGCACTTGGGTGCATTGACCGGAATCTGGTGGAAGTTCGGCCCGCCCAGGCGGCTGAGCTGGGTATCCAGGTAGGAGAACAAGCGGCCCTGCAGCAGCGGGTCGTTGCTGAAGTCGATGCCCGGCGGCACGTTGGCCGGGCAGTAGGCCACCTGTTCGGTTTCGGCGAAGAAGTTGTCCGGCCAGCGGTCCAGCACCATGCGCCCAACCACGGTCAGCGGCACCAGCGATTCGGGGATGATCTTGGTCGAGTCCAGATGATCGAACGGGAACGCCTCGGCTTCTTCTTCGGTAAACAGCTGCACGGCCAGTTCCCATTCGGGGAAGTCACCGGCGGTGATCGCCTCGAACAGGTCGCGGCGATGGAAGTCGTTGTCGGCGCTCTGCAGTTTCACCGCCTCGTCCCACACCGTGGACTGGATGCCCAGCTTGGGGCGCCAGTGGAATTTGACGAAGGTCGACTCGCCGGCCTCGTTGAGCAGGCGGAAGCTGTGGATGCCGAAGCCTTCGATGGTGCGCAGCGAGCGCGGGATGGTGCGGTCGCTCATCGCCCACATGATCATGTGCATTGATTCGGGCATCAGCGACACGAAGTCCCAGAAGGTGTCGTGTGCACTGGCCGCCTGCGGGAAGGCGCGGTCCGGCTCCATCTTCACCGCGTGGATCAGGTCGGGGAACTTGATCGCGTCCTGGATGAAGAAGACCGGGACGTTGTTGCCGACCAGGTCCCAGTTGCCTTCGCGGGTGTAGAACTTCACCGCGAAGCCGCGGACGTCGCGCGGGGTGTCCACAGAACCGGCGCCGCCGGCCACGGTGGAGAAGCGGGTGAACACCGGGGTACGCACGCCCACCTCGGTCAGCACGCGCGCGCGGGTGAATTCTTCCAGCGAACGCGTCAGCTCGAAATAGCCGTGCGCCGCGCTGCCGCGGGCATGCACGATGCGCTCGGGGATGCGCTCATGGTCGAAGTGGGTGATCTTCTCGCGCAGGATGAAGTCTTCCAGCAACGTCGGCCCGCGCGGGGTATCGCGCAGCGAGTTCTGGTTGTCGGCAACCGCAATGCCCTGGTTGGTGGTCAGCGGCGGGTGGGTGCCACCGGCATGCTGGTGCAGTTCGTCCCCTTGGCCACGGCTGTCGGCAGGAGGGGCGGATTTGGTGCGGGGCTTGCTGGCGGCCATGTGGCGGCTCCGGGCTGGCGGGAAGGCAACCCCCACACTGGCGTGGCCGGCGTTAATCGCGGGTGCGAAAAGCCCGGCACGCATCCACCCGCGCTTCACATGCCGCGTCCCGGTCGCTGGGTGGCGCGCGGCGGGACGGGTATCCTTGGCCCGTCTCTTTCGCCCCCTGTGCCGCATGCGCGTAGAACCTGCCGACATCGAAGCCCTGTTTGATGCCATCCCCGACGTGCTGTTCTTCATGAAGGACCGCGACGGGCGCTATACGCACATCAACCAGACCATGCTGCGCCGGCTGGGCCTGAAGTCGCGCAAGGAGGTGATCGGGCGCACCGCGGCGGAGATCTACCCCACCGGGCTGGGGGCCGATTACGCCAGCCAGGACGAACAGGTGCTGGCCGGGCGGGTGATCGAGAACCTGATGGAGCTGCACCTGTTCGCCAACCGCGAGCCGGGCTGGTGCCTGACCTGCAAGCGACCGCTGCTGGTGGACGGGCAGGTCAAGGGACTGATCGGCATCTCGCGCGACCTCGGCCAGAAGGACAGCCTGGGCACCCAGTACGAGCAGCTGCGGCTGGCGCTGGCGCACCTGAACGCGCATTACGCCGAGAACGTGCGCATGCAGACCCTGCTGGACATCACCGGGTTTTCGCTGTCCAAGCTGGAGCGCACCTTCCGCAAGGTGTTCCAGATGACCCCGCAGCAGGTGCTCACCCGCCTGCGCATCCAGATGGCGGTGCACCTGCTGCACGGCGGCGACAGCATCGCCAGCATCGGCCAGGCCTGCGGATTCACCGACCAGAGCGCGTTCACCCGCAAGTTCAAGGCCGAGGTGGGGGTGTCCCCGCGCGGCTACCGCGCGCAGATCGGCGAGCGCGACCGCTAGGCCGGGCTGGGCCCTGTGGCCTATGCCGCAGCCCGGCCGAACAGGTATCGTGTTGCACCTGTTGCCCGCCAAGCGATTCCGATGCCCGCATCCCCGACTCCGACGCCAGCCGCTCCCCGCCTGGGCCACGCGCTCAAGCCCCGCCAGCTGATCATGATGGGGCTGGGCAGCGCGATCGGCGCGGGCCTGTTCCTGGGCTCGGGCGTGGGCGTGCAGGCGGCCGGCCCGGCGGTGCTGCTGTCCTACCTGGTCGCCGGTGCGCTGGTGATCATCGTGATGAACGCCCTGGGGGAGATGGCGGCCGCCAAGCCGACCAGTGGCGCGTTCTCGGTGTACGCGGCCGACGCCATGGGCGCCACCGCCGGGGCCACCGTGGGCTGGCTGTGGTGGGTGCAGCTGGTGATCGTGATCGCCGCCGAAGCGGTGGGCGCGGCCGGGCTGCTGGCCACGGTCTGGCCGGCGGTGCAGGTGCCGATGGCCGCATTGGCCTTCATGCTGTTCTTCACCGCGATCAACCTGCTCGGGGTGAAGAACTTCGGCGAGTTCGAATTCTGGTTCGCCATCCTCAAGGTGGTGGCGATCATCGCCTTCATCCTGATCGGCGTGGCGCTGTTGATGGGCTGGCTGCCGGACGTGGCCTCGCCGGGCCTGTCCAACTTCACCGCGCACGGCGGGTTCGCGCCCAAGGGCCTGGCCGGTGTGGGCGCGGCGCTGCTGGTGGTGGTGTTCGCCTTTGGCGGCACCGAGATCGTGGCGGTGGCCGCGGCCGAAACCGAAGACCCCGAGCGCAGCATCGCGCGCGCCATCCGCACCGTGGCCTGGCGCATCCTGGTGTTCTACATCGGCTCGCTCAGCGTGATCATCGCCGTGGTGCCGTGGACCAGCGAAGCGCTGAAGTCGCCCTTCGCGGCGGTGCTGCAGGTGGCCAACATTCCCGGCGCGGCCACGGCGATCACCCTGATCGCGGTGATCGCGCTGCTGTCGGCGCTCAATGCCAACCTCTACGGCGCCTCGCGCATGATGTACTCGCTGGCCCAGCGCCGGGAGGCCCCGGCCGTGCTGGGCTGGACCGACCCGCGCCAGGTGCCGATCATCGCGGTGCTGGCCAGCGTGCTGTTCGGCTTTGCGGCCACGGTGATGGAGCTGCAGTTCCCGGACAAGGTGCTGCCGGTGCTGCTCAACATCGTCGGCTCGACGTGCCTGCTGGTGTGGACGATCTCGCTGCTGTCGCAGCTGATCCTGCGCCACCGCGCCAACCGTGACGGCACCCGCCTGCCATTCCGCATGGCCGGCTACCCGTACCTCACCGTGATCGGCCTGGGCGTGCTGGCGCTGATCTTCGGCCTGTTGCTGTCCGAGTCGCACACCCGCCTGCAGTTCCTGTCGATGGCCGCGCTGACCGCGGTGATCGCCATCAGCAGCGAAGTCACCCGCCGCGTGCGCGCCAGCCGCCAGGGCGATTGACCCCGGGCGGGTGGTAGGTGCCGACCGTTGGTCGGCACACCTTGCAAGGGCACGCAACAAAAAACGGCCCGCGCGATGCGGGCCGTTTTCATTCCAGATGCATGCCGATCAAGGTAGGTACCGACCGTTGGTCGGTACGCCTGTCAGGCATCGTGCCGACCAACGGTCGACACCTACACCTCCACGCCCTCGTCTTCCTTGTACGCATCCACCGGGATGCACGCACACATCACGTTCTTGTCGCCGTACACGTTGTCCACGCGCGCCACCGGCGGCCAGTACTTCTGCTGGCGCAGGCTGGCCAGCGGGAAGGCCGCCAGCTCACGCGGGTAGGCGTGCGCCCACTCGCTGGCCGACACCGCGGTGGCGGTGTGCGGGGCGTGCTTGAGCGGGTTGTCCTCGCGGTCCAGACGGCCGTCTTCGATCGCGGCGATTTCCTCGCGGATCTGGATCATCGCGTTGATGAAGCGGTCCAGCTCGTGCAGCGATTCGCTTTCGGTCGGCTCCACCATCAGCGTGCCGGCGACCGGAAAGCTCAGCGTCGGGGCGTGGAAGCCGAAATCGATCAGACGCTTGGCCACGTCCTCGGCGGCGATGCCGGAGGTCTTCTCCAGCGGGCGCACGTCCAGGATGCACTCGTGTGCCACCAGCCCGTTGCGGCCGGTGTACAGGGTCTTGAAGTGCGGGGCCAGGCGGGTGGCGATGTAGTTGGCGTTGAGCAGGGCCACCTGGGTGGCCTTGCGCAGGCCGGCGGTGCCCATCAGCGTGATGTACATCCAGCTGATCGGCAGGATCGAGGCGCTGCCGAAGCTGGCTGCGCTGACCATGCCCACCGGGCCGTTGTCGCCCAGCTTGCCCGGCAGGAACGGCGCCAGGTGCGACTTGACCGCGCACGGGCCCACGCCCGGGCCGCCGCCGCCGTGCGGAATGCAGAAGGTCTTGTGCAGGTTCAGGTGCGACACGTCCGAGCCCCACTTGCCGGGCTTGGCCACGCCCACCAGGGCGTTCATGTTGGCACCGTCGGTGTACACCTGGCCGCCGTGCTTGTGGATGATCTCGCAGATCTCCACCACCTCTTCCTCGAACACGCCGTGCGTGGACGGGTAGGTCATCATGATCGCGGCCAGGCGGTCGCTGTACTTCTCGGCGTTGACGCGGATGTCGTCGACGTCGACGTTGCCGTTGGCGTCGGTCTTGGTCACCACCACCTTCATGCCGCACATCTGCGCCGAGGCCGGGTTGGTGCCGTGCGCCGAATCCGGGATCAGGCACACGTCACGGTGGTCGTCGCCCCGCGAGCGGTGGTAGGCGCGGATCGCCAGCAGGCCGGCGTATTCGCCCTGCGCGCCCGAGTTGGGCTGCAGGCTCACCGCGTCGTAGCCGGTGCATTCCACCAGCATCGCTTCCAGGCTCTCGATCAGTTCCTTGTAGCCGGTGGCCTGGTCGGCCGGGGCCAGCGGGTGGATGTTGGCGAACTCCGGCCAGGTCACCGGAATCATCTCGGCGGTGGCGTTGAGCTTCATGGTGCAGCTGCCCAGCGGGATCATGGTGCGATCCATCGCCAGGTCCTTGTCCGCCAGCGAGCGCAGGTAACGCAGCAGTTCGTGTTCGCTGTGGTGGGTGTTGAACACCGGGTGGGTCAGGAACGCGCTGGTGCGCACCAGGCCGGCCGGCAGCGCGTCGGCGGTGCTGGCGTCCAGGGCATCCACATCCACCTGGGCGCCGAACAGCTGGCCCAGGGCCACGATGTCGTCGCGGGTGGTGGTTTCATCCAGGCTGATGCCGACCGCTTCGCTGTCGATCGCGCGCAGGTTGATGCGCGCCGCCGCGGCCTTGGCGTGGATCGCCTTGGCGTCGATGTCCTTGACGTGCAGGGTGTCGAAGAAGTGCTCGCCCACGTTGACGCCGGCAGCGCGCAGCGCATTGGCCAGGATCGCGGCCAGGCGGTGGGTGCGGCGGGCGATCCGGGTCAGGCCGTCCGGGCCGTGGTACACCGCGTACATCGAGGCCATCACCGCCAGCAGCACCTGTGCGGTGCAGATGTTGGAGGTCGCCTTCTCGCGGCGGATGTGCTGCTCGCGGGTCTGCAGCGTCAAGCGGTAGGCAGCGTTGCCCTGCGCATCGACCGAGACGCCGATCAGGCGGCCCGGCATCGAGCGCTTATAGGCATCGCGGCAGGCCATGAAGGCGGCATGCGGGCCGCCGAAGCCGAACGGCACGCCGAAGCGCTGCGAGTTGCCGACCACGATGTCCGCACCCCATTCGCCGGGGGCGGCGATCAGGGTCAGCGCCAGCAGATCGGTGGCCACGGCGACCAGGCCGCCGCGCGCGTGCACGGCATCGGCCAGCGCCTTGTAATCGCCGATATGGCCGAAGGTATCCGGGTACTGCAGCAGCACGCCGTAGGCTTCGGCTTCCATCGCCTCGGCCGGGGTGCCCACGCGCAGCACGATGCCCATCGGCTCGGCGCGGGTGCGCAGCAGTTCCAGCGTCTGCGGGTGCACGGCGTCGTGCACGAAGAACGTATCGGACTTCGACTTGGCCGAGCGCTTGGCCAGCGTCATCGCTTCAGCCGCGGCGGTGGCTTCATCCAGCAACGAGGCGTTGGCGATTTCCATGCCGGTCAGGTCGGCGCACAGCGTCTGGAAGTTGATCAGCGCTTCCATGCGGCCCTGCGAGATCTCGGCCTGGTACGGGGTGTAGGCGGTGTACCACGCGGGGTTTTCCAGCACGTTGCGCAGGATCACGTTCGGGGTGAGCGTGCCGTAGTAGCCCTGGCCGATGAAGGTGCGGAACACCTGGTTCTTGTCGGCGATGGCGCGGATCTTGGCCAGTTCGGTCAGCGACTCGGGCAGGTCCAGCGGTGCCGGCGATTTGATCCCGGCCGGGACGATCGCATCGGTCAGCGCGTCCAGCGAGGCGTGGCCGACCACGTCGAGCATCTGCGCGATTTCGGCGTCGTTGGGGCCGATATGGCGTTCGACGAACGCGTGGCTGTGTTCAAGCTCGCGCAGGGAGGGGGTGTTCTGGGACATGGCTGGCATCTCGGAGAGTGGGCACGCACGTTCGGAAGGCGGCTGGGCCAGGGCGCGTCGCGGGCGACAGCGATCCACCGGACCTTGCGGTCTTCCTGGGTGCCCCTCTGTCCTTTTGCCTGAGAGTTTGGAAGCGCGCATCGGCGTGCTTCGTGCCCCTTCGGCGCCGGCACTCGCCGGTCTCTCCAGAGTTTTGGTACGGGTGGTATCGGGCCTGAGCGATTACGGGCGTTGCGCCTTCGGCAGCGGGTGTCCGCTTCTCCCACCATGTAGCGGGGCGATTATAGCCCAGCGCTTCGGCCCACTGGGCCTTTCCGGCACATGAATACGGGGTCACCCGGGCGGCAGAATGGGTCACCGGGCATGGTGCCAGGGGGCGCAAAGGCCTATGATCCCCGGACCCTCGTATTCATCTGGCGCCGCCCTCCGGGGCTGGCGCCCGCCGTGCAGTGCGCATGGCCGCTGACGGAAGCCCGCATGACGCCCGCCTCACCCTCGACTCGCCGCTTGGCCCTGCTGCTCGCAGGCCTGGCGATGTTCGGTCCGTTCTCGATCGACACCATCTTCCCCGCCTTCCTGCTACTGGGCGACCGCATGCAGGTGGACCAGGTCGCGGTGCAGCAGACCATCAGCGTGTACCTGCTGTTCTATGGCCTGATGAGCCTGGCCCATGGCCCGCTCTCGGATGCGTTCGGTCGCAAGCGGGTGATCATTGGCGGGCTGGTGCTGTTCATCGGCGCTTCGATCGGCTGCGCGCTGTCACGCGACATGACCACGCTGTTGGTGTTTCGCGCGCTGCAGGGCGTGACCGCCGGTGTCGGCGTCATCGTCGGCCGCGCGGTGATCCGCGATCTGTACCACGGTGCCGACGCGCAGCGCTTGATGAGCCAGGTCTCGATGATCTTCGGCGTCGCGCCGGCGATCGCGCCGATCATCGGTGGCTGGATCCTGCTCGGCGGCGGCGACTGGCCGTTGATCTTCTGGTTCCTGGTGCTGTTCGGCGTGGTGCTGCTGCTGGCCACGGGTAAGTGGCTGCCGGAGACCCACCCGGTCGAAGCGCGTACGCCGCTGTCAATGCGAGAGCTGCTGCGTAGCTACGCACGCATGGGCTCCAACCCGCGCCTGTTACGTCTGGCCGCGGCCGGGGCATTCAATTTCTCCGGCATTTTCCTGTACATCGCTTCCGCACCCGTGTTCGTGATGCAGCACCTGCAACTGGGCGAGGGCGGCTTTGCGTGGCTGTTCATTCCGACCATCGGCGGGATGACGATGGGGTCGTTCCTGTCCGGTCGGATGGCCGGGCGGATCGTGCCGCAGCGGCAGATCGCGATCGGCTTTGCGCTGTGCGCGGTCTCGGCACTGCTGAACTTCGGTTACGTGGTGTCGGTACCGCAGATCATGCTGCCGTGGGCGGTGATGCCGATCTTCCTGGGCGGTGTGGGCATGGCGCTGATCTTCCCGATCCTGGCGCTGGCCGTGCTGGACATGTATCCCCATCAGCGCGGCCTGGCCTCGTCGATGCAGATGTTCATCCAGCTGATGATCAACACCGTAGTGGCCGGCGTGGTCTCGCCGATGCTCAGCAGCAGCCCGCTGCATCTGGCCTTGGGCTATGCGGGATTCTTCGCCATCGGTGGCGGCTTCTGGTATTGGGAACGGCACTGCGAACGCCGCCGTGAAGTGCTGACGCCGATCGAGTGATTGATATGCGCGCCCCGCCTGTGCACCCGCAGGCGTGGGGACAAGGGTATTGCCCTTGGCCGGCAGGCCATCACCGTCGTGGGGAGGCTGGCCACACGGCAAGGTCCTCCAGCGGTAGGGCGGCAGCCGCGCGGAGACGGGCCCGCCAGGGCCGTGCGGTATCCTTGGCGCTTTGACGCAGTCTGGATTTCCCCATGTCGACCACCTCCAAATTGCGCCGCGACATCCGCCGGCGCCGTGAAACCCAGGCCGCCAACCGCGAGCAGGCTGCTACGCCGCCGGTTGAGCCGCATGCAGAGCTGCGCGATCAGCAGCGCACGCTGCTGGCCGGCATCGTCCGCCGCGACGGCGAATGGGTGCTGGGGATGGATGGCCGCATCGCCGGTCAGACGCCCAGCGCGGCGCGGGTGCTGGCCCTGATCATGCAGGCCGCCGAGCTGCACGAGCGCCAGGGCACGCCGGTGCGCCTGGTTTATTCGGATGCGCTCAAGGATGCCGCGCATGCCGAAGCCAAGGCCGACGGTATGGAATTCGAACAGTTCAAGGTGGAGCTGGCCGCCCAGCTGAAGCCGGCCTCGTAGGCCTGAATCAAAACGGGGCGACGCACCTGCGTCACCCCGTCGTCGATCAGCGACCGCGCAGGTCGTCGATGACATCCACATTCGGGAACTTGTCGATCACGCACTTCACGTAATCGGCCGGCTTGAGCGCCGAGTAAGGCGTCTGGTACGTCACCAGCTTGCACTGGTAGCTCTTGCCACCAACGTTGCCTTCGCTCCAGTCGTAGTTTTCCTCCCAGTAGATCGGCAGCGCGCCTGCACCGCCTTCATCGAACTGCTTCATGCCCTTGCAGCCCAGTACTTCATTACCCGGGACCGGCACATTGAAGTGATCGGCAGCAGCCCGGTAGTACTTGATCCGGTTCTGCGACTGCAGATGCTCGCCACTGCCGCCGCATTCCACGCCGCCATTGATGATCTGCGTGGTGACGCCGAAGCCGGGTACCAGGCCGTTGGCGACGTCATGCGCGTTGGGCTGCCAGGTGCCGTCGATCACATGCATCATCGAGGGCTTGGGCGGCTGCGGGTACATGTAGAAGAACGCGGCGCTGGCCAGGTTCAACCAGGTATCGGCGACCAGCTCCGGCTGATCGAGCAGGGTCCGCACGGTGCCGAACATCGCATCGGAGAATGGGCCATAGTTGTAGTTGTACGACAACTGCTTGGCACCGCGCCCGAAGTAGCTCTTGAAGCGCCCAGCATGGGGGCCGCTCTCGAACACGCCACACGGCCAGGTCTGACCCTGCCAGGTGGCCGGATTGCATTCGCCTGCGTAGCCATCCGGGGTTTCCTCGCTCCAGCCCATCTCACGCACGTGCACCAGTGCCTGGCGCCACTCGGGAATCGGGCTGTGCGCGTCGTGACCGCCGGTTTCCTGTGCGAAGTGCGCCACCATCGTCGCCAGCGTTTTGCGGCAGATGGCATCGGCGTCGCGACCATCGGTATAGGTGGCGCAGATCGCCGGGAACTTGGCGAATGCCTGCAGGAAGCCGCGGTAGGTGTATTCCGGCGCACGCATCGGGAAGATGAATTCGAACTGCGAGGCGTCCAGCAGCGCTTCGACGCGGCGGACATTTTCCGGGTTTGCCGACCGCAGTGGTTCGACCAGCTCGACCTGGGCGTTGGGCAGCGTGCGGATGGACTGCAGCGTCTGTTGCATCAGCGGGAAATCGGTCAGGCGCGCCTCGTCGCCCAACAGCTTGCTCAGCGGAATTTCCACCGGGTCCAACGGCTCCGGGTCGACCGGATCAACGGGGTCGACCGGGCCACCGCCGCATCCCGGGGCGGTCTCGGCAACTTCTTCCCAAGGCGACAGCCATGGCTGGCTGGCGTCGATGTCGGCGGGTGATTCACCGACGTTCACCCACCATTTTGCCCGGTAGTAACGGCCGTCGAAGATCACCACGCAGCCGCCGAGATAGGTCTGGGCAGGATCGTAGGTATCCGCGACGGCAGGCATGGCGCGCGTCAGGGTCGCGCGGGCCTCGTTGCCAGCCCCGTGGTGGCCGGTAACCGTTGGCAGCAGGTTGCCTGCGTGTGCCGTAATGGCGAAGGAGGCGGAGGCCAGTACGGCCATGACGGCAGTGGCCAACGCTGTTTGATGTTTCATCGGGCGTCCAGAAGTAAAGGGAACAAGCCACGACGGTAGCGTTCGTTCCCCGGAACGAAGCGACGCATTCGGCACGGACCCGCAGAACCTTGAACTGGATCTGTCTCGACCATCGCAGTACGTCACTTTCCCGCGGTCCGTGACGGGATGGATACGCCAGTATCGAGTGTGAACTGGCTCACGCTATGCGCTGAAGATCAGGTTGTGCCACCCGCACATACAGAAAAAGCCGACATCTCTGTCGGCTTTTTCGTGATAACGCCGGGGCTATCGCCAGCCCGTTACTGCTTTGCCGTGGCTGCCGGCGCGGGCTGCGCGGTAGCGGGCACCTGCCAGCCACACATCTGGCCCTGGTTCTGCTGCTTGAGCCATTCGTTGACCGGGGTGAAGTACTCGATCATCGGGCCGGCATCCAGTTTGTCGCCGCCGGTGATTTCCTTCAGCGTGGCCTGCCACGGCTGGCTGGCACCCTTGCTCAGCATCGCCCAGAACTTCTGCCCGGCTTCCTTGTTGCCGTAGAAGCTGCACTGGTGCAGCGGGCCCTTGTAGCCGGAGGCATCGCACAGGCCCTTGTAGAACTGGAACTGCAGGATGCGCGCCAGGAAGTAGCGGGTGTACGGGGTGTTGCCCGGCACGTGGTACTTGGCACCCGGATCGAAGAACTCCTCACCGCGCGCGCCCACCGGGGCCACGCCCTGGTACTTGGCCTTCAGGTCCCACCATGCCTGGTTGTAGTGGTCCGGGGTGATGGAGCCATCGAACACGCCCCAGCGCCAACGGTCGATCATCAGGCCGAACGGCAGGAACGACACGCCGCTGAGGGCCATGCGCATCTGCGCGTTGATGGTGGCCTCGCGACTTTCCTGCGGCTTGTCGACCAGGCCGATGGAGTTGAGGTACTGCGGGGTCATCGCCAGCACGATGGTGTCGCCGATCGCTTCATGGAAGCCATCGTTGGCACCGCCCTGGAACAGCGGCGGCAGCGGGTTGTAGGCCAGGTCGTAATAGATGTGGCCCAGCTCGTGGTAGATGGTGGTGAAGTTCTCTTCGCATCTTGGTGCGCACGTCGCCGTCCATGTTCATGTCCCAGGCGCTGGCGTGGCAGACCACGTCGCGGTCCAGCGGCTTGATGAACTGGGTCTTGTCCCAGTACGACTTGGGCAGCGCGGGCATGCCGAGGGAGACGTAGAAGTCCTGCGCACGTTCGGTCATCTGCTTGGCGGTACGCAGTTCGGCCTCGCGCTGCGCCTTGAACTGCGCTTCGATGCTGGTGGTGGTGCCGCCGGCCTTGGCCAGCGCGCCGCTGAGGTTGGTCTGGTACTGCTTTTCCAGCGCGGCGGTGATGTCCAGGCTGCCGGCGCCGGGATACGGTTCCAGCTGGTCCCAGAGGTTGGACCAGTCCTGCTGCCACATGTTGCCGAGCAGGTGGGCGGCAATCAGGCCACCCTCGGTTTCGGCCTTGTCCTTGCCGTAGGTGTCGTCCAGCTTGGTACGGGCGTAGCAGTGGAGCTGTTCGTACATGGGCTTGACCTGTTCCCACAGGCGGTCGGTTTCCGGGCCGATCTGTTCGGGGGGCATGTCGTAGCCGCTGCGCCACATCTGGCCGGCGTCGGCGAAGCCCATTTCCTTGGCACCTTCGTTGACGAGGCCGACGAAGCGCTGGTAGTCGGCGCGCATGGGTTTGGTGGTGGCGTGCCAGCCCTGCCAGGCGTCAAGCTGTTTGTCGTAGTCGCGGCTGCGGGCCAGGACCTGTTCGAGGTCGCCAAGCTGGCGGCAGGTGGCGGGGTTGGCGTCGTCGGTGCAGTACTTGCCCGAGCCGTAGGCGCCTTCCATGCGGCTGGCGATGCGGGTGAGCTCGGAGAGCTTGGCCGGGTCGCGCGGGGCGGGCATGGCGGTCATGAGTTTGAGGAGGTGGATCTGGCGCTTGGTATCCTCGCTCATGGGCTTGCCGTCGTAGGTGCCGGCCTGGGTGATCCAGCCATTGAGGACGGTGAGCCAGCGTTCGTTGGCCTTGGCCGCCACGCGCTCGGAATCCTCGTTGATGTAGGTCGAGGAGAGCCACTGTGCCGAGGTCATTTCCGGGTACATGGCCTTGTACTCGGCGTTGACGCGGGCGATGAACTGGTCCGCGGTTTCGGTCGGGGTGGCAGCAGCCGCGGCGGGGGCATCGGCCGGGGTCGTTTCCTTCTGGCAGGCCGCCAGCGTCAGTGCGGCAGCACTGACAGCCAGGGCCAGCAGGAGCGGGCGGTGGTTCACGGGGACATCCTTGGGTGGTGACAGACCGGCGAAGGCTAGTGAAGCGCCCGTCACACCGCAAGGGGCAGGGCAGCAACGTCCGCTCCGTTCGTCCCTTAAAAGCAGTTGGCTGCGACGCTCCGGAAGCGGGTCGGCGTGGGTGGGTTGGCGGGACACGCCGTGAATCCATCCCTGGAGGCTCGTGGGCGCCATCCATGGCGCCCAACGGTCCCGCCAACCCACCCACACCGACCCGTCCACACAGGGCTGGTGCGCATGGCAACGGCAACGGCAGGTGCAACTACAACGGCAGGTGCAACTACAACGGCAGGTGCAACTACAACGGCAACGACCAGCATTGCGCTTGGGTCATGGCCGACGTTGGCTGCATGTGTCTTTGCTATCCGGCGAAGCAGAAGCGGAGAGTGGCCAGCAGGAAACTAGGCCTCGCACCCTGCAAACAGATCGCGGTCGCGTTCGTAGATGGCGGTCTTGACCTGCATCAGCCCCAGGACGGACGGGAAGAGGTTGTCGTGGTCGGTGTATTTGGCCGCGCGCTGGCGCACGCAGGTCAGGTTGAGGCCGCGGTTGGCGGCGAAGGATGGGGAGAACCACATCGTCATCGGTACCCGCGTCTGTTCCTGCGGTGCAATCGCATACGGCACGCCGTGCAGGAACAGGCCTTTTTCACCCAGTGATTCACCGTGGTCGGACAGGTAGATCATCGCCGTGTCGTAGTCGTCCATGCCTTTCAGGGTGCCGATCGTGCGCGACAGCAGGTGGTCGGTGTAGAGCAGTGCGTTGTCGTAACTGTTGGTGATCTGCTCGCGGCTGCACTTGCCCAGGTCGGCGGTGTCGCAGGTGGGGGTGAAGTGGCGGAAGCGGGCCGGGTAGCGCTCGAAATAGCTCGGCCCGTGGTTGCCCAGCTGGTGCAGTACCACCACCCGGTCGCCGGGTCTGGCGCGTACCTGTGCGGCCAGGTCGTCGATCAGGATTTCGTCCATGCAGCGTCCGTTGGCGCACAGCTGCGGGTGCCTGGCATCGTCCAGCGCCTGCATCGGCAGGCCTTCGCAGACGCCCTTGCAGCCGGACTGGTTGTCACGCCATAGCGTGCTGATACCGGCGCGGTCCAGCACGTGCAGCAGCGACTGGTGCGCGCGGATCTTTTTCTCGTCGTAGTCATGGCGACCGTACGGCGAGAACAGGCACGGCAGGGAGACTTCGGTGCTGGTGCCGCACGAATGCATGTCCGGGAAGTTGATCACCCCGGCCTGCGCCAGCTCCGGCGTGGTCTGCTTGGCATAGCCGTTCAGACCCCAGTTCTGCGCGCGTGCGGTTTCGCCCATCACGATCACCAGCAGCCGCGGCCGGCTGCCTGCGGCGCGCGGTGTGGCCGTGGCGTCGGTGCCGATCGGCAGCTTGGGAGCGCGCTGGATCGGATTGTCGCCGCGCAGTGCCTTGGGCAGGCCCAGCAGGACATTGCCCGGCGTGGCCAGGTAACGCACCTCGCGCTGGTTACGCATCAGCGCCGACATTTCCTGGAACGACAGCATCGCCCCGCCCAGTGCCACCAGTAGCGAGAGCAGCAGGAAGCCGGCGCGCCACAGCAGTGCCTTGCCCCAGCTGCGCTTGACCAGCTGTACTCGCCACAGCACCAGCATTGGCAGCAGCGCCAGCAGCACCAGCGGCGCAATCAGCGCCGGCGTCATCAGCTCGCCGCTTTCCTTGTGGTCGGTGGCCAGCACGTTGCGCAGCATGTCCGCATCCAGGTAGATGTGGTAACTGCCCATGTAGTGCGCGGCCATCGCGGTGCACAGCAGCAACACTCCCACAACTACCTTGGCGTTCCACCGCCACACGAGCAGGCCCATCAACAGGCAGTGCGCGCCCACCAGGAACAGCAGCAGCGAGGTGGCAAAGCGCAGGCTGCCCGGGTGGGTGGCCATGGCGCTGTGCCAGAACAGGCCATTGCAGGCCAGCGCGAAGAACACGCTGGTCAGGGCTCGGTGGACAGCTGCGGCCGCCAGCTGCGCCAGCGTGCCAGCCCGGTGAACCGTCCCGTGCGGAGTACGGACGCACTCATGCCAGCTCTCCCTGTGGCAATGCGTTATGAGGCACGCGCGATCGTTTCAGCAGCGGTTGCACCGCCAGGTACAGCAGCAGCGACACCAGCCAGCAGGTCGCCAGCGTCCACAGGTCATGGGACAGGAAATGCGCGCCACGCAGCTGCTGGGCCAGGCCGAACACCCCACCTGCCACCAGTCCGACTACCAGCCCACGCCAGCGCCACGCCGGACGCACCATCAGGGCGAAGAAGTACAGGCTGATCCATGCGTATCCCGCGCTTGAGTGGCCGGCAGGAAAACAGATGCCACGAGCCATGTCATGTGGCCGTGAAGCGAACAGGCCGATGTACTCGCGCGCACCGCCGTACCGGGCCAGATCCCATGGGCAATCCATGTTGGTCACCGACTTGAGCGCCGATACCAGGCCGGTACCCAGCGCCACCGCCAGCACCAAGTACAGCAGCGGCCAGCGCCACGCGGCAGCGCGCTCGCTGCGCCAGGCATGCGTGCACAGCACGATCACCACCAGCGCGGCGGCCGTACTCGCCCACTTGCCTGCCTTGTGCACCAGATGGCTGGTGACCCAGGCGTTCTGCAGCGCCCAGTGATGTCCCTCCAGCCGATAGAACTGGTCAGCCAGCCACTGGTCCCCGCCGAAGCTCATCAGCAGCGTGCTGGCGGCCAGGGTCGCCACCAGGGGCAACCACAAATGCCCGCGCAGGAAGTGCGGGTTCGACGTGGTGACGACCGGAACAAGGTCAACGGTTGCAGCGGGCGCTGAGGGCATGGGCGATGAGGCGGCGGGTTGGGGTCGCAGCCATGGTCGTCAGCGCGCTGTCGGAAAGCGGTCGGATCCGTGTTGGCCCCGGGTTAAATCGGGGCCACGTGGGACATTCGTTCAGTCCTGCTCGTCTTCAGACGCCGCCGCGCCTTGCAGATGCGAATGACAATCGGTGCGCCACGCGGTGCCGGGCAGCAGCTGCCAGCGGTTGCGGTTGCTGCTGCCGATATCGATCACCTGCGAGCGGTCCACACACGGGCTCATGGCCTGGTCCAGCACCAGCAGCCAGCGTGCCCGCGGTGCCTGCGCGAGCCAGGGGCCGGCATCCTGCCATTGTTCGTCCCACGGCCGCTTGAAGCCAAACTCGGTGACCTTGCGATCGGCCTGCAACAGGTTCTGCTCACGCCAGGCGAGCATGCCCAGCTCGGCCTGCGGACCGATCCGCTGGCCAACCCGCTGCATCAATGCCGATGCCGAACTGTAGGGGTCCAGCGCGGGCATCAGGCCCCAGCCGTACAGATTCCACAGAAGGAATGCGGTAAGCACAGCCAATGCCCCGGCGCGTCGTTGCCGCAGCGACGCGACCAGACCGACCAGCACCACCCCGAAGCCGAGCATCCAGCTGCCGAGTACGGGCAGCAGGCTGTCGGGCATTTCGCGCCGTGCCAGCTGCGCGTGCGCCCACGCACTGCCACTGAGCAGCTGCGTGCCGATGTACAGTGCGGCCAATGCAAGCAGGGCCACATAGGCCAGCAGCAGCCAGCGCGCCCCGGCCTTGCGCAGCAGGCCCGGCAGCAACGGCGCGGCAGCCACGCACAGCAGCGGCAGCATCGGGAAGATGTAGACCTCGCGCTTGCCGGGGCTGGCACTGAAGAACACCAGCACAAGCAGCGACCAGCCCAGCAGCAGCCAGTAGCGGCCGTCCAGGCGCTTGAGCCGCCGCCACCAGGCCGGCAGCAGCGCGGGCAGCAGTAGGCTGCCCGGCAGCCACAACGTGACCATCACCTGCAGGTAGTACCAAGCCGGTTGCACGTGGTGCCAGGCATTGGCATAGCGGGTGCCGGTCTGCTTGAACAGCAGTTCGCGCGCGTAGGCCTGCAGGCTGGGCTCGGGATCGTTCAACAGCGCGATGCCCAGCGGCGCCAGCCATACGGCGGTACCGAGCAGGAAGGCCGGCAGCAGCCACCACAGGCTGCGTGCGCTTGCCGCACCCACAGGGCGCGCCTGATCGCGGTTGCGCCAGCGCCACAGCGCCCACGGCAGCAGCACCAGCAACGGCAGAAAGCCCACGCCCTTGGTCACTGTGCCCAGCCCGGCGGCAAACCCGGCCAGCCAGAGCGCACCCAGGTTGCGCCGCTCCAGCAGGTGGCGCAGCAGGCCCCACATCGCCAGCGTGGTCATCGCCACCAGCACCATGTCGATCTGGGCGCGCTTGGCCATCAGGCCGAACTGCAGGCAGCTGAACAAGGCAAGCACCGCCCACCATGCCACCCGCCGGTTCCATAGCCGTCGTGCCAGGTCCCAGGTCAGCCACAGGGTCAGCAGGCCGGCCAACAGCGAGGGCACCAGGAAGGCCAGGTCCCAGCCGCCGAACACCGTGTGGCTGGCCGCCTGCATCCACATGAACACGGGCGGCTTCTCGGCGTACAGCTTGCCGCCGCGATGGGGCAGCAGCCAGTTGCCGCTGTCCACCATCGCGCGGGCGGCCAGCACGAAGCGGGGTTCGTCCGGCGGGGAGGGTTGGCGCAGGCCCATGCCGGCCAGCAGGGCCAACACGATGCCCACGCAGACCAGAATCCGCCAGCGATTGCGCAGCAACAACGCGTCGGACATGCGAGGATCCTTCAGCAAAACGATCACTGTCGCCCCGACAGCGTAGGAAAAGCGTCGAAGCCGGGTCATTGCGACCGGATTCCGACATGGATCGGGCTACCATGCGCCGATCCGTTCACGAGAGTCTGCCATGCGGCTCCTGGTCATTGAAGACAACCGCCAACTGGTCGCCAACCTGTTCGACTACTTCGAGTCGCGTGGCCACGTGCTGGACGTCGCCCCGGACGGCATCACCGGCCTGCATCTGGCCGCCAGCCACGCCTACGACGCGGTGATCCTGGACTGGATGCTGCCGCGCATGGAAGGCCCGGAAGTACTGCGCCGCCTACGCGCCGAGCATGGCTCGGAAGTGCCGGTGATCATGCTGACCGCGCGCGATGAGCTGCCGGACAAGATCGCCGGCTTCCGTGCCGGTGCCGACGACTACCTGACCAAGCCCTTTGCGCTGCCTGAGCTGGAAGTGCGCCTGGAGGCGCTGATGGTGCGTGCGCATGGGCGCAACCCGCGCAAAGTACTGGAAGTGGCTGATCTCAAGCTGGATCTGGCCACGCTGGAGGCTTATCGCGACGGCAGGGTGCTGCACCTGTATCCGGCCTGCCGCAAGCTGCTGGAAGTGCTGATGCGCGCCAGTCCCGCAGCGGTGACCCGCCAGCAGCTGGAGTTCGCCCTGTGGGGCGATGAACCACCCGATGGCGACCTGCTGCGTTCGCATGTCTACGAGCTGCGTCGCAGTGTGGACGGCGCCTCCGCGCAGAAGTTGATCCACACCTTGCCGCGGGTCGGTTACCGGCTGGGCCTGATCGGTTCGGGATCCAGCAATGAAGCCGCATAAGCCTGCGCCACTGCACCGCCGGCTGGTGTGGTGGCTGCTCGCGTACCTGGCACTGATCTCCATCGCGGTGTTCAGCGTGGGCAACTACGTGCATGAACATGCCGAGCATTCGGCCTGGCGCGCGTTGCTCAACTCCGAGCTGGACAGCATCGTCAACCACATCGAGCACGAGCCGCATTACCGCTGGCAGGACTCCGATACGCTTCGACTGTTCACCATCGACGGCAGTGATGGCGTCCCGCAACCTCTACGCACGCTACATCCCGGGCTGCACGACGGCATCGTGATCAACGGCCGGTCCAGTGCGGTGATGGTGCGTGAGACCGATAACCTTGGCCGGCTGGCGCTGGCGCTGGACATCAACGACTTCCACGAACTGGAGGAGTTCGCCACGCGGTGGGTGATGCTGGCCGGGGTGGTAATGATCATCGTGACGGTGCTGATGGCCTCGTTCGGCGTCAGCCGACTCGTTCGTCCACTCAGTTCTCTGGCCAAGCGCATCGACCACCTCAAACCCGGGGTGCCGGGACAGCGGGTGATCGTGGATCCGCGCGGCAGTTCGGAGCTGTATGTCATTGCCGATGCGGTCAACGACTACCTGGCCCGCAACGAACAGTTCGTCGAACGCGAGCGCATCTTC
>LNAP01001674.1_pt1 | contig 23169 bp, 22 predicted proteins | sample 602601 | NCBI WGS metagenome assembly LNAP01 (sample SAMN02440304, study PRJNA202911) | soil metagenome | biome: Subtropical and temperate rainforests or woodlands; isolation source: soil samples (1 kg each in a 20% v/v slurry with milli Q water) were... ...
CACCGCGGGCCTGTTCGCTGCACTGGCGCAGGAGCAGGTCATGCGCTCGCGGCCTCGTTTGTGCTCGTGCTTCCGCTCGTCGATCGTCTGTCGGCACGGCACCCGCGCCGGCAAATGACCCTGCCGCTCGCGCGAAAAATCGCATCCAGTGTCGGCATCGCCGAAATCGCTCTGCTGGTCAGGGAACATCAGGCATGGCTGCCGCTTGCGGTCGGCGAATGGTCGCTTCAGGCGATCGCCGGTGCGGATGCATGGCTGCTCATTCCCGCCAGCCACGAGGGGTTTGCGGCGGGCGCGCCGGTCGATGCTTATCTCATGCCGGAATGATATGGGTTCCGGCATGACGATGATCCCGCAAACGCCAGACAGCAGCAGGCTCGAGCAGGAGCAGTTCCTCAAGATTCTCTCGCGCGAGGATGCGCTGGCTCGTTTTGAAACCGCGCTGTTCCCGCGCGCGATCCCCAGCGAAGCGCGCAAGTTGGCTGACGCGCTCGGCGCGGCGCTCGCCGAAGACATCACAGCGCCGGTCGACGTCCCCCCGTTCGACCGTTCCAATGTCGATGGTTTTGCCGTCCGCTCGGCCGATCTTGCCGCGGCTGGCGAAGGCACGCCGGTGCGTCTCGCAGTGAACGGTGAGACCATCCACTGCGGAATCGCCCCCACGCTGCAAGTCGTGGCAGGAACCGCAACGCCGATCGCCACCGGCGGTCCTTTGCCGCGCGGCGCCGACGCCGTGGTCATGGTCGAGCACACCCAGCCGGCCGGCCCGGATGCGATCGAGGTCCGTCGGGCCGCGTCTCCCGGGCAATTCGTCTCCTATGCAGGTTCCGACATCGCGCGCGGCGAGGCGCTGCTGCGCGCCGGCACGATCATCGGATCGCGCGAGATCGGCATGCTGGCGGCCTGCGGTATTGCCGAGGTGAATGTCGCGCGCAAGCCGCGGGTTGCCGTGATCTCCACTGGCGACGAATTGGTTCAGCCCGGCGAGGCGCTCGCGCCTGCCGCGATCTACGACACCAACGGTGCGATCGTCGCAGCGGCGATCGACGAGAACGGCGGCGAGGCGATCTTCTTCGGCGCCATTCCCGACGATGAAGCAAAGCTCGAAGCCGCCATGCGGCGTGCATTGTCGGACGCGGACATGCTGGTGCTGTCGGGCGGCACGTCGAAAGGCGCCGGCGACCTGTCCCATCGCATCATCGGCCGGCTCGGCCAGCCCGGCATCATCGCGCATGGCGTTGCGCTCAAGCCCGGCAAGCCGCTGTGCCTTGCTGTGTGCGACGGCAAGCCGGTGGTGATCCTGCCGGGCTTTCCGACCTCGGCGATGTTCACCTTCCACGATATGATCGTGCCGGTGCTGCGCAGGATGGCCGGACTGCCGGCGCGCTCCGATGCCAGGGTGAACGTGACAGTGCCGGTGCGCATTTCTTCCGAACTCGGCCGCACCGAGTTCGTCATGGTCTCGCTGGTCGAGGGTAGGGACGGCCTGATTGCCTATCCCTCCGGCAAGGGCTCTGGCGCGATCACGTCCTTCGCGCAAGCCGATGGTTTTCTACGCATCGATGCTCTGGCCGACCAGATGCCGGCGGGGACCGACGCCGAGGTGACGCTGTTCACGCCGCATGTGCGGGTGCCAGATCTCGTCATCGTCGGCAGCCATTGCACCGGCCTCGATCTCGTCACCGCGCAGCTCGCGCATGCCGGACTGACCGTGCGATCGATCGCTGTCGGCAGCCTCGGGGGACTTGCGGCAGCCAAGCGCGGCGAATGCGACCTCGCGCCGATCCATCTGTTCGACGACAAGAGCGAGACCTACAACACGCCTTACCTCGTCGACGGTATCGAGCTCGTCCCGGGCTGGCGGCGGATGCAGGGCATCGTCTTCCGCAAAGGCGACATGCGTTTTGAGGGTCTTGGCGCGAAGGAAGCGGTCGCCGCCGCGCTCGCGGATCCCGCCTGCATCATGGTCAACCGCAACCAGGGCGCCGGCACGCGCATCCTGATCGACCGGCTGCTCGGCGGTGCGCGCCCGGAGGGTTACTGGAACCAGCCGCGTTCGCACAACGCGGTGGCCGCGGCCGTCGCGCAACATCGCGCCGACTGGGGCATGACCATTGAGCCGGTCGCCGATGCGGTCGGCCTCGGTTTCATTCCGTTCGCGGAAGAGCATTATGATTTCGCGCTTGTGACGGCACGCAAGCAGCGACCGGCGGTGCAGGCTTTCCTCGACGCACTCGGCTCGGACGAAGCGCGTACGGCGCTGGAACGAGCTGGCTTCAGGCCCGCTTAGACATGCGGTGACGCGGTGTTTCAGAGTCCGCAGCTTCTATTGAGAAGCCGCATCCAGCGCCGCGAGCCTTTCAGCCTCGGTGATATCCTCGACCGTGTTGGCATTGAAGAACGGATCGAGCGGCTCGGTCGACCACGTCACCGTCGCGAGCGGGTAGCGTGCGGTCCAGCGGTCGATCTTGCGGATGTCCTTGACCACCAGCGCGTGGCGCAGCTCATTGCGCAAGGCGACGCGCCACAACCCGATCACCGGATGCGTCTGGTCGCCGGATGCGGCGACCGCAAGCTGCGCATTTTCTCGTTCCCGTGCTTCATGCAGGCGCGCAACGAGATCGCGCGGCAGGAACGGGCAGTCGCCGGCGGCGCTGAGCACCCATTCGATCTCCGGCCGGTTTGCCGCGGTCCAGTCGAGCGCGGCGAGGATGCCGGCAAGCGGGCCGGGAAAGCCGGGCACGTCGTCGGCGATGACCTGCAAACCGAACACGGCGAAACGCGCGGGATCGCCATTGGCATTGAGGATCAATCCGCTGCACTGGGGCGAAAGGCGCGCGATCACGCGCTCCAGGATGGTGCGGCCGCCAATGGTACGCATCGGCTTGTCGCCGCCGCCCATGCGGCGCGCGAGGCCGCCGGCGAGCAGTACGCCAAGAGTTGACGGAATGCCCGTTGCCGGAATGCTAGTCGTCACCACCTTCACCCTTACGCTTGTGCTTCGACGATTCTTCCTCGACGTAGGCGAGGTTCTGGTCGTAGACGATGCGTTCTTCGCCCGCGAGTGCGATGAAGCGCTTGCCGCGCGCGCGGCCGACCAATGTCAGGCCGACCTGCCGCGCCAGATCGACGCCCCAGGCGGTGAAGCCGGAGCGCGACACCAGAATCGGAATGCCCATGCGCACCGTCTTGATCACCATCTCGGAGGTGAGTCGCCCTGTCGTGTAGAGAATTTTGTCGGACGGATCGACACCGTGGCGGTACATCCATCCTGCGATCTTGTCGACGGCGTTGTGGCGGCCGACATCCTCGGTGTAGCAGAGCGGCTCGCCCTCCTTGCACAGTACGCAGCCATGGATCGCGCCGGCCTCCAGATAGAGCGACGGCATGGTGTTGATGGTCTGTGTCATCTGGTAGAGCCAGGAGGTGCGCAGCTCGGCCTTCGGCAACGCGACGCTCTCGACCGCTTCGAGCAGGTCGCCGAACGCGGTGCCTTGAGCGCAGCCCGAGGTCTGGGTGCGCTTCTTCAGCTTGGCTTCGAAATTGGTGTGGTGCTCGGTGCGCACCACGACCACCTGGAGATCGTCGTCGTATTCAACCTCGGTGACCGCGTCATTATATTTCAGCATGTTCTGGTTCAGCAGATAGCCGAGCGCCAGATATTCGGGATAGTCGCCGATCGTCATCATGGTGACGATCTCCTGGGCGTTCAGGTAAAGCGTCAGCGGGCGCTCCATCGGCACCTTGATCTCGACCCTGGCGCCGGACTGGTCGGTCCCGGTCACGCTCTGAGTCAAGCGCGGGTCGTCAGGATTCGGGAGGATCAGGGGCACCGGGGCTTTGTCGATCTTCATCATGGCCGCGACGTTAGCATGACATTCGGGTCAAGCCGATATAAGCATGGCGGGGAATGGGTGAAATGCCTCGGTTCGTCATTGCGAGCGCAGCCAAGCAATCCAGAATTATATCCGCGCTGGCAGTCTGGATTGCGTCGCTGCGCTCGCAATGACGGGGAGGGGATAGCGGTTCCATCGGCCGGCGAGCCGTTGGCGGAGAGCGAACGGTCATGAAAGTCATCGGCCTTGCGGGCTGGAGCGGTGCGGGCAAGACCACGCTGTTGACGCGGCTGATCCCGCATTTCAAGGCGCAAGGCTTGCGCGTCTCCGTCATCAAGCATGCGCATCACCAGTTCGACGTCGACGTGCCCGGCAAGGATTCCTGGCGCCATCGCGAGGCCGGAGCAGCCGAGGTGCTGGTCGCTTCGTCAAACCGCTGGGCGCTGATGCACGAATTGCGCGGAGCGGCGGAGCCGCGGCTGCCGGAACTCCTGAGCAAGCTGTCCGCCGTCGATCTCGTCGTGGTCGAAGGTTTCAAGCGCGAGCCGCATCGCAAGATCGAGGTGCATCGCGCCGGCAACGACAAGCCCCTACTGTTTCCCGACGATCCCGGGATTGTCGGAATCGCGACCGACACCGCCATTGAAACGCGGCTGCCGACGGTCCATCTCGATGACATCGAGGCCGCTGCGGCACTGCTGCTGCGCGCGGCCATGCCGGTCGAGGACGCGGTCGCGAAGAGCGCTGCACTGCGCTGACGAGGCACCATGGCGCAACTGTCGGACGATTGCTTTGCCTTCGGCGGACCGATGATGTCGGTCGACGAGGCCGTTGGCCTGATCACGACGCGCGTCAATGCGATCGCCGATATCGAGACCGTGGCGCTTGTCGATGCCGACGGACGCGTGCTGGCGCGCGATATCGCGGCGCCGCTGCCGCTGCCGCCCTTCACTAACTCCGCTGTCGACGGCTATGCCGTGCGCGACGCGGACCTTCCGCAACAAGAGGAGCGGGCACTCCCGCTCGACGGTCGCATCCAGGCCGGCGGCTCTGCGCAAGCGCCGATCAAGGCCGGTCACACCACGCGCATCTTCACGGGCGCGCCGATGCCCCCGGAAGCCGAAACCGTCTTCATGCAGGAGGATGTCCGCATCGACGACGCCGGCAGCATCGTGCTGCCGGCGGGGCTGAAGCGGGGTGCCAATGTCCGTCCTGCCGGGGAGGACATTCCGGAAGGACACGTGGCGCTGCGCGCCGGCCAGCGCTTGCTGCCGCAGCATGTTGCGCTCACGGCGGCGTTCGGCCTGACCAGGCTCGACGTCGTCAGGCGCATCCGCGTTGCGGTGTTCTCGACCGGCGACGAACTGGCGTCGCCCGGCGAGCCGCGCGCGCCGTCCCAGCTCTACGATTCCAACCGCTTCATGCTGATGGCGATGCTGCGCCGGCTCGGCTGCGAGGTGAGCGATCTCGGCATTTTGCGCGACGAGCGGACCTCGCTTGCGGACGGCTTGAAGCAGGTTGCCGGCAGTCATGATCTGATCCTCACCACCGGCGGCGTCTCGACCGGCGAGGAGGACCACGTCAAGGCGGCGGTGGAGAGCATCGGATCGCTGGTGCTGTGGCGGATGGCGATCAAGCCCGGCCGCCCCGTGGCGATGGGCATCATCGACGGCACGCCGCTGATCGGCCTGCCCGGCAATCCCGTCGCGAGCTTTGTGACCTTCGTCCACGTGGTGCGACCGACCGTGCTGGCGCTTGCGGGTGGTCTGCCCGAGCCGCTGTTGCCGATCCCGATCCGCGCGGCCTTCGCCTACGGCAAGAAGATCGGCCGCCGCGAATATGTTCGCGCCACCTTGCGACGTGGAGAGGACGGCGCCTTGGAAGCGGTCAAGTTCCCGCGCGAGGGGGCCGGGCTGTTGTCATCGCTGGTCGAGACTGATGGCCTTGTCGAGCTCGGCGAAGACATCACGCGCGTCGAGCCCGGACAGAGTGTAGGTTTCTTGTCCTATGCGGACCTGCTCTGAAGCCCCTTGCGTTGACGCCATCGACCCAGCCCGCCATGTTGCGCGACCATGACCAGGACAACGCTTGATCTCACCGGGCTCAAGTGCCCGCTTCCGGCCTTGAAGACGCGCAAGGCGCTGAAACCATTGCAGCCCGGCGACCAACTCGAAGTGCACTGCACTGATCCCTTGTCGGTGATCGACATTCCGAACCTGATCCGGGAGACGGGCGATACGGTGGAGATCACCGAGCGCAACGGCGCGCGCATCGTGTTCTTGATAGAAAAAGCGAATGACTCGATAGAGCGAGCCAATGGTGCGCTGCATCCGTGAGCGCGTTACCTTCCTGATACCGACCTTTTGTCTATCGACATTGAACACAGCTTCTGCCCAGATTGACTTTCTCCGTGCAGGCGCGGAGGTTGAGTCTTGTCTGCGATACGCGGAACAACGGGCCACGCATGAAGCCTGCACGTCGTATCGGGCATAGAGCCCCGCTCGAGGGGTTAACGTTTCGAACGCGCGTGATGATCCTGGCGCGCGTCGGGTGACTGTGCGGAGCAGCAGGGACGACGGCTGCACTGCAAGGGCTGAGGACCAGGATAGTAGTGGCAGGCTGCTCAGAAGGGCGGCTGCAGGGGAGGAATGCATGGCTACAATTGAGAGCGCTGGAGCACTTTCGGGTGCTGGCGCAGGTTTCCTTGATCGCGAGCGGACCATCGCGACCGCCGGCTTCAACCGCTGGCTGGTGCCGCCGGCGGCGCTGTGTATCCATCTCTGCATCGGCATGGCCTACGGCTTCTCGGTGTTCTGGCTGCCGCTGTCGCGCGCGATCGGTCTGAACGCGCCGAAGGCCTGCGGGGATATTTCGCTGTTCCAGGAACTGTTCACGACCAGCTGCGACTGGAAGGTCGCCAGCATGGGGTGGATGTACACGCTGTTCTTCGTCTTGCTCGGTATCGCGGCCGCGGTCTGGGGCGGCTGGCTGGAGCGCGTCGGCCCGCGCAAGGCTGGCTTCGTCTCGGCGCTGTGCTGGTGCGGCGGTCTCTTCCTCGGGGCGATCGGGGTCTACACCCATCAGCTCTGGCTGTTGTGGCTGGGCTCGGGCGTGATCGGCGGCATCGGTCTCGGCCTCGGCTACATCTCGCCGGTGTCGACGCTGGTGAAATGGTTTCCGGATCGCCGCGGCATGGCGACCGGCATGGCCATCATGGGCTTCGGCGGTGGCGCCATGATCGGCGCGCCGCTTGCGAACCTGCTGATGAACTACTTCAAGACCCCGACCTCGGTCGGTGTCTGGGAGACTTTCGTCGCGTTGGGCGTCATCTACTTCGTGTTCATGATGATCGGCGCGTTCCGCTATCGCTTGCCGCCGCCCGGCTGGCAGCCCGAGGGCTGGACCCCGCCGTCCAGGGCCAACGCGATGATCTCGAAGGCCAACGTCCATCTCAACGATGCGCACAAGACGCCGCAGTTCTGGCTGATCTGGTGGGTGCTCTGCCTGAACGTGTCGGCCGGCATCGGCGTGATCGGCATGGCCTCGCCCATGCTCCAGGAGATCTTCGCCGGCAAGCTGATCGGCCTGCCGGACGTCGGCTTCAACGCGCTCGATGCAGGGCAGAAGGCGCAGATCGCGGCGATCGCCGCGGGCTTTGCCGGATTGCTGTCGTTGTTCAACATCGGCGGCCGCTTCTTCTGGGCGTCGCTGTCGGACAAGATCGGACGCAAGAACACCTATTACACCTTCTTCATCCTCGGCATCGTGCTCTACGCACTGGCGCCGACCTTCGCGGCGATGGGCTCGAAGCTCCTATTCGTGCTCGGCTTCGGCATCATCCTGTCGATGTATGGCGGCGGCTTCTCGACCGTGCCGGCCTATCTCGCCGACATGTTCGGGACCCAGTTCGTCGGCGCCATCCACGGAAGGCTGCTGACGGCGTGGTCGACCGCGGGCATCATCGGCCCCGTCGTGGTCAACTACATCCGCGAGTTCCAGCTCGCGGCCGGCGTGCCGCGCGACCAGCTCTACAACACCACCATGTACATCCTGTGCGCGATGCTGATCGCGGGCCTGATCTGCAACTATTTGATCAAGCCGGTCGATGCGAAGTGGCATATGAAAGAGGCCGATGTTGCCAAGTTGCAGGCGGCGAGCGCCAGCGCCGCTGCGGCGGGACCGCACGGCTCCTACGGCATCGGATTTGGCGGGCTTGACGCCAAGGCCGCCTTGTTCTGGGCCTTCGTCGGCATTCCCCTGCTCTGGGGCGTCTGGAAGACTCTGGAGAGCGCGGTCAAGATATTCTGACTGCAGTTCACATTGCCGCGGGATGTTGATGACCAGCGTCCCGCGGCGTTCGTCTTTCAAAATTGATCAAGAATGGATTGAGGGGGATCTCATGGTTCGCACCCGAATTAGCCTTGCTGCCGTGTTGCTCGTGGCCGGCCTTCATGCCGCCTCTGCGCAAACCGCGGCAACACCGACGGCAATTGCGGCGACGACCGACGCCAAGCCGGGCAAGGTGAAGCTGACGATGCAGAAGCTGAAGGACATGAAAGCGAAGTGGTCGGCCAACAAGCCGAAGCTGAAAGCTTGCCGGGCCGACGTGAAGTCCAAGGGTCTCACCGGCGACGACCGCTGGTTCCACATCGAAGAGTGCATGGGCAAGACCTGACATTCCGTTTGTTTTTGCTTGAAGGGGCGTGGTGGTACGACCGCCTGCTCCTAAATCACTATAGAGACGTTCTAAATTTTCTTGCATCTGGCATGCCAGAGACTAGAGTCGTGTCGATCGAGAGTTGATCTGAGGGACGGAGGCAATGCCGTTTCCGATGATCAGGCTTGGAAGTGCGCCCCGGAAGATGAGGGCGGTTCCGCTGGACTGCATCGGTTTTGAGGAGAACGCGACGTTTCCATGAGCAGCAACGACGACGTTCACAAGGTCAGGGAATTCGAACATCCGGGCGAAGGGCGCCGGCGCGCCAAGGCCACGCCCAAGGGGCGGCAGGTCGACCCGACCGCGGCCCACGAGATCGAGCAGCTGCTCGGCGACAGACCGCGGCGGCGCGACCTGCTGATCGAATATCTGCACCTGATCCAGGACAAGTATCACCAGATCTCGGCAGCGCATCTCGCCGCGCTCGCTGACGAGATGAAGCTCGCCTTCGCCGAGGTGTTCGAGACCGCGACATTCTACGCGCATTTCGACGTAGTGAAGGAAGGCGAGCCAGACATTCCGCCGTTGACGATCCGTGTCTGCGATTCCCTCACCTGTGCGATGCTGGGCGGCGAGCAGCTGCTGCAGGATTTGCAGAGCAGCGCCGGTCCAGGCATGCGCGTGGTGCGCGCGCCCTGCGTCGGACTGTGCGACGCAGCGCCGGTCGCGGAAGTCGGCCACCATTTCGTGCATCAGGCGACGGCCGCCGAAGTGCTGGCCACGGCAGAGCGCGGCGACGTCCATGCGCACCTTCCCGCCTATGCCGACTACGACGCCTATGTGAAGGACGGCGGATACAAGCTGCTGTCGCGGCTGCGCTCGGGGCAGATCACCCGGGACGAGATCCTCAAGCCTCTGGAAGATTCCAGCCTGCGCGGTCTCGGCGGCGCAGGCTTTCCGACAGGGCGTAAATGGCGCGCGGTTCTTGGCGAACCCGGTCCACGGCTCATGGCGGTCAACGGTGACGAGGGCGAACCGGGCACCTTCAAGGACCGCCTCTACCTCAACAGCGACCCGCACCGTTTTCTCGAAGGCACCCTGATCGGCGCGCATATCGTGGAGGCGTCCGAGGTCTACATCTACATCCGCGACGAATATCCGGCGGCACGCGCGATCCTCGAGCGCGAGATCGCAAAGTTGCCGGCGGGCGGACCGACGCTGCACATGCGTCGTGGCGCCGGCGCCTATATCTGCGGCGAGGAATCCTCGCTTCTCGAAAGCATCGAGGGCAAGCGCGGTCTGCCCAGGCACAAGCCGCCTTATCCTTTCCAGTCCGGCTTGTTCGGTCTGCCGACGCTGATCAACAACATCGAGACGCTGTGGTGGGTGCGCGACATCGTCGAGAAAGGCGCCGACTGGTGGAACAGCCACGGTCGCCACGAACGCCACGGCCTGCGCAGCTTTTCGGTGTCGGGGCGCGTGAAAAATCCGGGGATGAAGCTGGCACCCGCCGGCATCACCGTGCGCGAGCTGATCGACGAATATTGCGATGGCATGGCCGACGGCCACCAGTTCTACGCGTATCTTCCGGGCGGCGCGTCCGGGGGCATCCTGCCGGCGTCGATGGACGACATCCCGCTCGATTTCGGTACGCTGGAGAAATACGGCTGCTTCATCGGTTCCGCGGCGATCGTGATCCTGTCGCAGAAGGACAGCGTGCGCGCGGCGGCGCTGAACCTGATGAAGTTCTTCGAGGACGAGAGTTGCGGTCAGTGCACGCCGTGCCGCGTCGGAACCCAGAAGGCGGCGCTGCTGATGCAGAGGCCGGTCTGGAACCGCGCACTTCTGGAAGAATTGAGCCAGGCGATGCGCGACGCCTCGATCTGCGGGCTTGGACAGGCGGCATCGAATCCGCTGGCCACCGTGATCAAATATTTCCCTGACGAGTTCAAGGAAGCGGCCGAATGACCAAGGTTACATTCGAACTCGACGGCAAGCAGGTCGAAGCCAATCCCGGCGAGACGATCTGGCAGGTCGCAAAGCGCCAGGGCCGCGAGATTCCGCATCTGTGCTATTCGCCGGCGCCCGATTATCGCCCGGACGGCAATTGCCGCGCCTGCATGGTCGAGATCGAGGGTGAGCGCGTGCTGGCTGCGTCCTGCAAGCGCACGCCGTCGGTCGGCATGAAGGTGAAAACCGAGAGCGCGCGCGCAGTGTCCGCACAGAAGATGGTGATGGAGCTGCTCGTCGCCGACCAGCCGGCGCGCGAGACCTCGCACGATCCGGACTCGAAATTCTGGCATTGGGCCGAGACGACAGGCGTCACCGAGAGCCGCTTCCCCGCCGCCGAGCGCTGGGCGACCGACGCCAGCCATCCGGCGATGCGCGTCAATCTCGACGCCTGCATCCAGTGCGGCCTCTGCGTGCGCGCCTGCCGCGAGGTTCAGGTCAACGACGTCATTGGCATGGCCTATCGCAACCATGGCTCGAAGATCGTGTTCGACTTCGACGATCCCATGGGCGAGTCCACCTGCGTTGCCTGCGGTGAATGCGTGCAGGCCTGCCCGACCGGCGCGTTGATGCCGGCCGTGATGCTCGACGAGAAGCAAACGCGTGTCACCTATCCCGACCGGAAGGTCGACTCGCTCTGCCCGTTCTGCGGCGTCGGCTGCCAGGTCACCTACGAGGTCAAGGACGAGAAGGTGATCTATGCGGAGGGCCGCGACGGTCCGGCCAATCACAATCGTCTCTGCGTCAAGGGCCGCTTCGGCTTCGACTACATCCACCATCCGCATCGGCTGACCAAGCCGCTGGTGCGGCTGCCGAATGCGAAGAAGGATTCCAACGACCAGGTCGATCCGGCTAACCCTTTCACGCATTTCCGCGAAGCGAGCTGGGAAGAAGCGCTGGACATCGCCGCAAAGGGTCTGGTCAAGATCCGCGACGAGAACGGCGTGAAGGCGCTGGCCGGCTTCGGCTCGGCCAAAGGTTCCAATGAAGAGGCCTATCTGTTCCAGAAGCTGGTGCGTACCGGCTTCGGCTCCAACAATGTCGACCACTGCACCCGGCTGTGTCACGCCTCCTCGGTCGCTGCGCTGTTCGAGGGCCTGAGCTCGGGCGCGGTGTCGGCGCCGTTCGCAGCCGCGATGGATGCCGAGGTCATCATTGTGATCGGCGCCAACCCGACCGTGAACCATCCCGTCGCCGCGACCTTTATCAAGAACGCCGTCAAGCAGAATGGCGCGAAACTGTTCGTGATGGATCCGCGCCGGCAGACGCTGTCGCGGCACGCGACCAAGCATCTGCAGTTCAAGCCCGGCTCCGACGTCGCCATGCTGAACGCGATGATCAACACGATCATCACCGAAGGCCTGACCGACGATCAGTACATCGCCGGCTACACCGAGGGGTTCGAGGACCTCAAGGAGAAGATCAAGGAGTTCACGCCGGAGAAGATGGAAGCAATCTGCGGCATCCCGGCGCAGACCCTGCGCGAGGTCGCGCGGATCTATGCGCGCGCAAAGTCGTCGATCATCTTCTGGGGCATGGGCATCAGCCAGCACGTTCACGGCACCGACAATGCGCGCTGCCTGATCGCGCTGGCGCTGATCACCGGCCAGGTTGGCCGTCCAGGCACCGGCCTGCATCCGCTACGCGGCCAGAACAACGTGCAGGGCGCCTCCGACGCCGGCCTGATCCCGATGTTCCTGCCGGATTATCAGCCCGTCGGCCGCGACGATTTGCGCGGGGCTTTTGAAAAGATGTGGGACCAGGATCTCGATCCCGTCCGCGGCCTGACCGTGGTCGAGATCATGAACGCGATCCATGCCGGCGAAATCAACGGCATGTATATCGAGGGTGAAAACCCCGCGATGTCCGACCCCGATCTTCAGCATGCGCGGCAGGCGCTCGCCAAGCTCGACCATCTCGTGGTGCAGGATCTCTTCGTCACCGAGACCGCCTTCCACGCCGATGTCATTTTGCCGGCCTCGGCCTTTGCCGAAAAGGAAGGCTCGTTCACCAACACCGATCGCCGCGTGCAGCTCGCGCGCCAGGTCGTCAAGCCGCCGGGCGATGCCCGCCAGGATCTCTGGATTATCCAGGAGATCGGCAAGCGCATGGGCCTGCCTTGGAATTATGCCGGTCCGGGCGACGTCTTCACCGAGATGGCGCAATTGATGCCGTCGCTGAAGAACATCACCTGGGAACGGTTGGTGCGCGAAGGCGCCGTCACCTACCCCGTCGACGGTCCCGACGTGCCCGGCAACGAGATCATCTTCACCACGGGCTTCCCGACCGCCAGCGGTCGCGGCAAGATCGTGCCGGCGAAGGTCATCCCGCCCGACGAAGTGCCGGACGCCGAATATCCGATGGTGCTGTCCACCGGCCGCGTGCTGGAGCATTGGCATACCGGTTCGATGACGCGCCGGGCGCAGGTGCTGGACCAGATCGAGCCCGAGGCCGTCGCCTTCATGTCGCCAAAGGACATGCACAGGAAGAAGCTGGCTCCGGGCGATTTCATTCGGCTCGAGACCCGCCGCGGCGCCGTCGAGGTCAAGGTCCGCTCCGACCGTGACGTGCCGGAGAACATGGTGTTCATGCCGTTCTGCTACGCGGAGGCGGCGGCGAACCTGCTCACGAACCCGGCGCTCGATCCGTTCGGCAAAATCCCGGAGTTCAAATTCTGCGCGGCCAGGGCGGAGCGCGCGGAAATGCGCGACGCGGCGGAGTAAGAGCCGTCTTGTTGGTTGGGCGGCTTGGTGCTGCCAAACACAACGTCATTGCGAGCGTAGCGACGCAATCCAGACTGCATCCGTGGGGATAGTCTGGATTGTTTCGTCGCTTCGCTCCTCGCAACGACGGTGGTAAACACCGTTCATGTCCAAAGTCACCCCAGCCACGCGCGCGCTCGAAGCCGCCGGAGTCGCCTTCTCCGTTCACACTTACGACTACGACCCTGATGCCGAGAGCATCGGGCTCCAGGCGGCGGCCGCACTCGGCGAGGACCCGGCGCGCGTCCTGAAGACGCTGATGGCGCTGGTGGACGGCAAGCCGGTCTGCGTCGTCGTTCCGTCCGACCAGGAAGTCTCGATGAAGAAGCTCGCCGCTGCCGCCGGCGGGAAGTCCGCACAGATGATGAAGCCGCCCGAAGCCGAGCGCGTCACCGGCTACAAGGTTGGCGGCATCAGCCCGTTCGGGCAGCGCAAGCTTGTGCGCACTGTGATCGAGCAGAGCGCGCTCGCGCATAACCAGGTCTTTCTCAACGGTGGCCAGCGCGGCTTGCAGGTTCGGCTCAAGCCCACCGACGTGCGGGATGTCCTGAAAGCGGTCGCGGCGGATGTGCTCGCCTGAAGAAGCTTGATGGCGAGGTTGCGATTGTCTCAATCGCGCTCTCGGTGCCCGGCCCGATGGTCGGCTGATTCCTTAGCCAAGTCACTCAGATCGGCAAGCGTGGTGCGTCCGTCGCCCTGATTTCCTGACGCTGTCCCACAACATCGGCCGGACTTGAGTTCACGCGCGGGGTCTGTATAGATCTGCAGTAGAAATAGAATATCGTTCCGCCTAATAGAACGAAGAAAGTCCGAGGGACGAAACGATGGAATCCCAACGCGTCCACCCAAGCGCTGATCCGCCGGTGACGTACACACAAGAGGCGATCTTCGAAGGCTTCAGGGCCATCCCGGAATTGCTGGCGCGCGACGCGGCGCTGACAGCGCGCGGCCGCTGGCTCGACGTCGATTGCCTGCTCGGGCCGACCACGCAGCCGTTTCATGTCGCGATCCGCGCCGGACAGATTGTCGACATGACGCCTGCGCCGGTCCTGATGCGATCCTGGCGTTTCGCCTATCGCGCGACGCCGGCCGCATTCGCCGCCTATTGGCAGGCTATGCCGCCGGCCGGCTGGCATGACGTGCTGGCGTTGACCAAGCGCGGGCAGGCGAGCCTCGAAGGCGATCTGCATCCCTTCATGGCGCATTTGCAATACTTCAAGGACGTTCTCGCGCTGCCGCGCCAAAACGGCTTTGGGGGTGCGTCATGAGTGGCTTCATCGAACCGATCGTCGGCCGCTACGTGCACGTCGAGATCGACGGCGAGATCAACCGGATCTATTTCGAGGAGAACGGCAGCGGCATTCCGCTGGTCTGTCTGCACACCGCAGGTTCCGACGCCCGGCAGTGGCGCCATCTGCTCGCGGACGAGGAGTTCACAAAAAACTTTCGCGTGATCGCCTTCGACATGCCTTGGCACGGCAAGTCCAATCCGCCCGATAGCCAATATGCCAGCGAATACCGGCTAACCACCGCGAGCTACACCGCAACCATCCGCGCCTTCTGCAAGGCGCTCAAGCTGGAGCGGCCGGTGGTGATGGGCTGCTCGATCGGTGGCCGCATCGTGCTCAATCTTGCTATCGAACATGCGCGTGAATTTCGCGCGCTGATCGGGCTCGAGTCAGCCGACTTCCAGCAGCCCTGGTACGACACGGCCTGGCTCAATCGCCCTGATATTCACGGCGGCGAGGTCTGCGCGGCGCTGGTCTCCGGGTTGATCGCGCCGAATGGTCCCGAAGCCTCACGTAACGAGACGCTGTGGGGCTACAAGCAGGGCGGTCCCGGCATCTTCAAAGGCGACCTCTATTTCTACCGGGTCGATGGCGATCTGCGCGGACGCACCAGCGCTATCGATGTCGACCAGTGCCCGCTTTATCTCCTGACCGGTGAGTACGATTTTTCCTGCACGCCGGAGGACACGCTGCGCACCGCTGCCGGCATCCCCGGTGCCAAGGTGACCGTGATGGAGCGGCTCGGCCATTTTCCGATGAGTGAGAACCCGGCGCAGTTCCGTCGCTACATCGCGCCGGTGCTGCAAGACATCCTCGACAAGCAAAATTCGTAAAAGGGAGGCGTATGTTATGAAGTTGCGTTGGATGATGGCGGCCATTCTGGCCGCCCAGACGGGCGCCGTGTTTGCGGCGGACAATGTGATCAGGATCGGCGTGCTCAACGACCAGTCCGGCGTGTTCGCCGACAATGGCGGGCGCGGCTCGGTCGCCGCGGCAAAGCTCGCAGCGGAGGACTTTGGCAACGAACTGCTCGGCAAGAAGATCGAGATCATCTCGGCCGATCACCAGAACAAGCCGGACATTGCCTCGGCCACCGCGCGAAAATGGTTCGACAATGAGGGTGTCGACATGATCGCGGACGGCGCGGCCTCCTCGGCCGGTTTTGCCATCCTGGAAGTCGCCAAGCAGAAGAATAGGATCTTCGTGATCTCGGGTCCCGGTTCGTCCGATTTCACCGGAAAGTCCTGCTCGCCCGTCAGCTTTCACTTCAACTACGACACCTACGCGCTGTCGAAGCTGACCAGCGATGCGATCACGCGTGCCGGCGGCAAGACCTGGTATTTCGTGACGGCCGACTACGCATTTGGCCACGCGCTCCAGCGTGACGCCACGAAATTCATCGAAGCGGCGGGCGGCAAGGTGATCGGCTCGGCCGCGCATCCGCTCGGCACCGCCGACTTCGCTTCGTTCCTGTTGCAGGCGCAGGGCTCGAAGGCCGACGTGGTCGGGCTTGCGACCTCGGGCGCGGACGTGCAGACCGCAATCAAGCAGGCCGGCGAGTTCGGCGTCGTCGAGGGCGGCCAGAAGCTCGCCGGTCTCCTCGTCTTCATCACTGACGTGGATTCGCTGGGACTGAAGGTTACCCAGGGCCTGCAGGTGACGACCTCGTTCTATTGGGATCTCAACGAGGAGACCCGCGCCTGGTCGAAGCGCTATGCGGCACTGATGAACGGCAAGGTCGCGAGCATGGTGCAGGCCGGCGTCTATAGCGGCGTTCATCATTATCTTGCCGCCGTGAAGGCAGCGGGCACGACGGATGCGACGGCCGTCGCCGCAAAGATGCACGAGATGAAGGTCAACGACGCCTACAACAAGGACGTTACGATCCGTCCCGACGGGCGCGTGCTGCACACGATGTATCTGGTGCAGGTGAAGAAGCCGGAGGAGTCCAAGTACAAGTACGACTACTACAAGGTCGTCAGTTCCAAGCCGGGCGAAGAGGTGTTCCGGCCGATGAGCGAAGGCGGTTGTCCGCTTGTGAAGTAAGCAGCGTCGACCGGGCGGGCACTCGTGCCCGTCCGGCGGCGAGATTTTCGAGGAGAATACGGAATGTCTGGTGTGATCGGGTTCATCGGTCTCGGCGTCATGGGCGAGCCGATCTGCCGCAATCTCTTGCGCAAGAGCGGACAGGCGATGCTTGCGTTCGATCTTGCCGCGGAGCCCCTGGCGCGGATCGTGGCCGATGGTGCGACGGCGGCGAAGGCGGTCGAAGATCTGGTCGGCGGCAGCGAGACAATTTTCCTGTGCCTGCCCAGCGCCAAACACGTGATGTCGGTATTCTCGGGCATCCTGCCGGCGATCAGGAGCGGCCAGACAGTGATCGATCTCGGCACCTCCGACGTCGGCCTGACGCGGTCCTTCGCCAAGCAACTCGCGGACAAGGGCGCGCTCTGGATAGATGCGCCGATCGCGCGCACCCGTCAGGCAGCGCAGGACGGCACGCTTAGCGTCATGGTCGGCGCGACACCCGAGCAATTTTCGAAGGTCGAGCCGCTGATCCGGCATTTCGCCACCGACGTCACTCTTTGCGGCGGCACCGGGGCGGGGCAGGTGACGAAAATCCTCAACAACATGGTGCTGTTCGAGACAGTGAACGCGCTGGCCGAGGCCGTCGCGATCGCCAAGCACAGCGGCGTCGAGCCGAAGCTGTTGCTGGAGACGCTGTCCAAGGGCTCGGCGGACAGTTTTGCACTCCGCAACCACGGCATGAAGGCGATCATCGCCCAGGAGTTTCCGCCGCGCGCCTTCTCGACCGAATATGCAATGAAGGATCTGTCCTACGCACTGGAGCTGGGTACCCAGGCCGGGCTGAATTTGCGCGGCGCAACGCTGATGCGCGAGATATTCGAGGAGACGATCGACAAGGGCATGGGCGATGCGTACTTTCCGATCATCGCTAAACTGATCGATCCCTCCGGATTCCCAGAGTAGGAGACTGTATGCCTTCGCCCGGTGTCGCAGCCGTCGACCGTGCTTTGACCATCCTCGCGGCCTTCGAGGATGCGCCGGAGCCGATGACGCTGGCCGAGCTCGCGCGTCGCACCAAGATGTACAAGAGCACGCTGCTGCGGCTGATGACCTCGCTCCAGGAGTTCGGCTATCTCGTGCAGCTCGCCGACGGCCGTTACCATCTCGGCCCGACACCGTTCCGGCTCGGCGCGGTCTACCAGCGCAGCAACAATCTGCATGATCGCGTCATGCCGCTGCTGCGCCAGCTCGTGGCCGACGGGACCGAAAGCCCGTCGTACCATGTGCGGCATGACGCCAGGCGCAGGCTCTGTGTCTTTCGCGTCGATTCCCAGCATTCGACGCTCGACCGGGTCGAGGCGGGCGCTCTGCTGCCGCTCGACCGGGGAGCGGCCGGCCGGGTCATTCTGGCCTTCGACGGCGAAAAGGGCGAGGCCTATGACGAGATCCGCGAGGGGGGCATCGCCGTGTCGTTCGGCGAGCGCGATCCGGATTGCGCCGGGCTGGCCTGTCCGGTGTTCGGTCCCGGTGGAAAATGTGTTGGTGCGCTGTCGCTCTCGGGGCCGAAGCCGCGCTTCACGCGGGACACGATCAAGACGATGACATCGCTGCTGCTGAAGGCCGCCATCCGCCTGACGCGTGCGCTGGGCGGGCCGACCGACCTGCTCGACGCTGCCCTCGCAGCCTCGGTCGATGATGCGCGTCCTGCGCGGCGGGCGCGGCGATAAGCGGTCTACTGCTTCTGCAGCAGCTTCAGCCGGCAGCGCAGCGCTTCGCGAATATGCGCGCGCGCGAGCTGTTCGGCCTTGTTGCCGTCGTGCATGGCAATGGCCTCGATGATGGCCTCATGCTCGCCGTGGCTGGTCGACGAGCGTCCCGTCACGGTGAAGGTGGTAGGGCCGAGCAGGGCGATCCAGTCCTGCAATTCGCGAGAGGCGTTATCCAGATAGCGGTTGCGCGCCGCGCGGCAGATGGCCTCGTGGAAGACGCGGTTGAGCCTCGCCATCTCGGCCGCATCGGTCTCGGAGGCCTCGACAAAAGCCTGCTCGATATCCCTGAACGCGTCGATCTCCGTCGCCGAGGCGTGTTCGGCGGCGAGGCGCGCGGCGGCGCCCTCCATGATTTCGCGCATGGCGTAAAGCTCGAGCACCTCGGAAATATCGAGGTTGCGCACGATCACCCCGCGGCCACCGGCGGGCTCCACGAAGCCGCGGGCCGCGAGTCGGCCCAAGGCTTCTCGAACCGGCGTGCGGCTGACCTTCAGCCGCTGCGCGACCTCTTCCTCGCGCAGGCGGTCGCCGGCGCGGTAGCTGCCGGCCTGAAGCGCTTCGCAGAGGGAGCGGAACACCGCTTCTCCCAGCGCCACGCCGCCGCCACGTGCGATCGATCCGCCTGCCTTTGCCGGGCGTCTGGCCATGCGTCCTCTTGGGCTGCCAAGCGCATCCTGCCTATGCACAGATGCCGCTTGCGCCGGATTTGTATATCTTTGTATACAAACGTGCGCAATGGCAGTCCGGTTGACCGGAGCCGTCGGCGGGCAGAATGTCTCTAACTTCGTCGCAGCGGGCAGACGGCATGAGCAGCAAATACGACGTGCTGGTGATCGGCGGCGGCAACGCGGCGTTGTGCGCGGCGATTTCGGCGCGCCGCGGCGGCGCCTCGGTTCTCGTGCTCGAAGGCGCGCCGAAGTTCTATCGTGGCGGCAACACCCGCCATACCCGCAACATGCGCTGCGCTCACGACGCCGCGACCGAGATCCTGACCGGCCCCTATACCGAAGATGAGTTTTGGGAGGATCTGCTGCGCGTGACCGGCGGGAAAACCGACGAGGTGCTCGCCCGTCACATGATCCGGGAGTCCAAGGACATCCTGAACTGGATCGTGGAGCAGGGTGTACGCTGGCAACCCTCGCTCGGCGGAACGCTGAGCCTCGGCCGCACCAACTCCTTCTTCCTCGGCGGCGGCCGGGCGATGCTGAACGCGTTATACTTGACCGCCGAGCGGCTCGGCGTCGACGTCGAATACGACGCCGAGGTCACTGATCTCGTGATCGAAGACGGCATGTTCCTTGCCGCGCGCCTCAAGCGGCCGATCAACGGCGAGACCGAGATTCGCGCGACGTCGCTGGTCGCCGCGGCCGGCGGGTTCGAGGCTAACATCGAATGGCTGAAGCAATACTGGGGCGATGCCGCCGACAACTTCCTGATCCGCGGCACGCCCTATAACCGCGGCTCGATCCTGAAAATGTTGCTCGACAAGGGTGTGCAGGAGGTCGGCGACCCCACGCAGTGCCATGCGGTGGCGATCGACGCCCGCGCGCCGAAATTCGACGGCGGCATCATCACGCGCCATGACTCCGTCGTGTTCGGTATCGTCGTCAACAAGCACTCCCAGCGCTTCTATGACGAGGGCGAGGACATCTGGCCGAAGCGCTACGCGATCTGGGGCCGGCTGGTCGCCGCGCAGCCCGATCAGATCGCCTACATCATCTTCGATTCGACAGTCGTCACCAGCTTCATGCCGACACTATTCCCGCCGATTGCGGGGCAGACGGTCGCCGAACTCGCTGGCAAGCTGGAACTCGATCCAGCGGCGTTGGAGAAGACCATCACCGAGTTCAACGCGGCCGTGCGCCCCGGTACGTTCGATCATACGGTCCTGGACGATTGCGTCACTGAGGGTATCACGCCGGCCAAGACCCACTGGGCGCGGCGAATCGAGACGCCGCCCTATCTCGCCTATCCGGTGCGGCCCGGCATCACCTTCACCTATCTCGGCACGCGCGTGAACAAGGAATCGCGCATGCTGATGGCTGACGGCAGGCCGTCGGCCAACATGTTCGCGGCCGGCGAGATCATGGCGGGCAACGTGCTCGGCAAGGGCTATGCCGCCGGCATGGGCATGACCATCGGCAGTGTGTTCGGGCGGATCGCAGGACGGGAAGCGGCGAAACATGCACGGAACTAGGATCCTGGACGAAGCCGACCGTCTGATGACGGTCTGCAATTCCTGTCGCTACTGCGAGGGGCTCTGCGCGGTGTTCCCGGCCATGGAGATGCGCCGCGCCTTCTCCGACGGCGACCTCAACTATCTCGCCAATCTCTGCCATTCCTGCGGCGCCTGCTACGTCAACTGCCAGTTCTCGCCGCCGCACGAATTCAACGTCAACGTTCCGCAGACGCTGGCGGTCGCCCGCGCCGAGTCCTACGCGGCCTATGCCTGGCCGCAATCGCTGTCCGGCGCCTTCACCCGCAACGGTCTCGTCATCAGCATAGTCGCCGCGCTCAGCATGGCGGCCTTCATCCTCGGCTTTGTCGCCTTGAACGACCGCGCCGTGCTGTTCGGCGTGCACACCGGCCCCGGCGCCTTCTACAGGTTGATGCCGCACAATGCGATGGCCGCATTGTTCAGCGCCGCCTTCCTTTACGCGATCCTCGCGCTGGTCATGAGCGTGCGCGCGTTCTGGCGCGATATCGGCCCCCCGATCGGCGGACGCGCCGACGGCGGCTCGATCTTCCAAGCGATCCGCGATGCTGGCGAGCTGCGCTATCTCCACGGCGGTGGCGTCGGCTGCTACAACGAGGACGAGAAGCCGACTGACCGGCGCAAGCTGTATCATCACCTGACGTTCTACGGCTTCCTGCTGTGCTTTGCCGCGACCTCCGTCGCCACGCTGTATCACTATCTGCTCGGACGCGAGGCGCCCTATCCCTGGTGGGACCTGCCCGTCGTGTTGGGCACGCTCGGCGGCATCGGCCTTATCGTCGGCCCGATCGGCCTGTTCATCGCAAAGTCACGCCGCGCGCCCGAATTGCTCGACGCGCAGCGCTACGGCATGGATGTCGGCTTCATCGCCATGCTGTTCCTGACCGGTCTCACCGGCATGCTGCTTCTGCTCCTGCGCGAGACCGCGGCCATGGGGCCGCTGCTGGCGCTGCATCTCGGCGCCGTGTTCGCGCTGTTCATCACCATGCCCTATGGCAAGTTCGTGCACGGCATCTATCGCTTCGCAGCGCTGGTGCGCTATGCGCAGGAGCGTCGCGGCGAAGCCGGCTCTTGAGGGACAGGCGGGGCTGACGTATGCCTGCGCCTTGCGACGGCGCGAATCGCCCGGGGGCCCGCTCTCATGTACATGTTTCTACCGTTTTTGCTGGCGCTGGCAGGCTGTGCCTGCATCTGGCATATCCGCTTGGGATTGAGCTATGCGCTCTGGAGCGCAACCATCCTCGTTACGGTCGCATGGTTTTTCCATCACGCGAACGATCCGCTGAAGCTCTCGTTCTGACGGTGTCGACATGACCGCTTTGGAGATCAACAAGCAACGTCCGGTCGGCGTAGTCCTGAATATGCTTGGGCTGCTCGGCATCTCACTGGTCCTGACCGTCGCATTCTACTATCAGCTCGTGCTGGGCGAGTTGCCTTGTCCGCTTTGCCTGCTGCAGCGGGCCGGCTTCATCGCGATCGGCATGGGATTTCTGTCCAACCTGCGCCTTGGTGAGCGCGGGTCGCACTATGCGATGATCCTCATCGCCGGTCTCGTCACCGGCTTCATCTCGATCCGGCAGGTGGGGCTGCATCTCGCGCCCGGTGATCCCGGATACGGTGCGACGTTGCTGGGGCTGCATTTCTATACCTGGGCGCTGATCGCGGCAGTCCTGATCGTGGGTTACGTCGCGCTTGTGTTCTTGCTTAAGGATGCGACCGGCAGCCTTGACAAAGATCCGCCTCTGGATGGGCTGTTATCAAACGCGTCATTCGCAATCTTCGCATTGCTGGTTGCCGCAAATCTCCTGTCCACCGTGCTGGAGTGCGGCGCGGGTCAGTGCGACGACAATCCGGTGCGCTATCTCCTGCTCAGGTGACGGAAGCCGCGCGAAAGCGTCCCTCGCGCAGGAAGGCGACAGTCTGTTCGATCACTAAGGCGTGGCGTGGAAGTCCGGTATGGGAGGCTTTCACGACGATATGGTCGGTCATGCCGGCAAGCAACGCGCTTTGCACGGAGACTCGTCCGTCGTTCGGCTTCGGGAGAATAAGGAGGCCGGCGACGGGATCGATGAAGCGATTTCCTGCGATCACGCCGACAGGATAGTCCACCGGGGGAGAGGCGTTTGATCGGCTTGCGGTGGTGAGTTCGCGCCCCGCCGGTCCATAGAACGAACGATAGAGCCAAGATCCGCTCAGAAAATCGGCGACCTCGCTGCCGCTGTTCGGTGTGCCGAGCATCACGACGCGGGCAAGCTTGCTCGGCCGGTATTTCGCGATATAGGCGCGCGTCACCAGGCCGCCCATCGAATGGGCCACGAAATGCAGCGGCATATCACTTGCGGCAAAGCGAGCAATCGCCGGGTGGATATCGTCGGCAAGGTCCGCGATCGGCTTGGTGCGACTGGCGTAGTCGATGTTGAGCGTGGCGAAGCCGTTCGCTTGGAGCGACCGTTCGAGGCCTTTCAGGGATGCCGAGGTGCGCGCGATGCCATGGAGCAGAACCACGCTAGAGCGTGCTGTTTTTATACGGAAACATAGCCTGAATTTTTGAGATAGTTGGCGCATTCCTGCGCGGAGAAGAGGTCGAGCAGTTCACCGACCTT
>LNAP01002062.1_pt1 | contig 23169 bp, 29 predicted proteins | sample 602601 | NCBI WGS metagenome assembly LNAP01 (sample SAMN02440304, study PRJNA202911) | soil metagenome | biome: Subtropical and temperate rainforests or woodlands; isolation source: soil samples (1 kg each in a 20% v/v slurry with milli Q water) were... ...
GTCAACATCCTGATGATGCCGGCGGCGGTGGCCGGGGCGACTTTGTTCTGGGTGCGCGAGCGTGGGGCGGAGAATCTGGTGACCCAACGCTAGATCGGTGATGACTGACAGAAAGACCCCGTTTGCTGATCACGCTTGAACTGCCCTTTCCCAGCCAACTGATACACAAGGCTGGTACACATGGCACTCATAGCACAACCCTTCCGGCACCCCGACTCGGGCATCTACTACCTCCGACGCAGGGTGCCGGATGATCTCAGGCACATCATCGGCAAGACCGAGATTCGTCGTTCGCTGAACACGCGGAACCACCAGCAAGCGAAGGCCGCGTTTGCCGTTGCGTATGCAGAGTCCGAGCGACTGTTCAATGATGCCCGCCAAGGGCGCTGCATCGAGCACCATACGCCAGAGGTGCTAGCAAAGCCCCTACCTGCCTCCTGTCTGCCGGCAGGCATAGAAGCCTCCATAAAGCTTTCAGAAGCGCTTGCCCGCTACGTCCAGTCCATCTCCATGTCGGGCAGGTCTGAGTATGTATCGCGGCGTCACGCCGTCGACTACAGCCGTGCCGTCAATCGGTACATCACTGACATGGGCGACATGCCCATTGCGGCGATCCAGCCTTCGGATATCCATAAGTTCGCTAGCAACCTGATCCAGCCCGAAAACGCCAACGTGAAGCCACTGGCGACCTCATCCACGCGCCTGCTATTGGCAAGGCTGTCATCAGTGATGGCGTTCTCAGTGGACACCGGACTGATGGAAGCGAATCCCGTGACTGCATCACGGATTCACAAGCGACTAGGATCAGGTAAACCGAAACGCCGCCTCGACGATAATCGGGGATACACCTGGAGCGAACTGGTCACGCTATTCAGTCATGCCGAGTTTCAGCGGCTTCGAACTGCCGAAGGTCGTCCAGGCAATGCCGTCTTCTGGATTCCACTAATTGCCGCTTACACGGGAGCGAGGCGAGAAGAACTGGCTCAACTATATATAGAGGACATCCATCAGCACGAAGGCGGCTCATGGTTCATCCGGATCATCGATGACCAACCCGATAAGTCAGTTAAGACCGACAGCAGTCGAAGGGAAATTCCTGTGCATTGCGACTTGATCGCTCTTGGCTTGTTGACGCTTTTGAAAGGACGCGAACTTGGAACGAGGGTTTTCCCCCAGCTGGTCAAAGTTTCCGACGGTTTTGCTGGCATCGTTTCCAAATCATGGCGTCCGGTTACCCAACGTTGCGGGGTATACCGACAAGGCCGCAATCCGCTTCACGCTTTCCGACACAGTTTTAAAACCCTTGCCAGGGAGCACGGGATACCAAAAGAAGTAAGCGACTGGATCACCGGCCATACATCTGGACACATTGGGGACAACTACGGCATTAACCCGCTCTCTCGAATGGCCTTGGAAATACAAAAGCTACCTAGCATCGCGAAGGCCGCCGGACTGCTTCCCGACTAATAGATGAGGGACGACGCAAGTTTGGCGGTCTTGTGGGGCACGTGCGGCAGAGGCCCGCAAGCATCCGGGGGTGTTACTGGCTTTCGCTCCTTGGTCTAATCACCGGCGCCCGACTTGAAGAACTCTGCCAATTGCCTGCGGGTGATTTCATCGAGCAAGGGTTCATCCGCATTACCGACAGTAGCGAAAGTCAGTGCCTCAAGAACTCCAGCAGCCGCCGTGTGCTACCGCCGCATCTGCCCTCATCGATTTTGGCATGTTGCGACAGTCGGATGAGTCAGATCTTCCAGAACGGATCAGCTGTTCTCTGAACTGGAACCCGTTCGTGGGAAACTGGGCCATGCACAGTCGAAGTGGTTTGGGCGGTCGAAGCGGGGCGTCACCGATCCAAGTAAAGCGTTCCACAGCTTCCGTCACACGCTCATCGACGACCTGCGGGATGCTTGCGTCCAAGACTCGGTAATCACACGGTTTGCCGGGCCACGAGGACGGAGCAATCACATTCAGCATTAAAGGTTCCGCCGTCTTCGGAAGGCGATGGCGGACGCCCTAGGCCACGTCATCCGCCCCCTCGCCGATGGCGCGCCGCTGGTAATCCTGCTGTCTATATAGAAGAAGACCGTCGCCTTGCTGGGCAACCTGACAACGGCGCCACAGCGATGGCGGGAGACTGACGGCAAATCTGAGTTTTTTTCATCGCAACCCTTGACACGCCAGAACAGGCCCCGTACATTTGCGGCCATCACCAGGTCATCGGTGAACTACCAGGCCCTTTTCGCCAAACTGCTTGAACAGCCTCCTCTGCGCCTTCTCGGAAACGATGAAGTAGATGCAAAGGAGATTTTTCGTGTCTTGGATTTGACAATTCCGAACACCGTCAGCCCTAGTTTAAATTAACCGAGTACGCACCATGCCGTGATTGCAAGATAAGACTGTGCCCGAGAAACACCCCCGACTACCAATAGAGAACAACCATATGACCTAGGAAATCGCCCCACTTACATGGCTGAGCATAGAGCCGTGAGTTTAGTTCGATTGCCGTATCCTAATAATACGACGGAACTCTAAGTCTCCGTGACGGCACCCCTTCGCCTATAAGAACCCACAACCAACGAGAGAATTACCAATGACTTAGTACTCGCCCGAACAAGTACTCACCTCGCCTAGTACTAAAATTACGCGAGGGAACCGCAAATTACATTGCCCACTATCATCGCTAAAGTTCTAGCGACGGGCAGCTATACCTTAAATTTGAGAATTAAACAAAGATATGACAATTAACAATACTTACGCAATTGCTGCACGTAACCAAGCCGCTAGCGCCGTCATCATGGCTAATGGAAGCCCCTTCGCTCGTCAGTTGCGGAAGGCATCGCCTAATTACAGCGGAAACACTATTCCGAGCACTCTAACTGAAGCCTTGCAACTCGCGAGAATGCTGGAAAAGGAACGACTCAAGCTGGAACACGAAGTTAAAGTACTGAAGCAACAGTATGCAGATTTCAACGAAATGGCAGCCTTCTATGAAGAAGTGGCTGAAACCGAGCATCTGTTCGATATTGATGAAGCCGCAAAGCTCGTCGGCACGGGCCGGACTCGACTTCTTGAATACCTTCGCAAACATCGAGTACTTATGCGCAGTACCCACCGGATGAACCGCCCCTACCAGGAGTATCTTGACGCCGGTCAATTCGAGGTAAAACACCTGCCGTACCGGAATCGCAACACCGGCGAGCTGAAATTAAAGACGATGCCGTTTCTCACTGGCAAAGGTTTGATCTGGCTCCAGCAGTTTATCTCCAAGCATGGTCGAACAGGACTGTAAACGACCCCGCCTGCTGATAGATGACCAGTGAGCTGGGGTTTAGGCCGCACTTCAACTGACAGCGTTAGTAACATGGATGTATGCAGCCCGGACGACCTTATGCACCGACTTGGACGAAATACTCCTTAAGATGGCTGGTGAATCTATGCCAGCCATTACGCCTAAAGCCACCCCACTATTGGCTGTACCACTCACAAGCAACAAACTCGCCATCCCCACATCAAGACGAGCTTGAGCAAAAACTGCGTGGCGACGAGAAACTATTATCAAAAGACACTACATGCAACACCCAACTAATAATCCAATTGTAAAACTTGAAGGCAATCAATATCCAATGAACATCATTACAAAAGCACGAAGCATATATCAGTACGTTGTTCCAATCACCAACCCAATTGGCGAAATACATGAATATGGCGAGCTAGTTCACCTACTAAAGTCCGTAACGGAGAGCGATGAGATTTATATTCAGCTATCATCCTCGGGGGGGAGCTTGGAAACTTGCGACTACCTGTGCCGCCGCATGGATGATTGCGAGGCAAAGATCACAGTCGAGATCGGTTTCACATGTGCCTCAGTTGCTTCAGCTTTAGTCTTCCACGCCGATGACTGGGTGATATACGACAGCAGCACGATGATAATTAACTCTTGCTCCTATTCACCGGGATACGGAAAGGAGTCGGATATCCGATCGAGAATGGAATACACGGAGCGACTCAACCGGGAATGGATCGAGCGGACATACCAAGGATTTCTCTGCGAGGATGAAATTTTCGAAGCGGTAGATTGCGGGAAAGACCTTTACCTTTATGCAGATGATTTGCGAGAGCGTATGTCGCTATTCAAGGAGTACCGCACAGCATCTAAAGCCAGACAAATTGAAGAGGCTATGCAGTATTGGAAGCAACAAAAAGTCTCCTAACAGCATCGCCCCACCATATCAGTTCGACTCCACAGACCGCCAGTCCGATGAAACCTTAAGTCTCCGCGATGGCATTCTGCTGCTCGAACAATTTCGAAGAACCAACTATAGGAGATAACTATGACCTAGCCCCGACCTAAACCGCACTGACCTCGCACAGCGCTGAATAAATTTGCGAGACACAACTATACCCTGCCTACATTAATCGCTAAATAATCATAGTGACGGACTGCTACACCTTAACTTCGAGAAATACATACTATATGGACATTCAGACCATGACCACCGCTACACTGAACCGCACCCCGAACCCTGTTGCAGATGTAATCGGCAATTCGCTCAGCCCTATCCATCGGGAAAGTCTTATACACATCGTGGATACCCCCAATACCATGAGCAGCTTGGAGATCGCGAAGCTGACTGGGAGGCGTCATGACAATGTGATGCACGACATTCGCCAGCAGCTTGAGGAACTTGGTCAAGATGCCCTGGAATTACAGGGCAGCTATAAGGACTCCTACAACCGTAGCAAGCCATGCTTTAACCTACCCCGCCGGGAGGTAGATATCCTGCTCTCTGGCTACAGCACCGCGATGCGAGCCGCAGTAGTCGACCGCTGGCTCGAACTGGAAGCGGAGAGGAAACTTGGCAGCCTAGCCATTCCAAACAATCTCGCTGGCGCCCTGATGCTTGCGAGCGTGCTAGAAGGAGAGCGGAGCATACTTGCTTACCAAGTAGAGACACTGAAGCAACAGGTTGCCGAAGACGCCGAGAAGGTTGAATTCTTCAATGAGATCGCAGATACGAAGCAGTTATCCAGCGTGAGTACAGTTGCGAAAACGCTCGGCACAGGACAGAAGCGCCTGTTTGCCTACATGCGTAATCACAAGATCCTCATGTCGAACCGCCACCGCCTCAACGAGCCTTACCAAGAGCATCAGGAAGCCGGACGATTCGTAATAAAGTGGGGCAACTATAAAGATAAAGTGACTGGCGAGATTGAGTGCAAAGTCATTCCGTTCTTCACGGGAAAAGGGGTCATCTGGATCGAAAAGTTTATTGCCGAGCACGGTCGCGATGGATTGTAAGATAGCCGTCTACACCCGCAACCCTGAGCACGCTCAACTTTAAATCACCAAACAAGCCTCGCTAAGCGCTAACGACATGGATGTATGTAGCCCAGGACGACCTTATGCACCGACTTGGACGCAGTACAAATTGGATGTGGCTGGTGCAACTCCAGCCATTTAACGCCAAGCCTTAAGAAATCAATTTCAAGTCAACACTCCATAGCCCGGCGAGGGTTTCGTGTTGCCTATTACAAGTAACAACCATCCCCAAACACCGACAAACAGAACACACAAGGACTTGCCCATAAAATGAACCCTCACAAGGAGAAACGTTTTAGACAACTTAAATCCGCCCTAACCGCAACCACCCTCATAAACATCAATGGCTTAATCATTGATAAATGGACAGGGGAAATTCAAGGTTACGATAGTAGTCCATCGGCATTCGCTGGAACTATCAAATACCAAAACGAACTGGGGAAGTGTCGAAGTGTTGATGACTTCCAAGAACACCTGAACTTCGTTGATCGACGAAAACTGCCATCTCACGAACTGCACTCACTACGCGACGAAGTGAACTACGCACATGGGGAATGGCGCCGTACTGGCATTGATTGCCGTATAACACTGCCCCAGCAGCGTTTGCTTGAGAAGCTGCATGGTTTGGTTATCTATCGTAACGTTATCTTCAGCACCCAGTCTGAGCTGGCGCGGAAGCTGGGAGTAGTTGAATCCAACCTAATGAAGAAGTTACGGGTCTTAACGGACGCTAATATGTTGATCGTCCGAACCTCGCGTGACCACATCCGCACTGGCGAAATTCAATTGATCATCAATCCACGATTGATCTTCCGGGGATCCGATAACACCCAGGCACGCTACATCCTCGAATGGTATCGCCCCGCTGGCGGACTGAGCTACAGCGAGGCAAGCACAACTCAAGCAACAGATAACAACGCCATTACTACATAGCATCCATAGTTAACTTAAGAAAGCTACGCAAGAATCACCCTACAAGCCGTGCACTTCAAGAAGCCTGCAAAATTCCTATATATAATATAGAAGTGACCACTTCTGCGAGTAGCAGGAGAGGGAGCGTATCGCCAAAGCGTATGCTTTGAGATTAACTACTTTATAGGCTTACTTGTGACGGTACGTCACGAACAATAATTGGTGCCTTTGGCACGAATTAGAACCCTATAGAATTAATGGAGAGAGGGGGCAACCAGCCCCTCCCCGCTCTTGATCCTGATCTTGATCTTGATCTTGATCTTGATGTGAACCTTGCTAAGTAACCTTAGCGGCTATAGCCGCGACCAACTAACTTAAAAAGGTTACCCGTGACCCTGGTCACAAGTTATTAGCCTGCGCCCATAGGCGCTATTACTACTTCAGCAGTTCAAAGCAAGAACAGAGAGGGGGTTCATCCCCCCTTCCCCCCTTCAAACCCATAGAGTTTGTTATCGTGCCCACAGGCACACAGATTGACCTTTAAAGTTAAAGTCTTGGAAGTTTGATCATCCGTGACTGTCAGTCACGATACATCCGGACGGTGAAGATCAAGAACATGTTTGGGCTTTTACCCTGCCCCACTAATTGTAAGTCTGCCATAAGACCTAAGAATAACTTTACTCAGAAGGCTGATGTAGGTGCAACTACCACTCGGACCTGGACGCAAACCATGTAGAACCATCTTAGGAGCCCGAGTGAACTGATCTGTATCGTGCAGGGGTGCTCCATGGGTAAGCCATGTAAGTAGCTTACCAGTTGAGCCAGAAGTAGATCAGTCGACGTGACTTAGCGTGCGGGTGGCGAAGCATCGGAATGCAGCGAGAAGACAAGATGCTGTTAAGTAGCCCATCTAGGTGGGCTAGGGGTAGCCCATCCCCTGCACATTAACGTCCAGATGCGGTCATTAATGTGAAGAGATGGGCTTGAGATAGTTTTCGCCTAGTGAACATCCGCCGCCGTAAAGCGAGTGTTTACCACTCTCATCAGCGTATCGAAGTCTGCGTAAATGAAGGCTGAATGGACAATGCAATCGAGAACACCGTACTGCATCGCTTTCTCATCAACTGAATCTACCCACCCCTTCTTAATGATGCCTGAGATCGCATGTTCCACCCTCTCATGGCTGAGCGTCAGGAAACTGGGCAATAGAGAGACGTCGATCCTCACAGAACGGTTACCGTCCATTCGCACCAGCAGAAGGAGCATAACTGCCACCTTGTCCCCGTCCAGCGCTGCATAAGCCGCCATAGCTTCAAACACATACCGTGGAACATGAACTGCTTGGTCTTTGGGTGATTTTTGATCAGCCATCAGTCACTTCTCTACCATGGAGCCGGGAGTTGGTTACAGCTGCTCGTCAGGCTTTTCCGCTCTGGCCAGGTCAGGGCTCACAAAGCACGCGAGTGGACCACCAGGTTCGGTGCTCGCATCTACCGAGTAAATCCAACCGCCATCCGCAAGGTCGGCGACAGCCTTCTCTACCTGTTGCAGTGTGCAGTTGCAGTGTTTGGCCACTTTCGCCTGGGTAGTCTGTACAACTCCATTGCCACCCATGATCGACATCAGCGTAAGCATGACTGACACAGCGTGCGGATTCGTTCGATTCAACCGACCCAACTCCATAAAGGCTGATGGGTTGGCGAATAAGGCTTCACCTTCGCCATCAGGGACATATGGGGATTTACCTTTCTCTACGTTCATCTCGCAGCTCCCTGGGGGATATGTAGTCAATTTAACTAGCTCACATGATGGCTCTAGCCTGGCCCTCAGGCTGACCGAAAATGCCAACAGCGCTGAGGAGAATGGTGACATGTAGAACCAAATATTCACAGTATATTGTGAAGACGTAGTAAGCCCAGGGAACGACAGTTCACCCCTCACTCAGGGGGTTACGGCTTGGACGCAGGGTTGGCATTCGGCAAGGTTCTTCGCGAGCGACGAAAGCTTGCAGGGCTGACCCAAGAGCAGCTGGCACTGGAGGCCGATGTACAGCGGAATTACGTAAGTCTGATCGAACGAGGCGTCAATCAGCCGACCATCAACATCATCTTCAAGCTTGCCTTGGCGTTGAAATGTCAGCCATCGGCACTCATCGCCGATGTGGAGGCTCTTGTACTCAATAAGTGAGGGATGGCTACCCCCCTACAGCCACCTGCAGCTAGCTGATCAAAAACTAACCAACATCTATCCCCTCGCAGGCGTCAGCTACACCCCCTACACCACCATAGACTCGCCAAAGCCCCTGTTTCCGGGACCTACGCTACAGCAAGGTCAAGCCAAGTCCCCTCGACACGCGATTTTCCCGCCGTAACGCCAGATTTCCTCACACCGGGGGCGGTTACAGCACCAAGAATCGCCGGATCGACCTGCACTACAGCGGGGTGGTCAGTCATTTACGTGTGGGCACCAAGGGGCTGCACTAACCCCTTGATCACCCACCCCAGTCAGTCGTCCCGCTGGTCCCTCACGTGCTCCCAGACCGCCCGCAGGGTCTCATGCAATACCGCCCTGAGCACCCACAGTCCTACCGCTTTGAAGAGTTGTCGCATGGTTATTCATCCTTTGATCCCCGTTAGTGACACCCCTATGCGGATCTTAATCTGGTCGCGTACCGGGTTCAAAGTCCTGGCATGTGGATAGGTCTGTATCGAGCTGGAGTGCGTATACGGGGCTCCGGTGCGGCAATCAGACAAGCGGTCTACCAAGCCACCTTGCAGAGGCATCCAGTACTACCAACAAGCCCCAAAAAAGAGCCATTAACAATTCGTTGTCGAACGACTGCAATATGTTAAGCTAAGCCCAACCCCAGATAACGAGGCGAGAACATGAACCAGGTCGTGGCTTACGCACGGATGAGTACAGACGATCAGTGCCTTTCGGTAGCAGGTCAGTTCGCCGCTATCCAGATCGCCGCTGAGACGCACGGCTGGCAGATCGTCGCCCAGTTCACGGATGAGGGCGTGTCAGGTTCCATCGATCCGCAGGAGCGGCCACAGTGCCGACTAGCTCTGGCGATGGCTAAAGGGCTGGGTTGCCCGGTAGTTGTTCACCGCCTTGACCGCCTTAGTCGTGACCACGCCCACTTCGTCACCTTGCAAAAGAAATACACGTTTATCGAAGCTGAGGACGTACACGGTAGTGGCCTGGTGCGGAACATCAAGAGTCTTCTAGCGGAAGAAGAGTTGATCAAGATCCGAAAGCGGACAAAGGATGGTCTTGCAGAGCTGAAAAAGCTCGCTGCCGAGGGTAATGTTGAAGCCCAGGCTAAGATTGCGCGTCGTGATGCTGGGCGTAAAAAGGCTTGGACTGTAGGTAATGGCGCCGCCCTGAAGGCGAAGAAACAGAATGCTGACAACCGGGCGGACGCAATCGCTCATCACATCAAGGCGTGCTTGTACGATGGTTGTACGTCTTTTGCTGCCATTGCCCAGTGTCTCAACTCCAAGAGCGTCACCACGGCCAAAGGGAAAGCGTTCCAACCAATGACTGTATCCCGTCTCATGACTCGCCTTGAGTTGTCATTCGACGCCAAGGAGTAAGCAGCAGAGACCAGCCGAATAAATGATCCCGTTGTCTCGTTCAGGGCCGTACAAGCAACGATACTTGCTCTGCCCGCACCCCCATTGGAGATTTCAAAATCATACGCCATGGCGCCTTACAGGCCGCCAAATGGAGTTAAGACTCGACAGCCATAATTCTGAGTTTCACCAATCGCCAGATACCGCTGGGATATTCCCAGCCACAGTTCACCACCGAAATTGCTCAAAGCAAGTGCCGGTCTGAAAAAGTTTGGGTATCAGCGGATTTCCAGAAATGGCGTACTACCAACAGGGAACGGCCAAAAGCGGACGGTCACGACCGATCGAATGACCTTCGCTGCGGATGCTACGAATCTGACATCAGATGAATGGTCAACGAAATTACCGCATGTAGCCGGTGTTGGGACTAGCGTTGTAAATCCGCACTGCCAACCCGGCACTCCTATCGCGGTGACTTGCCATGGAAAAGATCGCAAAGAAGCTGAACAACACCTCTGTAATGCGAGTAACAGGACTCGCGTTGCTCATCGGGCTCTGCTGGCCGCTAGCGGCACATGCCGATGAGGCCTATGCCAAGACTTTGCTCAAGAACATGTCCGACTATATGTCAGCGCAGAAAAGTCTGTCGTTCAACTACGACACCATCCTTGAGGTCGTGACCAAAGATCAGCAGCGATTGGCTTTGGCGGGCTCCGGATCGGTGGTGATGAACCGCCCTGACAAGCTCCGCTATACCCGATCCAGTGGGTTTGCAGACATCGAGATGCTGTTTGATGGCAAAACGCTGAGCTTGATCGGCAAGGGTAAAAATATTTACACGCAAATCGAAGTACCTGGGACGCTCGATCATCTACTTGACGTACTGAGGGACAAGTACAATCGGCCGATGCCCGGTGCTGACCTGTTCATGTCAAACCCTCAGGAACAACTGATGGCGGGCGTGAATGACATCAAGGATCTGGGCAGTGGCGTGATCGGAGGCGTCGAATGTGATCACCTGGCCTTCAGGAAAAAAGAGGTGGATTGGCAGATCTGGATCGCCCAAGGCGACAAGCCCTACCCTTGTCGCTATGTCATCACTTCAAAAATGGTTGCCGGGGGGCCGCAGTACAGCATCCAGCTAAGTGACTGGAAAAGCGGTGATGCTGTTGCGACCGACGATTTTGCTTTTAACAATGCGACAAATGCCAAAAAAATCGACCTTAAAGACCTGCCCAATGCCGAGGATTTGCCGAGCAACTTTGTGCGAGGAAAAACCAAATGAAACTCTTGATGAGATCGGCCGGCCTGCTTGTAGTGGGACTCGTTCTAATGGGCGCGCTAGAACTGGGAGAGACGTTGTCGATCCCTGGTGTACACAGCATGATTGCTCCAGCCGAAGCAGTGGTTGGGCGTCCTCTCACCCCCGTAAGCGTTGCTGGCGTGGCGCGGCGTACTGCTCGGCGGAATAATTAGAGGCCTGTTCGTGCGGCGCCATTTGTGCGGACTGCCATTGTTGCCGTCTTCAACCCGTTGAATATTTTTCTCTAACGGCCGGCGCTTCTTACAGCGCAACCCCAAGCAAAAGAGGGTGACCACCTATCTGGCCACCCTCATCTCACTTTCTACCAGCACGCTATTTGCTTTTGAGTTCGACGTACGCCTGATCCATCTCTTTTGCCCAGCCTTCAAGCACTTTTTTGACGCTACCTAAACTGACCATCTAGCGAATCAAAGCACCCACCCGTCGATTCCAATTCCGAAAGGCTTGATCTAATGGCCATTCGCCACTAAACCATATAGCGACGATCAGCATATAGGTGATGAAATGGCATCGAGATTTGTTGTCGTTCCAGGGATACCAAAGGAAACGGGGTCGGTACGTAATGGCTCCCGTTTCTACTCCAGCATGGCACCTTGTGGCTTTAGCATCTACGACAACAAGGAAAAGTGTCGACTACCAGCGGCATTCCCAACACGAATGGAAGCTGAGGCTGATTGTGAAGCGAAAAACTCAGAGCAGTTATTCAGCTCAATGTACTGACTGCGACCCGCGAGATTCTTCTTGTAAGTCGTTCGTCGAGATAAGCAGCCTCAGTTCTGCGTCATCGTCGCAGCCGAGCTCCTAGCTCTTCATTAATCCAGCCGCCGCACCCCGAGCCCTATCAAAGAAGTAGACAAGTCTGGTAGCCCAGCAACACCTTAAAAACCACTATCAAATGACTATTGCAGATAGCCATATGATTAAATTATCATTGATCTATCTTTTCCTAGATCAAAGGATAGTAGGTCATGAATACTCATCTTTACCTGCGTGCATCAACCAAGGATCAAGATGCCCACCGTGCGAAAGTCGCACTGGAATCATTCGCTGCTGACAAAGGTTTGCAAATAACAGGTGTGTACGCCGAGAACATCAGCGGCACCAAACTCAACCGGCCTGAGTTGATGCGCCTGTTGGATACTGCCGAGAAGGGTGAAGTGCTGCTGGTAGAATCGGTAGATCGTCTGAGTCGCCTCTCACTAGTCGATTGGGACACCCTCAAGTCAACCATCAAAGGCAAGGGTCTGCGCCTGGTGATTGCTGACCTTCCAACCAGTTGGGAAATGGTTACTTCTGGCGTCACTGGGGAGGTGATGCGGGTTATCAACGATATGCTGATCGACCTGATGGCAACCATGGCTCGTCTCGATCAAGAGAAGCGGATAGAACGCATTCGGCAAGGACTGGAAAATAAGCGTGCGGCAGAGCCAGAGTGGAAGCCAGCGGGCAAAGGGCGTAATCAAGCGAAGTGGGACAAGGTAGCGGGCTTGCTTAAGCGGAATGGCAACACCGTGGACGAAATCGCCAAGATTGCCGATGTGGGTATTGCAACCGTGTACCGCATCAAGAGGGAACTGACTCTGTAAGCCCCACCAGCAAGAGAACAGCCGCCTACGGGCGGTTTTTCATACCGTGATATTTTGAATTTGTAGCCGTTGACGACGAGATGGCACGGGAATGGCTCTTAACCTCGACCCACCCTGTGCGGGAATTCCACTGATCTACCAGATTCTCCGCCCTGATATTCCGCCGAAGATTCGCGGGCAATATTCGATCCTGGGCAGGTGTCGTTTTTTGAAGAGTTTTGGGTATCGGCGGATTTCCAAGGGTGGTTTACGAATTAAAGAGAGCGGCGAAAAGCGGTCATTGGAATACACGTCTAAGAACAGCTCGTAGTCGTTATCACGGCTAACCACGCATCAATGCCCTTCCAGCAGCAAAAAATTCCAGACTATCGATTTCGTGCGAATCCGCAGCGGCAACCTGATGAGCTTTACGTTGCAGGTTCCATACGCAGTTGCTGCAATGAGCAGTAGCTCTGCTACGCTCTGCGAAACCCTTGTAAGCGAGGTCGATGATGCCTTTTGTCGACGATTTTGTAGCTCAGATCATTTCCTTGGAAGTCTCCCTGTATCACTCGCGAGCCCGGCTACAAGCCACCAGTGACAGCGAAGCTCTGCATGATTTGAGGATCGCAGTGCGGAAAATTCGAAGCCTTTTGCGTCCGTTACGTAACATGCCTGAGGTATCGGCGTTGAATCAATCTGCAGCCGAAGTCGGGAGAGCTACTACCCCCACGAGGGATCTGGAGGTCATCATCGGTGAGCTGCGGAAAATGGGCTATCCGCACCAGGCAACGAACCGAAGCGCAGTCCTGACAGTACAGTATCGGAAAATCACCGCCAGCCCAGAGCTCGATAAACTATTTACCGAACTGGATCGATGGCCAGAGATGTTCCGGACAGCCGAGAGAACCGGCGAACTGGTTGATGTCAGAAGGCGAATTCAGAACGCCCTGAAGAAAAGAATCACTCAACTGATCGCCGGACTTCGGGACAAACATTTTGATCGACACGAGCTGAGGATCATCGTGAAGAACGCAAGGTACCTCTCCGATGCGTTTCCAACACTGTCACCGCTCAAGGCAAAATCCAGAGCTCAATTGAAGTCGGTACAAGCATCGCTTGGCTCATGGCACGATCATCATCAATGGTGCTTACGGACCGAGGCTGAACCTGACTTGCTCGAAATCGCACCCTACTGGGAAGTCGCGTCAGAACAGGCGCTGGCTGATGCCGAGCTGAAATTGGCGTCGCTGCTTGATCACCTAGAAAAAGACCTAGCGAAGTCTAAAAACCGATAGCAAATCGCCTCGAAAGGCCTGATGTAGAGCCTCTAATACATTTTGAATCATCTTAAAAGTGCGCTACCCTCCGCCACCTCAACAGCAAAGGGTTTGCAGATGAAAATTACTATAGAAACCAATGAGCAAGGAAGCGGTTGCAAAGTTTGGCTTGGCGAGACGGCAGTTTCATTCCCCAGCCTAGAGGACGCTAAAACCTACATTGCCCAACTCGAAGAGCGGATAGAGGCTGCCTCTCATACTTTTGCCCAGGATGCTGGAAACCCGGAGGCTAGGTAAACATCTCGTCAGTGGTTGTCTATAAGGCCAGTCTGCATACGCGACCGGATTGCTCGACGAGGCGAGCATTAACCATCACCGTTTCTAGCAAGCATTAGGTGTGGCTGACTATTGCTCGACCCGGCGGTACAGTGATTGAGCAATGTCCTGATCAAGCCTCAAACGTTACCCTTGCCCAAGCCCTTTTTCTTCTCACCACCGTCCGCTTTATTGGGTTGATTGCTGCCTGTTGCCAATACCGTTGGCAGTGGCGGACATCGCCGATGCACAGTTCATGAGCTTAGTCGCTACTACCGCCTAGCCACAGCACTCAGTCGTGCTCACACTTGACCTCCTTCTTGTACTCATCTCGCTTGGCCTCGATCTTGACCTTGCAGCCACGCTCCCAGAACTCGTCTTTCCACTCGCCCCGACGCCAAGTGGCACCGCGGCCATCCGGGCATTTGATCTCTTCCTTGTATTGATCGTCTTTGGATTCGATCTTCACCTTGCATGGCCCGTCTCTGTACTCGTCCTTCCACTCGCCGCCCTCGTGTCCGCCGCGCCGGTGATCCGCTGACGCTGGCATCAACATGACTAAGCTAATTGCAGCCACCACCCACATACCAAGCATGGGTCTCACACTCATCTCACCACCTCTGTAATAAAAGACATGACGCGGCAGGCCAAGCTTTCCCGTAGCCCACCGTAGTGACGTCTTGATCGTAACGGTGCCTGCAGGTGATACGACAACGATCTCCGGTCGATTACTCCAATAGCGAGAAAAAACAGCGCGATAATCGTCGGATTGGAAGATTGCAGTTAGAGGTTTGCGGTTGTGCGAGCCTTTTTGTTTTTTTGGTTTTTGAGAAAGGCCGTTTTCTGCCCTTCACGACAGACGGGAAACAGCTGCCTTGTAGGACTGCCAATGTCGTTCTATCGTTAAATCCTACACATCAAGTAACTTTTCAGGTTGTCACGGCACAATAGCCCTAGTTAACCGCGTGCGGTAAAAAGGTAGGGGGCGAGAAGTGATTGAATACTGTGCAAGGAGAATGATCATGATCCGCAGGTATTATCTGACCGCCCTGACCACACTGGCCATTGCAGCTGGCGGCTACTGGGTGCCGACGCTGGCTTACGCCACCGATCAGGCTGACCAGCGACAGGAGTCGCGCGATACCAAGCAGGAGGGGCGCGACGCTGCCCGGGAAACCAAGGAAGAATGCAAGGAAGGCGACGAAAAGAGCCGCGCCGATTGCCGCCAGGACAAGCGCGACACCAAACAGGACACGCGCGACACCGCTCGTGACATCAAATACTAATAACGAACATCTCACCCCTGTGCTTCGCTGTGGGGCGAAGGAAGGTTGATCCTTTCGGCAATCGGTTGTAGCTGCCCGGCGTCTTGATTCCAGGGCCGTGCACTGCAACTGCAGAGGGCGATCAAGGGGCGGGGCCCAATTCCGCCAATCCCGACAAAGGCAGTGCATATGAAAGCGGCACTCGCGTACTTCGCCAAACGGGTAGTTGCTGGTTTACTCGTTATCGTCCCCATCTACCTCGCCATCCTGGTGTTGCTCAAGGGCATGCAGTCACTGGGACAACTGGTGCGACCCTTCTCCAAACTGTTGCCGGAATCGCTGCCTGCCGAGCAGGTCTTATCGTTGATTCTGGTTTTGTTGATCTGTTTTTTCATTGGCGCCGCTCTGCGTACACGGTTGGGCGAACGCACCCGCGAACGGGTGGAAAGGGGGGTGTTTGAAAAAATCCCCGGCTACGGCCTGTTTCGTAGTCTGACCCAGCAAGTGGCGGGAGATAGCCGGCAAAATGTATGGAAGCCCGCCTTGGTCGAAATCGAAGATGCTCTCGTCCCGGCTTTCATCATTGAAGTGTTCGAGGACGGCCGCTACACCATCTTCGTCCCTTCAGTGCCCACGCCATTGGCCGGCGCCATCTACGTGCTAGAAGCGAGCCGCGTGCATCCTCTGGATGTCTCCTTCACTGATGCCTTTAAAGTCATCACCAAATGGGGCTTGGGTGCCAAGGATCTGGTGGCGGCGATGGAAGCCGGGACCAACCGGCGTGAGGTCGCGATGCTGGCAAGCAAGGCTGATGCCGCTCCTTAGTTCGCGATGTGATTTTGCCAGCGACATCGAGGAGGGTCGTATAATTCTCAGCTACACCTTGCCGCTGTGGTAACCGCGAACAGAAGCATGCGTGCGCTAGACGCATTGGGTAACTCGGATCTGACAGTAAGCAGCCATTTGTTACCTGTCGCGTTGGGGCACCGTTGGCCGCTCACTGCCGGTCATGTTTGCTAAGGGTACAGGTCAAATCTGATGCAAATGGCTGGTCAGGTCGCTTGCAAATGGGTTGTCAAGTCAGTGCAATTACCAAGGTGCCAGCGGATGTGGAAAAGTGGTCCCCAACCAGTGGCATCCAGGCGGAAACAATTGTCCGAGTTGGCCACCGAAAAGCAGCTCCTCCTGCAGGACAGCCGTGCCATGCAGCCAACTTGCGGAGTTCGGGACTCTGACGTTGAGCCAACCAACGGTATCTTGAGGTCCTGGACGGCCATGACTATTTCCGACTCATAAATTCAGCGCTAAAGTCTTGTGTACTCACAAAACCGAGCGCTTGTGGTCTTTTATCATTCTCACCAAATAACAAGAAAAGCGAAGAGGTATAGGGTGGCTTTTCAGGTGCATGCACATTCAAACTTTTTTCGATTTGCCGAATGCAGCTGCTGTGGGTAATCAGGATCAGGTTGTGTCCTTTACGCTTAGTTTCAACCGACTTTTGAAGCATGATGCCTCGGCAAGACGCAAGCCACTCCTGATCTTCAATTTCATGGTTAAACATGAAGTTGGCTGTCTGCTTGGTCCTCGTCAGGGGGCTGGTAAAAATATCTGTCTTATCAAGACCGAGCTTTTGATATTGCTCGCCCAACCCCACTGCAACATCCTTACCCCTTGTAGTAATGCCATCTGGGGCATTCAGGCAAGAAGCACTCGATTGATCGCAGCGCTCCGCGTGGCGAATGAGAACAATAATATTCCCATTGTTCCATGCTGATTTTAGATTGGTAATTTCCAAGGGCGTACTGTGAGCAAGGTTGGGCAGTCGAGGCGTTCTGAATAAAAAGTAGGCTCCTATGATACAAAGCACTATGACGAGAATGAAAACAGAAAAAAGGGCTTTTTTGCGGCGCCAATTCAACCCAATGAAAGACAACGGCATAAAGCTAGACCCCATTAAAAGTGTGGCTGATTCAGCCGAGAGTTTGCCTGAGGGACCGTGAAGAAACCATTTGTTTGTATGTCTGAAAAGGTGATTTATGACGGCGAGCGAGGATCTGATTGATTGGAACGGCCGCTGGAAAATCACTAACGGCGTCGTGTCTTGCCGATCCTGCCAAGCACAGCAGAAAGAAATTGATCGTAGTGAAGCGTTCGTCCATTCCTCAGCTTGTGGCTACTCGGGACAAAGGCGTAACCCGTGGGATGACTTGGACTCGATCTGCAAAAAGTTCGGTCGCACCATCTAGCAGGTAGTAGGCCCATATGCCGCCAAAGAATCTATTTGCCCGCCTCAGCAGTTCATGGCATAGGTCGAGATTGGTCACGCAAGCAACCTTGAATACTTAACCAGTAGAAAACTCTCAGTCTGCCGATGGTGCGTAGCTACCTGCCGCCCGCCCATCCAGAACAGGCAGCGGGTCAATCTTTGGTGCGTTAAGAAACGTAGCCCACGCCTCATACGCCAGCTTCTGGCGATTGGTAGCGTCAATCCACGAATCGCCCTCTACCTGCCGTGCCGCTACAAGCATCATTAAATGGGTGGTTGCGGCGTCAAGCTGGAGCAAAAGCTCGTGAGACTGGAAGCGAAAATCGTCTAGGTTGCTCATCGGAGTCGTACCCCCATCAATGACGTGACCCGGAATTACGAGCCGTTGTTCCTATCGGTTTAGTGTGACATCAGTTTCATAATGGCGTTAATCCGAAGGACAATCGGCTGCGTTGTAGGCCTGTTACCAGATCAGGGGAACGCCTACCTCGACTCTAATCAGGGCGTTCGCACAAAAACAGGAGACTGATATTCGATTTCTGCCTGTCGCCACCGTCAGCTATGGGTCGATGGCAACCCTTCGTGTAAGGCGCTAATCGGCCAGAAGCGGTCATAGCCATGCTTCACAGTACGTTGCCCAGCGAGTCTGGCTACACCGAGGATGCGATTCGCTCAAAGATCCGCGACGGGATCTGGCGACTTGGAGAAATATGGATCAAGGCTCCGGATGGCAGGACGTTAATTGATGTGGAAGGATATGAGTCATGGGTACTCGACCAGACGGCTCTCTCAGTACGCATGTCCAATTTTGTCGGGCTCGTGGTGCTCTTCATAGCCGGTTGGATTCTCTCGATACGCTGGCGTAAAACCGTCGCATGGCGGGTTTGCGATGGCAGTCATCGGCCTGTTGCTGATCACTGCGATCATAGCGCTTGGCGGGTGATGGTGTTGGCGATTCAGTTCGCAGGCACGGTGATCACAGGTGCTTGCGAAGGCTCGCCTGTTTCGGCGAGCGAGAACAGCACGAGAATGAACAAGAACTTGGATTTGGATTTCATATCGCGGTCATCGATCCAGAACCAATAGTCTCGATAGTGCACAACGGTATACGCATCGGCGGGTCGTTGCGCGCTCGAATAGATACGCACCAGCGGATCGTCCCATGGGCTGGGGTGCCTGGGCGCCACAGGCGCGGGGCTTGCACGGCCCTCCTGCACATGCTGGGGGGAGCCTTGATGGTTGCGGCGAGCTCCACGAAAATTTCCGACATGGAGCGCGTCAACAAGGCGATCTCGGTATCGCTCCTGAACACCATACCGAAGGTCAGCGTCAGTTCATCCGTGTCGGGGCGCAAGCGAAGGATCTCTCGTACAGCACGGCGATCGCTCTCGACATCATCGGGGACGTCCCGCTTGATCATGACCAGTACGTTTTCATCGTTCATGCGTGGATCGATTCGTATCCCCAGCGACTCGGAACGCTGTATCCGTCTTAATGCCTCAAGCAGCTCATAGAAACGAGGATCGGCAGCACGCGTGCGTGCCGGTGATACCGAACGGTTGTAGACACCATTAGCGGCTCGGGTGGTCAATTGCTGCACGCGATCGACCGGGTAGCCGGCTTGAATAAGGGAAAATACGACCGCTGGGGATAACGGGCTCAGCAGGTAGCGGGAGAACTTCTCCCCGGACAGCGGTGTGTAGCTGATTGTCGGACGATCCGTATACACGCCCGATGCTCCTATGGCCTGGCTATTTCCGTCGCTGGGGAATCCTGAAAACCAGCCGGCTGCGAGGTTGACCTGGCTCTGCATCGCGCTTGAGCTGATGACCGAGGAGACTTCCAGATACACCGGAGCATCTCCGTAGCGCAACTTGACGATATTGAGCAGTGTCTGTTCTTTCCAGGTCGAGGCAATGACTGTGCTGTAGTCTGTGCGGTCACGCTGAATCGAGGTTGGCCCCATCGTTCCGCACCCGGCGACGTAGCAGGCACCGACAACGAGTGCCACCAGGCGGGCACGGCCAGGCAGGTGCCTGACCTTCGACGCTGAAGGTTGGTGATCCATGGCTTTGCCTCATGGAGCATTATTTTGTGGCACCTGGTAAGGGTGTTTGGCGCACGAGGCAAAGGCAACACCATGGATCGGCTTCATCAGTCTTCTTCTCTCAGCGCATTGATCCGCCCTGATTTTTCTGCGGCCACCAGCACGGCATGATCCTTTGCATTTTGATCGGCATAGGCGATGGCAAATTTTCCGGTGGCCTGGTCGAATGAGTCCGTCTTGCCCAGATAGCCACTAATGAGCGCCGCATCCCCTGATTTGGCGTGGGCACGGGCCAGGGTAAGACCGCACCATTCGGCGTACATCTTCATTCGTGCGGCGGATACGCCTTCGATGGGCGCTGACATTTTCATGTCTCGCAACTGGCGTACAAAGAAATACCGGCCGTTTTGGCTGCGTGTCCAGCCCAAAAAGATGTCGCTGGAGGATTGCATCAGACGCTGCCCCGTGACTACGCGCTGCCCTTGGTTCTCGTAGTCGCTCTTGCCTGCATAGGGCGCCAGTACCGAGGGACAGATCAATTGCCCCACTACTCAACAACTCTGACGACGAAACTGGACGACGCAATTCCGATCGGCCCCGGGCGCGACGGGAATCAGATCTTCAGGCAGTCCCCTGCATCGACTCCTAAGTGACCTTTCAGTCACCCACGACCAGCTCTACCCCCAAACCAAAGAACGCCTTTTGACGTCCCTTTGTACCCAAATCTGCAAGCAACTAGGCCACTCATGACTGCGCACCTCACAGGAACACTGGCAGGAAAAACGGTTAGGCGTCTGGGCTTCGGAACGATGAGGTTGACCGGGACGGGAGTCTGGGGCGAACCGGCTAGTGAGAAGGATGCAGTGACGGTTTTGCGGTCAGCGGTAAACTTGGGGGTTCAGCACATCGACACTGCCGATGCATATGGCCCATATGTCGCAGAAGATCTGATCCGCAAAGCGCTCTTTCCCTATTCGGATGATCTGGTGATCGCAACAAAAGGCGGATTCACCCGACATGGTCCTGGACTCTGGGTACCCTGTGGGGTGCCTGCCTATTTGCGTCAGTGTGTAGAGCTCAGCCTCCGTCGGCTACATGTCGAAGCAATCGACCTCTACTATCTGCATCGCGTCGACCCGAACATTCCATTGGCGGACCAAGTCGGAGAGCTGGAGTTGATGCGGCAGGAGGGCAAGATCAACGCGTTGGGGTTATCCAAAGTCGACTTAGCGCAAATCCAAGAAGCGAAACTTACTGCCCCGATTGCCGCGATTCAAAACAGTTTCAGCCTGATCAATCATGATGAGTCAGGAGCTGTCGTCGACTGGTGCCAGCGCAATCATGTTGCATTCGTGCCTTATGCCCCCTTAGGCGCCGGCAAGCTCGTTACCGCAGGAGAAAGTGTAGGATCTATAGAGGCACTTTCGTGGTTACTACACCGTTCACCTACGATTTTTCCTATTCCGGGGACGTCACGACTGGAGCACCTGCAGGAAAACCTACGAGCAGATTTGTTATGACACCCATCGCGGTGGGTCTACTACATTCAATAGAAGAGCTCGAAAATTGAGAAACTGGCTAAAAACGGTTTTATTTGTCTCATCCTTCTCCCCCGCACTTTTAGTGATTGGAGGTGTCCGGTATTACTCAACTGGAACAATAGACACTTTAACTATTCAGCTCATCATCACTTCAATATTAGGAGTCGCATTGCCGTTTTTAATTCTCGCCTGGTTGAGAGCGGAGGCGGAAAGCATAAATTTTAAGGCCAAAAAAGTAGAATCAGCGGACTATTTCTTACTTGTTTTTATCGCGAGCTATTTGGCCCCCATCGCAATAAAAATAGTCGAGATTGATTTTACAATGATCTTATTGTTTATTTTCGTGACATTTATTGTAGGATGGCTTATTTCAAACATACCATCCCACCCAGTGCTTTATTTGTTTAAATACAGATTTTACAAGATCGAATCTGATGACGGCATGGTTTACACACTAATAACCAGAAGACAAATACTAAGCCCAAAAAATGTAAAGACCGTAAAAAAAATATCTAACGGAATGTTAATGGAGTAATACCGTAATGCTAAATCTTTTTGCGCTAACAAATGATCCAGCCAAGAGAATAGTAAAGTTTAATCTATCAAACCCAGTACAGACCGACCTGACTAGGTATATCAAAGACCAAGAAGCAGTGTTTGATGAGGCAGAGCAAGAGATAGCGTTCGACGGCAAGTACAAGCCCGACCCAGGCGAGGTATTGCACATTGATAACTATGATGACATTGATGATTTAAAATCGGCAATAGAAAACCCGTTAGGTGTGGACGAGGTAGAACCAACCGAAGAGTTTTTCAATGAGATAAAAGCACTCTTTACTGGTTACACTAATCAAGCCGGGCACATCAAAGTTTTAGTGCAAAACTTTGATCGCAGAAAAATTATATCAACCAATGGTCTTTCTATATTTCACTCTGCCAATGTGTACAAGAAAATTGAAGGCATAGGCTTAACCGTTGATTACAAGCTTGCCGCGACATTAGAAGAGGGACACCTTAAATTCTTTAGTTTTCATGCTGCTCGGCAAATATTCGATCTAAGTGAATATTACAAAGTCGCAACAGACGATGACGTTAAAGACTTTGCGGCATTAGACATTATCAAGGCGACAAGTACTGAACATCTTCTTGAGCTTTCTGACTCCTGGGTAAGAAGAAAGATTTCCCTTATCCAGCAAAGCGGCATTCTTCAAAATGTCCCACTTAACGAAATGAAAGCGGTCGCAATTGAGTTCAACATTCCATTCAATACAATTATAGAGGGTGTAACAGAGGTAATAGCAATCCCTAACAACAAGTCAGACCTGAAAAAACTTTTGAGATTTCTGGACGAGGATTACTATAAATCTCCACTTTCAAAAACAAACTTCATAACAAACTCAAAGCGCATTGCTGACATTCCAGCTTAGTGCTAAATATTGGCCGTTTTTGCCTAGGCCGAATTAAACATTTCAGAGCGGATTCAACGGCTAGAAACAATTACGTTTTTACTCAAGCTTCATATCTATATGATCAAAAACACGCTGGCAGATTCACGTGCCAGCACAAGCTTGAACGCATTGCCTGGAAAAAGTGATAGATATTTCTTTCCTCACCTTGTTACGGCCTGTATCCAAGGTTGCAGGAAAAAGGTCTGCACGATACCCTCCCACCGTCGCTGCCAATTCAGCGACCGGGTGTGGAAACCCGTGTAATTCAAGGCGCAACAGCGCCCCCATCACGTCTGCCGGCGCTT
>LNAP01001679.1_pt1 | contig 23137 bp, 22 predicted proteins | sample 602601 | NCBI WGS metagenome assembly LNAP01 (sample SAMN02440304, study PRJNA202911) | soil metagenome | biome: Subtropical and temperate rainforests or woodlands; isolation source: soil samples (1 kg each in a 20% v/v slurry with milli Q water) were... ...
CGCATCTGTTCATTGAGGATATACCCATGAAACGCGAACTATTGCAGAGTTGTCTGATTGCGTGCCTGTTGACGATGACACCTGCCATCGTGCAGGCACAGAATTCAACAAACGAGCCGGAGGCGGGGACCACCATGGGGTCCGGCGAGGTGGATGCCGGCAAACTCATCGGCAAGAATGTCGTGGACGTCCAAGGCAACACGGTGGGCGAAATCGACAGCGTGCTGGTGAACGAAAAGGGCAAGGTCGATGCCGTGGTCCTGGATGTCAGTTCTTTCCTGGAGAGCAAGAAACTGATCACCGTGCCTTGGACCGATCTCAAGACCAACGCCCACGGCGAGATTACCTCGTCGCTGACCAAGGAAGTTGCCAAATCGGCCAGTGATTACAAATACAAGAGCGATGATGCCCGCGGCAAAGTCCTGACCCGGTCGGGCGATGTCTATACGGCGAAGATGGCCGATAGCGGCGAAGTAACCTCGACTTCCACCAATACGACGGATGCCGCAGCCGGTGCCAAGACCGCGATGAAGAATAATGACGGCTCGCTGAATGCCAGCCAGATCATCGGCTTGAAAGTAACCGATGCCCAGAATCAATCCGTGGGCGAGGTAAGCGAAGTGTTGCTGGGCGAGAACGGCAAGGTCGATGGCGTCGTCGTCGATGTGGGCGGCGTTCTTGGCGTCGGCGCCCATCCGGTGCGGCTCGGCTGGAAAGACCTGCATCTGATGGAAAAAGACGATACACCTACCGGCATGGTAAAAATGACTGTGGATGAGCTGAAGGCGATGCCGAAGTATCAGACGGCGGCCGACTGATCATCGATCGATTGATGGAGAAGAAATGCAACGGGTGCCATGGGTGCCCGTTGCATTTTGCTCGTTGACCTCGGACGTTACTTTCTGGCCTCGACATCCAGAAGCTCGCTGACTAAATCCAGCAATCTCTGTTCGTCATAGGGCTTCGACAGAAAGCAGTTATGGCCGGGATTTACTGGCAAATTTCCCTCGGGGACTGCTGTCAGAAGAATAATGGGGATGGTTATGCCGGCCTTCCGGATGCGCTGGATCATCTCGAGGCCGTGCATCCTGGGCATCATGTAATCGGTGATGATCAAATCCGGCGGCTGTTCAAGCGCACGTTCAAGCCCTTCCCGTCCATCCGACGCGATGGCGACATGATATCCGGCTTCCTCAAGCGCATAAGAAAGCGGCATCGCGACAAGCGCCTCATCCTCGACGATGAGGATACGGTGCATCGCGTTACGCACTTGCACCGGTGCCTGCCGAAAGCTTGGGATTCGCGCCAAAGTTCAAGCCTGTTTCGCCAATATAGATCTCACGCGATCGAGTATCGAAGCTGCTGTCCCGGAGCTTCAGAACGGATAGGCGTCGCCTGAGCAGATCGTCTTGCAGGGTGTAATTCAGCACCAGCAAATTATCGATCATGGCGGAGATTTCATCCGACGGCAATTTGTCGGGGAGGAAGACCTGGCGTAATTCGCTGGTATAGATGGAGGTGACGCCGAGGTCGCGGAAATGGTTGTTAAGGGCATTCAGGAAGCCGGGCAGGCGCTCCGACGGTACAAGCGAGTCGCGAAGGGCAACAACGCCGTCCACAAAGAGCCGTTTAACGCGCCGTGAGCGAACCTGCTCCAGGAGCACATGTCCTATTTCGTCAACGATGTTTTCCGTTGGCGGATACCAGAGAATTTCCAATGCACCGGTCCCGATCAGTCTATCGCAGTCGATACCGATTTCCTTGGCCTTCACACATATCCGCATCGGTGTTTCATAGAAGCTCAGCATCAGGGCCGGTTCCGCCGGTGTCGCGCCGGCCAGGAAATGCAGGCCCAGAGTGGTCTTGCCCGAACCGGTAGGTCCCATGACCAGGGTCGCAGAGTTGACGGGGACGCCGCCATTCAACATGAGATCGAGACCCGGAATGCCGGAATTGATGCGGCTGGTGGCAAGATCGGCGCGCGGCGTACGGCTCAACGTGGTTTCGAGCCTGGGGAAGACCTGTAGACCGGCATCCGAAATTCGGAAAGAATGTTTACCGCGCAACATGCTGCCGCCACGTTGCTTGTAAACCTGCAAGGTGCGATAGGCCATGAAGCCACGCATCTCATCCTGCAGGGAAATCCAACCATCGACCATGGTGTGTTCCGGCGATGCCGGATCGTGGTTCTGATGTGTCAGCAGCAGGAGCGTGCAATCCGCGGCATTGGCGATGCCCCGCAATTCGTGAATAAAGCGGCGATAGTCATGATCCGTGTCGGTTGATGCACGTGCCGCAAAAACGCCGTCAAGCACCACGGCCGTGGCAGACTGCCGCCGAATTTCGGCATAGACCAGCTTCATCAACCCTGACAACCCGTCCTGGTGCAGCGTGTTGAACGCGCTGACATAGCTCAGCCGATCCGGGATGACGCTTTCATCGAAGAAGGCGAGCTCTCGCATATAATCCAGCATCCGATGATGCGATTCAGCCAAGAGACTGATGTAAAGTGCCCGCCCGCCCGTCCGTGCATGGCCGAAGCAGAACTGGTTCGCCAGGATGGTCTTTCCCGCGCCCGGCGGTCCTTGCACGATATAGGCGGAGCCGCGCACGAAGCCGCCTTGCAAGATTGCGTCGAGCCCATCCGTTCCTGTCGAGTAGCGCTCCAGTCGTTCTTTTGGCACTGATTTATACCCTCCGGTGACTCAATCAATTTGCCAGATTGATTGTTGTTCCTGGGAAGGATCTCAATACAAATCTTTTAAGACAAGGGATTTATGGGGGCGGCCAGAGTCGTCTTTCGGCAGCGCTCTCTCCAACGCCCCTGTGACGATAAGACAATCCCTTGCAGCCCGGCGATGGCATATGAGGGTGTGTGTTGAGGACGTTCAGGTGAGGGGGCTGCCGGGCTGCATCGTCAGTTACACAAGATCATTCCTTGGTACGACGACGATATGCTGGTGCAGGCGATTCGTCGCCTTGATCAGCCAGGCCTGGAAACTCACCTTGATTCTCGAAGGCCTCGGCCGGCTCGATGGGCTCGCCATACGGACCGGGCTCGGTCATCGCTTGCAGGGGATTCCGGATGGTCGTTGACTCCAGATTCTCTTCTTGAGCCACGAGCTCGCGAGCCCGGTCCCAGAACTCCTCTTGCTGTCCTTCCGGCCGACCTGCTTCCTCCCACAACGCATAAGCGCGTTCACGAATTTTCTGCTCGTCCATCGTGACCTCCTGATCGCGTGTCCGTTGCCTAACTGAACATCAGTGGTTTTGTTCCGCCAGGCTGATCACGGACACGCGCCCGACGTGGGGCTGTCACTTACCGGCGTGGCGGTCCGAGAGGCGCGCAATGGTTGCAAATCGTCTGGACGGTCTCTTCGCGACACTGCCGGACAACGTGTCGCTTGCTCACTCCATATTAACGGTCAGTGAGGTATAATCGGATAGAACCTATGGAGGGAAACATGGGCACGAGCAGTCACGTCAATGAGGCACTCTATGAAGCCATCCGGATGCTGGTGACGGATAACGAACTGGACGAGAAATCGGATGCCTACGAGATCGCGATGCAAGTCGTCGACCAGGGCTTGGACACGCTTTCCCAGCGGCAGCGCAATATCTACGAAACCAGAATTGAGGCCTTGCTGCAGCGTCGCAGCCATTAATCAGGAAGGAAATCATTCCTGAGGTGTCGATAGGGGCGTCCCTCAGACGAGTTTGCGGATCCAGCGAAACGCGTCGAATTTTCGCCGCGGCAGACGTTCGGCCAGATACGGATCGTCGTCATCACGCAGATATGATGGCGCCACCAAGGAGGATGTGCGGCCGCGTGAACGGCTGCCGTCATAGCTTCGCTGGGCGCTCGGCGCAAATTCGTCTTGCCAGGATAAATCCTGGTCGCGGTCCGGGATGTATCCCCGGTCCCGGTCCATCGCGGGTATATCATAGGAATCGTTGTCAGCCGCCAACTCAGGCGCCATCTCCGGCTCCGCTGCCTCGACGGGTTGCGGCTGCGGTTCTGCCTGGCCGAATGACTTGCTCGTGAGGTCGATCAATTCGTCACGTGTGATGTCGGCTGTGGTTCGCGCCATTGCCTGGAGCCCGCCTTGCTCCCGATCCCGGATGACGGTGAGAACCAAATCGATATCGATCGTCGGCTTGCCTTCGGCAAACGCATAGACCAAGGCCATATCGCAGATGGAATTGATCAATCGGGGAACGCCGTCGGTGAAATAATAAAGGGCGCCCATCGCGAAGGGGTCGAAGATCTCGCGCCTGGCGCCGGCGACGGAAAGTCGGTGGCGGATATAGGCGCAGGATTCTGCAAAGGTCAGCGGCGAGAGATGATAATGCACCGAGATGCGCTGGGCGAATTGCCGCAATTCCGGCCGCTTCAGATTTTCCAGCAATTCGGGCTGACCGACCAGGATGATCTGAAGCAGCTGATCCTTGTCGGTATTGATGTTCGACAGAAGGCGCAATTCCTCGAGCGCTTCAATCGTTAAATTTTGCGCTTCATCGACAAGCAGGACAATTTGATATCCTGCGCCGTATTGCTTGACGAGATAACTCACAAAAGCTTGATAGCGCGTCGCCTTGTCTGTCGCCTCGGCTTTGATGTCAAACGCCTGCAGAACCCATTGCAGGACGTCACCAAAGGACACATGGGTATTGGAAATAACCCCAATGACGGTCTTGCGATCGACTCGCTTCAGGAAGCGGCGGATGATCGTCGTCTTACCGGAACCGATCTCACCTGAAACGACCACAAAGCCTGTCTGGCCGGTAAGGCCATATTCCAGCATGCTCAGCGCCAAAGCATGCTTCGGGCTGAGATAGAGGAAGGCCGGATCTGGCCGCAAGGTGAACGGGCGTTCAGCAAGGTCGAAAAATGACTCATACATCTCAAGTCAGCCTAGTGAATGCAAGGATCTGATCGTCACTATAGGGCGGCATTGAGCACCGTGCCAATTAAGTTATGCTTCGAGAGCAGATCCCGGGCGCGGTTGAGTTCATGCGCCCGGGTGGTTCCATCGCGAACCACCAGAAGAGTCGCTTCGATCGATGGCAGAAATCCGATTGTGTCGGCGACCGTCAGAACCGGTGGCAGATCATAGATGATCAGGCGATCAGGATAGCGGTTCCTGAGCTCATTGGCCAATTGCGACATCTGCGGCGATGCCAGGAGCTCAGCGGAATTGGCGATGCGGCCCGCGGCCGGGAAAATTGATAATCGGTCGATTCCGGGATTGATGAGACAGTCGGAGATCGACGCCTGGCCGGTCAGATAGTCGCCAAGGCCGATATCGGGTTTCAAGCCGAGACAGCCTGCAATGCCTGGATTGCGCAGATCGGCATCAACCAGGAGAACCGTCCGACTCACATCCATTGCAATGGCAATGGCAAGATTGACTGCCGTCAGCGTCTTGCCTTCTCCATGCCTTACGCTGGTAATACCGAGCGATGTCCTGTCTTCGCCAAGAGCTTGGAAGACACGTGCGCGCAGTGACCGATAGACGTCGGTGAGAGGACGATGCATTTGCGCCACAATGACGCGGTTGGCCTCCAGAACCGGCAATGCCAAATTGACGATCTTGGTCCGGGTATATGTGGCGGGGGCGGAAGGCATGGCGCGTGCAGCGGCGCCATTGCGAGATTGGGTATGGCCGACGCGGGAACGCTGCTCTCTCGCTCTGCGAAGCGCCAGATCTATATGGTCCATGAGTCACACCATATCTCGCCGTGAAAGGTTTCGTTGTGATTGTACTGCATAGCGACAACACGCTCCACTTCTTAGAAGATGCCAAAGCGGTGCCGCAATGCAGCCCACAGGACATCCAAAGGTGCGACATAGAGATGGAGATAGGTAAGGATCAAGGCACAAATAAGGCAGCACAGGAAGACGATGGACATCGCGGACAGTACGCTCCTGAAGCTCTCTCCGGTCGTTCGAATGACCGGCACGACGGCAAGAGGCCGCTGCCCCAGGATCGTCGCAAGTTGCTGCGATCCGTGAATGCGTCCGTCCATGATCTCCGAGAGGACGACAACGGTTATCCCGCCGACAATGGCGAGGAAGAAACCGAGCGTCAGGATCATCCGGCTATCCGGCTTCATCGGCCCCATAGGTTCCAGCGGCGATTCGATCAATGATAGTTTTTCTTCCGCAGGGTCGAATGCCGCATTGTTGGCAGACTGGGCTTTGATCCTCTTGCTGATGACGTCCACATATCTGGCGACCGCATTGTCATAGTCGCGCTTCAGGGCAAGATAAGAGCGCTCGATCTCGGGAGCCCTCTGCAGACGTTTCTCGATTTCGGCGCTTGCCTCTTCAACTGCCCGCTGTTGATTCTCCATCGCGCTGATCTCGCTCGTGACGCCGGCGATCTCGGACTGAAGTTGGAGATAGGCGGGATTGTCCGTTGCTTTTGAGGTCCGTCGAGCGGACGTCGCCAGCTGTGTCTGGGCGGCTTTCAATTCCCGATTCAATCTGATGATTTCGGGGTGCTTCGCGCCGTATTTTTTCGAGGCCGCCTGGAGATTGGCTGTAAGTTTCTGAATCTGGAATTTAAGCGCGTTGATATCGGTTCGATCTGCAACGCCGCCTATGGCTTTGGTCGGGATATATGGGTCGGTCTGAATGAGCTGAGCTTGCAAGGCCTGTTGATGTTCGCGGAGCGGCTGGATTTGATGCGCGATTTCCAGGAGCTGACTTTGAGCGCGATCCATGAGCTGGGCATTGGTCGGCAGATCCTCCGGCAGAGAGCCTTCGTTCCTGATCATGAACTTGCTGAGTGCGTCCTGCAGATTCAGCATCGTTGTCTGCAGGCGTTGCGATTCGCCGCGGAGAAATCCGGCAGTGCCGGCCGTTTGTTCGTCGTGGGCGCGTTGTGTTTCCGCCAAATAGAGCGCGGTGAGTTCGTTGGTCACGCGCTGGGCGGCTTGCGGAGTTTTTCCGTCGAATGACAACGTGAACGTGATGGCGGCTTGTCCCGGAAGACCGTTTTTGGGATCAGTGGCATTGGCGCTGACGACGTCCAGATTGATCTTGCCGCGCATATGGTCGACGATAAGATTCATCGGCCGATATCGCCGGGCATCGGCATAGAGATTGAACTTGTCGATGATGCCGATAAGGTTCTGGGTCGTGATGACGCGCTCCTGGATCGCCTGCAGCCGCTCTTTCGCAAAAGCCGGCATCGTCGATTTGACGAAGTCAGCAGGCATGCCGGAATCTTCGATGAGAATGGTCGCGGAAGACCTGTAGGTTGTCGGCCACAACATGGTTGCGGCAACGGCGATCATCATGATCAGGAAGGCGGCTGCCAGCATGGGCCATTTGCGGCGGCGCAGGATCGCGAAATAGTCAGGGACATGAACCAAGTTGTTGATGGCAACATCAGTCATGCTGTCGGTTCCGTTTTTTGATTGTGCTGCGCGAAGGGTGAAAGAGGCCGTCTGTATCGACGGTCGATTTCATGAGCGAACCGACCTGATAGGGCGTCCATCAGCATGTCGATGACGGATCCTGGCGCCCGGGGCGCGTGCGACTTGCGCAGCATTGGCGTGTTTTTCATCGGCGACGGTATGCGAGAGTCCGCCCTCCTTGAAGCGGGCAGATCCCGGCGGGACAAATGTCACGCGCCAGCCCCCACAATTGCCTGATCGACAACCATGACTCACTGGTATTGGCCGCCCCCATAACCGGTCTCCTGCCGATGATATCGAAAGATAGCCGGTCCGGGCGAACCGTGGCGTCATCCATATGGGGTAGGCCGCCGATAAATAATCCGGCTCACGGGCGGCAAGGCGCGGGGAGAGAAGCCCGTGGAGCCGGCTGTTTCCGCCAATTCAACGGCCTCGCCGGCTTTTTTAAATTGCTGTGACAACCGGCGACAGTCGGCGGACAATTTACGGTGCCGTTTTTTCGAAAATATCCGAGCCCGCCAGGATCGACTGCCAAAGATCCTGCGGATCGTCGATCCCCTGCGCCAATTGCCAGAGCGTGTAGATGTAGGGCGCGCCGTTCGGATCCGCCAGGACCTTGCCTGTCCAGGCCGTCACTGAGGCGAAGGTCGGCTGCCAGTTCACGGTAAACCCGATGCTGTCGCCGGCAATCGTTCCGGTAAGGGCGCCATCGACAGGACCATGATTGGCACCGACCGCGCTACGGTAACGGCCGTTGAACATCGAATTCTGTACCTGATCGATGACCATGACCGAGCCCAATTCGTTTACCCAGCTTCCGACCAGGTTTACGGGGACACTCTGGATGGATGAGAACGATGTCAGGTCTTTCTTGCTGACTGGCATGATTGCACTCCCGTCTCGCTATCGTTCATCGGCAATGCGATTCCAATTGGGCGCAGTCAAAAGGTCGGCCAGGACATATGTCGCCATGCCGTCTTTCGAGGGAATATTGTTATAAAACAACAATATATACGGGAATACAATCAAAAATCAGATTGTGAATGCCCTTGATGCGGCGAGGTTGCCCCGCCGCAATATCTTCAATCTTAGGTTTACAGTCCGTTATGGTTAATTTGCGGTGTTGGGATCGGGTTTATCTTCCTGCCGGTTAGCGATCTGGTAACTATCTGGATTGCAATCTGATGGAATCACACCGGATCGGCTTCAGGTCCGGCCACAAAAAATGTCAATTCGGGATCCCATCATGATCAGTCTTCGTATCGGCCAGAGAATCAGCCTCGGCTTCTGCCTGGCGATTGCCAGCCTCATGGCCCTGTCGGCGGTCAGCCTGGTCGGCCTGCATATGATCAACGGCACCTATGGCCTCGCAACAGCGAGTTCGGGCGCGGCGCTGGCGGCGGCTGACCTGGACGGCGATCTGATCAAGGACGGATCCGCTTTGAAGGACTATCTGAGCCATGCCGACGGGACCTCTGCCAAGGTTGTCCAGGAATCCATGGCGAATACGGCTAAGGCGGCTGCCCGCCTGCAGTCACTGACCGCGGGCTCGGCCTATGCGGAAAGTGTCGGTGCGGTGGTGAAGCAGCAGGCGGACTTTGTCGCCGGCTTTCAGGCGTTGCATACCGTTGTCGCTCGCCGGAGCGGCGCGCGCGATGAACTCAGCCTCAAAGTGGGCGACTTGACCACGGCCTTTACAACGCTTGCTGAAAAATCTGCGTCGACGGGCAGCCTGGGAACGATCAAGGCATCCCTGGATGCTTTCTCATCCTTCTCGTCGCTGACCGCCAAGGTGGCTGCCTTCATCGCGGCCGGTGCGGCTGCGGATGAACAGGCGGCGGATGCCGAGCTGAAGAATCTGACCGACCAGCTGGTCGGCTTGAAGACGCGGGCGATCATGGGCGGGCTCAGTGCCGAATATGCCGATGTCGACAGCAAGATCGGGGACTTCAACACCTCTTTTGCGGCGGTCCGGGCGGCAACGGCCGACCAACGCAAGCAGGAAGCGGTCTTCCTGCAGATGACGACACGGATCCTGGGACAATCAGCTCGGCTGCGCGAGCAGTTCGATACCGATTTTGCCACCTCGAACGAAACGCTCAAGAGTGCCATTTCGCGTATCACGTTGTGGGTTGTCGCCATTTCCGCGGCCGCGGCGCTGGCGGCTGTCTTGATTGCCTGGCTGGTCAGCCGCGGCATCACGCGCCCCATCCGGGCGATCACCGAGGTGATGGGTCGGTTGGCCGACCGTGACTGGTCGGTGGAGATTTTCGGCGTCACCCGCGGCGATGAAATCGGCGCCATGGCCAAGGCGGTGCAGGTCTTCAAGGAAAACGGCCTCGCCGGTGAAAGGATGCAGCGCCAGATCGAAGAAGAACGGTCCAATGCCGATGCCGCCAGGCGGACCGAATTGCGGCAATTCGCCGATCGTTTCCAGGATGCCGTCGGCAATGTGGTCGAATTTGTGGCCAAGGCAGCCGGCGAAATGCAGGAACTGGCCGAACAGCTGATGGGCAATGTCGAATTGACCAAGAGCCGCTCGGCTTCGGTCGCCACGACATCGCAAGAAGCGGCCGGTAATGTGCAGAACGTGGCTGCCGCCGCCGAAGAGCTATCCGCCTCGGTGCACGAGATCGCCCGCCAGGTGACATCCTCCAGTCAGATCACGGTCCAGGCAGTGAGCGAGACCGAGCGGGCGGATACCCAGGTCCAGTCGCTGGCCGAGGCCGCGGAGAAGATCGGCAGCGTTGCCCGCCTCATCGGTGAGATCGCCTCGCAGACCAATCTGCTCGCGCTCAATGCGACGATCGAAGCCGCACGGGCAGGCGAGGCCGGCAAGGGATTTGCCGTCGTCGCTTCGGAGGTCAAGAATCTGGCGGCCCAGACCGCCAAGGCGACCGAAGAAATCGGCGCCCAGATCTCGGCCATCCAGAATTCCACCAATGATACCGTATCGGCCATTCGCGGCATCGGATCGACCATCAACCGGGTTAACGAAATCGCCCAATCCGTGGCGACGGCGGTTGATGAGCAGGGGGCGGCCACGCGGGAAATCGCCCATAGCACGCAACAGGCCTTCAGCGGCACGCAGCAGGTGGCCGGCGATGTCGCCGATATGTCAGAGGTGGTGACGGCCAGCGGCAACGCCGCGGCGCATGTCAGGCGTGCCTGTGCGGAGCTGGCCGAGCAGACATCCGTCTTGCGCCAGGAAGTGGATCGCTTCCTGACGCAGGTGCGGGCTGCCTAGCGCACCCATTTCAGGCGCATCATCGCCAGCAAGGCGATGATGCAAATGCCGAAGGCCGCGACGATCCGCAATTCCGGCAAGCCGGGACGGAGCAGATGGTCCATGGCGACCAGCGCATAGGCGAAGACCGGCAGGCCCGTATAGAGGCCTATCGGTGATCGCGGCGACTGACCGGGAATGACGCGGAAAACAAGGGAGGTCACGACATAAACGCTCAATGTCGTGACCATCCATCCGACAAAGTTTTGCAGCGGTACGCCGAAATATGCGCCGCCTTGTTCCCAGACCCAGGCTCCCGATCGGGCCATGCCGGGATCCATGACGGTATCCCATGCCGTCATGGCTGCCGAAGCGATGACGGCACGCGCCACGCTGCCCCTTATCGAGGACGGGTCCTCGGTTCCCTGCATCAGGACATGCGACACGATCCAGCTGGCATAGATCATCATGAACCAGGCAAGCGGGATGAGGACCGGGATTGCGCCAAGCCGCAGGCCAAGCCGGTCGCCATAGTGATAGGCACCATAAATGGCACCGGTCGTCACGCCGATTTCCTCGAAGCTCCAGGAGACGATGACGGAGATGCCGAGAAAAACCAGGATACGGCGCCACCCGATAACGGTGGAGCCGTGCAGGATGGAAAATGCCGTGAATATAAAGGTGGATACGATCGTATCGGTTCCCGGCAGCGACAGGCCGGTAAAGGTATTCAGCCAAAGGCAGACATAGCGCGAGGCCAGAAGGGCAAAGAGAAGCGACACCAGAATTCGGCAGACCAGGCAGCGATCGGCCTCAGCTGGCATATAGCGCAATCCGGCATCGCTGTCGGTGCTTTGCATGGGTGACCTTTCCTTTGCTATCGGTGCGATCGCACCTTATGCGGCGTCAAAGGCGAAATCTGTCGCCCAGAATGCAGGCGCTCAACAAAGCCGTCAGCGGGGCCTCCCAAGATGCCTTCTGTGCAACGGTCATCTCGGGAACCTTATCGAGAATCCCGATGATGGCGTTGTGTCGGAGGAAAGGAATTTTGCCGAGCGCCGGTCCCCGAAGCGTGTCCTGCAACAGCTGGTGCAGGCGTCCGCCCGATTGCAAGAAAGTCGGCGGCGCCAGGAAGGGATGCTTCTGACGCTTGTAGATGGTCGTGGTCAAAAGCGGCCGCAGGGCTTCGCGCAGAAGGTATTTCTCCGTCCCATCGTTGATCTTCTGGCGCACAGGAAGCGAGCGTGCGAATTCGACGACACGATGGTCGAGGAAGGGCACGCGGCCCTCGACGGAATGGGCCATTTCCATTCGGTCGGCGAGGATCGACAGAATATATCCCGGTAAGGTGGTGCGATCCCAAAGATAGAGACTCTGATTGACGACGTGGCGCCCCGTCATCTGCCCCGGTACATCCAGATCGTCGAGCAGGCGGTCATAGATGGGCCCCGTCTTGAAGGAGGAAGGAAAGAAGCCAGCAATCTTCTGATAGCTGGCCTCGCGCGCCTCCATCCAGGCCGGGACATAGCCGAGGCGCTTCATGAAGCTCGGGATCGGCTCGACCTCTCCCTCCGCCAAAAGCAGGCCGCGGGAAACGGTGTTCGAATTGACGAGCTCCTGCTGGTATGCGTCGCTACCGCCGGTGCTGCGCGACAGATCCAGGCGGAAATGGGGATATCCCGCCAGGATTTCGTCCGATCCTTCGCCGGTCATGACGACCTTGTATCCGACCTTGCGAACGACGCTGCTCAGAATGAATTTGGCCACACCATGCGCGTTGAAGAAGAACGTCTCGCCATGCCAGACGGCATCGCTGAAGTTATCCGCCAGGCTTGCATCAGTGATCGGGGTGACGCTGAGATCGGCCCCGGTCAACTTTGCCGTTTCCAATGCCATCGGCGATTCATCGTAAGCGTCGTCATCGAAACCCAGCGTAAAGGCCCGGACCGGTGCGTCCGAGTGGCGGGACATCAGGCCGAGGATGGCGGACGAATCCAGACCGCCGCTGAGGTAACAGCCGATCGGCACATCCGCCCGCAGGCGAAGCCGGACGGCCTCATCGAGAACGGCGTAAAACTGCTCCTTATATTCCTGGTCAGAATACCGATCGGCTATCGGCTCGACGGGGAAATCGAAATTCCAGTAGCGATGGAAGGATATGTTATCCGCCGTAGCAATGACATAGTGAGCCGGCGGGACGTAACTGATATGGCGGAATTGGCTATGCCCGGCAATACCGGAGCCGACCGCGAAGGTTTGCAGGAATCCCTCTTTATCCCAGGCGGCTTCGATGCCGGTCGCGTGCAGGGCTTTCACCTCGGAGGCAAAGGAAAGCAATCCATTCTGCTGAGAATAGAAAAGCGGCTTGATGCCGAAACGGTCGCGCGCGGCAAAAAGCGTCTTTTTTCTGTCATCCCATATGACGAAGGCATATTCGCCCCGCAGGTGATGCACGCAATCCGCTCCGTATTCCGCATAGAGATGCAGGATGATTTCGCTATCCGACCGGGTCTTGAAGCGATAGCCGCGCGCTTGCAGATCGGCCCTGATCGCTTCAAAGCCGTAAAATTCGCCATTGACGATGGCATGGAGCGAGCCGTCTTCGTTGGACAGGGGCTGATCGCCCGCCGCCGACAGGTCGAGAATGCTCAGCCGCGTATGTCCCAGCACGGCGCTGCCATCGGGCGACTGCCAAATGCGGCTGGCATCAGGCCCCCGGTGATGAAGGATCTCCAGTCCGCGACGGACGTTTTCAGGGGACGGGTTGTGTTTCCGACTGATGACAGCCACGATTCCGCACATATGACATCCTATTCATGCTGAATTGAATCGACAGGATCGCGCGATCCACACCATTCTTTCGATCAGGGTGTAGCGATGCGCGATTGAGTGATGCTGGCCACGATCGACCGCACCGAAGGCTATCGAGCCGGAATTACAAGCTGGCTACGAGCTCAGAAAAAACCAACTACATCGGTAACAAAGGCCGTGGATATGTGCTGACACGTCACGTGAAGGCATTGAATGCTTTGAAAAAAACTGGCGATCATCTTCGCCTCTTCAAAGCAGCCGCGACGCATGCCACATTTACATCAGATTACGTCTCGGGAGGCCATTGTGATGACAACGGATGCACTGGACAGAAGTCCGATCACGCTCGCTGCTAGTCCCGTTTGGGATGGCGAGGAAGGTCTATTCCGCTTCCGCGCTTTCGGAAATCCGGGAATCCTCGAAGTCGGTGTAACGAGAGAAGGCGGGCTGGCCATCGTGAATGCCCAGGCCTCGTCTGTTGAAGCATGTCAGCGTGTTCTCGCGGAACGCCGCGAACTGATCGAAGGTCGCGCCAACAGCTATATCCGTGACGGTCGAATGCCAAATGAGATCGGCCTTTTCTTCCTCGGTAAGCATGACCTCGGAGAGGACAGCGAGGAAGAGGACGATGGTGATGACAATCTCATCTGATCAAGGCATCACGGAGTTTGTTGCGACGCAACACGAAGAGATGCCGAGGCGATCATTCTGTGCGGCATCCGGGATCAGTCGCCGGTGGCGTCGCCGCTGCTTTTCAGATCCTTCAATCCGACTGTTTCCCTGAGATCCGCGCTGTCGAAAATCGTGCCGGTCAGCGTAGCCCTTGTAAAATCCGCGCCGCTGAGATAGGCGCCGGTAAAGTCCGCAGCCGTCAGATCGGCATCGGTGAAGTTCGCCTTCACGAGCTTGGTGAAATGGAACTTCGCATGCGCCAGACTGGCACCCGTGAAGCGGGCGCCGGTCAGATCGGCCCGTGAGAAATCAGCCCGGATCAAGCCCATGGACTGGTTGCGCATGTCGGCCGAGGCCTTGATCCGCGATAGATTGGCGCCGCGCATGTCGTCCAGCGCGAACCGCGCCATCACCTGCGCACCGCTGAGATTGCTGTCGACGAAGATCGCCGTCTCGTCCGGCTTGGTTTCCATCCCGGCCGATACCACCAGTGTTTCCAGGATCGCATTGGAGAGATCGGCACGGGTGAAATTGGCCCGCATGATCCAGGCCAGATTGAATTTGGCAGCGACCAGTTTCGCATCGGTCAGATTGGCGCCGACCAGTTTGGCGCCGCGCAGGTCGGTACCGGAAAGGTCGGCGCCCGAGAGATCCGCATCAGACAGGTTTGCCTGGCTAAAGTTCAGGTCGCGCAGATCGAGACCGGCCAGCGATTTGCCGGCAAAATCGGCGCCTTGCCCGGCCGGAGTTGCGGCCAGGACCTCGCGCACCTGCCCTGCCGTAAGGCCGGCAGCCATCGCGTCAGATAGCGGGGCGATCAGCAATAAGAGAAGAAGCGGCGCGCCTGGCAGATATTTTGCGAACGATGCCAATGTCGTCTCCCTCTGTTGCTGTGTCGGTGGAGACTTAGTTTAGGCGTCATCCCCCAGGATCACCAGATCAACGGAATGAAGCGATAACGCACATGCAGCATATAGTCGGCATAGCCGTCCAGCTCCGCGATCAGCACATGTTCTTCCATCACGGCGCGGAGGGCGAGGACGGCGATCATGAAGGGCACCAGCAGCAAGCCGTACCAGGAGCCGAGCAGCAGAGGCAGGCCGATAAAGAAGAATAAGGCACCGCCATAAAGAGGATGGCGCACATGGCGATACGGGCCGGTGCTGACGGTGCGCTGGCCGCGCCGCTTCTGAATCTTCACCACCGGTGCGGCAAAGCTGTTCTCACGAAAGGTCAGATAGGCGATATAGACCGAAAGGAAGAGGCAAACGGCGCCGATGCCCTGGATCCAGACAGGGATCTGCGACCATCCCAGACGCTCCGCATCCAGCGCCATGCAGACGATCCAGGCACACCAGAGAAACAGGAAGACCGCCATGAAGACCCGGTCCCAAGGCTTCTGGTCACGCTGCATCAAGGAACCGAGGCGTTCCGCCAGCAGGGCCGGATCATGGCGTGTCAGCCAGAGACCGACTGCCAGGCCGAGCACGCCCATTTCGATCAGAGAAAACCACGCTGCTGGCCAGGCAATGGTGCCGGCGGGCAGAAAGAGCAACACTGCCAGCACCACCAACCAAAGAAACGTCTGCAGGAAGAGCCTTAGCACCATGGCGATCTATCCGCGGCGCAATGCCTCGCTGGTTCAGCGCGGCGGCATGCCGGTGCCCTGGTCATAAGGCGTACCGGCCCAGGGATTCCCGACCGCTCCGGGTGCAGGCAACGGACGATCGAGATTGGGTGCATAGGCATCGTCGGACAACGTGTGGCTCTCGCCGAGGCCGCTGACGGCGCCGCCGCTCTGCAAGGGCGTAAAGGTACCACCGCTGCTGGGAACGGTCAGGCTGGGGACATTTGCGGCACTGCCGAAGTTTTCATCGGAGGGCGGGATCATCGGGGTGGGCTTGCCGGCCCGTCGGTCCAGGCAACGTTGTTTGGCTGCGCCGGCAAAGAAGTCGCAATCGGATTTAGGTGGAAACGTGAGCGAATTTGCCATGTCGCCATCGGCCTGCGCGGTCGCCATTGTCGTGCCCGTCAGCGTTCCCGCCATCAACAGGGTGGCGCAAAGGAGATGAACTTTCATAACAGCACCTCTCTTGTCTAAATATTGCTTTTCTCAATATGGCTCTTCCTGATGCCGGAGCAGGCTAGACGGATGAAATGACTCTGGCTGAGCCGAATCGCCGGACCGGCGCGATCGACGGTTGCCGATCGTTCACCTATCTAGGTGGGGATGCCGGGACGCTCCGGCAATATCCTCCCGGCGCCAGAGGAATGGCCGTCACACTTCAGGAAGATTGTCCAAAGCCGATGCAAGGCCATGCAAGCCAATGCGCACTGGGACTCGTTCGGCGCGGCGGAGTAGCGGAATATATGTCTGATTGAAGATTGCCGTGTCCTATCCGATCCTGACAGCCGAATGTCAGGAAGCTGGCGGATGTTGAGGGCGGAGCACTGCCTGCTCCGGATGGCGTCGAAGCGAATCGGCGCATCCAACCAATTGCTTTTGGAGAGCCTCCCTATGCGTAAGTTTTCTGCAGCTCTGATCGTCCTTGCAGCGAGTGCCGTTGCGGGCACCGCCTCGGCCGCATCCATTTCCGTTCCGAATGTTCCGGCCCAGCCGGTTTATCAGACCGTCGCTGACACCCAGATGATGGTCACGCATACCTATGCCAATCTGCGCGACAAGCCGAGCACCAGCGGCAAGCTTCTTGGTAAGCTGAACAAGGGAACCAAGGTCGACGTTCTCGGCAAGGCAGCCGGCGGCAAGTGGCTGCATGTGAAGGCCGACACCAAGGAAGGTTACGTGGCCGCCAATCTGCTGAAGTGAGCCGCTTGCGAGCTGAAGAAAAAGGGGAGCGCAGGCTGACTGCGATCCCCTATTTCTTATTCAGCCGCAGGAAGAAGCGGATGGTGACGCCAAGCACACAAATGCCGATGAAGAAGCCGGCAAGCGCGCCATAAAGCGCGCCCGTCGCATCCGCGATCATGAAGCCGATCCAGCCAAGGAAGATAGGCAGGATCACGGGCATCAGGAAAGGCAGCAGGATCACGCGGATCTCGCCGTGTCCGCCGCTATTCGTTCGGTGTTGGCGTTGCGGTCTGCCATATCCGCCAGCTTTCCATCAGTTGCCAGACGATCAGGGCCGGTACGCCGATGATCAGATCGCGGCCGCGCCGCACCAGCGAGAGCGCCAGGGAGACATCGGGCGCAATGCCGAACAGCGATCCCAGCGCCACATAGGCGCCTTCCTGAACGCCGAGCGCATTGGGCACCATGAAGGCGAAGCTGCGGATGCCATAGAGCAGGCTGTCGATGACGATGGCGGATGAGAGATCGATATCGATGCCCATCAGGCGCAGGGTGATCCAGGCTTCGATACCGCTGCCGATCCAGCTTGCCAAATGCAGGAAGCTGCAGGAAATCAAGGTCCCGCGGCGACCGTGCAGCTCATGAATGTCGGATTGCACGGAGCTCGACGCGCTCAGCTTGGCGCCCAGCCACTGCTTCATCAGGCGCATGGCGAGGCGTTCGATCAGGCCCGCACCGCGTGCCTGCACGAAAAAGAAGATGAGCGACAGAATCGTCATCAGGCCGATCGCGGCTAGAATCGGCAGCGCAATTCTGTTGTCAGGTTGCAGGGCGGTCAGTAAGGCAAGCCCAAGGGCTGTGTAAACAAGCTGGCCGATCAGTTCCATCGTCAGGTCGACGACCGTCGATGCCGCAGCGAAGCTGCCGGCGATGCCGATGCTGGCCGCCGCGCGCGCGCCCAGCACATAGCCGCCGACTTGCGAGAAGGGCAGAACCTCGCTTGCCGAATCGCGGATCAGGCGGCCCCAGATATAACGATGCGGTCGCGCATCGGTTCGATTCCGGCCGAGCAGCCACCAGGCGATGCCCATCAAGACGATGAGGCCGCAATGAAAGCCGACGATCGCGAGGAAGTTCGACCAGCCGAGATCGGCCAGTGCCCGGATCACGCCCTCTGCGCCGAAATGCGCGATCAGCGTGGTCAGGACGATAGCGCCTGCCGTGAAAGCGATGATGGTCAGGTATTTCATATGGCCTGCTTCGGACGGCGCCGGCTGAAGCTCCAAAGTCGCAGGCTTGATAGCGCGGTATCCGCCAGCTTCGGCAGGAAGGCCGGCTTCAGCAGTTCCGCATCGAATTCCGACATGCGGCGGCGATTCTCCGAGTAGCAATCTTCGAGGAACTTGCGGAAGGTGAATCCTTCCAGGAACACGCTGGCCTGGGTAGCCGAAAAATCCCGGCCGTCATTGACCTGTTGTCCGCGCCGGACCGTGCCGATCAGACGGCTGAGGGCGCGCCAATAGAATCGCGATGTCGTCAGATGCCGCTGCCATGCGGCGCCTCGGCCCTCCTGGACGGCGCGCCAGGCCATCCAGTTGACGAAGAACACGATGTGACGTGTCTCCTCATACATCAAGGTCTCGAAAATCTTGAACATGCTGTCCGGCAGGAAGCCCGATTGCCGGGCGATCTTAAAGGCGCCGAAGCCGAGGAACGAATCGAGGCATTCGCCGAAGCCGAAATCGCGAAAGGCCGTCACGATATCCGCATTGATTGGTTCCATCGGCTTCTCTTCGACGACGATATCATAGCGCCGGATCATCTCGAGGATCAGCGCGGCATGGCGTGCTTCCTCAAAGCCCTGGAGATCGACGGCCTTGCGGACCAGCGGATCGTCGATGGTCTGCGCGAAGGCCTGAACGATGGCGCCAGCCCGCCGTTCCGTATGCAGCACCTCCTGCCAGAAGGGCACTGATCGCAGGCGCTGCAGGCCGGCTTCGTCCAGCTCGGGCCAGGGCAGGGTCGCCGGATCATAATCTGTATAGGTGGAGATGAAATGATTGCAGAAAAGGTCGCGATGTTCGGCGGATCCAATCTTCATGGAGGCACTCTGGTCTATTTTTTAAGAAAGCGGCACACGAACCGGGACAATGCCGGAACGATGGTCGGCCGCAGCAGGCGATGATCGTAACCGTGCATCCGGCGTTCGTTCTCACGCAGGCAGAGCTCGATGAGCTGCCGGGGCGACAGATCGATGCCGACGGCACTGCTGCCGTTCATCGCGAAATTCGCGTCCTGGGCATTGCCGCTCGCATCGATCCCGCGGGCGATGCCGATTCGCTCCCAGATCAGAAACACCCAGACGGCGATTTCGCGCAAGACGAAGATCGGTCGGCGCCAGAACGGCAGGTTCCGTCGATGCCACGCGACCCAGTTGGCGAAGAAGAGAATATGCCGCGCCTCCTCCTGGATGACCGGCTCGAAGGTTTCGATCAGCTCCGGCGGAAAATATCCCGATTGCCGGGCAATATCGAACAGGCCGAAGGCAAAGAAGCTGTCGATGCATTCGCTATAGCCGGTGACGAGCCAGGCCCATTCGGCATCCGCCGGCGCCGGGTAAGGCGGTTCCGGCGCGAGCGCGATGCCATAGGCTTCAACCAGCTTGCTGAGGACCACCTTATGGCGGGCCTCTTCACCCGCATCCATGTCCAGCGCTTGGCGCAGGGTCGGATCGGTGATGCTGGCGGCAAAGGTTTGCACCCGTATCGACGCGCGGCCTTCCGTTTGAACGGCGATGTCCCAGATCGGCAGGGAGGTGACGCGCTTCAGCGCATCCGGCGACAGGCGGGGCCAGTCGATCACGGCCGGCTTATAGGGGTTATGCGTCTCAAGCAGCATGCGGCAAAAGAGCTGCTTATGGGCCTCGGAGCCTATGCGGACCGGATCCTTTTCCGGTGCGGTCCAGTGGCGCATCATATGATCGGCCGTGGCGATCGCTTCTACGTCCGGCATTGCTACCTCTGTTCATCCATTGGGGAGGTCAAACTCGCGTCATTCTCGCTTCGGCCACAAAAGCGCCATAACTCCGGCACGCTGGCGAAACAGGCTGTCACAGAGCTTTCGGGCTGCTGGAGCATTATGATTCAGCTTTGAGCATGACGGCAAGCTGCCGAAAGGTGAACGGTCCAAAAAGCCGCATGACGGCCTCTCGCGTTTAGCTCCCAGGGATTTGTTGTTTTCTCGAAATGGTCGTTTTATTAAAATATTTCTACTAATAAGAGATGCGCCGCTTTAACGGCCCGTCAATCATCCCGTGGCAGCCTTGGCCGTCCTCCAAACTGCTGAAATATCCAAAGATTACTGTGTCGTGACAGCGTATCGTCAGCCTCTGCGTATCTGTCAGTGCTGGGACTGGACCGGCAGGAACGGGGCTGTCACCACGGGCGATATCCGGTTATCGATTGCATTGCTTCACAGGGGTTTGCGTTCCTTTATGATCTCACATCTTATCCGCCTCACACGCCGCCAGCTAACACGCCGTCTGAGTATCGTGTTTTGCCTCGGCGGCCTCACCCTGCTGGGCGTTTTCGACACGGCGGCGCGGGCTCAGACACCTGATACCGTCTTCCTCGAAGAATTGAGCTGGACTGAATTGCGCGACCAGATCGCCGCCGGCAAGACGACGATCCTGGTGCCGATCGGCGGCACCGAACAGAGCGGGCCGCAGATGGCGGTCGGCAAGCATAATGCGCGGGCCAGGGCCTTGTCTGAAATGATCGCCCGCAAGCTGGGCAATGCGCTGGTGGCCCCGGTCATCGCCTATGTGCCGGAAGGCAGCATCAATCCCCCGGTCGCCCATATGCGCTGGCCGGGCACCATCACGGTTTCCGACGATGTGTTCGAGAAGCTGCTGGAATCCGCCGGTCGCAGTTTCAAGCTGCATGGCTTCAAGGATGTCGTCTTTCTGGGCGACCATGGTGGCTATCAGAAGGACCTCACCGTCGTTGCCAATCAGTTGAACAAGGAATGGGCGAGCACGCCGGCGCGGGCCCATGCCTTGCTCGATTATTATAAGGTGACCGAGACGACGTATATCCAGGCGCTGAAATCCCGCGGTTATACGGATGCCGAGATCGGCACCCATGCGGGACTTGCCGATACCTCATTGCTGATGGCGATCAATCCACGCATGGTGCGGACCGATCTTTTGCCGGATTCGGCCAAATACACCCGTGCCGATGGCGTCTACGGGAACCCAACCCGCTCCAGCGCAGAGCTTGGCCAGCTGGGGGTCGACGCAATCGTGTCACAGTCTGTAACAGCGATCAGAAAGGCCGTTGTCCGACCATAAAGCCCATGCTAACTGCCTAGCGCCGATCAGCCTCTCCACGCCCTTTTATCGAGACGATTTTTCGACATGCCGTTATTACCTCAGAAGCGCCTTAGCCTCTCCCTCCCAGCCTTGTGCCTGGGCCTCGCCCTGAGTCTCGACCTGTCGCAGGCCATGCCGGCGCAGGCGCAGACCGATTTGTCCAATCATGGGCAGGCGGGCGCAGGATTCCCGGGCATGCCGCCGGTGACGAATCCGGCCAATCTTTACAGCGATGCCGGCGCCAACATGATGAGCCCGGCGGTGGCCGATGCCTTGCCGCGCATCTATGTGCCGAATCGCATTTCCGGCGATGTCTATGTCATCGATCCCGGCACGTTCAAGGTCATCGACCGGTTCCGGGTCGGCGTCAATCCGCAGCATGTCGTGCCGGGCTGGGATTTGAAGACGCTCTGGGTCGTCAACAATGCCGAGGGTACGGATAAAGGCAGCATCACGCCGATCAATCCGAAAACCGGCAAGCCGGGCCGCACCATCGTGGCGGAAGATCCTTACAACATGTATTTCACGCCCGACGGCAAATCGGCGATCGTCGTCGTGGAAGCGCTGAAGAAGCTGGATTTCCGCGATCCGCAGACAATGGAACTGCAATCCTCGCTGCCGACACCCGACTGCGCTGGCATCAATCATGCCGATTTCTCGATGGATGGCCGCTACGCCATCTTCACCTGCGAATATGACGGCTCGCTGCTGAAGGTCGATATGGTCGACCATCAGATTCTCGGCCTGCTGAAATTGTCGAAGGGCGGCATGCCCCAGGACATCCGCATTTCGCCCGACGGCAAGCTCTTCTATGTGGCCGACATGCATGCCGATGGCGTCTTCCTTATCGACGGCCATGATTTCAAGGAGGTCGGCTTCATTCCGACCGGCCTCGGCGCGCATGGTCTCTATCCCTCGCGCGATGGGACTAAACTCTATGTCGCCAATCGCGGCACGCATCATCTCGAAGGACGCAAACATGGCGCCGGCAGCGTGTCGGTGATCGACTTCGCCACCCAGAAGGTCGAGGTCACCTGGCCGATCCCCGGCGGCGGCAGTCCGGATATGGGCAATGTCAGCGCCGATGGCCGCTATCTCTGGCTATCGGGCCGGTTCGACGATGTCGTCTACGCGATCGATACGACGAGCGGTGCGATGAAGATCATTCCCGTCGGCCGTGAGCCGCATGGCCTGGCCGTCTGGCCGCAGCCCGGCCGCTATTCACTGGGGCATACCGGCAACATGCGCTGACGATATTGCGTCGAACATGTTCCGGATGAAGGGCGGCACTGCAGTGCCGCCCTTTTCGTTTGCCGCGACATCATAGAGACAAGATTAACTCGCGTTACAGGCGAGTAGAACTCCATCCCGCTGCAAATAGTCTTATGCCATCGTCCCCTCGCTTGCCCAGACATTTGCCCCGCTTTCCAAGAGGGTATGCCGGGCAGGCGATCGGCTTGGTGGTGGTTGTTGCTGCGGCGGATAGTCGGGTCTATTCTACCGGCCAACGATCGTTCCAACCGGGATGCTTGTGGTGACTCCCGCGGGGTGGGTGATGAAAGACAGTGGCCGAAGGACGGCCGCAGGCGATCGATCATCGGGGCAGGCTTTTCGTTAATGAAGGAGAAAAACAATGAGCATTCGACTGGGCGATACCGCGCCGGATTTCACACAGGACTCGACCGAAGGCCCGATCAGCTTTCATAACTGGCTGGGGGATAAATGGGGCATTCTGTTTTCCCATCCCAAGGACTTCACGCCGGTCTGCACCACCGAACTGGGCGAGGTCGCGAAACTGAAGCCGGAATTCGACAAGCGC
>LNAP01010298.1_pt1 | contig 23135 bp, 18 predicted proteins | sample 602601 | NCBI WGS metagenome assembly LNAP01 (sample SAMN02440304, study PRJNA202911) | soil metagenome | biome: Subtropical and temperate rainforests or woodlands; isolation source: soil samples (1 kg each in a 20% v/v slurry with milli Q water) were... ...
CACAGCAGTCGGCGCCGCAACAGTCGCGCCCGGCTCCACAGCAGGCCGCTCCTCAGCCGGCTCCGGATTTCGACAGCTTTGATGACGATATCCCGTTCTGATTCTTTCACCAAAGAATAGAATCTGAAAAAGCCCGGCCACCCTATGGATGCCGGGCTTTTTGCATTTTTACCAGGGCATTCCTCGCCGGGATCGAGGATCGTCCAGCCGTCAGCGCGCAGTGATACTCTGCTATGGGTCCAGACCCTGTGCAGAGTTGCCCTATGGATCGCCTGTCTACGTTGTTGTCACAGTTCGGCGTGCGCGCGAACCTGTTTTACAGCGGCATGCTTTGCGGCGTGGCGTCCTACGATGGCGCCGACCAGCGTGGTCATATTCACCTGCTGCAGGCCGGCTCTGTCACTTTGAAAGGTCCAGGGAGGAGTGAGTTGTTGATCACTCGCCCCAGCCTGATTTTCCTGCCACGCCCCAGTCGACATCAGCTCATCGCCAGTGAGACTGAAGGTGCTCAGCTGTTATGTGCGTCGATGCTGTTCGATGGCGGCGCCAGTAATCCGATATCTGCTTCGCTCCCCGATCTTCTGGTGTTGCCCCTGGATGAGCTGCCGTTGCTGGCCGATACCCTGAGATGGCTGTTCGGTGAAGCTGGCGCCGGGCATTGCGGCAGGGAGGCCGTGCTTGATCGTTTGTTCGAACTGTTGATCATCCTGCTGTTCCGGCATTTGCTCGACCACCATCAGTTGAGCACTGGCATGATGGCCGGGTTGGCCGATGTGCGGCTGTCGCGCTCGCTGATACAGATGCACAACCAACCTCAGCGGGCCTGGTCAGTGGCCGAGTTGGCAGCTGAATCGAACATGTCCCGCGCCGCTTATGCGGTGCATTTCCGCGCGGTCCTGGGGCAAACACCGTTGGATTATCTTCTGAGCTGGCGTATCAGTCTGGCGCAGAAACGCCTGCGGGAGGGGCGGCCGATTACGCTGATCGCCGATGAGGTGGGCTATGAAAGTCCGTCGGCCCTTGCCCGTGCGTTTCGTCGCAAGACCGGCTGCAGTCCACGGGACTGGATGAAATCCCTGGCCCTTGAGGGCCGCGTACTGGCTGGCGATGACCTGAATGCATCGAGCTGATTCAGGCCATCGGCGGGTGAAGTTGTCAGCTCAAGGGGTTTCCAGTCGGGTCAGCGAATGGCCCGCCACGAACAGGGACGCGGCAAGCAAACCGATGTCCTTGAGCAGGAACTGGCCTGGCGCGACCGAAATGGCGGGGAAACCGAGGCCGGGCTCAATCACGCCGGGGGTCGAGAACATAAAGCTCAAGGTGGTGAAAAATAACCCGGCCGACAAGGCTCCCCCGATCAAGGAAAGTTTTGGCGACAGCAGGCGACCCGCAATCAGTACACCGATGGAGATCTCGAGGACGCCAAGCAAACTGGAAAACAGATCGACACTGAAAATGTTGTAGACCCATCCCAGGAACGGGCTGTTGCTTACCAGTGGCACCAGTCCCTCTGCTTCATAGTGGGTGAATTTCATTCCCCCGAACCAGAAGTAGATAACGGCGAGGGCGAAGTAAATGCCGTAGGTCCCGAGCGTCATGGTGGTGAGTCCGAGGGATGTTTTTTTCGACAGGCTGTCAGTGCTGATATTCATGCTGTTCATTGTTCAGGCTTCCAGTGAGTTGTCCAGAAAGTGGCATGGGTGAAAGCAACATCCCCCGCGTATGCGTTGGGAGTGGAGTCATGTCTTTTCAGGATTCTGGCGGTATTGCGTTTGATGCAGATCGTCCAGACTCACTGGCAATAAAAAGCCCATGGCAGGTGAGGCCATGGGCTTTTTCATTTTCGCTGTCTTGTTCTGAATAAGGTTTACACCTTCCGGCTTCTTGTCAGGTACTCGTTGGCCGACACCACGCTGGCATAGGCAAACGCCAGGGCCGCCATGAACGCCGCATGAACTTGCGCCGCCGGAACCGTCACGCCATTGAACTCCAGGTCACGGGTGGCGCAGGCGTCGTGGATCACAGTGACCGTATAGCCAAAATCCGCCGCCGCCCGGGTGATGCCGTCGATGCACATGTGGCTCATGCTGCCCACGACCACCAGTTCCTTGATGCCTTGTTCGTCGAGGATCGATTTCAATTCGGTTTCACGGAACGAGTTGACGAAGTGTTTGAGCACCACCGGTTCGTCGGCACGGTTGAGCACTTTCGGGTGCAGCTTCGCGCCTTCGGAGTTCGGGGTGAAAAACGGTGCCTCTTCGGAGGTGAATTCGTGGCGGATATGCACTACCGGATCACCGGCGTCGCGGAAAGCCTTGATCAGGAGGGCGGCGTTGTCGGCGGCGGTGTCGGCACCGACCAGCGGCCACTTGCCTTGGGGGAAGTAGTCGTTCTGGATATCGACTAGGATGAGCGCTTGCTTGGCCATGACTGTTTCCTCGAAGTGTGTGTTGGTGTGGAATGAAGTATTGGCTCTGGCAGGCGATCCGAGGATTGGCCGCACCGACAATAGAAGGGGGAAAACTGACAATGGATGCAGAAAGGACAATCGCCGAACTCGGTGTACTGATTTATCCCGGCGCGCAGATGGCGGCGGTGCATGGTTTGACGGATTTGTTCGGGGTGGCCAACCGGATCGCCGCCGAACATCAGTCTGCGCAGTTGCCGCTGTTGCGGGTCAGCCATTGGCAGGTCGAGGGTGATCAGGCGCCGGTTCGGGTCTTCGACAGCCATCCTGGCCCGGAGCGCGCCCTGGTGGCCGTGCTGATTCCGCCGTCGATCGGCGGTTTTTCCGAGGGCCAGGCGCCACAGGGACTGATTCGCTGGTTGCGTGAGCAACATGCCAACGGCGCGACTCTGGGCGGGGTTTGCGTGGGCTCTATCCTGTTGGCCGAAAGCGGTCTGCTCGACGGTCGCAGCGCCACCACTCACTGGACCTCGGCCAAAGCTTTCGCCGAACGTTATCCAGCGATCCGGCTCAAGGCCGATACGCCGATCGTCGATGACGGCGACCTGATTACCACCGCCGGGCTGATGGCCTGGTCCGAACTGGGTCTGCGCCTGGTCAACCGGCTGCTGGGGCCGAGCATCGCCACCAACACCGCGCGTTTTCTGGTGGTGGAACACAGCGATAGCGCCAGTGAGTGCGGCAGCAACTTTGCGCCGATCCTCAGTCATGGCGATGCGACGATCCTCAAGGTGCAACACTGGCTGCAAAGCACCGGAGCGACCGATGTGTCGCTGGCGGCGATGGCCGAAAAGGCAGGGCTGGAAGAGCGCACCTTCCTGCGACGCTTTCGCGCGGCCACCGGGCTCAAACCCACCGAATACTGCCAGCACTTGCGAGTCGGCAAGGCCCGGGAAATGCTTGAGTTCACCAACGGCACCATCGACCACATCGCCTGGACCGTGGGTTATCAGGAGCAACATTCAAGAAAATCACCGGGCTGGCGCCGAGTGATTATCGGACGCGGTTCGGGGTGGGCCCTGGATTGGTTGCACGGTAGTTGCATCACCTCGATTCCCTGTGGGAGTCGTGCAAAATGCCGGAATATCAAAGGAAGTCGTGCAGAATAAAACAGGCCTCATGCCATCACTTACTGCGCAACAGACTGATTTGAAAACCCTTTCCCCTCAGGCCGCCTTGGCCTGATCCCTGCACCCCTTCAGCTACATTCATCAAGCGTCGATTGAAGGGGGATGCATGACCCCAACAAACAGCAAGAAACTGGTGCTTGCCCACTCGGTGATCGCCGACGCGCCACTGCACGAAGTCGAGACCAATCGTGCGCTGGCCCGCTGGCTGGCGCAGATACTGGGGCTCAAGTACGGTGGCAGTTTCGACCCGCAACGGCATGGTGGGCGGAATATCTACCTGTTGCCGACCCAGACCCTTGTGGGCGCTGCGGCTGCCCGGCAACTGGGGGTCAAGGGCCCGGAGGATTTGTGGGGCGGTTATGTCGACCACGACCAAAGCCATCAGTCACGGATTGCTCAACCACCATGCCCATGCGCCGCGAGGCTGGGCTCCGTTGTTTTCCGAGCGGGTGCGCAGCGTGGTGCTCGACGGTCTCAGCGTGTTCTCCCTGAAGGATGCGCGCCCGGCGGCGGAGCATTTGCTGTACACCGGGCCGATCCGCCTGAAACCGATTCATGCCTGTGCCGGACGTGGTCAGGAAGTGATCAAAAGCCTCGACGAGTTCGATGAGCTGCTTGCCCAGCCCGAGGCCGAGGCGATGTTCACCGAAGGCGTGGTGCTCGAACAGGACCTGGACCAGGTGATCACCCACAGCGTCGGCCAGAGTTTTATCGGCGCAAAAGTACTTAGCTATTGCGGTGATCAATACTTGACCGAGGACGCTCAGGGTGAACAGGTGTATGGCGGGTCCAACCTGCTGGTGGTGCCAGGTGGCTATGACGAACTGTTGAAGCTGGATCTGCCGGAAGACGTGCAACTGGCGATCCACCAGGCACAGGTGTTCGACAGCGCGGCGGATGAAGCCTACCCAGGTTTCTATGCCTCGCGGCGCAACTACGACATCGCCCAGGGCGTCGGCAGCGATGGCCGGCCACGCAGCGGTGTGCTCGAACAGTCCTGGCGCATGGGCGGTGCCAGCAGCGCCGAGGTCGCGGCCTTGCAGAATTTCGTCAACGATCCGGGGATGTGCGCGATTCGCGTGTCTTCGGTGGAAACCTACATCGATCAGCCGCTGCCGGCGGACGCCATTGAGGTGTACCGCGGGCCGGCGCAGGCCAGTGACTTTCTCCTCAAGTACGTGACGGTTAAATCCTATGACGGCTAGAAGCGAATCCATTCAGATCGACATCGACGACGAACAGATGAGCGGCACCTTCCTGAGTCCCAAATCGAAAGTCCCCGGCGTGCTCTTTGTGCACGGTTGGGGCGGCAGCCAGGAGCGGGATCTGGAACGCGCCAAAGGTATCGCCGGGTTGGGGTGCGTGTGCCTGACCTTTGACCTGCGCGGGCACACCGGTGGCACCGGCATTCCATTGTCCCGCGTGACCCGGGAAGACAATTTGCGCGACCTGCTGGCGGCCTATGACCGCTTGCTCGCGCACCCGGCCCTCGATACCTCGGCGATTGCCGTGGTCGGCACCAGTTACGGGGGGTATCTGGCCTCGATTCTGACCTCGCTGAGGCCCGTGCGCTGGCTGGCGCTGCGGGTGCCGGCGCTGTATCGCGACGAGCAATGGCACACGCCGAAACGCGACCTGGACAAGCTGGATCTGCGTGATTACCGAAGCACCCTGGTGCGTGCCGACAGCAATCGTGCCTTGCATGCCTGCTCGCAATTCACCGGGGATGTCCTGTTGGTGCAGTCCGAGACCGACGACTACGTGCCCCATTCGACGATCATGAGTTACCGCGCGGCGTGCCAGCAGACTCACTCGCTGACTCACCGCATTATCGACGGCGCCGACCATGCGCTGAGCGACCCGGTTTCGCAGCAGGCCTACACCTCGATCCTTGTCGGCTGGATTACCGAGATGGTGGTGGGGGAGCGTTTGAGCATTATTCAATCATCCTGATATTGGGGTGTTCTTGCGGGCCCCTTCGTGGGCTTGCCCGCGAAGGCGTCCTCACAACCAGCACAAAATCACTTGGGTTTCTTCGCAATCCGCAATGACTTGGCCTTGGCTTCCACCAGCAGGTACATCACCAGGGCAATCAACAACGGCAGGATGAAATAAATCGCCCGATAGGCCAGCAGCCCCGCCACCAGGCTGCCCCGCGAAGCCTCGTGTTGCAGCAGCGCCACAAACACCGCTTCCAGCACGCCGAGCCCGGCCGGGATGTGAGTGATGACCCCGGCGATGGCGCTGATCAACAGCACGCCCAGCACCAGTGGATAGTCCAGTTTGTTCGGTAGTAAGGTGAAGATCACCGCTGCCATCAGCGACCAGTTCAGGGCTCCGAGGGCCAGTTGCAGCACGGCCATGCGCGGCGACGGCAGGTCAATCTCCACACCACGAATCACCCACTCCCGACGTTTGGCAAACCGGCACGCCACCAGGTATCCGGCGCTCAGCAGCAATAACAAAACCCCCACGCCTTGCAGCGCGCTACTGCTGAGCTTCCAGCCCGGCGGCATGCGCACCAGGCCGCTGCTGAACATGGCGCCGGCAATGACCATGTAACCGAACCAGTTGGTCGCCAGGCTCAGACCGAGGATTTTCGCGATGTTGCTCTTGCTGACCCCGAGCCGCGAATACAGCCGGTATCGCATGGCGATGCCACCGACCCAGGCGCTCAGGTTCAGGTTGAAGGCGTAGCTGATGATCCCCACGGGCAGAATCTGCTTCCAGGTCAGGTTCTGGCGGATGTAGGTGCGGCCGATCAGGTCGAAGCAGGCGTACACCAGAAAACTCACCAGGGTCAGCCCCGAGGCAATGATCAGTGTGCGCACCTTGAAATCGGCCAGGGTATCGAACACTTCGTTCCATTCGATGCGTTGGGCGAGCATCGTGAACAGCACGATCAGCATCAGGAAAAACAGCATCGTCAGCGGTCGTTTCCAGCGGTTCCAGTGCGACTTGCCAGAGCTTTTGGCGTGAGTTGCCGTGTGGGGCTCAGTGCGGTTCATGGTCAGCGGCCCCGGTCGGAGGAGGAATGTGTTTCAGGCGAGGTTTATGCGCCGGCAACCAACCGGCCCACGCCGGGAAATGCCGCAGGCAGTGAAACACCAGAAAACCGACGGTCATGTGCCAGACACGCCCGCGTGGCGCGATGTCGTGAGACATGACCTTGCAATGGTTGTCGCTGAGGTCTTCCAGGCGATCGAACAGAACTCGATTGAAGCCACGGTCGCGGATCAGCACGTTGGCTTCCAGGTTCATCGACAGGCTCAACGGGTCGAGGTTACTGGAGCCTACGGTGCTCCAGTCTTCATCCACCAGTGCGACCTTGCCGTGCAGCGGGCGGTCGCAATATTCGTAGATCTTCACACCGGACTTGAGCAGGTAATCGTAGGTCATGCGCGCCGCAAGCCTGGCCACCCGCATGTCTGGTTGGCCCTGCAGGATCAGCCGCACATCCACCCCTCGGCGGGCGGCGTTGCGGATCTCGCGCAGCAGGCGGAACCCGGGAAAGAAGTAGGCGTTGGCGATCACCACCCGGCGCTGCGCCTGGCGCAATACCTGGCGGTAAACCTCCTCGATGTCGGTCTGGTGTTCCCCGTTATCGCGGTACACCAGCCGCACCTGGCCATCGTGATCGCTGAAGGCCAGTTCCGAACGCCGCTGCCGACGGCGGTGCCACCAGTATTTGGCGTGCGCCGGGCGACCGCATTGCAGCAGGGCAAAGTGATGGATGTCGGCAACGGCCGGACCCTGAACTTCTACGGAATAATCCTGTTTGGCCTCGGGGCCGAAGTCGGCCAGATGATCGGCAGAAAAATTGATCCCGCCGACGAACGCGATGGTGCCATCGACCACCACGATCTTGCGGTGCAGGCGCCGGAACCAGTTGGTGCGGATGCCCAGGCGTTTCGGTGCCGGATCGAACATTTGCAGGTGCACGCCGGCCGCGGTCAGGGCGTTCAGGAACCCGGTACTCAGTTCGCCGCAGCCGAAGCCGTCGAGGCTCACGGTGGTGCGCACGCCACGCTGGGCGGCTTCGATCAGAATCTGTTGCAGCTCATTGCCGACCTTGTCCTCGAACAGAATGAAGGTCTCCAACAGGATTTCGTTTTGCGCCCGGCGCAGGGCTTCAAACACCCGGGGAAAATACGCCTCGCCATTTTCCAGCAACTCGACCCGATTGCTGCCTTGCCAGCCGTATTCGACATCGACCGCTGTCGGCTCGCGGGTGGGCGGAGCGGGGATGTGTTCCAGTGTGTTTTTTTCCATCGAATGGCTGCTCATAGCTCGATCTCCACCGACAGCGGGGCGTGGTCGGAAAGGTGCGACCAGGGCCGAGAGGTCAATACTTGCGGATGGCTGGCCTTGAGGTTGCGTACGTAGATGCGGTCCAGACGCAATGCCGGCAGGCGTGCGGGGAAACTGCGCGCCGGTTTGCCATGGTGCTCGTCGAAGACTTCGCGCAACCCGCTGGGCGTGAGCAATGCATCGGCGCGCTGGCGCCAATCGTTGAAGTCCCCGGCGACAATCACCGGGGCGTTGCCGGGCAGGGCGTCCAGGCGCTGGGTGAGCAGCTTCAGTTGCGCGGTGCGATGGGTTTCGCGCAGCCCCAGATGCACGCAAATCGCATGCACCTCCTGGCCGTCGCCGGGCAAGCGCAATACGCAATGCAAGATCCCACGGTTCTCGTGGCCGCTGATGGACACGTCGAGGTTGTCGTGGCGGATGATCTGGAACTTCGACAACAGCGCATTGCCGTGATCGCCCGCCGGATACACCAGGCGAACTGCGGCCACAGGCTGTCGGCGAGGAATTCGTATTGCGGCATCGCCGGCCAGTTGGTGTAGCGCCTGGGATGCTGTTCGTGGGTGCCGTGGACTTCCTGCAAAAACACCACATCGGCAGACACACTGCGCACCGCTTCACGCAGTTCCGGCAGGATGAAGCGCCGGTTGAGTGCGGTGAAACCTTTATGGGTATTGACCGTCAGCACCTTGAAACGACAAGTGACGGACGGCCCCTGTACCTGCATGCCGGTTGCGTTTGAGTGTGCGGGAATATCGGTGTGATTCGCTGTCATGTCGCCTCCCGCCTGACGGCCCCTGTTTTTGGATGACTCCGGGGCGGCGGCGAAAGTTTCGATGGGACTACGGACGGTACATTCTCTGTAGAACACCACCGAACAACTGTAGGAGCGAGCTTGCTCGCGATAACGGCGGTCCATTCAACATGGATGTGACTGATAAGCCACCTTCGCGAGCAAGCCCCACACAGGGTTTATCCGTGGCCGGTGATAACGCGGGCAGAACCCTCGGCCGGTTCTGCATACACCGGGCCGAGGCGATCAAGGCGTCCACTCCATGCGGTCAATGCCAGCGCCACCAACACCACCAGGCCACCGATCCATGCGGTGTGAATCAACCCCATGTGGGCGACGATGAGGCCACCACCCCACGCGCCACCGGCAATGCCGAGGTTGAACGCCGCGATGTTCAGGCCGGACGCCACGTCCACCGCCTGCGGGGTGTGATGCTCAGCCTGACGCACCACATACACCTGCAACCCCGGCACGTTGCCGAATGCCACGGCGCCCCAGACCAGCACGGTGGCCAGCGCGAGCCAAGGATTACCGGCGGTGAAAGTCAGCACGAACAACACGGCGGCGAGCAGAGCAAAGATGATTTTCAGAGCGCTGATCGGGCCGCGTTTGTCCGCCAGTTTGCCGCCCCAGATATTGCCGACGGCCACGGAGATGCCGTAGACCAGCAACACCAGGCTGACGGTGCTGGCGCTGAAGCCGGAAAGGTCCTGAAGAATCGGCGCGAGGAAGGTAAAGGCAATGAATGAACCGCCGTAGCCGACGGCCGTCATCGCATACACCAGCAGCAGGCGTGGTTGCTTGAGCACCTGCAATTGCTGCAACAGCGATGCGGGTTTGCTGTGGGCGATATTTTTCGGCACGTATATCAGGCTGCCGATGAAGGCGATCACGCCCAGGGCCGAAACGGCGAGGAAGGTTTCACGCCAGCCGAAATGCTGGCCGATGAATGTCCCCAGCGGCACACCGGTGACCAGCGCCACGGTCAGGCCGGTGAACATGATGGCAATCGCGCTGGCGGCTTTTTCCTTCGGCACTAGACTGGTGGCGATGGTCGAGCCGATCGAGAAAAACACCCCATGGGCCAGGCCGGTAACGATCCGTGCGAGGATCAACGACTCGTAACTCGGTGCTTGCCACGCCAGCAGGTTACCGAGGGTGAACAGCACCATCAGCGACAACAGCAGCAATTTTCGCGGAACCTTGCCGGTGAGGGCGGTCAGCACCGGGGCGCCGACGGCAACGCCAAGGGCATACAGGCTGACCAGCAGGCCGGCGGATGGCAGACTGACGCCGAGGTCGGCGCCGATGGTGGGTAACAGGCCAACGATGACGAACTCGGTCGTCCCGATGGCAAAGGCGCTGAGGGTCAGCGCGAGCAAGGCAATGGGCATGGCTGCAACTCCGGTGATGGAGCGCAGTGTCGTGGTTCGGATCGTGCGGAAAAATACAGGGGCGAGCATTTGATATTTGCCTTGGGCGCAAAGGTCGCGAGCGAGAGTGTTAGTCTGTGGCACAGGAAGGCATCGCCGTCCTGCTATCTGCGGGCAATATCCGAACTTGCCAGACATTTCTCGATCAGTTCCTTACCGACACAGCCAAAGGAGCGGGTGTTTTGATCAGGCTCAAGACCGCGATACTGCTGGGAGCGTTGCTGTTTGTGGGTAGCGAGCAACTGGAAGCCGGCGCGATACCGGGGCTGCCGGCCACCGCGACCGCCGTGACCCCACCAGCCCACCCTGAACCGCTGGTGCAAGGCGGATTACTGGGGGCCATCAGTTCAAGCATCGACGAGGTCCAGACCAAACTCGATCTCAACGAAAACCTTCTCGACGTCTGGCGCCTGCGTGCCGACCTCGCGGCCGATGAAGTGGATCAATTGGTCAATAAGCCATCGGCCCGTTCGCCCTGGCGCGTCGCCGGCGATTTCCTGCTGCTGACCTGCGTGTGGGCGGCCGTGTTTGCCTGTCTTTGGGTGCTTGGGCGGATGGCCGCCAGGCGCCTGTGCGAGCACCGTCTGCTGCTCAGTCGGGAACGGGGCCAGGCGTTGCTCGGTTATGTGCTGCCCTACACCCTTCCGGCGGTGATCAGTCTGCCGTTGACGATTTATGCCAGCCAGTTTTTGCCGATATCGGCGGGAAGGGCGCTGGCGTTGTGTTTTGCCTATGCCACCAGTGCCGGGATCTTTGCCGCGTCATTGGTGCTGTCGCTGGTGGTGATGTTCAATGCCGGACACAAGCGGCGGGCGGTGCAGATTATTCGACAACACAGCCCACGACCGCTGTTTGGCATCGGTTTTCTGGTGGCCCTGAGCGATGCCCTGACCAGCCCGCAGATCGCCCATCAACTGGGCAGCAATCTCACCAGCAGCATCGCCGTGTTCACTGGATTGACAGCGTCGATTTCCTTCGGCTTGCTGGTGATCCGCATGCGTCGCCCAGTCGCCCATGTGATCCGCATCCTGCCGCTGGCCCAGCGCCTCAGCCAGCCGGCGTTGCGTGAAACCCTGCGGATATTTTCCGGGCTCTGGTATTGGCCGATTCTGTTGATGGTACTGGTATCGATCATCAACCTGATCGGCGCCGGGGTGGACAACCAGAGAGTGCTGCGCAGCGCATTGTTCACCACGGTGCTGCTGATCGCCACGGTGTTTCTCAGCACCACGCTGCATCATCTGTTCAAGACGCGCAGCGAAGCGGATCTGCGCCGCAGCAGCGCGTACAAGGAGCGCTTTCTCAATTTGTCACATGCCTTGTTGCGTATCGGCATGGCCATCGTGTTCATCGATATCCTCGGGCGGATCTGGGGCGTGTCGCTGTTCGAATTCGCGGTGACCAATGCCGTGGGCCGGGCGATCAGTGATTCCCTGGGCCACATCGGTCTGATCCTGCTGGTGACCTGGATGGTCTGGGTGGTACTCGACACGGCGATTCAGGAAGCTCTGAAACCGCCAACCAACAAGCGCTCGGCGCGTCAGCCGAGTACACGGGTGAAAACCATCCTGCCGCTGCTGCGCAACGCGATCAAAATCATCCTGGTGGTGATATGCGCGATCACCACCATGGCCAACCTTGGGATCAACGTCGCGCCATTCCTGGCTGGTGCCGGGGTTATCGGCCTGGCAATCGGTTTCGGCTCCCAGCAACTGGTGCAGGACGTGATCACCGGGCTGTTCATCATCATCGAAGACACCCTGTCCATCGGCGACTGGGTGGTGCTCGATTCCGGGCATGCCGGCACGGTCGAAGGCCTGACCATCCGTACCTTGCGCCTGCGCGATGGCAAGGGCTTTGTGCACTCGGTGCCGTTCGGGCAGATCAAGGCCGTGACCAACCAATCGCGGCAATTCGCCTATGCGTTTTTCTCGGTGCAATTCACCTACGACACCGATGTCGACAAGGCCATCGAACTGATCCGCGAGGCCGGGCACTCCATCAGCAGCGACCCATTCTTGCGTTACAACCTGCAAGGGCCGCTGGACGTGTTTGGCGTCGACAAAATGGACCTCAACGGCGTGGTGCTGACCGCGCAATTCCGCACGGTGTCCGGCGGCCAATATGCCGTGAGCCGGGCCTTTAACCAGCGCCTGAAAAAGCTTGTGGATAACTGCCCGTGGGTGCATTTCGCGCAGACTTATCCACAGCAGGCGCTGGTGCCGAGGCATGCGGTCGAGCCACCAATCGAGGCGGGGCATGAGCCGGAACATTCGGCGGTGTTGATGCCGGAGCGGCCGCGGTCTCAATAGTCAGTTTTGTACTTGAGGCTTTCAGTGGCTGGTCTGGCCCCATCGCGAGCAAGCTCGCTGCCACAGGGGATCTTCTGTGATTACAAATTTTCGGCACAACAGAGATCACTGCGGGAGCGAGCTTGCTCGCGATGGGGCCGGTCCAGACGCCATTAATGCCGGATAAGCTTACTACGCACTTCAGCCATCGCCCGTTCATCCAGTTCCACCCAGATCTGCTGCTTGCCGGCAATCTCGGCAGCAACCGCCAACCCGTCGCGATACACCAGCCGATTGCTCGCCAGTGCCGGGACTTTCGCGCCGGGCAATAGCGTGCCGGCGAGGTTCAGCGGATCGACCCCGCACACCGCGACCAGGCTGCCGTCTTGGGGTCGACGCCGTACCTCTCGCAACAAGGGAATAGCCTCGGGCAAGGCGAATTGCTCACCCGCCAGCCCGCTGACAAACCGTCCGCCACGAATCTCTCCGCGTGCCTCCAGACGATGGAAAGTACGCAGCAGTTCGCGCCAGCTCGGCAGCCAGTCCGCCTCACGTTCCAGCAAACGCCAGAACACCACGCCGTAACGACGCAGCAAGGTCAAGGCGATGTGCTCAAGGGTATCGGCTGGCGTCCGCTGGTTTTGCACTACCGGCGCGACAGGCATTCGTCGCAACAAGGTCCAGCGCCCGGCGTCGTCCATGCCACCGATAAATGCCCCGCGCCCGCGTCGACTGTTGCGAGGCTGGCGCTTGCTGGCCGGGGTGATCAGTGCGCGTAACCCGGCGAAGCTGTCGGCGTTCACCAGCCCGGCGCCCACCAGTTCCTGCAAGGCGATTTCCAGTTCCGAACGCAGCAGGTGGGCCTCATGAATCAGCTCATCGAAAAACAGCGCGCCGTGCTGGCTGAGGGCTGCGTGGACCTTTTGCGTTTTCGGCGACAGTTCGCTGACGGGCGTCTGTTCGGTCAAGCCGCTCCAGAGGCCCACCCGGTTGCGCGGCAGCAACACAATCGGCGTGCTGCGCAGCGCGGTGCTGGCGCTTTTGTTGTGCGCAGTCAGGCGCGTCCACACCAGTCTGCCACTGCGGCACAGCTCATCGAGCCAAGTCGCCGAGTAGTCCTTGATCCGGGCCGGAAGGATGTCGCTGTCCCAGGCTGAAGCGGCAGCAGGGTAGCCTTCGAATTGCGTGACGACGGCTGGCAGTACCGCGGCGCCCTGACCCTTGCTTGCGCTCGACACATGCTGCCAGTCGAACAGGAATCGCATGAAATCCTGCAACGCCACCGGTTCGATTTCCCGGCGCAGGCGCTTGACCGTATAGCGGTGAATCCGCGCCAGCAAATGTCGCTCGCACCATTCTTCCCGGGTAGTGCCCGGGGTAAAGCGACCGCGCAGCACGTAGCCTTCGCGTTCCAGTTGCGCCAGGGCCTGGTTGACCTGCGCAGCGGGCAAGCCGAGTGGTTCGGCAATACGCTCGAGCGCCAGTGGCCCGAAGGCGCTGAGCCGCGCGCGGATCAGTTCGAGGATGGCGTCGTCGGCCTCCCAGACTTCGTCGAAGTCCGGCAGCGCTTGCAGCGATGGCGTCATTTCGGCCTGTGGAAAAATCGCCTGCAGGCAGGTCAGGCGCTCCAGCGCCAGCCACAGCGATTGCCCGGCGTTGATCTGCATACGGCTCGCGCGGCCGCTGTCGGCCAGGGTCTTGAGCCAGTCGAACCACTGCGGGTTGGCGCCGGCCTCGGTATCGGTGATGCACGCCAGGCTCATCAAGGCCTCGTGCATTTCGTCGACCCCGCAGGGCGCTGGCCAGGCTTCGTCGCGCACGGCGGCAATCGCCTCGGCGTCCAGGGCGCCGAGGTCGTCGGTGGATTGCGGGTCGCTCCAGCGCCGATTGAGCACTGCTTGGGTTCTACGTTCCTCCAGCGGTGCATCGTCGAGAAAGGTATAAGGCCGGGCGCTGAGAATCTCCGCCGCCAGCGGTGAAGGCGCCGGCAAGTCGCGGCTGATCAGGCGAATGTCGCCACGTTCCATACGCCGTAACAAAGCCAGCCAGCCTTCACTGTCCATGGCATCGTGCAGGCAGTCGTCGAGGGTTTGCTCTACCAGCGGATGGTCGGGAATCTCCCGTTCGCCGGCGAGGTTTTCCACGCAGGCGATCTGATCGGGAAACACGCTGGCGATCAGGTCTTCGCTTTTCATCCGCTGGATCTGCGGCGGGACTTTACGCCCGCCGCTGTAGCGCGGCAGCGCCAGGGCCACCCCGGCATTCCAGCGCCAGCGCACGCCGAACAGCGGCGCGTCGAGCACGGCTTGAATCAGGATGTGTTCGGCACTGTTGCTGTGCAAGTAGCGCCAGACGTCGTCCAGTTCAAAACTGTGGCTGGTGGACAGCGACAGCACGATGGCGTCTTCGCTGGCGGCGGCCTGCAATTCGAAATTGAAGGTGCGACAGAAACGCTTGCGCAGGGCCAGGCCCCAGGCGCGGTTGATGCGGCTGCCGAACGGCGTGTGAATGACCAGTTGCGTGCCGCCGGACTCGTCGAAAAAACGCTCCATCAGCAATGTGTCTTGGGATGGTAGGGCACCCAGCGTTTGCCGCGCACGGGCCAGGTAATCCACCAGTTGTTCGGCGCTGGCGATGTTCAAACCCAGGGTCTCGGTCAGCCAATCGAGCGCTGGCTGCAAGTTACCTGGCGCAGCCCCCAGCAGGTCATCGAGTTGTGCCTGCAAGCGCGCCACCGCCGAGGACAATTCGGCACTGCGCCCCGGTGCTTCACCGAGCCAGAACGGAATGGTCGGCGGCTGGCCCTGGGCATCCTCGACCCGGACTTTGCCGGTTTCCACCCGCAGGATCCGATAGGACGTGTTGCCTAACTGGAAGATATCCCCGGCAATGCTTTCCACGGCGAAGTCTTCGTTGATGGTGCCGATGTTCAGCCCTTGAGGCTCCAGCAGCACGCTGTAGTCGGCGTTGTCCGGAATGGTCCCGCCACTGGTCACCGCCGTCAGTTTCGCGCCCCGGCGGCCGCGCAGGGTGTGGCTCACAGCGTCGCGATGCAGGTAGGCGCTACGGATGCCCTGACGACCGTTGTAACCCTCGGCGAGCATGTGCAGCAGCGCCTGGTAGTGTTTGTCGTCGAGTCCGGCGTAGGGCGAGGCGCGGCGCAGCATCTCCAGTAGCGCTTGTTCCGGCCACTCCTGGCAACTGACCTCGGCGATGATCTGCTGCGCCAGCACGTCCAGCGGCGCTTGCGGGATCAGCAAGGTATCGAGTTCGCCCCGGCGCACGCAGTCGAGCAGCGCGGCGCATTCGATCAGGTCGTCCCGGGTGGTGGCGAACAAACGGCCCTTGGGCGTGCCGCCCACCTGATGCCCGGAACGACCGACCCGTTGCAGAAACCCGGCAATCGAACGCGGCGAGGCGATCTGGCACACCAGGTCGACGTCGCCGATGTCGATCCCCAGTTCCAGCGACGCGGTGGCGATCAGCACTTGCAGGTCGCCGCGCTTGAGTCGCTGCTCGGCATCCAGGCGAAATTCCTTGGCCAGGCTGCCGTGGTGGGCGGCGACGGCATCCTTGCCCAGGCGCTCGCTCAGGTGCCGGCTCAGGCGTTCGGCCAGACGTCGGGTGTTGACGAAGATCAGCGTGGTCCGGTGTTCCCGGGCGAGGGCGGCGAGGCGGTCGTAGACCAACTCCCAGACATCGTTGGCCATCACGGCCGATAGCGGCACGGACGGTACTTCGATGTCCAGGTCGCGGGGGCGGGCGTGGCCGATGTCGACGATCTCGCACGGGCGGTCGCGACCGACAAGGAAGCGCGAGACGGCTTCGATGGGCTTTTGCGTGGCCGACAGACCGATGCGCAGCAGTGGCTCCGGGCAGAGGGCTTGCAGGCGTTCAAGGCTCAGTGCCAGGTGGCTGCCGCGTTTGCTGGCAGCCATGGCGTGGATCTCGTCGACGATCACCGTTTGTGCGGTGCCGAGCATCTGCCGGCCAGAGTCGGAGCCGAGCAGCACATACAGGGATTCCGGTGTGGTCACCAGTATGTGCGGCGCGGTCTTGCGCATTGCCGAACGATCTTTTTGCGGTGTATCGCCGGTGCGCACGGCCGTGGTGATCTGCAACTCGGGCAGGCCCATCATGCGCAATTGCTCGGTAATGCCGGCCAGCGGGTTTTGCAGGTTGATCTGGATGTCGTTGGACAATGCCTTGAGGGGCGAGACGTAGACCACCAGGGTTGCGTCGGGCAAGCCTTCGGGGCTTTCCAGGCCGCGGTGCACCAGGTCATCGATGACGGCGAGAAAGGCGGTGAGGGTCTTGCCGGAACCGGTGGGCGCGGCGACCAGGGTCGAGCGGCGCTGGCGGATCAACGGCCACGCCCGGGCCTGGGCGGCGGTGACCGCCGGGAACGTGTGGCTGAACCAGGCGCTGACGGCAGGGTGGAAGCCGCTCAGGGCACTGTCTGCGGGAATGGGCAGGTTCATGCGGCAAGTTATGCGGGTGGGTGGGCCAAGATGCAAGTACCGCTTGGGGATCTCTGTTGACTGACAGGACCCCATCGCGAGCAAGCTCCCACAGGTGAGCGGATTACACAAAACCATTGTGGGAGCGAGCTTGCTCGCGATGAGGCCAGTGACAGCACCACAAATCCCCCCGGATCTACACTTTACGGGTGACGGTTGCGCACTAAACCCGCAAAATGCAACGATTCCGGCAATTATCAACGACATCGCCTGGGCGCGATGTCGATAAAGCCATCGTTTCAATCAGACTGGGCCTGCTGACTCTATGCGAATGCGCCTTATGTTACTGGGCGGCGGAAATGCCCTTGGGCAGGCGCTGATTCGCCTCGGTGCGGTCCTCGCCCCCCGCCCACCCGAAGACGGCTGGGATGCCGCGAGCCTGACACAACTGCTCGACGACACCCGTCCCGATGCATTGATCAACCTTGCCTACTACTTCGACTGGTTTCAGGCCGAGGCGGTGAGCGAATCACGCCTGGCCGGCCAGGAGCGCGCGATCGAGCGTCTGGCGGAACTGTGCCAGCACCACAACATCGTCCTGCTGCAACCCTCCAGCTATCGCGTGTTCGACGGCTCCCGTGCCACCGCCTACAGCGAAAAAGACGAACCGGTGCCTCTGGGCCTGCGGGGTCAGGCGCTGTGGCGGATCGAGCAAAGCGTGCGCGCCACCTGCCCACAACACGTGCTGCTGCGTTTCGGCTGGCTGCTGGACGACAGCCCGGATGGTGCCCTTGGCCGCTTCCTCGCCCGTGCCGAACAACCCGAAGAGCTGCTGATGGCCGACGACCGACGGGGCAATCCGACGCCGGTCGACGATGCCGCCCGCGTGATCATTTCAGTGCTCAAGCAACTCGATTGCGCGGCGCCGCTGTGGGGCACCTACCACTACGCCGGGCATGAGGCGACGACGCCGCTGGCGCTGGGGCAGGCGATTCTGACCGAGGCCCGCAGCCTGCATCCGCTGGCCATCGAAGCTCCGACCGCCCAGGCCCACGCCGCGCGTCCGGATGCCGCCGAAGAACCGCAACACGCGGTACTGGCTTGCAAAAAAATTCTGCACACCTTTGGAATCAAACCACGCGCCTGGCGTGCGGCGCTTCCCGGTCTATTGGACAGGTTCTATCGTCATGGCTGACAGCCCCGTTTTGATCACCGGTGGTGCCGGTTTCATTGGTTCACACCTGACTGACGCCCTGCTTGCCAGGGGCCATGCGGTGCGGATTCTCGATGACCTGTCCACCGGCAAACACAGCAATCTGCCGCTGGATAATCCCAGGGTCGAACTGATCGTCGGCGACGTGGCCGATGCGGCTTTGGTTGCCCAGGCGATGGCCGGATGCAGCGCCGTTGCACACCTGGCCGCCGTGGCTTCGGTGCAGGCCTCGGTGGACGATCCGGTGCGCACACACCAGAGCAATTTCATCGGCACGCTGAACGTCTGCGAAGCCATGCGCCAGACCGGGGTCAAACGCGTGCTGTTTGCCTCCAGTGCGGCGGTGTATGGCAACAATGGCGAAGGTGAGTCGATCGACGAAGACACGCCCAAGGCGCCGTTGACGCCTTATGCGGTGGACAAGCTGGCCAGCGAGCAATACTTCGACTTCTACCATCGCCAGCATGGGCTGGAACCGGTGATTTTCCGCTTCTTCAACATCTACGGCCCGCGCCAGGATCCGTCCTCGCCGTACTCCGGGGTGATCAGCATTTTCAGCGAGCGCGCCCTGAAGGGCTTGCCGATCACGGTGTTCGGCGATGGCGAGCAGACCCGGGATTTTGTCTACGTCGAAGACCTGGTCGACTTGCTGGTGCAGGCCATCGAAATGCCCCAGGTCGAAGTCGGTGCGGTCAACGTTGGCTGGAACCAGGCGACGACCCTCAAGCAAATGCTCGAAGCGCTCGAAGCCGTGGTCGGCAATTTGCCACCGGTGAGCTACGGCCCGGCACGCTCCGGTGACATTCGTCATTCCCGGGCGAACAACCGGCGCCTGTTGGAACGCTTCACGACCTCGGAGCAGACACCGATGCGTGTGGGGCTGGCGCGGTTGCTGGGGCGATAGATCGCTTCCATGCGGACATGAAAAAGGCGCCTTTTTACAGGCGCCTTTTTCACGGCCGGAATTTACTTACAGCTTGTGTAATTCCTGTGGTGAGGGGGATCGCCGCATCGCCCCGTTCGACTGCGCAGCAGTCGCCGTCATTTTTAAGTCTGCTCACCACCAAGCCTCATTCACCACCACGTGAACGTTCTTTAGAACTTGTAACCCAGACCCACCATGTAGATGAACGGGTCTACATCGACGTCCACCCGTGCCCGGGTGCCTGGTGCGATCGAGTTGTTCTCGACGGTGGCGCGGGTATCGATGTCGATGTAGCGCACCTGGGCGTTGATCATGATGTTATCGGTCAGCATGTAGTCAGCACCGACCTGCCACGCCAGACCCCAGGAGTTTTCCGCCTTGAAGTTGCTGAAACCGGCGGACTGGGCCTGGCTGCCAACGTGTTCGTCGTAGATATAGGTGTAGTTGATGCCGCCGCCGACGTACGGCTGGAAGGCCGACTTCGGATCCAGCGGGTAGTACACCAGGCTCAAGGTCGGTGGCAGGTGCTTGAGGGTGCCGAGTTTGCCGTTGGCCGCGCTCAGGGCCGTGCCCTTGAGTTTCACGTCATGCTCGAACGGTGTGGCCGCCAGCAGCTCGATACCCAGGTGGTTGGTGAGCATGTAGGCGAAGTTCAAGCCCAGTTGCGTGTCGCTGCTCAGTGTCGCCTTGCCGCCCAGGTCGGCGCCCGCCAGTGGGCCTTGATCGACCTTGACGCTGGAGCTGTCGGCTTCCGGGTTGACGGTGATTGCACCGGCGCGAAGGAGGATGTCGCCAGCTTCGAAGGCATTGGCGAGCGGGGCTGCGAGCGCAAGGGCAACCAGCGAAGCGCTGAGCATGGACTTGTTCATGGGGGCTCCAGAGGACGTTAAAAATTTTGATGTCCAATGGTAAGGCGGCTAACTATTCGGTCTTTTGATGCAGCTCAATGAAAGTGGCAAGGACTGGAATTTGTGATGTTTCTGATGATGAACTGACAGTCGACACAAAACGACCTGATTCACTCCGGCAGTTCATACAGATAAATCTTGTCCGCCTCCATCTGATACCCGGCATCCGCCAACTCGCTGGTGGACGCCTTGACCTGCAACGCGCCTTCGATCCAGTAAGGCTGATACAACTCGTCCAGCTTCACGCCGACTTCGCTCTTGACGTGCACGATCTGGTTCGACGGCGGTGGCGGTACATGGATGCAGGCGCCGAAATACGGCACCAGCAGAAACTCCGTGGTACGTCCTTCCTCGCTCACCTCCAGCGGCACGATGTAACCCGGCAGGCGAATATTCTGGCCGTCGAGGGTCTTGACCACCGGTGCGTTGGGCATGTCCTGCTTGGCTGCTGGCGCCGACTCTGCCGAGAGCGTACTGCTCATCTGCGACAGATCATGCAACGGCGTCATGTTCGGCACTTCTTTCGGCGCGTCGGGCGGGATCATCTCCGACCAGGTCAGGTCTTTTGGCTGGGCCGCCCACAGGGGCAGGGCGACCAGCATCAACAGCGCAAGTACAGCGCGGGGCATTTTCAACGTCCTCATAAACGGATCGACAGGCCATCGGCCAGGGATTGGCGATAGGCGCGCCAGGCCGGCACGCTGCCCATCAGTAACGCGGCGATCAGGATGCCACCGAGCAGCGTCCATTCATACTCACTCGGCCAGGACAGCGGCAGGAACAGGCCGTAGTTGGCTTGCACATAACCCTGGGCCGCCGCGATGCACACATACAGCAACGCCACACCGGCGATCACGCCCGATAGCGCCAGGGCAAAGGCTTCGAGTACCAACAGCGTCGCGATGTGCCAGGGGCGTGCGCCCACCGAGCGCAGGATCGCCATTTCCCGACGGCGCTCGTTGAGGCTGGTGAGAATCGCTGTGAGCATGCCGATCAACCCGGTCAGCACCACAAACAGCGAGACCACGAACAAGGCTTTTTCCGCAGTGCCCATCAGACTCCACAGCTCTTGCAACGCCACGCCTGGCAGGATCGCCAGCATCGGCTCGCCACGGAATTCGTTGATTTCCCGTTGCAGGGCAAAGGTCGAAATCTTGTTGTTGAGGCCGAGCATGAACGCGGTGATCGCTTGCGGCGTGAGGTCCATATTGCGCGCCTGATCAGCCGTGATGCGGCCCTCGCCCCGGGCCGGCACGCCGTTATGCCAGTCGATGTGAATCGCTTCCATGCCACCGAGGCTGATGTGCAGCGTGCGGTCCACCGGTGTGCCGGTGCGCTTTAGAATGCCGACCACAGTGAACGGTTTGTCGTCGTGCTTGACCAGGCTGATCGCCGCCACGCCGTGGGCCAGCACCAGTTTGTCACCGAGTTTGTAGTGCAGTGCCTCGGCGACTTCGGCACCGAGCACCACTTCGAACGGGTCGGTTTCGAAGGCGCGGCCATCGCTCAGTTGCAGGTGTTGCTGGCGACCGTACTGGTAATGCTCGAAGTAGGCTTCGGTGGTGCCCATCACCCGGTAGCCGCGATGGGAGTCGCCGAGGGACATCGGGATCGCCCACTTCACTTTCGGGTTGCTGGCGAAGTGTTCGAAACTGTCCCAGCGGATGTTGTTGGTGGCGTTGCCGATGCGGAACACCGAGTACAGCAGCAGGTTCACCGAGCCTGAGCGGGCGCCGACGATCAGGTCGGTGCCGCTTATTGTGCTGGCGAAACTGGCCTTGGCTTCGGTGCGCACGCGCTCCACTGCCAGCAACAGGCACACCGACAGGGCGATGGCGAACGCCGTGAGGATCGCGGTGAAACGACGGTTAGCCAGGCTGGCCATGGCTAGACGAAACAGATACATCTCAGACCTCGGACGGGGTAGCGGCGCGATTGAGTTCGGCCAGCGACAGGTTGTGGTCGAACAGCGGCGCCAGGCTCTGGTCGTGGCTGACGAACAACAGGCTCGAGCCGGCTTCGCGGCACTCGGCGAACAGCAGGCGAATGAAGTTCTCGCGGGCGTCGTAGTCGAGGGCCGAGGTCGGCTCGTCGGCGATCACCAGTTCCGGCTGACCGATCAGCGCGCGGGCGGCGGCGACCCGTTGCTGCTGGCCGATGGACAACGAATCGGCGCGGCGGCCGAGGATGTTTTCATCCTTCAAACCCAAGTGGGCAAGCAGTGTGGCGGCGGCTTTGTCGACGCTGCCGTGACGTTGTTTCGCCCGTTCGGCGCGCAGTTTCGAGAAGTGGCAGGGCAGTTCGACGTTTTCACGCACCGACAGAAACGGCAGCAGGTTGAACTGCTGAAAGATGTAGCCGGTGTGATCGACGCGGAAGTGGTCGCGGGCACCGGCCGAGAGTTGCGTCAGTTCCTGGCCGAGCAGGCGGATGCTGCCGCGATCAGGCTTTTGCACGCCGCCGAGCAGGCCGAGCAGTGTGGTTTTGCCGCTGCCGCTGGGGCCTTTGAGGAACAGGGTTTCCCCGCGCTCCAGGCGAAACGCCGGGATGTCCAGCAGCGGCGGGTGACCGGGCCAACTGAAGCCCAGGTCGGACAGTTCGATGAGTGCTTGGGTCATGTGAAACCGGTCTGGTTGGTGGTGAACCCTGTGGGAGCGAGCCTGCTCGCGATGGTGTATCAGTCGATACCAATGTATCTGACACGCCTTCGCGAGCAGGCTCGCTCCTACAGGGGATCATCGGTGGATTCAGAATTTCAGGGCGGCAGCCTTGGCCGTCACATCAACCCCTTGCTGCCCGCTCGGGCCGATCAGTTGTACCTGAATTTTCTGGGTGGCCGGGAAGCGGGTGAAAATATTCGCCAGGTCCAGCGACTTCAGTGCCGCCGGCGTGGCGCAGGTGAACTGATAGCGGGCGTGGATTTCGCTGTGATCATCGTGATGTTCGTGGCCGTCTTCGTCTTTGGCGTCTTCATCGTGATCATCGTCGGCATCGGGCTTGTCGCCGAACAGCGGGCTTTCCAGTTCCTGGTTCTCCACCACGCAACCGGCGGCTTTCGGCAGGTTGAACAAGGCCAGTGGTTGCTCGAGCAGAGCACGCACGGCGGCGACTTTGGCTTTGTCTGCATCGCTGGTGGCGACGTGCTCGAAACCCACCAGGTTCATGGCCGGGCTTTCCAGTTCCAGCTCCAGGGTCTTGCCGTCCAGC
>LNAP01001681.1_pt1 | contig 23131 bp, 25 predicted proteins | sample 602601 | NCBI WGS metagenome assembly LNAP01 (sample SAMN02440304, study PRJNA202911) | soil metagenome | biome: Subtropical and temperate rainforests or woodlands; isolation source: soil samples (1 kg each in a 20% v/v slurry with milli Q water) were... ...
AGCAATGACTTCACCTGCACCATCGGCCATGGGGATGCGTTTTTCGCTAGGGCCCCACATACCGCTGACCACCGCGAAGTCGTGGTAGTTGAGCGAGTTGGCGTGAAGTCGTACGGTGATTTCGCCAAGCGCTGCGGCTTGGACTTCGCTGCTGCCAACCACAACGTTTTCATAGCCGCCACCGGGTTGGACGAAGATCGTTTTGCTGCTCATAGGGAATTCCTTATGTTTTCTAATTACGCGAAATAACGAAATGAAAGTTTAAAAATTACAATTCGATGATCAACCTGGCCGCAAAGTCGTCAATCGCCTGCTCGTTGCGCCGGTAGTAAGTCCACTTTCCGATGCGGGTGGTTAGCACGAAGCCTGCGCGCTGCAAGATAGCTAAGTGTGCAGACGCGGTAGAAGGTGAAAGCCCTGCCTTGTGCTGCAAATGGGTTACGCACACCCCTATCGCAGGATCTCCATGATCCTGAGGTGGGAAATTATTAAGTGGGTCTTTGAGCCACTCCATCATTTGCATGCGAGTGTCATTGGCCAGGGCTTTGAGCTGTTCGAGTATCATGGTCGGCAATGCTACGCTTTTTTACGAAATGTTCAATAAATAATCTATTAGCATTGGCAAGGGTTTGAAATCAAACAAACTCATCCAGCTGAATCGCCCCTACTTTTGTCGATGTACTGAATGACTGCTTGAACTGTTCCGCTCTGGTAGACATCCCCGGTCTATGTTTGAACGTCTGGCCGATTGCTGTCCTTCGTACCAGGCAGAAAATCGGCCAGAAGCAGTATGGGCGGATAGCCAATAGGCACAGCCTACCGCTTCACTCCTCGCCGCCTCCATACAACCCCAACCGCCGATCCCGATGCAAATCATTACGCGCACTAATCCGCTTATTCCGCGCCTCAGCGAGGTTAAGTGTGGCCAGCAAAATCTGCTCTCCCCCCTGCTCCGCCGGCCCCGCCAACGGATACCCATCAGCATCGACAATCACCGAACCTTGCACCCATCCAACCCCGCGTTCATGCCCATGCCGATCACACGCGGCAATAAACATCCGGTTCACCGACGCATTGGCCTGAACCCGCACCACCTCGGCCGGGCGCTCGGTTGGTGGCCTCGGTCCATCGGGCCAATTGACGGGAGCGCAGAGCAATTCTGCACCCGCCAGCGCCGGCAGTCGCACCCATTCCGGAAACTCCAGGTCGTAGCAAATCAGCATGCCGATCCGTCCATGGACCGTTTCGACCACCGGCGGCGCGTCGTTGCCGGGGCTGAAGATTTCGCTTTCCGCGTCCCACAGGTGTGCCTTGCGATACACGGCGCGCAGGCCTTGGGGGTCGATCATCGCCGCGCTGTTGGCCAGTGCATCGCCTTGCAGTCGTTCGCAGAATCCGGCCACTACAACGACGTTCAATTCTTTCGCCAACGCCGTCCACAGGCGCAGGGTTGGTCCGTCGGTTGTTTCGGACAGGGACAACGCTTCGTCGCGGTCAGCAAACAGGTAGCCGCTCTGCACCAGTTCGGGCAGCACCACCACTTGGGCGCCTTGCAACGCCGCCGAGCGAATCGCTCGTTCTGTCAGTGTCCGGTTGTAAGCGAGGTCGCCTATTTTCGGTGCCACTTGGCAGCAGGCGACCACGGTATTTTTCACGCTGTTCAACGTCCCTCCTCCACTGGCTGATGAGCCATGGCAACAATGTCGCTCTCGGTGATCGAGTCGATGATTCGGCGTTCGTATTCAAGGTCGATCGAACGGCTGAGCAGGTAATACGCCAGGCCCGAAACCACCAGGCCGACCAGCCAGGCGATGTCCACGCCTTCGAGCATGCGCGCCAGCGGCCCGACGAACACTTCTTTGCCGGCGGCGGCATCGAAGATGTAGAAGAACGGCACCATCGCGGCAAATCCGATCAGGTACGAGACGATCCCTCGGAATTGCCAGGCGCCGTAGATGCCCTTCGGTGTGAAGAAATGCGGGATCGCGTAGCGGCCTTTGCGCACGAAGAAGTAGTCGACCAGATTGACCGCGGTCCAGGGCACGAGGAAGTACAACAGCAGCACGAGGAAGGTGTTCAACAGCGCGATGCCATCGCCCTTGATCGACAGCACGCAGGTCAACAGGATGACGCTGATCGCGGAGATCGACATGACCCGGGCGCGAGGGGTTGGCGTGATTTTTTTGATCGAGTCGACGCCGGTCAATAACGTCAGCATCGCGCTGTAGGTGTTGAGCGCGATGATCGGCAGGAAGCCTGCCACGGAGACGATGACCAACACGTTGCCCAGGCCCGGGATCATCGACGATCCGACCTGGTTAAGCGCCACCAGCGCATCCGCCGCTTTCAACTGCTGCGCGAGCCAGGCGCCGAGGCCGATCATCCAGCTCCCCGACAACGATGCGCCGATGAACACGGCGGCGATCAGTTTTGGCCGGCTGGTGTTTTTCGGCAGGTAACGGGAATAGTCGGAGACATAGGGCGCGTAGGAAATGTTGTAGCTCGCGCCGATGGCAAACAGCGTGGCGAACGCAACCCAGCTGAAGCCCAGGTCGGTCGCCGGGGCGACGCCTTCCTGGCCTGCACCGAACATCAGGGCGATGGTGACTAACGCATACAGCGGCAAGGTCGCCAGCAACGCCCATTTGAAGGCTTTGTGCATCAGGTCGTGGCCGTAGATCGACAGCAGCGCGCCGATCAGCACCACGACGATGGCGACAATGGTCGGGTCGATGCCGAAGACGTGTTCGAGGCCGTTCATGATCAGCGAGATGTTCACCACGTTGAAGCCGACGAACACAAACATCGTCGCCATCAAGGCCAGGATCACTCCGCGATACCCGAACTGGGCACGGGACTGGATCATTTGCGGGAGGCCCATTTCGGGACCTTGCGAGCCGTGAAAAGCCATGAAGATGGTGCCGAACATGATCCCGAGCGCACCGGCCAGCATCGTCCACAGCGCCGACAAGCCAAGGCTTGGGCCGACAAAACCGATGGAGATGGTGAAGAAGTGGAAGTTGCCTAAAAACCAGAAAGGGCCCTGGCTGCTGAGCTTGGCGTGACGTTCGTTTTCCGGAATGTAATCGATCGAGTGGCCTTCGATGGCCAACCCGCCACTCGCCTCGAGGGCGTGCGCAGAATGAGGAGACCCTGACATACGATTGTTCCTATGCAGTTGATTGTTGTTTTTATGGGCAAAGCGCCGGTTTCATTGCAATGTAGGGCCTGGGTCAGGGCTATAAAATATCGCAGGCACACTGTTTACATAGATCCGCGTCTATGTGAATGAACATTGAGGGACACCCATGCTGGGCACTGTATCGGAACTGGATCTGCGTTTGATCCGGGTCTTTTTGACCGTCGTTGAAGCGGGCGGCATCTCGGCCGCGCAAACTGCGCTCAACACCACTCAACCGACCATCAGTGCGCAATTGGCGACGCTGGAAGCGCGGGTGGGATTTCGACTGTGCGAGCGCGGTCGCGGCGGATTTTCGGTGACGCCCAAGGGCGGTCAGTTTGTCGAAGCGGCCCGCCGATTGCTGGCGGCAGCCGAAGGTTTCCGGGTTGAGGTCCAGCACATCAATCGCAAAGTGTCGGGCAACATCAATATCGGTTTGCTCGGTCAGATCGATCCTGTTGCCAACAAGAAAATCGCCCTGGCCATCGCGCGTTTAAGGGCTCGTCATGAAGGCCTGTATTTCCACTTCACGGAACTGTCTTCGTCGCTGCTGGAAGAGAAAATCATCAATAGCCATATCGATCTGGCGATCGGTTACTTCTGGCACCGCTTGCCCAACATCGATTACTTCCCCTTGTTCCAGGAAACCCAGATCGCCTACTGCGCCCCGGCTCACCCGCTGTTTGAGCACGTGGGGGATCTGACCCGGGATGACGTCCGCGATTACGACTGGGTATGGCCCAGTCACCCCTTGCCGGAAATGCCTGCACCCACCTCGATCGAACGCCTGACCGTGCTCACCGACAGCATGGACGGCGCGGCGCTGCTCATTCTGTCGGGGCAGCATTTGGGCTTTTTGCCGCAGCACTATGCGGCGAAGCATGAACAGCTGGGGCAGTTGCATCCGCTGAATCCCGAGCTGCTGCGTTATGAGGTGGGGTTTCATGCGGCGGTTCGGCATTCGGCGCGGCAGCGGGATCTGGTGAGTGCGTTCCTGAATGAGCTAATCGATATTTTCAGTTCTTAATCGCTATCTCGCTGGCCGGGATGACGTCGATCCGTGCCACGGGCCCCGTCAAGTGCGCCAGCTCCGCGTTGTGCTGGGCGATGATGTCTTCGGCGGCGAGGTTGCCGTTGTCGACGGTGGAATGCGCGTCGGCGGCGAGCACCACGTCATAGTTCAGGTTCAGGGCCTGGCGGACGGTGGCGTTGACGCAATAGTCGGTTTGCAGCCCGCAGATGATCAGGCGGTCGGAGCCAAAATCTTGCAGTAGGGCTTGTAAGTGGGTCTGGTAGAACGAATCTCGATTGGTTTTTCGCACCCGACGGTCTTGCGGTGAAGTCTTCAGGCTTTCGGCCAGTTGCCAGCCTTCAGAACCATGTTGCAGCTGGTCGCCCTTTTCTTCGTGCTGGATGAGGATGACCGGAATTCCTGCCTCCCTGGCCTTGGCACTCAGGCCGTTTATATTCTCGATGACGCGTTTGATCTCAAAACATTCGTACTCGCCAGTGCACAAGGCGTGCTGGACGTCGATGATCAGCAATGCAGTGGTCATGGGCTCAGGCCTTAAAGTAGTCCTTCAGATTAAGGGGTACGCCACCTGCTCCCTGGGGCCGAGCAAAGAGTGCGTACCGTCGATAATGCCGCAAAACACCTACGATGGAATAGCTTGAAATCGCTGCCTGTCCGCGAATTTATCCAGTCGGACACAGCCCGCCCCAACACCGCTAAGCTGAATTGAAAATTCATTAAACCACATCAACTATTACGGTATTACTTTATCTATTGTAACGAACAACATTAAACACTTCCAAAGCACAATAAGTGTGGTCATACCCGGGTCATTGCTTTAGGGTGAATCTTCGATATCGAGAAGTTTCGCCAGGGACTGCGACCTGTTTAATGACAGGACTGCGGCTTTGCCGCTGGCTCTTAATGGATTTCAGCCAGTGACGTGTAAGTAATACCTGACCGTTCTATTTGAACGCTATGGGTACTTACAATCCTGATTCCCGCTGATGCCGTTATATTCATTGAGCACATATGATATGAGTGACAACAAAGTCCTTGTCTTGCGCACTTGCGCCAACGACATGTCGGACCATGCCGGCCAAGTCTGGCCGGACGCCGGCCTGGTGGTGTGCAAGCACTGGAAGCCCAGCAAGAAACTCGAGAACGGCCTGGTCGGCTTATTGTGGGGAGAAGGTTCCTCTACTCAACTGAGTTTGCGAGCCGATGCCAAATGGGTTGTGTGCGAAGTTCACATTGGTCACATTATAAAACTTGATGAAGACGGCATGATCAAGTTCCCGGAGGCGGAAGTTGTTCACACGGGCACTCAAGACAGTTCGATCAATTACATTGCAGCGCACATTGAACACTATCAATCAGCAAACATCCCTTTAATCGACACCCCACTTGAATCACCAAATAAAACCTCCAGTCGCGAATTCGAAAGTCGGCGAGCACAGGGTTACAGTCCTTCCGGCATCGGCGCTAAAACCGACGCCTCGCAAACTTTCGAAACTGCTGTGTACGGCAGTACGCTCACGGGTGGGCATCAAAGTTATCTGCTGGCGGGTTACGGCAGTACGGAAACAGCCGGCGGTCAGAGCTCATTGATTGCCGGTTACGGCAGCACCCTGACGGCCGCCGACAGCAGCTCATTGACCGCCGGGTATGGCAGTACGGAAATGGCTGGCGATGACAGCTCGCTGATCGCCGGGTACGGCAGCACCCAGATCGCCGGGCAGAAAAGCACGCTGACCGCCGATTACGGCAGCAGCCAGACCGCCCAGGACGGCAGCACCCTCACCGCCGGTTACGGCAGTACCGAAACGGCGGGAAGCGACAGCTCGCTGACCGCAGGCTATGGCAGCACTCAAACCGCCCAAGAGGGCAGCGCCCTCACCGCCGGCTACGGCAGCACCGAAACAGCCGGATCGGATAGCGCCTTGATTGCCGGTTACGGCAGCACGCAAACGGCGGGACAGGACAGTACGTTGACCGCGGGTTACGGCACCACCCAAACCGCCCAAGACAGCAGCGCCCTCACCGCTGGCTATGGCAGCACCGGCACAGCGGGGCCGGAAAGCTCCTTGATCGCCGGTTACGGCAGCACCCAAACAGCCGGCCACGAAAGCACCCTGACCGCCGGGTATGGCAGCACCCAAACCGCTCAGGAAAACAGTTCCCTCACGGCCGGGTACGGCAGCACCGCCACGGCGGGATCGGACAGTACGTTGATTGCCGGTTACGGCAGTACACAAACAGCCGATCATGAAAGCACGCTAACCGCCGGGTATGGCACCACCCAGACCGCACAGGAAAGCAGTTCGCTCACCGCAGGCTACGGCAGCACCGCAACGGCCGGGCACGACAGTTCGCTGATCGCCGGATACGGCAGTACGCAAACGGCCGGTTATGAGAGCACGCTGACCGCCGGCTACGGCAGCACTCAGACCGCCCAGGAAAGCAGTTCCCTGACGGCAGGCTACGGCAGCACCGGAACCGCCGGGTACGCCAGTTCCCTGATCGCCGGTTATGGCACGACCCAGACCGCAGGCTATGAAAGCAGTCTGACGGCGGGTTACGGCAGCACCCTCACCGCTCAGGAAAGCAGCTCCCTTACCGCCGGTTACGGCAGTACGGAAACCGCCGGCGGCGACAGTTCGCTTATCGCTGGCTACGGCAGCACTCAGACCGCCGGTTATGACAGCAGTCTGACCGCCGGCTATGGCAGCACCCTCACCGCGCAGGACGGCAGTTCTCTCACGGCCGGTTACGGGACCACGGAAACCGCCGGGCATGAGAGTTCGCTGATCGCCGGCTACGGCAGCACGCAAACCGCCGGCCACGACAGCACGCTGACGGCAGGTTACGGCAGCACCCTCACCGCTCGGGAAAACAGTTCACTCACGGCCGGCTACGGCAGCACCCAGACGGCGGGTTACAAAAGCACTCTGACCGCTGGTTATGGCAGTACGCAAACCGCACGGGAAAGCAGTGTTCTCACCGCCGGCTACGGCAGTACCGGAACCGCCGGCAGCAACAGTTCGCTGATCGCCGGATACGGCAGCACGCAAACCGCTGGCTACGAGAGCACGCTGACGGCAGGTTATGGCAGTACCCTCACCGCTCAGGACAACAGCTCCCTCACCGCGGGTTATGGCAGCACCGAAACCGCCGGCTACGAAAGTTCGTTGATCGCCGGTTACGGCAGCACGCAAACCGCCGGTTACGACAGCACGCTGACGGCGGGTTACGGCAGCACCCTCACCGCTCAGGACAGCAGCTCCCTTACCGCCGGTTATGGCAGCACCGAAACGGCGGGTTACGACAGTACATTGATCGCTGGCTACGGCAGCACCCTTACCGCTCAGCACAACAGCACCCTCACCGCAGGTTACGGCAGCACCGAAACCGCGGGCCAGGACAGTTCCCTGATCGCCGGCTACGGCAGTAGCCTGACCAGCGGCATCCGCAGCTTCCTCACGGCCGGATACGGCAGCACATTGATCAGCGGATTGCGCAGTGTATTGACCGCCGGTTATGGCAGCAGCCTGACCTCCGGCATGCACAGCACCCTGACCGCCGGATACGGCAGCAACCAGATCGCCAGTTATCAAAGCTCATTGATCGCCGGTCCCGACAGCACGCAAATTGCCGGGCACAAAAGCATGTTGATTGCCGGCAAGGACAGCTCACAGACCGCGGGTTATCGCAGCACCCTCATCGCGGGCGCCGGCAGCGTCCAGACGGCGGGTGATCGCAGCAAATTGATAGCCGGCAAGGACAGCACCCAAATCGCCGGCGACCGCAGCAAGCTGTTGGCGGGCAGCAATAGCCACCTCACGGCCGGTGATCGCAGCAAGCTGACGGCGGGCGATGACTGTACGTTGATGGGCGGCGATAAAAGCGTTTTGACGGCGGGCAAAAACAGCATCCTGGTGGGCGGCGCCCGCAGCAAGCTGATTGGCAGCCTGGGTTCAACGTTGACCGGAGGCGAGAATGCGACGTTGATTTTCCGATGCTGGAACGGCAAGCGATTCAAGAATGTCGTGGCGCAGACCGGCAGGGATGGCGTGGAAGCGCATGTGCCGTATCAGGTGGACGAGGCGGATAACCTCGTCACCAAGCCCGACGAATAACTTTCTCGGTCGGGCCACCCTCGCAGCTTGAGGGTGGCCATGGACTTACGCCTTAGTAGCCGAGCGACAACCCCGTATTCCTGCGCGGGTCATTGGCCCCATAGAAGCGGTTCTTGCCCACCGGTTTGCCTTCCAGCGAAGGCGCGCCCACCAGGATCGCCGCCAAATGGTTGGGATCCTGCGGCCCGGCAAACTTGTGGCCCCAGCTCTCAAGCATCTTCACCGTGTCCGGACTGGTGGTGAAGGTCTCCAGGTTGGTCTCTTCCGGCAGCCATTGCTGGTGGAAACGCGGTGCATCGACCGCTTCCTGGATGTTCATGCCGTAGTCGATCACGTTGAGCATGGTCAGCAAGGTGGCGGTGATGATGCGACTGCCGCCGGGGGTGCCGACAACCATGACCACTTTGCCGTCCTTGGTGACGATGGTCGGGCTCATGGACGACAGCGGTGCCTTGCCGGGAGCAATGGCGTTGGCTTCGCCTTGCACCAGGCCGTACATGTTGGGCACGCCGATTTTCGAGGTGAAGTCGTCCATTTCGTCGTTGAGGATGACCCCGGTTTTGCTGGCCATCACACCGGCACCGAACCAGTCGTTGAGGGTGTAGGTCACCGACACTGCGTTGCCCCATTTATCGACGATGGAGTAATGCGTGGTGTTGCTGCCTTCATGGGGCGCTACGCCGGGTTTGAGCTCGCGGGACACGCCGGCTTTTTGCGGATTGATCGCCGCGCGGATTTTGGTCGCGTAGTTCTTGTCCAGCAGATGCTCGATCGGGTTTTTAACGAAGTCCGGGTCGCCGAGGTAGCTGTTGCGGTCCACATACGCATGGCGCATCGCTTCGATCTGGTAATGCATGCCCTGGGCCGAGTGGTAGCCCAGATCCTTCATCGGGTAGCCTTCGAGAATGTTCATGATCTCGCAGATCACCACACCACCGGAGCTGGGCGGCGGTGCCGACACCACGTGATAACCGCGGTAGTCACACTCGATCGGCGCCAGTTCGCGGGTCTTGTATTTGTCGAGGTCGGCCTGGGTGATGATGCCCTTGTTGGCCTGGCTGGAAGTGACGATGGCGTCGGCCACCCAACCTTTGTAGAAACCGTCTTCGCCCTTCTCGGAAATTTCCCGCAGGGTTTTGGCCAGATCCTTCTGCACCAGTTTTTGCCCGACCTGCATCGGTTCGCCATTGCTGAGGAAGATCGCGCCGGAATCCTTGATGTCCTTCTTGAACACGTCGGTGGCGTATTCCAGCAATTCGACATCGCCCTGCTCCAGCACAAAACCGTCTTCGGCAAGTTTGATCGCCGGGGCGATTACTTCCTTGCGCGGTTTGGTCCCGTATTTCTTCAGCGCCAGTTCCATGCCGGACACGGTGCCGGGCACGCCAACGGCCAAGTGACCACGGGTGCTCAGGTCCGGCACGACGTTGCCCTCTTTGTCGAGGTACATGTCTGCTGTCGCGGCCAGCGGCGCTTTTTCGCGGAAATCGAGGAAAGTCTTGCGCCCGTCCGCCAGTTGAACGGTCATGAATCCACCGCCCCCCAGGTTACCCGCAGCGGGATAAACCACCGCCAGCGCATAACCCACGGCGACAGCGGCATCGACGGCGTTGCCACCGTTCTTGAGCACATCGACGCCTACATGGGAGGCCAGGTGCTGGGCCGTGACAACCATGCCGTTTTCGGCCGCGACCGGGGCCACGGAGGCTGCGTAAGCACTGAGGCAACTGAGCGCCAATGAGGTCGCAATCAGCGATTTGGCAAAAGGTTCGAACTTCATGAGTCGGTCTCTTTTTGTTTTTAGGCTCTGTTTAAAAACGGAGAAAACGCTTCAAAGCAGACGCAAGTATGGCCGGGATTGCGTTTTGCGCCTCCTCGCCGAGGCAGTATGCTTGGCCGCTGTTCAGCCCTTCTGAGGAGTTCGCCGGCATGACTTACACCTTCACCACCCTGGCGTCCCCGGTCGGCGAGCTGAAACTGGTTGCGAAAGATTCAAGACTGGCCGCCATCCTCTGGGAAAACGACAAGCCGAACCGGGTTCGGCTTGGCCCGATGAGCGAGGCACCGGATAACCCGATCCTCCTACGCGCCGTTCAGCAGTTGCAGGAATACTTTTCCGGCACGCGCAATAGCTTCGATCTGGAACTGGATTTTGCCGGGACGGACTTTCAGAAGAAGGTGTGGCAGGCGCTGCTGACCATTCCGTTTGGCGAGACGCGCAGTTACAGCGAGATCGCCGAGCAGATCGGCAATCCAAGCGCAGTCCGGGCGGTGGGCGCGGCGAATGGCAAGAACCCGATTTCGATTGTTGCGCCGTGCCATCGGGTGATTGGGGCGTCGGGGAAGTTAACGGGGTTTGCCGGCGGACTTGAGGCAAAGGAACGGTTGTTGACGCTGGAAGGTTGCGAGTGGTCCGGGGCTAGCCGGACGGGCGAGCTGTTTTAAGCCGACTGCCCCCCGATCTCTGTGGCGAGGGAGCTTGCTCCCGCTCCAGTGCGCAGCACTGGCAAAAATCTCCGACTAAGCCAGTATTTTGGGGCCGCTTCGCAGCCCAGCGCGAGCAAGCTCGCTCGCCACAGGGTTAAGGGTTCAGATCTCGGGACTCAGGTCTCAGGTAGCGGTGAAGATATTTTTCATCGCCGCATACTGCAGCAGCATGATGGTCTTCGCATCGCAGATCTCCCCGCGATAAAACGCCTCGAGCGCCTCGTCGAATGTCCACTCCAGCACTTCCAGTTCTTCGGTTTCTTCTTCCAGCCCGCCACCCTCGCTGACTTTCGACGCCGCGTCATATTCAGCGATGAAGAAGTGCAGTTTTTCGGTGACCGAGCCTGGGCTCATGTAGGCCTCGAACACCTTTTGCACGTGGTGCACGCGATAACCGGTTTCCTCTTCGGCTTCGGCGCGGATGCGTTCTTCAGGTGCCGCGCCTTCGAGCAGCCCCGCCGCCACTTCGATCAGCAAACCATCGTGGCCGTTGACAAACACCGGCAACCGAAACTGACGCGTCAGGACGACGGTTCTTTTCTCGCGGTTGAACAACAGAATCGCCACGCCATTGCCACGGTCATACACCTCGCGGGTCTGGCGCTGCCAGTCGCCGTTGTTACGCAGATAGTCGAAGGTGATTTTCTTCAGCAAGTACCAGTCGTGGGACAACACCTGGGACTCGATGATGTTGACCCGCTCGGCTGTGTTCGCCATCACAACGCATCCTTTTTTCGTCAGAAGGTCCCCATGGTAGGCGAAAACCAAAAAGCCCGGCATCTCTGCCGGGCTTCTTTTTACTGCTGGCTGGCGACGTCAGGTATCGCGCTGTCTTCCTGTGAAGAGAGCTGCTTGCCATTGATCAACGGCCCGTAACGACGGCTGAACTCCCAGTTGTAAGGTACGTGGTCCCTATTGACCCCGTTGTCCCAATTCACCGACCAAGTCATCAGGCCTTTGATCGAAAGCCCCTTGGCGTCGAGACGCTTGAAGGCATTCACCACTGCCGCCGGATTGATCACGTAACCGGTGGCCGCCGCGTCGACGTTGGCAGGCAGGCCGATCACGAACTTGTCCGCCGGGATCTTCGTGAACCCGCGAGTGCCGCTCACCAGGCTTTCGGTCAGGTAAAACAGGAAGTCCTCTTTCATCGCGTCGTTGTTCTGCGCAATCCACGCGCCATTGCCGTTATTGGCTTCCGGCACCCAGATTCCGTCGCCGCCCTGGTTGTAATACTGCGGGGCGATGAAGTCGTAATAGCCTTCCAGGGCCTGGAGATAACCGACGTACTTACCGGCAGTGGTCAGGTACGGAAACTCCGGCGCCATGCTGATGATGAAGTGTTTGCCTTCACCGGCGTAATGGTCCTTGACCAGCTTCAGCGCGGCAGGCAGGACGCTCTTGTTGTCGGCGAAATCAATCGCGCTCTGTTCAAGATCGATGTCCAGCCCATCGAAGCCGTAGGTTTCCACCAGACGGATGATTTCGTTGGCCAGCGGCTGTTCGTTACCTTTGTGCAACTCGATGTGCGCGTCGGCGCCACCGAGGGAAATCAGCACCGCCCTGCCCTGACTGTTCAGCACGCCGACCTGGCGACGGAACTCGGCGTCGGACAAGTTGTACGGCTTGAAGGTCGGGATGCCGTTGCCCTTCATGAAGGCCACGGCCACCACGTTGTAATCCTTGGGCACATCCTGCAGCGCGATGTTGGCGAACTGGCCACGCTGATAACCGTCGCTCGGCCCGGCGGGCCAGTTGTGCCAGAAGCCCATGAGGATCTTTTTGCCGGCAATACTCGGCATCAACGAAGCGGCGTCGGCGAGTGGCGATTTCAATAACGTAAAGTCGAATTTTGACATGTTCTATTCCTTCAGAACGTGTGGGGGGATTAACACTGCGGGCTTACTTGAAGTCCACGTCAAACGCTTGGTAGAAGGCGTTGCCGGTGTTGGCCACGATCCACATCAGCACGATCACGTGATGGCCTTTCTTGTTGCCCGGCAATTTCACTTCGTGGTTGATCTTGGCTTTCATCTCGGCGGAATGGCTGTAGTACGGGACCTGGGTGTAGAAGTCGTCGAAGAACGATGTCGGCTCCAGTTGCGCACGGCCGATGCGCTGTTCCGGGCTCCAGCCATCCTTGGTGATGAACCAGCTGTAGCCACGGGTGACATGGGGCGCGGTGTATTCCCAGGTGACCTTGAAGGTCTGGCCCGGATCGACGTTCAACAAAGGCCAGGTGAAGGGGCGGCCGAGCCTGACGCTCATTTCCTTGTTGGTGAAGTTGATGCAGTCTCGGGCATCCGTCTTGCCACCGCTGAGGATGTAGCGGTCGGCAGGTGGCGTGACACTGTCGCTGTCGGTTTGATACGGCGCCGCGAAGGGCCCCGCCGTCAGCGAAGGGAAGTTCTTGCCGCCTTCCATTTCGTTGACTTGCCAGCTACTCAGCAACCCCAGCTCTACGGCGACCGCACCGCGGCTGGAGGGGGATGTGACACGACCGTGTCGAAGTTGAGGTTGAGTCTGTGGTTGGTTCATTTTTTCACTCCGTTGATTTTGAGAACTCTCCTTCCTGAGGAGAGGCCTCCAACCTAACGGCGCTGTTTTTTTTGTCCATCAGCCCATTTGAGCCCCGAATGAACCCGCCTTCGCAGATCACTCGCAAATACTGGATATAAAACCAGTACCCTGATCCAAGTCCTACGTCCTGTGTAGCAAAAGGATTACATCACCAGGTAGCAATCGGGGCATCGTACCGACTAGGGAAGCTGTGCCTTGTATTCCTTTTCGTATTGGCCGGCCAGGGCCTCTTTCTGCTTGTCGTCGAGCAGCTTGCCGGCCATCTGGAAGAACTTCTGCTCTTCCTCTTCCAAGTGATGATGAACCTTCTCGGACAGCTTCTTGGCGGTCGCCAGCCAGGCCGGGCTGGACATTTGTGTCTCATCCAGCTCTTCCATCATTTCGTCCATCTCATGGTGTTCGGAGATGGCGTGGCGGCTGAGATCGACGCCATTGTCGAACGCCATCAGCGGGATGTAGAAATGGCGCTCTTCGGCGGTTTCGTGGGCCTGGAGTTCAGACTTGAGCTGCTTGTAAGCCTCGACCCGCTCCGCGGTGTCGCCGCTGGTCTTGATGAGCGCTTTGGCATAGGTGCGCTGGCGGTCGTGACTTTCACGCAGGGCTTCAAAAATATTCACGGGTGATCCTCATTGGCCGCGTTCCGGAAGGACGCTCTTCAGGCTAGACATCCGGGCGCGAGCGAGGGTTCCACTCAAGGGGCTGGAACAACCGCAGGGGGTCGCGTTAGGCTTGCGGCTGTTGCCCCTCATGGCCATAAGGATTGAGCTGATGGAACTGCGTATCGAACAGTCGCAAAACCCCACCGAAGCCGAGGAGCAGGCGATCCTGCTGCCGTTGCGCGCCTATAACGCTTCAAAGGCCGGCGTTTCGAAGCAGGAGCCCATTGCCCTGCTGATTCGCGACGAGCATGACGAGATTCTTGGCGGTCTGTATGGTCGGGTTTTTTATAAGTGGTTGTACATCGAGTTGCTATCGGTACCGGAACAGGGTCGGGGACAAGGCATAGGCTCGAAGTTGATGCGGATGGCCGAAGACGTGGCGCGGGAGAAGGAATGCATCGGGGTCTGGCTCGACACCTTCGACTTCCAGGCGCCTGAGTTCTACAAGAAGCTGGGCTACAGCGAGGTGGGGCAGATTGTCGACTACCCGCCGGGGCATAAGCGCTTCTTTTTCCAGAAGCGCCTGATCAACGACGCATAACCTGCTCGTATGATCCACACCATCCAACTGTAGGAGTGAGCCTGCTCGCGATCGCGGAGTGACATCCAACATTGATGTCGACTGACCCGCCGCTATCGCGAGCAGGCTCACTCCTACAGGGGATGGGGGTCAACGCCTCAGGTCAGAGGCAGGTCGCCAGCGCCGCCAGGCGGCGCTTGGCCACAAAGTCATCTTGCTGTGCGTAGTAACTCAACACGGTGCCTGACGCATCGGTGGTCACGTCGACAAAGGACTCCGCAGAACGCGTGTAAACGGTGGACCCACCCTTCTCTCCCGGCTGCAAATACGCGCCGGCATCGACACCGAACACCGCCTCGTCCTGCCAGGAAAACTGCACGCACTGGGCGACGACTTTTTCCGGCTTGTCCGATTTCAGGGTTTTGTAAGGGGCTTTGGTGCGGGCATCGTTCATCACCGAGCCGGCGCATCCCGCCAGCAACGTCACGGCCAGCGCCACCATCAGAATTCGCATTGTGTTCGCTCATCAAGAAAAAGCGGACTGTATCACCGTGGCACGGCGTATCGTTCTGCTTTACTTCATTTATACCGCGACATCGCGTGACGATTCGCGCACCCTGTCGCGCCATTAACGTCGCATCGCCCGTTTTTTCCGGGCTCATTTTCTGGAAAGGTCATGACACCCAACGCCGAGTATTACAAACCGACCGCCGAATACGCTGACAAGCTGATCAGCCAGATCGGTCAGACGCCGTCCTGGATCGCCAAGCGCATTGGCGTCACCGACAAACGAATCCGTTACATCCTCGACGGCGAACGCACCGTCAAAGGCGAGACCACGCCGATCCAGATGACCTACCCCGAGCAGTTTGCCCTCGAGTGCCTGGCGGCTGCGGCCAAGGCCAGCAAGAAGCAATCTTCGTAAACCCGGGCCTCAAGGAGCGACCATGGCGGCAACCGAACAGCAACACGAGAAAGCGCTGAAGAAGTTTCTCGATGAGCGTCCTGAGCTGCGCAATGAGCTCGACAACCTCAACCCGCTGTTGGCCCAGGCCAAAGGCGAGACCGCGGCGCAATATCGTGACGAGCGCTTGCATGAGGCCTTCGAGGCCGAAGCCGAGCGCCTGGGTCTGTTTGCCTGGGAGCTGACATTGCAATTGACCGCCGTGACGCCTGAAGACTACGATTCTCAGCGTCTTGAAGTGCACAAGGAAGTGGCCGAGATGGCCGGTATGGACTGGCTGGAGTATTGCGAACTACATGGATTGATCAAGTGACCCTGATGGTCGCTGCCTGAGGACGACTTTCGCCGATGTTGCCATCCCTCTCGACTTCTCGCGCCAGCCCGGGCCATCTTCATATCCAGAAATGGCGCGGACGCATCGGCATGGTGCTGGTGGCCGCGCTCTCGGTGCTCGCCGGCATGACTGACGCCATCGGCTTCATGGCCAGCGGCGACTTTGTCTCCTTCATGAGCGGCAACACCACCCGCCTCGCCGTGGCCATCAGCGACGGCGATCTCGGGCTGACCCTGCGCCTGCTGATTCTCGTGACCACCTTCATTGTCGGCAACGCCTTGGGCATTGTCGTCAGCCGCCTCGGTGGCCGCCGGGCGCTGCCCTTGCTGCTGGGCATCGCAATGCTGCTCTGCGGCGCCGCGGCCTGGCCTTTTGACGAACAATTGCCGGCACTGCTGGCGACAATCATCGCCATGGGCATGCTCAACGCGGCGGTGGAGGAAGTGAACGGCTTGCCGGTCGGCCTCACTTACGTCACCGGCGCCCTGTCGCGCTTCGGGCGTGGGCTGGGGCGCTGGATGCTCGGTGAGCGGCGTAATGGCTGGCGGGTTCAGTTGATTCCCTGGACGGGGATGTTTGCCGGTGCCGTGCTCGGCGCGGTGCTGGAACACCACCTTGGGCTCAAGGCGTTGTTTGTCAGCGGGTTGCTGGCGGGCGCGATTGGATTGCTGTCGCTGAAGATTCCGCGGCGATGGCAGTTGGGGTATATGCCGCGTTGAGCGGGTTATCGCGTTCCGCATTGATGTGGCCTGACAGGCCGCTATCGCGAACAGGCTCGCTCCCGCAGGGTTCTGTGGTGGATTTCAGTGTCATGCACCACCAAATACCTTGCAGGAGCGAGCCTGCTCGCGATGGCCGCGACTCGGTCTACGAGTAAACCCCCTTCGCCGCACTCGCGATAAAGCTTTATCATGACCGCAGTTTTGCTGATCGAGTCCGTCATGAAGTTCGCCATCGCGCTGTTTTCCGCCGCCCATGCGCCCTCCTCGCGCCGTGCCTTGCTGTTTGCCCAGGCAGCGCTGGCCGGCGGGCATGAGATTGTCCGGCTGTTTTTCTATCAGGACGGCGTCTACAACGCCTCCGGCAGCGTGGTCACGCCGCAGGATGAGCAGGACCTGCCCAAGCAATGGCGCGCCTTTGTCACCGAGCATCAGCTGGATGGCGTCGTGTGCATTGCCGCCGCCCTGCGCCGTGGCGTGTTGAACGCAGAGGAAGCCGGACGCTATCAGCGTGACGCCGTTGCCGTGGGCGCGCCGTGGGAATTGTCCGGCCTCGGCCAGTTGCATGACGCGGTGCAAGACGCTGACCGCCTGATCTGTTTCGGAGGCGCGTGAGATGGCTAAATCCTTGTTGATTATCAGCCGCCAGGCCCCGTGGTCCGGGCCGAACGCTCGGGAAGCGCTGGACATCGTGCTGGCTGGTGGCGCGTTCGACCTGCCGATTGGCTTGCTGTTTCTCGATGACGGGGTGTTCCAGCTCGCTGCGAAACAGGACGCCAAGGCCCTGCAACAAAAAGACCTGAGCGCCAACCTGCAAGCGTTGCCGATGTTCGGTGTGGAAGACCTGTATGTCTGTGGCCACAGCGCTGCCGAACGAGGTCTGGACCTCAACGGTCGGTCGCTTGAAGAAGCCCGGGTGCTGGCCACCCAGGAAGTCACTGCACTTATTGACCGTTACGACCAGGTGATCACCCTCTGATGTCGACTTTGCATGTGTTGTCTCATTCCCCGTTCGGCGATGACCGCCTGACCAGTTGCCTGCGCGTGATCGGCACAAACGACGCGTTGCTGCTGACCGGCGACGCCGTCTATGCGTTGCAACCGGGCACCGCGCCGTTCAACGCGCTGAATGCCCGCCCGTTGAAACTGTTCGTACTGGCCGAAGACGCCCAGGCCCGTGCGTTGGCGGTTCCTGACGCGGCCAAAGCCATTGATTACCCCGCCTTCGTCGAGTTGTCGATTCACTACGACAAGGTGAACAGTTGGCTATGAATTCCCTGACAGTCGGCGCACGCGCCATCGAGTTGGACAAGGACGGTTTCCTGGTCGAACTGAGTGACTGGTCGAGCGAGGTGGCCAGCGCCCTCGCCGCCGCCGAAGACATCCAGTTGAGCCCGGAGCACTGGGAAATCCTCGAATTGCTCCGCAACTTCTACGCCGAATTCCAGCTATCCCCGGCCACCCGACCGCTGATCAAGTACACCGCGTTGAAGCTCGGCCCGGAAAAAGGCAACAGCCTGCACCTCAACCGACTGTTCAAAGGCACCCCTGCCAAACTCGCCGCGAAACTGGCGGGCCTGCCCAAACCGACGAATTGCTTATGACTGACTTTCCAGCGCTGACCCTCGAAACCCCCGCCGAACACCCGTTCGCCCAGTTCGTGCGGATCCTCGGCAAAGGCAAGCGCGGTGCCCGCGACCTGACCCGGGCCGAAGCGCGTGAAGCCATGGGCATGGTGCTCGACGACAAGGTCGAGGACACCCAGCTCGGCGCGTTCCTGATGCTGTTGCGGCACAAGGAAGAAAGCGCCGAGGAAATGGCCGGTTTCACCGAAGCCCTGCGCGAACGGTTGAACCCGCCAGCCCTGGCGGTGGACCTGGACTGGCCGACGTATGCCGGCAAGAAGCGTCACCTGCCGTGGTACCTGCTGGCGGCCAAATGCCTGGCGCAAAACGGCGTGCGCATCTTCATGCACGGCGGCGGCGCCCATACGGCCGGCCGGCTCTACAGCGAACAACTGCTGGAAGGCTTGAACATCCCGTTGTGCCGCGACTGGCAACAGGTCGGCTCGGCGCTCGATAACGGCGGCCTGGCGTTTATGCCGCTGGTGGATTGGGCACCGCAGTTGCAGCGCATGATCGACCTGCGCAACACCTTGGGCCTGCGTTCGCCGATCCACTCCCTCACCCGCATTCTCAACCCGTTGGGTGCTCGCTGCGGCCTGCAAAGCATTTTCCACCCGGGTTACCAGGCGGTGCATCGCGATGCCAGCGGCTTGCTCGGCGACACCGCGATTGTGGTCAAGGGCGACGGTGGCGAAATCGAGATCAACCCGGATGCCGACAGCCACCTGTACGGCACCACCGGCGGCGAAAGCTGGGACGAGGAATGGCCGCAGTTGTCGAGTCAACGCCACGTCAAACCCGCCTCGCTCGATCCTGAACATTTGAAAGCCGTCTGGCGCGGTGACGTGGTCGACAGCTACCCGCAAATGGCCTTGATCTCGACCATGGCCCTCGCATTGCGTGGCCTCGGTCAGACCCGAGAACACGCCTTCGAAACGGCGCAGCAGTATTGGGACGCTCGGGACAGATCGATTTAACCGATCATAACCCTCGAACCTTTGCGCTATTTAATCGAACCTATATGAATAGACTCCTCTCCAACGCTTATTGATTGAGGAGTCTTGAACATGGGTTTGTTAGTTGAAGGTCGCTGGCAGGACCAGTGGTACGAAAGCAGCAAGGACGGCGCGTTCCAGCGCGAACAGGCGCAACGTCGCAACTGGCTGACCGCCGACGGCAAGCCCGGCCCGACGGGCGTCGGTGGCTTTGCAGCCGAAGCTGGCCGCTATCACCTTTATGTATCCCTCGCCTGTCCGTGGGCGCATCGCACGCTGATCCTGCGCAAACTCAAAGGCCTCGAAAACCTGATCGACGTCTCGGTGGTCAGCTGGTTGATGTTGGAAAACGGCTGGACCTTCGACCAGAACCTGGGCTCGACCGGCGACAAACTCGATCATTTCAATTTCATGCACCAGCGCTACACCGCCGATACCGCCAACTACACCGGTCGCGTCACCGTGCCGGTGCTCTGGGACAAACAGCAAAACCGCATCGTCAACAATGAATCAGCGGAGATCATCCGCATGTTCAACGGCGCCTTCGATGACCTGACCGGCAATGACCTGGATTTCTACCCGGCCCCCCTGCGCGGCGAGATCGATGCGTTGAATGAGCGGATTTATCCGGCCGTGAACAACGGCGTTTATCGCGCAGGGTTTGCCACGTCACAGCAGGCGTATGAAGAAGCGTTTGATGATGTGTTTGCCGAACTGGATCGATTGGAGCAACTGCTGGGCGCCAACCGTTACCTGGTCGGCGAGTACCTGACCGAAGCGGATATTCGGCTGTTCACCACGCTGATTCGCTTTGATGCGGTGTATCACGGCCACTTCAAGTGCAACCTGCGGCGGATTGCCGATTATCCGAATCTGTCGAACTGGCTGCGGGAGATTTACCAATGGCCGGGCGTTGCCGAGACGGTGGATTTTCAGCACATCAAAAATCATTACTACGGCAGCCACAAGACCATCAACCCGACCGGGATTGTGCCGAAAGGGCCGGCGCAGGATTTCACAGCAACCCATGATCGGGCGCGGTTGAACGGGAAAGGGGTTTGGCGCAGGGCCTGAGGTTTGTGCCGTTTTTGAGGCCCCCAATCGCTAGCAGGCTAGCTCCCACACTGGATTTTTGTCGTTCTCAAATCCCCTGTGGAAGCTAGCCTGCCAGCGATGGGCCGGGGTCGCGCTCGACCGACTCGGTCCGATCAGACTTGCGCCTGAGCCCCTTCAAACCAGGCCAGTTTCTCGCGCAATTGCACCACTTCCCCAACGATCACCAGCGTCGGCGCATGCACTTCATGCTCCGCCACCAGTCGAGGAAGATCAGCCAGCGTGCCGGTAAATACCCGCTGATTGACCGTGGTGCCCTGCTGAATCAGCGCCGCTGGGGTGTCCGCCCCGCGACCGTGCTTGATCAGTTGCTCGCAGATGATCGGCAAGCCCACCAGCCCCATGTAAAACACCAGGGTTTGTGCCGGCGCAACCAGGTCGGCCCACGGCAAGTCGGTGGAACCGTCCTTCAAGTGCCCGGTGACAAATCGCACCGACTGCGCGTAATCGCGATGGGTCAGCGGAATCCCGGCATATGCCGCGCAACCGCTGGCGGCGGTGATACCCGGCACGACCTGGAACGGGATGCCATGGGCCGCCAGTTCTTCGATCTCTTCACCGCCACGACCGAAGATGAACGGATCACCGCCCTTCAATCGCACGACCCGCTTGCCTTGCTTGGCCAGGTCGACCAATTGCTGATTGATCTGGTCCTGCGGCACCGCGTGATCGGCGCGACGCTTGCCGACGTAGACCCGCTCGGCATCGCGACGGCACAGATCGAGAATCGCCGGGGCGACCAGGCGGTCGTAGAGCACCACATCGGCTTGCTGCATCAGGCGCAAGGCACGGAAGGTCAGCAAGTCAGGATCACCGGGGCCCGCGCCCACCAAATACACTTCACCGGTGGCGACCGGCGCTTCGCCATTGATCTTCGCCAGCATCAGGCGTTCGGCTTCAGCACCCTGCCCGGCCAGTTGCCGGTCGGCAATCGGGCCCTGGAACACATCCTCCCAGAATGCCCGACGCTGCTGCACGTCCGGGAACAGGCGTTTGACCTGGCTGCGAAAACGCGCCGCCAGACCGGCCAATTGACCGTAGGTGGACGGAATCCAGGTTTCCAGTTTGGCGCGGATCAGCCGCGCCAGCACCGGCGCGTCGCCGCCGCTGGACACCGCAATGATCAAGGGAGAACGGTCGACGATCGCCGGGAAGATCACGCTGCACAAAGCCGGCGCATCCACCACATTGACCGGCACGCAACGCCGATGGGAATCAGCGGAAACTTGCGCGTTCAGCGGTTCGTCGTCGGTGGCGGCGATGACCAGCCCGCAACCGTCCAGGTCCGCTTCAACGTAGCCCCGTAACAGGCACTCGCCGCCGCTGCCGACAACCAGCTCGCGCAGTTGCGGTTCGATTTCAGGTGCGACCACCCGCAGCAGCGCACCGGCTTCGGCCAGCAGGCGGGATTTGCGCAAGGCAATCTCCCCCCCACCAACGACCAACACACGACTGCCGCGAAGGTTATGGAACAGCGGCAGATAGTCCATTTAGCCGATGACCTCGAGGCCACCCATGTAAGGTTTCAGCACTTCAGGCACACGGATCGAACCGTCGGCTTGCTGGTAGTTTTCCAGCACCGCCACCAGGGTACGACCGACTGCCAGACCCGAACCGTTCAGGGTGTGAACCAGTTCAGGCTTGCCGGTTTCCGGGTTGCGGAAACGCGCTTGCATACGACGGGCCTGGAAGTCGCCGCAGTTGGAGCACGACGAAATCTCGCGGTACTTGTCCTGGCTCGGGATCCACACTTCAAGATCGTAAGTCTTGACTGCGCTGAAGCCCATGTCACCGGTGCACAGTGCAATCGTGCGATAAGGCAGTTCCAGCAGTTGCAGGACTTTCTCGGCGTTGGCCGTCAGACCTTCCAGCGCGTCCATCGAGGTCGACGGTTCAACGATCTGGACCATCTCGACCTTGTCGAACTGGTGCTGACGGATCATCCCGCGGGTATCGCGACCCGAGGCACCGGCTTCGCTGCGGAAGCACGGCGTGTGGGCGACGAACTTGATCGGCAGCAGCTTCGAATCGACGATCTCGCCGGCGACGATGTTGGTCAGCGACACTTCAGCAGTCGGGATCAGGTACAGATCGGCTTCGCCTTCGCGGCTGATCTTGAACAGGTCTTCTTCGAACTTCGGCAGCTGACCGGTGCCTTGCAGCGCCGGGGCCTGGACCAGATAAGGCGTGTAAGCCTCTTCGTAACCGTGTTCGCTGGTGTGCAGGTTGATCATGAATTGCGCCAGGGCGCGATGCATACGGGCGATCGGGCCGCGCAACAGGGCGAAACGGGCGCCGGACAGCTTGGCGGCGGTTTCGAAGTCCAGCCAGCCGAACTTCTCGCCCAGGGCCACGTGGTCCTGGACCGGGAAATCGAACGCGGTCGGGGTACCCCAGCGGCGCACTTCGACGTTGCCGTCTTCGTCATCACCGATTGGCACGGATTCGTGCGGCAGGTTCGGGATGCCGAGCAGGATCGAATCCAGATCGGTCTGGATCCCGTCCAGCTCGACTTTACCGGCACTCAATTCGTTCGCCATACGCTCGACGTCGGCCATCAACGGCGCGATGTCTTCGCCGCGCTGCTTTGCCTGGCCGATGGATTTGGAGCGCGCGTTACGTTCAGCCTGCAGTGCTTCGGTGCGGGTCTGGACGGTCTTGCGCTGTTCTTCCAGCGCTTCGATGCGCGCAACATCCAGCGTGTAGCCACGGGATGCCAGGCGGTCCGCTACGTCCTGAAGGTTGCTACGTAACAGTTTGGAATCGAGCATGTCGGTCTCTCGTTATCAAAGTTTGGTCAAGG
>LNAP01002813.1_pt1 | contig 23126 bp, 23 predicted proteins | sample 602601 | NCBI WGS metagenome assembly LNAP01 (sample SAMN02440304, study PRJNA202911) | soil metagenome | biome: Subtropical and temperate rainforests or woodlands; isolation source: soil samples (1 kg each in a 20% v/v slurry with milli Q water) were... ...
ATCGCGTCACCTGGATCCGGCAGGCCGCCGCCGGCTTCCTGCCGGAGGCGAAGGAGGTCGCGCTCGCGGACGGCTCCTGCGTGCGCTACCGCGTGCTGGTCGCGGCGCCGGGCCTGCGGCTGGCATGGGAGGCCATCCCCGGCCTCGTCGAGGCTCTCGGAACCAACGGCGTCACCTCGAACTACCGCTTCGACCTCGCGCCCTACACCTTCCGCCTCGCCAGCACGGTGAAGGCGGGCCGCGCGCTGTTCACCCAGCCGGCCATGCCGATCAAATGCGCCGGTGCGCCGCAGAAGGCGATGTACCTGTCCTGCGACATCTGGCGGGAGGCCGGCATCCTGCCGCGCATGGAGGTGGAGTTCCACAATGCCGGCGGCGTGCTGTTCGGCGTGCCGACCTATGTCCCGGCGCTGATGGAATATGTCGAGCGCTACGGCATCGACCTCAATTTCGGCTCGACACTCGTCGCCGTCGATGGCGACGCACAGGTCGCGACCTTCGAGCACAAGGCGGCCGATGGCAGCATGGAGCGGGTGGAACGCAGCTTCGACATGCTCCACGCCGTGCCGCCGCAAAAGCCGCTCGACGTCATGGCCGCCAGCCCGCTCGCGGGAGCGGGCGGCTGGATCGAGGTCGATCCGGCAACGCTGCGCCATGTCCGCCATCCCGAAATCTTCGCGTTGGGCGACGCCACCAACACGCCGAACGCCAAGACCGCCGCCGCGGCGCGCAAGCAGGCGCCTGTGGTGGCGGTCAATGTGCTCGCGGCACTGGAGGGTCGCGCGCCGGCAGCACAGTATGACGGCTACGGCTCCTGCCCGCTCACCGTCGAGCGCGGCAAGATCGTGCTGGCCGAGTTCGGCTATGGCGGCGCGCTGCTGCCCACCTTCCCGCGTTGGCTGCTCGACGGCACCCGGCCGACGCGCCTCGCCTGGTTTCTCAAGGACCGCATGCTGCCTCCGCTCTACTGGCACGCCATGCTGAAGGGACGGGAATGGCTATGTCGGCCGGACCCGATCGTTCCGGCCAAACCGCAAGAGGCGCCCTGTGCTTGAGCCGGTGCAATATGCGCTCGGCACGGGTGCCGGCGTGCTCGTCGGCTTCACGCTCGGCCTGGTCGGAGGAGGAGGCTCCATCCTCGCCGTGCCGCTGATCGTCTATCTCGTCGGCGTGAAAAATCCGCATGTCGCCATCGGCACCAGCGCGTTAGCCGTGGCGATCAATGCGGCGGTCGGCCTGTTCCATCACGCGCGTGCGGACACGGTGAAATGGCGCTGCGGCGGCATGTACGCCGCCGCCGGCATCATCGGCGCCTTCGCCGGGTCGAGCCTCGGCAAGTTGGTCGACGGCCAGAAACTTCTGCTGCTGTTTGCGCTGCTCATGCTCGTCGTCGGCGTGCTCATGCTGCGTGGGCGCGGCAATCCGGGGGAGCCGGGCGCGGAATGCAACCGCGAGAAGGCGCCGAAGGTGCTCGGCTTTGGCCTTGGCACCGGGATCTTCTCCGGCTTCTTCGGCATTGGTGGCGGCTTTCTGATCGTGCCCGGCCTGGTCGGCTCAACCGGGATGCCGATCCTGAACGCCATAGGTACGTCGCTGGTCGCGGTAACCGCCTTCGGCCTGACCACGGCGTTCAATTACGCGCTGTCGGGGCTGGTCAACTGGCCGCTGGCCTTCGTGTTCATCGCCGGCGGTGCTGTGGGAAGCATCGCCGGCATGAAGCTCGCGCAGCACCTTTCCGGCCGGACCGGACAGTTGGCGACCGTGTTCGCGGTGCTGATCTTCGTTGTCGCCAGCTACATGCTGTTCAGGAGCGCCTCGGCGCTTCTGAACTGACCAGTCTCAATCCGCTGGCAGCACGACCACTTTCGCGCCATTTGGAATACGTCCGTACAGGTCGATCACATCCTGGTTCATCATACGGATGCAGCCGGAGGACACCGCCTCCCCGATCGACCACGGTTCGGTGGTGCCATGAATGCGGTAGAGCGTGTCCTTGCCATTCCTGAACAGATAGAGCGCGCGGGCGCAGGGCGTTGATACCGAGGCAATTCTGCACGACCCCGCCGCGCCCACAGCCGGCAATCCGAAGGGGGACGTCACCGTCGTCACCGTCGTCACCTTCCTCGACTACAACTGCCCCTTCTGCAAGAAGGCCGCGCCCGATCTGGAGCGCGCGGTGAAGGAGGACGGCAAGATCCGGCTCGTCTACAAGGATTGGCCGATCCTGACCGAAGCCTCGGTCTACGGCGCGCAAATAGCCCTCGCCGCCAAATATCAGGGCGGCTACGATAAGGTCCACCACGCGTTGATGGCCATACTTGGCCGTGGTGTCAGCAAGGAGCAGATGCTGAAGGCGGTACAGGGTTCGGGTATGACCCGGCACTCAACGGGCACCGTGATCCAAGTCACCGAGCGAGTATCGCGGCGGGTAGCAGGCGTCCGCGCACCAGCAGCCATAGGCTGTGCGCCGAGGTGCCGGCGACCACCAGCGTGGCGAGGGTAAGCAGCCATGGTGCCAGCAGGGCCAGAGCGCCGGTCTCTCCACGCGCCACGAGAAGCAGGGCCGATGTCGCCAGCGCGGTCAGTCCGAAGGTGAAGGCCCAGTAGGCCGGGGAGAGCTATCCACGGCAGTAGCCGTGCGATCAGCAGCAGCTGCAGCAGGCCATAGCCGATCAGCGCGCGGGCGAAGATGTCGGGCGCCCCATGGCTCACGCTGAGATAAGCGAGTGCGCCCACCACCGGCGGGGCGATCTGGATGCCAAGTGTCGGCCTCAGCGCCGGCGCGAGAGCGTCGCCATGCTGGAAGCGATGGAGCAGGACGGATTCCATCGCGAGCCAGGAGAACAGCCCTGCACCGAAGGCGAGCTGCCCCCAATCCGTGAAGCCAAGCGCGCCGCACGCAATGGCGGTGACAAAGCAGCCCGCGACGGTCGGCAGATAGAGTACCGGCGTGGCGGCGGCCGGGTCGCGCCCGCCGCGCCACAGCCCGCCGGTGCGCCAGATGCCGAAGCCGAGCGTGAAGGCCGCGCCGGCGAGCAGCAGGACGATGGAACCCTCGCGCCAGAAGGGGGCGGCCGCCACGCTGACCAGCAGCGTCGACACGCCCGCGAGGCCCACGAAACCGGACTGAACCGGATGCCCGATTTCCGCCAGAGCCGCCGGACGGGCCAGAACCCATTTGAGGATGTAGAGGACGAGAACGACCAGCCAGACCAGCGCCCCGGCCAACATGATCGCTTCGCCGATATAGGCCGGCGCCCCATAGACCGCATGGGCGGCCCGCCAGCCCCCTCCCAGGCCGATGAGCCCCAGCACCATGCCAAAGAACGAGACGGGGGCGATGGGCAGCGACATTTTGGGCATGAAATGGTTTTCCACGTTCCGCAGTGTGGTCATGCGTATCAGATCCGGCGGCGTGACCGCGAGGCGAATTCAGCCCTGGCGCTCTGCCAGGAGGCGTGCCGCCCACATTCCCGCGATCATGGCCGGCAGGAAGACGAGCGTGCCGGCCGCCGCGAGGCCGAGCGCGGTGAAGGCCGGACCGGGGCAGAAGCCGCCCAGCCCCCAGCCGATCCCGAAAAGCGCGGCGCCGACAACCAGCCGCGCATCGATATCGCGTCGCGTCGGAAGCTGGAAGCGAGGAGCCAGCACCGGCGCCTGGCGCGCGAGAGCGAGGCGAAAGCCGATGAAGGCCACCAGCACCGCTCCGCCCATGACGAAGGCCAGCGAGGGATCGAACGTGCCGAAGAGGTCGAGGAAGTTCAGCACCTTGGCCGGATCGCTCATCCCTGAGACGACCAGCCCGAGCCCGAACAGCAGGCCGAGGCCGAGATTGACGAGTATCGACATGGCTCAGCCTCCGATCACGTGACGCACGACAAAGACGGTGAGGAAGCCCGCCGCCATGAAAACGCCGGTGGCAACCATGGAGCGCGGCGACAGACGCGCCAGCCCGCACACGCCATGGCCCGATGTGCAGCCCGATCCCCACACCGAGCCGAAGCCGACGAGAACCCCGGCTGCGGCCATGAGCAGCGCGTTGGAGGAGACGGTCTGCACCGCCGGTGCGCCCGTCGCTGCCGCCATCAGGAATGGCGCGGCGACCAATCCCGCAACGAAGGCGAGGCGCCCGGCAAAGGCGCGGTCGTGATAGGGCGGGAGCAGCCGGCTGGCGATGCCGCTGATGCCGGCAATCCGGCCTTCGAGCAGCATCATCAGCGCGGCGCTCAGGCCGATAAGGAGACCGCCGATGAGGGAGGCAATGGGCGTGAACTCGGTCATGACGAAGCCTTGTCCGTCTCTGCCGCTCCCGCGCCTGGCGCGCAGAACAGGGCATGCATGGTGGTGATGAAGGTTTCCACGCGCGGATCGGCGAGCCGGTAGAACACCTGCTTGCCTTGCCTGCGCCCAACGATCAGCCCGGCCTCGCGCAGCCCGGCGAGCTGCTGCGACAGGCCCGGCTGGCGAATGCCCAGCAGGTCCTCCAACTCGCGCACCGAGCGCTCGCCGCCCGCCAGCGTGCAGGCGACCAGCAGGCGGTCGGGGTTGGACAGCCTCTTGATGAAGGCAGAGGCCTCGTCGACCTGCGCCTTCATCTGTGCGGCCTCGCTTGAAAGCTTCTCGATCATCGTGTCAGTCCCAGGCGGCGCCCTTCAACAGGTCGAGCGGAATCTTGAGATAGCTCACCCCGTTGGATTCCGGTTCCGGCAGACGCCCGCCATTGGTGTTGATCTGCAGGGATTGCAGGATCAGCTTCGGCATGGCGAGGCTGCGGTCGCGCGCCTCCCGGAGGCCCACGAACTCCGCCTCGCTCTTGCAGCGGACCAGATGGATGTTGCTGGCCTTCTGCTCGGCGACGGTGGATTCCCACATCGGCGCGCGCTCGCCCGGCTGGTAGTCGTGGCCGGTGAGGAGGCGCGTCTCGTCCGGCAAGGCCAGTATCTCCTGTATGGACCGCCACAGCACCTTGGCGCTGCCACCGGGAAAATCCGCCCGCGCCGTGCCGCTGTCCGGCATGAACAGCGTGTCGTGCACGAAGGCTGCATCGCCGATCACATAGGTGACCGAGGCCAGCGTGTGCCCCGGCGAGAACATCACCCTCGCCTCGATGTCGCCGACCTTGAACGTGTCGCCATGGGCGAACAGCCGGTCCCATTGCGAGCCGTCGGCGGGGAAGTCCGGCCAGTTATAGTAACCCTTCCAGAGCTTCTGGACCTGCGTGACCTCAGCTCCGATCGCGGTCGGCGCGCCGGTCTTCGCCTTGAGATAGGCGGCCGCCGAGAAGTGGTCGGCATGGGGATGCGTGTCCAGAATCCACTCGATCTCGTAGCCTTTGGACCGGACGAACTCGAGGAGACGGTCGGCATTGAGCGAGGCGGTCTGGCCGGACTTCTCGTCGAAATCAAAGACCGGGTCGACGATCGCGCATTTGCCGGTCACGGGATCAGCGACGACATACTGGATCGACCAGGTGCGCGGGTCGAAGAAGCCGGTCACTTCGGGCTTTTGCGTCATGGTGCAGCATTCCGGGGTAGCGGACCGCTCACTTGCGCGCCTTGAGCGGGCAGGTGGAGAGGCCGACGATGGAATAGAGCGGGCAGTTGCCGACGAGGGCGGTGAGCAGCGGCACGAGCCCGATCAGGCCCAGCCAGCGCAGATTGCCTTCCAGCACGAACAGCAGCGACAGCAGCGCAAAGCCGATGATGACGCGCAGCACGCGGTCGATAGGTCCAACGTTCTGAGTCATGTCCAACATCCCAACGAGCCCGGCAGGTCCGTTCCTGCCACCTGTTTGGATACAACAATTACGGAAAAACGCAATCAATAAAATGATATGTAAAAATGCTAATGAAACGGCCTCACCCAACACGGTTGGAATTGCTCATCGCGGGATAGCCCGGCCGGCTTGCTCGGTCATCCGGCTCTCGATGAAATTCACGGCCGCGGTGACGCCGTCTTCCTGTTGGATCGCGGCACCAAGAGCGGCCGCCCGATGACGCATCTGCCGGTCGTCCATCGCCATGATCGCCGCAGCCAGGCTCTCAGTCGACAAGGTCTTTCGGTTGAGAGCCGGCGGCCCGACGCCCAACTCCGCGATACGCCTTGCCCAGAAAGGCTGGTCGCCGAAGAACGGGCAAATGGCCGTGGGCTTGCCGGCGCGCAGGGATGCCGCCGTCGTTCCGGCGCCGCCATGATGCACGGTCGCGGCGACCCGAGGAAACAACCTGTCATGCGGCGCTCCGGCGATGAAATGGACGTGGGCATGGACGTTGCCGGGAACGTTGCCGGGAACGTCTTGCGCTTCCAGCGCCCCGCCGCCGGTTGCCAGCAAACCGCGATTGCCCGTTCTTGCGAGAGCCTCGATGACGATGGCGGTCATTCTCGCTGGATCGAGCCCGGGCATGCTGCCGAAGCCGATATAGATCGGTGCTTTGCCGGCATCGAGGAATGCCGCCAACGCCGCGGATGGTTGCCATTTCTCGTCGTCGAGAAACCAGTAGCCGCTGACGAGCACATCAGAGCCCCAATCGCGGGGAACCGGAACGACATGCGGGCTATAGGCATAGAGCGTGCCCAGGGGCGCGCCGGTGCGAGACCGGCGGCCTGCAAGCCCGAGCGAGGTTTCCCGCCAGTCTCGGATCTGCCTACCGAACAGGAAATCCGCGCCCCGGATGGCCAGCACATGACTGGCTCGATTCAGTGGGCCCAGTGATGCGAACGGCAGCATCAGGCTGGGAAAGGCCGAGGTCGGCGTGAAGCCCGGCAGCGGCGATGCCAGCATGTGCGGACGCGCGAGAGCTTGGGCAATGTGCGGCGCTGCGATCGACTTGGGGTGATAGATGATGACATCGGGGTCGAAAGCCTTGACGGCCGCCCACTCGTCATCCAGCAGGCGACGCATCAAGGGGCGCACATGCTTCAGGAGCTTGAACCCGGCGCTGAAGCCATGGCCGCCCGCTATTGCAGCTTTCCCCTCCGGCGCGTCCATCAGGGCCAAAAAGTCACCCGGAAGCGCCGCAAAGACGATGCCGTGCTGGCGTACCATGGCATCGAACTGGACAGGCCCCGCGATTTGCACCTCGTGACCGCGCCTGATCAATCCCAACGCGAGCGCGATATAGGGCTGCACGTCGCCTCTGGTGCCGAGCGTCTCGATCGCAATGCGCACCTGGATCCTCGCTATCGCGCCAACCGGCAGACTGGCTCCTGGACACCAGAGGCCATGTTGCGTTGCGGCAAATCCTCGGCTAGGTATCGATCATCCATCAGGACCCGGTGAAACTCCGGGTGGCTCTTCCGGCCGCCGATCCGCCGGACAACGCAAATGACATAAGCCTACCCGCCTGCTGCATCGTCACGATGGGGCCGGAAGGTACGTCTATTGCGGATTATTTTCTCCTATGAACATGAAATCTTCCTATGCCCGCGAGTGGTTTTCCAATATTCGCGGCGACGTTCTCGCCGGAATCGTTGTCGCCCTCGCGCTCATTCCGGAGGCCATCGGGTTCTCGGTGATTGCCGGCGTCGACCCCAAGGTCGGGCTCTACGCCTCCTTTGCCATCGCCTGCGTCTCAGCCTTCGTCGGCGGCCGGCCCGGCATGATATCCGCGGCGACAGCGGCGACGGCCGTTCTCATGGTCAGCCTCGTGCGCGACCACGGGCTGCAATATCTGTTCGCGGCGACCATTCTGATGGGCCTGATTCAAATCGGCGCCGGAATGCTGAAGCTCGGCCGCCTGATGCGGTTCGTGTCGCGCTCGGTCATCACCGGCTTCGTCAATGCGCTCGCCATACTGATCTTCATGGCGCAGCTGCCTGAACTGGTTGGCGTCCCGGTCGAGACCTATGTGATGGTCGCGGCGGGTCTGGCGATCATCTACCTGTTCCCGCTGCTCACCCGCGCCATCCCCTCACCCCTGGTTGCCATCGCCGTGCTGACGGCGTTCGCCTGGTGGTCAGGCCTGGATCTGCGCACGGTCGGGGACCTCGGCGAGCTGCCCTCGACCCTTCCGGTCTTCCTGGTGCCGGATGTTCCGCTGACCTGGGAGACGCTGCAGATCATCTTCCCCTACTCCGTCACTTTGGCCGCCGTCGGCCTGCTGGAATCCCTGCTGACCGCGCAGATCGTCGACGACATGACCGACACGCTGAGCAACAAGAGCCAGGAATGCGTTGGGCAGGGCACGGCCAACATCGCCTCGGCCTTTATCGGCGGCATGGGCGGCTGCGCCATGATCGGGCAGTCCGTGATCAACGTCTCGTCGGGCGGCCGGGGACGGCTCTCCACCTTTATCGCCGGCGCGTTCCTGCTGTTCCTGATCGTGGTGCTCGACGATCTCGTGCGCATCATCCCGATGGCGGCGCTGGTCGCGGTGATGATCATGGTGTCGATTGGCACCTTCTCGTGGCGCTCCATTCTCGATTTGCGCCGCAACCCGGTGCCGTCCTCCATCGTCATGCTGGCGACGGTGGTGACGGTGGTCGGCACGCATGACCTCGCAAAGGGCGTTCTGGTCGGCGTTCTGCTGTCCGGCGTGTTCTTCGCCGGCAAGGTGGCGAAGATGGTCGCCGTGACGGCCACGCCGGAGGATGACGGCAAGCGGATCGTCTATGCCGTCTGGGGTCAGATATTCTTTGCCTCGTCGGAGAGCTTCCTGCGCGGCTTCGATTTCCAGCAGCGCCACGCCGAGGTCGTCATCGATCTGACCAACGCGCATTTCTGGGACATCACGGCAATCGGCGCGCTCGATAAAGCGGTGATGAAGTTCCGACAATCGGGCGCCGAGGTCGTCGTGCTTGGCCTCAACGAAGCCAGCGCCACCATGGTCGACCGCTTCGCCCTGCACGATAAGGACGCGGCGGCGGGGCCGGTTTCGCTGCACTGAGGAGCCTTAGGTCCAGCGAATCCTAATCCCTGTCGAAGATCGCCTTGCTCACCCTGGCGTGGACGCCCCAATTGCCGTCGGCGACCTGGGTGACGCCGAAATCCACCGCAATCGACATCAGCGAGATCGCCTCGTCCTCATCCAGCCCATAGCGCTCCATCAGGAATTTTCGCGTAGAGCGGAAGGCGCTGCGCAGTGCGCGGCTGAGGGAGGAGCGCTTGAAGACCTCCGACTGCGCGTTGCGGCCGAGTTCGCGCAGATAGTTGGTGTAGCTGAAACCGTGCAGCAGCCAGGCATCCGCCGTCTCGATCAGCGGTGAGCCGAGGCCGATAAGGAACGGCTTGTCGGTCTCGTTGCGCTTGTGCAGCACGAGGCGAACCTCGCCGGTCAGCGAGCATTCCAGCGCCGTGCCACTCAACTCGCCGTCGCCCTGCGCCAGATGGGGGTCGCCGAGCGAGAGCAGGGCTCCGGGCACCGCCACCGGCAGATAGACCGAGGATCCCCTGCCCGCGCGCCAATTATCGATGTTGCCGCCGAAATAGCCGGGCGGCACCGAATCGACGAGGTCGGATTCGCGCGGCGCCACCGCGATGAAGCCGAAATGCGGCCGCACCGGAATCCGCGCGCCCGCCAATATGCCGTGGCGTTCCTCGATCTTGGAGCGATCGATCGGAATACCGGGATAGTCGATGGTTTCGTGCAACACCCCGAACGGGTCGGTCTGCGGCATCCAGCGATAGCTGTAGACCGCCTCGGCCAGCCCGCTCTCCCCGCTGGCATCGGTGCGAAAGATGGTGACCACCTCGCGCTTGCGCGGCTCGTCGAGCACATCCTCATGGTGATAGCCCCACGCGGCCGCAACATTGCTGCCAAAGGCAAACCCGGCATGTTCCGGATTGGCACAGGGCCGCGGGCGCAAATCCAGTATCTGCACTTCCAGCACGTCGCCGGGCTCGGCTCCATGCACGAAGATCGGCCCGGTGCAGATATGCACGCCGAAGCCCTCACCGGCCCCGCGGCCGAAGATGGAGGCGTTCATCGGCCCGGCGCCGCGGCGGTCGACAGCCTTGTAGTCGCGGGTCCAGCGAAACACGCTCTCCGCGCCGGGATCACCCTTTATCATCCGGTCGTAATCGTCGAAGGCATGCTGGGTCAGCGTCTCCACCGTCACCTCGGCCCCGGAGCGCACGCGCAGCACCGGCGGAATGGAACGGCTGAGATAGCCCCAGTGAACCGTATCGCGCCCGACGGCCAGATGATGATGACCCGGCGAAATCCCCTCCATCGGCAGCGGCGAAAAGCTCTGCGTGTCGCCGGTCGGGGGCTCCCCGCTCCTTGTGTCGTCGTTGGGCGACGGCACGGGGCGCGGGGGACGCACGCCGCCATGGATCGGCCGTCCCCGGGTCCAGCGCGTCTCCACCGAGCCCCGCGACGATTTGCGAAAGTCACGCGGCGAGATCCCGTAGGCGGCGCTGAAGACGCGACTGAAATGCGCCTGATCGGGGAAGCCCCAGCGGAAGCCGATCTCGGCGATGCTGCAGTCGGCATATTGCGGGTTGATGAGGTCGAGCCGGCAGTGCTCCAGGCGGCGATGCCGCACATAGTCCGAGAAAGCCCGGTCCTGGCCTTCGAACAGGCGCTGGATGTAGCGCGCCGAGAGTCCCTCGGCCTTGGCGATATCGGCGATCGAGAAGTCCGGCTCCTGGAGCCGCGCCTCGATCTGGGCGCAGACCCGGGTGAAATGAGCCGCCTGCACCTGCGTCGCGCTGTCTTCTTCCGGCCGGGCCTCGGCCAGCAGCGCGGAGAGCACCATTTCGGTGATGGCGGCCTCGGCGGCGATCAGGTCGCCATCTTCCATGATGGCGAAATTGGCGGCCAGCGCCCGCATCATCGGACGGGTGGCAGCCGCCGACACGGATTCGCCAAGCACCATGGTCGGCACGTTCGGGCCGCGCCCGAGACGGCCGGCAAGCCGCTCGCGCGGCACCTGCAACAGGAAAAGCTCGAAATCGTTGCGGAACTGCAGCGACCAGGGCGTCTCCGGATCGCAGATCCAGAGGTCGCCATCGGCGAACTCGCCGGCGCGCCGTCCGCCATCGGCGAGATGACCACGGCCATACTGCACGAAGCCGATCAGCACCCGTCCGGCCGCGGGGCGGATGGCGGCAAAATTCTGCGCGCTCGAGCGCAGCAGCGCGGCAATGGCGCCGGTCGGCGATTGCTTGATCGACACCTCTCCGAACTGGAACACCGCGTCCTTCGGCACGCGAGCGACCAGCGACAGCATTTCCAGCGTCTGGCGCCACGCCGCTTCCTGCTTGCTGGCGGGGAAGGCGTTTATCGAGATCGGGACGGATCGATTCATGGGGCGGCTGCGGGCTCGGTGAATGGGCGCAAGCGTCAGTAAAACACTTTGACGAACCGCGCACAAAAACTTGTCGCGAGCCTCGACGCCCCCCGTGCCTAAGCACGCGGCAGCTTACATTACATATTTGATTTTAAAAACTATTTTTGAAATTTCGACGTTTTAGACCCGTCGCCGGCACCGTCCCGTGCTTCTTATAGGGCATTGCCTAATGCCCTCCGCCCCCCGAATAGTCCGCTCGAACATCGGACACAGCCGCCGTGCCGCTTCGGGCGCCGGCAACACATATGAGGGTCAGTCATGGATCGTCGTGGATTCCTTGCCGCCAGCCTTGCGGGGAGCGCTGCCGTTGCCACTGTCGCCGCGCCGCACGTCGCGCGGGCGCAGCAGACCTTCAACTGGAAGATGACAAACGCCTATGGGCCGGGCTCGCCCTTCTATGTCGTCGGACCCGGTAGCCCGACCTATTTCTGCGAGCTGGTGGGAAAGATGTCCGGTGGGCGTCTCAACATTCAGCATTTCGCGGCGGGCGAACTGATCCCGGCGCTTGAGGGCTTCGACGCGGTATCGTCCGGCACCGTCGAAATGAACGCGGCGAACTCCTATTTCTGGGCCGGCAAGGTCCCGGCGGCGCAGTTCTTTACCTGCGTCCCCTTCGGTCTCAACTTCCAGGGCCAGAACGCGTGGATCTACCATGGCGGCGGCCTCCAGCTCTGGGAGGAGCTCTACCAGCCCTTCAACCTCGTGCCGATGCCGCTGGGCAATACCGGCGTGCAGATGTCCGGCTGGTTCCGCAAGCCGATCGAGAAGGTCGAGGATTTCAAGGGCCTGAAGATGCGCATTCCCGGCCTCGCCGGAAAGGTCTACGCTCAGCTCGGCGTCGACGTGAAGCTGCTGCCCGGCGGCGAGATTTTCCCCGCGCTGGAGCGCGGCGTCATCGACGCGGCCGAATTCGTCGGCCCCTATCAGGACCGTCGTCTCGGCCTCCAGAAGGCGGCTAAATATTACTACACCACCGGCTGGCACGAGCCGAACAACGTCACCGAACTGGTGGTCAACAAGACGGCGTGGGACAGCCTGCCGGACGACCTGAAGGAAATCGTTCGCACCGCTGCGGCGGCCTGCAACGTGCTGAGCCACACCTGGTGCGAAGCGGTCAATGGCGAGGCGATGACCGATCTCGTCAAGAACCAGGGCGTCATCGCCGGCCCGCTCCCGGCGCCGGTGGTCGCGAAGCTGCGCGAGGTCACCAAGACCACGCTCGATGGCATGGCCGCCGCCGATCCGAAGGTGAAGAAGGTCTATGACAGCTTCACCGAGTTCGCGGCCAAGCACAGCCAGTGGGCCGGCCTGTCCGAAGCGGTCTATCAGTCCCAGATCCGCGTCGACTGATGTCTGCACTGCTTGAAAAATGGGCCTGCGGCCTCGACGCGATCGTCGAGACCGCAGGCAAGATCGCGTCGTGGACCGGCTTCGCCCTGGTGCTGGTCATGGCCGGCAATGTGCTGATGCGCTACGCGTTCCACACCGGCTCGGTCGCGATGCAGGAACTCGAGTGGCACCTGATGTCGCCGCTCACGCTGCTGTGCATCGCCTACACCATCAAGCACGAAGGCCATGTCCGGGTTGACATCTTCTATGCGCGCCTGCCACCGCTTGCCCGGCAGGTGATCGACCTGATTTCCGCGCTCAGCGTGGTGGCGCTGTCGATCATCATCATCCGGCTGTCCTGGCCCTACATGATGCAGTCCTATCGCATAAGCGAGGGCTCACCCGACCCCGGCGGCCTGCCGTACCGCTTCATTCTGAAGGCGATGATACCGGCCGGCTTCGCGCTGCTGCTGATGCAGAGCCTTGCCGCGACGCTGCGCGCCCTTCAGCCATTCTTCGGCGGCCGCGGCGATGCGGGTGCCGTGCAGGAACCTACCAATGCCGCTTAACGAAATCCTGGCGATCGCCTGCATCGCCTCCTTCTTCGTGCTGCTGTTCGTCGGCGTGCCGGTCGCGCTGACGCTGGCGATCAGCGGCTTCTTCTTCGGCTGGCTCGGTTTCGGCTCATCGCTGTTCGGCCTGCTGCCGGCGCGCATCTATGGCGTCACCGCGAACTACACGCTGATCGCGATCCCGCTTTTCGTCTTCATGGGCGTGATGCTCGAGAAGTCGCGCATGGCGGACGAGCTGATGGAGGTGATCGGCCATCTCTCCGGAAGCCTGCGCGGCGGCATGGGGCTCGGCATCGTGCTGGTCGGCATGCTGATGGGCGCGACCACCGGCATCGTGGGCGCCACCATCGTCACGCTGGGCCTGCTGACCCTGCCGACCCTGCTACGGCGCGGCTATGATAAGAGCTTCGCCTGCGGGGCGATCTGCGCCTCCGGCACGCTGGGGCAGCTCATTCCGCCCAGCACCATCCTCATCCTGCTGGCGGACATCCTAGGCGAGTCGGTCGGCACGCTGTTCGCGGCGGCGGTTATCCCCGGCATGCTGCTCACCGGCATTTTCTGCCTCTACACGCTCGCCGTCGGCATCATCTGGCCGGACAAGGTGCCCCCCATCCCGCTCGACGAGCGCCGCGCGCTCGGCCGCAAGGCGTTGCTGGTCAAGACGCTGAAGGTCGGCCTGCCGCCGATCGCGCTGGTGCTGGCGGTGCTCGGTTCGATCATCGGCGGCATCGCGGCGCCGACCGAGGCTGCCAGCATGGGCGCGCTCGGCTCCATCCTGGTCGCGGCGGTGGCGGGGCGCTTCACGCGCAAGACGCTGGTGGAGACGGTTCACACCACCGCCCGCATCACCGCCATGATGTTCTTCGTGCTGATCTGCTCGCAGGTCTTTGCGCTGGCCTTCCGGGGCCTCGGCGGCGAACGGCTGGTGCATGATGCCTTCGCCCTGGTGCCGGGCGGCACCGACGGCATCCTCATCTTCATGCTGCTGATCATCTTCATCCTCGGCTTCTTCATCGAGTGGATCGAGATCAGCTACATCGTGGTGCCGATGTTCCTGCCGCTGATGATTGCGGCCGACGTCGATCTGGTCTGGGCCGCTGCGCTGATCGCCACCGTGCTGCAGACCTCGTTCCTCACGCCGCCTTTCGGCTGGGCGCTGTTCTATCTGCGCGGCGTCGCTCCGCCCGAGGTGCGAACGATCGACATCTATCGCGGCGTGGTGCCGTTCATCGGGCTGCAACTCCTCGCTTTGGCGCTGGTCTTCGCCTTTCCGGGCCTCGCGACCTGGCTGCCCGAAGCCATCGGCTGGTAGAGGGCGGAGCGGTCATGTTGAACACGGTACGTGCCCATCGCGGCATGGTGACCTCGCCGCACCATCTCGCCAGCGAGGCGGGTGTGCGGGTCTTGCGCGAGGGCGGCAACGCCATCGAGGCCACCGTCGCGATGGCGGCGGCACTCGCGGTGGTCTACCCGCACATGACCGGCATCGGCGGCGACGGCTTCTGGCTCATCGGCCGGCCGGGCGCTCCCCCTGTCGGGGTCGAGGCGTGCGGCCGCGCCGCGGCTGCCGCGACACCGGCGCTCTATGCCCAAGCCGGACTTACGGCGATCCCCCAGCGCGGGCCGCTGGCAGCCAACACCGTTGCGGCGACCGTCGCCGGCTGGGCGGAAGCGCTCGCGATCAGCGCGGAACAAGGCGGACGGCTGCCGCTGTCACGGCTGCTGGAGGATGCGATCTGGCACGCCGAGAACGGCTTTCCCGTCACGGTGAGCCAGAGCGAACTGACGGGCGCCAAGAGCCCCGAGATGAGCGGCGCGCCCGGCTTTGCCGAGACGTTCCTGGCCGATGGCCTGCCGCCAAAACCCGGCCAGCGCATGCGGCTCCCAGCGCTCGGCACTACGCTTCGCCGGCTGGCCACCGACGGCACGGAGAGCTTCTATCGCGGCACTATCGCGCGCGAGATCGCCGCCGATCTGGCGGATGCCGGCTCGCCGGTGTCGGCGCAAGATCTGGCCGATTGCCACGCCCGCCGCGTCGCACCGCTGTCGGTCGGCATTCCGGGAACGCGACTCTACAATTTCCCGCCGCCGACGCAGGGATTGTCGTCCTTGATGATTCTCGCGCTCTTCAGCCGTCTCGGCGTACAGGAGGCCGAGAGCTTCGAGCACGTCCACGGGCTGGTCGAGGCGACCAAGCAGGCTTTCCTGGTGCGCGATCGCATTGTCGGCGATCCCGACGCGATGGGCGAAGACCCCGCCACCTATCTCGAAGCCGCGCTGCTCGACACACTTGCCGCGCGGATAGACCGCCATAAGGCGCTACCCTGGCCTGCCCCGCCCTCGGCCGGCGATACCGTGTGGCTCGGGGCCATAGACGGCAGCGGCCTTGCCGTGAGCTTCATCCAGAGCATCTATTTCGAATTCGGCTCGGGTGTCGTGCTCCCGCAAACCGGAATCACCTGGCAGAACAGAGGTGCCAGCTTCCAGCTATCCGGCGACGGCCCGCGCGTGCTGCAGCCCGGCCGCAAGCCGTTCCACACTCTCAATCCGGCCATGGCCCAGTTCGACGATGGCCGGCACATGGTCTACGGCACGATGGGCGGCGAGGGCCAGCCGCAGACGCAGGCCGCGCTGTTCTCCCGCTACGCCATGTTCGGGCAAGAATTGCAGGCTGCCATCACCGCCCCGCGCTGGCTGCTCGGCCGCACTTGGGGCGAGGAGACGATGACCTTGAAGGTGGAAGACCGCTTTCCGGCACCGCTGATCCAGGCATTGCGGAACGCCGGGCACAATGTCGAGGTGCTGGAGGCGTTCACCGCCACCATGGGCCATGCGGGAGCCATCGTGCGCCACGCCGATGGACTGATCGAGGGCGCCAACGATCCGCGGAGCGACGGCTCGGCCGTCGGCTACTAGCGCCGAGGAAGAACACTCGGGCTAATATTTCGATGTAGCCCGACATAATGAAATAGGGCGATCTGTCATTGGTCTGTCGTATAACGGCCCTACCGATCTGTCGATTAGTCCCGACGCATTGATACGGGACTCGACTTCTGGGAGGTCTTATGCGCTATTCAATGGCCGCCATACTGGTCGCAATTGCCGCAATGCTGTCGGCGGGAACCGCCGGCGCCGACGAACTGAGCGGTGCGGGCTCGACCTTCGCATATCCGATCATCTGGAAGTGGGCGGAGACCTATCGGGAGCGCGAGGGCACGATCGTCGGCTATCAGTCGGTCGGATCGTCCGCTGGTGTTAACCGCATTCGCGACAAGGCGGTCGACTTCGGCGCTTCCGACAAGCCGCTGAAGCCGGCGGAACTCGAACGCCTGGGACTTGGCCAGTTCCCCATCGTCTTCGGCGGCGTCGTGCCCGTCGTGAACATAAAGGGCATCAAGCCGGGCGAAATGCGGTTCACCGGCTCGCTCCTCGCCGACATCTATATGGGCAAGGTCACGAAGTGGTCGGATCCGGCTATCCAGGCTTTGAACCCCGGCCTGCCGCTCCCCGATAGCCTGATCGCGGTCGTGCAGCGGTCGGATGGATCGGGAACGACATTCAACTGGGTATCCTACCTCTCGAAGGCGAGCCCGGAGTGGAAGGCCAAGCTCGGGGAAGGCAACTCCGTTGCGTGGCCGGTGGGCAATGGCGCCCGCGGGAATGAGGGTGTTTCTCTGGCCGTTCAGCGCAATGAGAACTCGATCGGCTATGTCGAGTTCACCTATGTCACCCAAGCGAACCTGACCTACGGCTCGGTTCAGAACAAGTCCGGCAACTTCATCGCTCCGAGCGCGAAGGCTTTCCAGGCCGCCGCCCAAGGCGTCGACTGGAGCAAGACTCCCGATTTTGCCACGACCATCAACGACTCGCCCGATCCCGATGCCTATCCGATCGCGGCAACGACCTTCGTGCTGATGTACAAAACCCCGCAGGATCCGGCGCGCAATCGCACGGCGCTGAAGTTCTTTGATTTTGCGCTCGGCGAGGGCAGCCAGTATGCATCGCGTCTGGGTTATGTGCCGCTGCCGGATACGCTGGTGCGTCAGGTGAAGGAATACTGGGCCGTGTCGTTCAAAAGCGGCAGCTAAGCCCCGAGAGAGAAGCGAGCGCAACGATGGACGTGAAGCGGCTGGTGTCGGACGAGGCTGTTCAAGTGTTCGATTCGCTCGCGCAGCCGACGCGTCTCGATGCGTACCGCCTCCTGCTGCGCTATGTGCCATTCGGCCTGCCGGCCGGCGATATTGCGCGCCTGCTGGCTGTTCCGCACAATACCATGTCGACGCATCTTTCGCATCTCGAGCGCGCGGGTTTGGTCACCTCGCGGCGCGAAGGGCGCTCGATCATCTACGCCGCGAGCACCGGGCGAACCTCGCGCATCCTGTCACTGCTGATATCCGAAATGGTCTTGTCGCCGGACGGTGGGGGCGAGGCGTCGTTTCCCCGATTGCGGCCGAGCGGCTCGGGCGGGAAGACCTACAACGTGCTGCTCGTCTGCTCGGGCAATTCGGCCCGGTCCATCATGGCCGAGGCGGTGTTGAACCGCGAGGGTCGCGGGCTATTTCATGCCTTCTCCGCGGGAAGCCGGCCGCGAGGCGCGCCGCACCCTGTCGCGATCGAACTTCTTCAGTCGCTTGGCTACACCACCGAGGACCTGCGCTCGAAGAGCTGGGACGAGTTCGCCGGCGGCTCGTCCGAGCCGATGGATTTCATCATAACGGTCTGCGACTCCGCCGCAGGCGAAAGCTGTCCCAGCTTCGCAGGCCACCCACTGACGGCGCATTGGGGACTACCCGATCCCGCTGCCGTTACGGGTAGTGAGGCGGAGACCCGCGCAGCCTTCATGAGCGCATACCGGCATATTGCCGCGCGAATGTCCGCCTTCGTGAACTTGCCCATCGAGGATCTCGACCTCGGTACGCTCAAGAAGCGACTGGGCGACATTGGCGTCATGGAAGGGGCGACGGATATGACGCTGGCCTCTCGTGCCGCGTAATTGAGTGTGCCTCGGTAAGGCTGTTGCGACGCTCGCCCCACCGCGAGTGTCGGCATCAAACAACTTGATACAAGTCGATATGTCGGCTATCGTCGAAATATGGACAATGATCAAGCCCTCGCAGCCTTCGCGGCGCTCTCGCAATCGACCCGCCTCGATGTATTCCGGCTGCTTGTCGCGCATGAGCCCGAGGGGATGCCGGCGGGCGAGGTCGCGCGCAGGCTCGACGTGCCGCACAACACGCTCTCGACCCATCTCGGTATTCTCGCCCGGGCCGGATTGATCAGTGCCGAGCGCCAGAGCCGCCTGATCATCTACCGCGCGCAACTCGACGCTGTGCGCGATCTCGCATCCTTCATCCTGAAGGATTGCTGCGGCGGAAAGCCCGAGATCTGCGCGCCGCTGATCGCCGATCTTCAGCCCTGCTGCCCGGCTGGGCCCCACCCTGCAGGACTCCACGCCGCCAAGGAGGCGCGCCATGTCTGACATCACGTCGTCCGGCCGGGAGGTCGGCCACATCTACAACGTCCTGTTTCTCTGCACCGGCAACTCGGCCCGTTCGCTGCTGGCGGAATCGATCCTGACCAGGGACGGGCACGGGCGCTTCCACGCCTTCTCCGCCGGCAGCCAGCCCAAGGGCGCGGTGAATCCGCTGACGCTCGCGACGTTGCGCAGCCTCGATTATCCGACCGAAGGCCTGCGCTCGAAGAGCTGGAACGCGTTTGCCGCCCCCGACGCGCCGGTGATGGATTTCGTCTTCACCGTCTGCGACGGTGCGGCGGGCGAGACCTGCCCGGTCTGGCCGGGCCAGCCCATGACCGCGCATTGGGGCATCGAGGATCCCGCCGCCGTCGAGGGCACCGACATCGAGAAGGAAGCCGCCTTCGCGCGCACCTTCCGCTATCTCAAGAACCGGATCGCCGCCTTCACCGCCCTGCCGATCCGCAGCCTCGACACCATGACGCTGGGTGCCAAGCTGCACGAGATCGGCCGCGGCGAGGGCGCCACCAATCCCCGGCGCGATGTCGCCTGAGGAGGCTCGCGATGACCGACGTCACGATCTACCACAACCCCGCCTGCGGCACCTCGCGCAACGTGCTTGGCCTGATCCGCAATGCCGGCATCGAGCCGACGGTGATCGAGTATCTGAAGACGCCACCGACCCGCGACGAACTGATATCGCTGATCTCCAGCATGGGAGTGCCGGTTCGCGCCGTGCTGCGCGAGAAGGGCACGCCCTATGCCGAGCTCGGCCTGGGCGATCCTGCCCTCGGCGACGATGCCTTGCTCGACGCGATGATGGCGCATCCCATCCTGATCAACCGCCCGATCGTCGGCGTCCGGCTCTGCCGGCCCTCGGAGACGGTGCTGGACCTGCTTCCCGCCCCCCAGCGCGGCGAATTCCGCAAGGAAGACGGCCAGCTGGTCGTCGACGACGCCGGCAACCGCGCCGCCTGAATGCAAACTGGAGCTTCCCGTGTCGCAGACCTTAGCGATCTCGCCCCGCCCGGCCTCGCGGCTGTCCTTCCTCGACCGCTACCTCACCGTCTGGATCTTCGCGGCGATGGCGCTGGGCGTCGTGCTCGGCACGGTCTTCACCGGCCTGCCGGAGGCGCTGAACACCCTCTCGGTTGGCAGCACCAACATTCCCATCGCGATCGGCCTGATCCTGATGATGTATCCCCCGCTCGCCAAGGTGCGGTACGAGGAACTGCATAGCGTCTTCAAAGACAAGCGCGTGCTGGTGCTCTCGCTGGTGCAGAACTGGTTGATCGGCCCGACGCTGATGTTCGCGCTGGCGGTGATCTTCCTGCGCGACCACCCGGAATATATGACAGGGCTGATCCTGATTGGCCTCGCCCGCTGCATCGCCATGGTCCTGGTCTGGAACCAGCTCGCCAAGGGTGACAACCAGTATGTCGCCGGGCTGGTGGCGTTTAATTCGATCTTCCAGATCCTGTTTTTCTCCACCTATGCCTGGCTGTTCCTCACCGTGCTGCCGCCGCTGTTCGGGCTGGAGGGCAGCGTCGTCGATGTGAGCTTCCGGACCATCACCGAGGCGGTGCTGATCTATCTCGGCATTCCCTTCCTCGCCGGCTTCCTGACCCGCCGCATCCTCATCGCGCGCAATGGCGCGGACTGGTATGCGGAGGTCTTCCTGCCGAAGATCAGCCCGATCACGCTGGGCGCGCTGCTGTTCACCATCGTCGCGATGTTCAGCCTCAAGGGCGGCGATCTGGTGCGCCTGCCGATGGATGCGGTGATCATCGCCATTCCGCTGACGATCTATTTCATCGTTCAGTTCCTCATCAGCTTCGCCATGGGCCGGCTGATCGAGGCGGATTATCCGCGCACCACGGCGATCGCCTTCACCGCCGCCGGCAATAATTTCGAGCTGGCAATCGCGGTGGCCATCGCCGCCTTCGGCCTCGGCTCAAAGGTGGCCTTTGCCGCCGTCATCGGGCCGCTGGTCGAGGTGCCGGTGCTGATCCTCCTGGTGCATGTCGCCCTGCGGCTCGGCAGAAGCTGGTTCCCCGCGACGGCGCCGGACCGGATCGCGTAATAATTCGACATTCATGGAAATATGGCTTGATCGCCTTGCCGGGGGCGGTATTCTATTTCCATGAACGTCGAACAAGCAGCCCGCCAGCTTGAAGCGCTGGGCAATCCGACCCGCCTCCAGATCTACCGGACGCTGGTCCGGGCAGGCCATGCCGGTGGCCTGCAGGACAGGATCGGGATCGCTGCGTCAACGCTGTCGCATCATCTGCGGCGGCTGGTCGAAACCGATCTCGTGACGCAGGAGCGGCAGGCCACGACCCTGATCTGCCGCGCACATTATCCCGCCATGAATGCGTTGATCGGGTACCTCGCGGACGAGTGCTGCGCCGACGCCGGATGTGTCGCCGCGGAAGCCGCCGCAAGCTGACTTTTTTGCCGGAAGGATGGAAAATGAGATCCGCGTCGAACCCCGATCTCCCGGTTGCCATCATCGGCGCGGGACCCGTGGGGCTGGCTGCCGCCGCACATGCGGTTCGGCGCGGCCTGACGCCGCTGATCTTTGAGCGCGGCCCGACCATCGCCACCGCGCTGCGGAGCTGGGCGCATGTCCACGTCTTCACGCCGTGGAGATACAATGTGGATGCCGCCGCCCGTGACCTCCTGCTGGAGCAGGGCTGGCAGGAGCCGGTGCCTGAAGGCCTGCCCACCGGCGCGGAAATCGTCCGGAACTATCTGGAACCGCTGGCGCGCCATCCCGACCTGGCACCGCACCTGCGGTTCAATGCCGAGGTGCAAGCCATTGCGCGCACGGGTCTCGACAAGCTCACCACCGCCGGCCGGGCGCAGGCGCCGTTCCAGATCCTCTGGCGCGATGCGTCCGGCACCGAGCATCGCACCGAGGCCCGCGCCGTGCTGGACGCCTCCGGAACCTGGGGCCAGCCGAACCCGCTCGGCGTGGACGGCCTCATGGTGCCCGGCGAGCGCGAGGCACGGGATCGCATCGCCTATGGCATTCCCGATATTCTGGGCCGCGCCCGCGAGAACTATGCCGGCCGACGCGTGCTTGTCGCCGGCAGCGGCCATTCCGCGATCAACGCGGTGCTGGACCTGCTGCGCCTGCAGGAAGAATCGTTTGGGACCAGCGTCATCTGGGCGCTGCGTCGGAACGGGTTGGAGAAAGTTCTGGGCGGCGGCCTCGATGACAAGCTGGCCGAGCGCGGCGCCCTCGGGCTCGCGGCGCGGCGCGCGATCGAGGAGGGTCGGCTCGACGTGCTCGCCCCGTTCGCCACCGAACGGTTGGAGCCCACCGGCGAGGAGCTCATCCTCACGGCGCGAGTGGCCGGCAACACGCAGACCCTCACTATCGACCGGATCATCGTGGCCACGGGCTCCCGTCCCGATCTGTCGCTGTTCCGCGAATTGCGGGCGGCGCTCGATCCCGTCGTCGAGGCACCACTGGCCCTCGCGCCGCTGATCGACCCCAATCTCCATTCATGCGGGACAGTCCCACCCCATGGCGCCGCCGAGCTGGCTCACCCGGAGCCCGGCTTCTATATCGTCGGCTCGAAATCCTATGGGCGCGCGCCGACCTTCCTGATGATGACGGGCTATGAGCAGGTCCGCTCCGTCATGGCCGAGATCGCCGGCGATCATGCGGCGGCGCGCGACGTGCAATTGGTGCTCCCCGAGACGGGCGTGTGCAGCACCGCGTCCCGCGAGGCCGAGGCCGCCTGTTGCGCCCCGGCCGCGCAGCCGGTACCGGCCCTCGTGTCGTCTTCCTGCTGCGGAGCGCGTGCGTGAGCGAGAACGTTCTTGTGTCCGGCGTCCGCGAACATCGTCCGCCCGGCGCGCGCAGCCTCTTCGTCACGGGCCTCGGCATCGGGCAGATCTGTTCCTGGGGTTCGCTCTATTACAGCTTTCCGCTGATCGCCGAGGCGATGGGCCACGAACTCGGCTGGTCGAAAAGCACGCTCTATGGCGCGGCGACCCTCGGCCTCGCTTTGGCCGGGCTCGCCGCCTATCCAATCGGCGCGGCCATCGATCGCGGTCATGGCCGCTGGATCATGACCGCCGGCTCGGTGCTGGCCGGGCTGCTGCTGGTCCTCTGGTCTCAGGTCGATAACATCGCGTTGTTCTATGTCGCACTTGCCGGCATCGGCGCTTTGCAGGCCGCAACCCTCTATGACCCGGCCTTCGCCGTCATCGCACGCCGCGCGGGGCCGACCCATGCGCGGGCCGGGATCACCGCGCTCACGCTCTGGGGCGGCTTCGCCTCCACAGTCTTCATCCCACTTATACAGTTCCTGCTGGACACGGTGGGATGGCGCGACGCGCTGCTCGTGCTGGCGGCGATAAACATCCTCGTCTGCGCCGGTTGCTACTGGTCGGTGATCAACCCCGACGCCGATGCGCCGTCTTACCGTGGCTCGACCGGCCTG